>WNGG01007888.1_pt1 | contig 15162 bp, 11 predicted proteins | sample 5400661 | NCBI WGS metagenome assembly WNGG01 (sample SAMN13153372, study PRJNA577476) | soil metagenome | isolation source: 100 cm soil or saprolite under Garry oak tree replicate 1 | place: USA:California | collected 2016-06-15
GGCAGCGGTCCTCGACCACGTCCAGGCCGATGACGCGGACCCCCGCCGCGAGCAGCAGGCGGACGACAAGCTGGCCGACGAGGCCGAGCCCGATGACGCACGCGGTCTCGCCAAGTGAGACTTCAGCGCGCCGCACGCCGTGCATGGCGATCGCCCCGACGGTGGCGAACGCGGCATGCTCGGGCAGCACATCCTTGGGCACGGGCACGCACAGGTTCGTCGGCACCCAGTTGTACTCGGCGTGCAGCGCGTACTCGTTGCCGGCCGCGGCGACGAGCTGGCCGGTCCGGAACTCCTCGGCGCCGCGGCCCACCTCGACCACCACGCCGCAGAGCGAGTAGCCGAGCGGCGTGTACGAGTCGAGCCTGTTCATGACCTTCTTGTAGGTGGTGACAGCGCCCTGCTGCGCGACCGACTCGAGTACCTTGCGCGCCTGGTCCGGCCGCGCCCGCGCCTTGCCGACCATGGACATCTTGGCCTCGGTCAGCTTCATCATTTCGGTGCCGGTGGAGATGAGCGAGTACAGCGACTGCACAAGCACCCCACCGGGGCGGCACACCGGAGCGGGCACGTCAAGGACGCTGAGCTCCCCGGACTTGTAGTTCTGCGCGATCTGCTTCATCTCGTCCTCTGGTGACTGTGGTAAGGCAATGCGGCGATTCTCGGCATCACAGCGCCACGCCTTCTGACTGGGCGTGGCGGTACCACAGCTCCAGCGTCAGCAGCTGCCAAATCTGCTTGGACCGGTCCTCGCGGCCTGCGTACTCGTCCTGGATGAGCCGGGCGAGCGCCTCCCGGCGGATCATCCCGGAGCCGGCCAGCTGGCCGGCCACGAGCACGTCCTGGATGATTTCGTGCAGGTCACCGCGCACCCAGGCGCGCAGCGGGGCGCTGAACGAAGCCTTGGGCCGATGCGCTATCTCGTGCGGGAGCCAGCGCTCGGCCGCCTGCTTGAGCGCAACCTTGCCCTGGCGCCGCTGGATCTTCGCGCTGCCGTCAATCGAGAACGCCGCATGCGCCACCACGGGGTCGACGAACGGGACCCGCACCTCGACCGAAGCCGCCATGCTCGCCCGGTCGGTGTAGGCGAGGTTGAGCCCGGGCAGGAACATCCGGGTATCGGCCAGGCACATGCGGTTGACCTCGTCCTGCAGCGAGTTGTCGTTGTAGACGGCGCTGTGCTCCGCGACGATCTGGTCGACGTAGCCGGCCAGGTCCGGGCTGACCAGGGCAGCGAGTTCGGCCGGGTCGTACAGCGTGTAGCTGCGGCGGAACCGTGGCTCCTCGGGCAGCTCGGCGAACGTAAGGAAGCGCTTGGCCCAGCGCGCGTAGCGCAGCCCGCGGCCCGCGGTGGCGACCGGGAGCCGGCTCACGGCCGACTGCACGGGAGCCCGGACAAGCCCGGCAGGCAGCCTGCAGTACTTGCTGGCCATGAGGCACGCGAGATGCTTGCGGTATCCGCCGAACAGCTCGTCGGCGCCCATCCCGGACAGGATGACCTTGATCCCGCGGGCGCGGGCTGCCTGGCACATGAGGAACGTGTTGATCGCGGCAGGGTCGCCGATCGGCTCGTCGAGCACGTCCACGATGCGGGGCAGGAGATCGACGATGTCCGGCGAGATCTCGATCTCGTGCAGGTCGATGCCGAAGCTCGCCGCGACCTTCCGCGCGTAGACGGCGTCGTCGGGCATGGCCTCGTGCCGCTGGTCCTGGGAGCGGAAGGTGATCGTGTAGGCGTCGATGCCCGGCTCGGCGTGATGGGCGAGGACGGTGACGATGCTGGAGTCCAGGCCGCCGGACAGGAAGCTGGACACCGGCACGTCGGAGACCAGGTGGGCGGTGACCGATTCCTCGATGACCGCGCCCAGGTCGACCGGCGGCCCGGCGGCGGCCTCGGCGGCCACGTCGGCGACCCGCCAGTAGTGCTGCACCGAGAAGCTGCCGTCGGGGCGGCAGCGCGCCCACGACCCGCCCGGCAGCTTCTGCACGCCGTCGATGGCGCACCGCTGCTCGGGCATCCAGTAATAGAGCATCGAAGCGACCAGGGCGCCCGGCTCGATCCTCAGCTCGGAGCCGACCGCGGCCACGAGGGCCTTCAGCTCCGACGCGAAGATCACGCCCTCGCCGCGGCGGAGGTAGTACAGCGGCTTGATGCCGAACGGGTCACGTGCCAGCACCAGGTCGCCGGTGCGCTCGTCGAGCAGCGCGAAGGCGAACATGCCGCGGAACCGGCGCAGGGCGTCGGGCCCCCAGGACCGCCAGGCCTCGAGCACGACCTCGGTGTCGGACTCGGTGGCGAACCGGACTCCCCGGCCGGCCAGCTCCGCCCGCAGCGCCTTGTAGTTGTACAGCTCGCCGTTGTAGACGAGCGTCATGCCGTGCTTGGAGAACGGCTGGTCGGCTGCCGCGCTCAAGTCGATGATCGACAGCCGCCGGAAGCCGAGCTGCACCGCGATGCGCTCGTCGTCGTGGCTCCAGGTCCCGGTCGAGTCCGGCCCGCGATGCGCGATCCGGTCGCTCATGACGTCGACGAGCTTCAGTCCGTCGGGCTGCTGGTAGCACCCGGCTATCCCGCACATCTCAGGCCTCGTTCCGGTCCAGGGTGGTCTTCTGGCCGGAGACAAGCTCCCGGTAGACGTCGAGGTAGGCGTTCTGCTGGTGGCTCCAAGCGAGATCCTCCTCGACCCGGGCCCGCCCCAGCCGGCCCATCAGCGAGCGCCTCGGCTCGTCGTCCATGAGTTCCACGATGGCCTCGGCGAACAGGCGCACGACGTTGGGCTTGACGTACACCGCCGCCTGGCCGGCCGAAACACGTGTCTCATGCAGATCGAAGGCGACGGCGGGAATACCGAAGGCCATGTATTCCATCGACTTGTTCATCGTGGACAGGTCGTTGAGCGGATTCTTCGGATCCGGCGACAGGCCGACATCCGCGGTCGACAGCACCTGCCTGACCAGGTCGTCCGGCACCCGGCCGGTGAACTCAACGTGGCCCTGCAGGCCAAGCTCGTCGCGCAGCGCCACCAGCTCGTCGAAGCAGTCCCCGGAGCCCATCAGCGTGAACGCGATGTCGCGGCGGCCAAGCTCGTGCACCACGACGTCGACGGCCCGCACGACGTAGTCGACGCCGTCCTGCGGCCCCATCACGCCGATGTAGGCGGCCAGGAAACGGCGGCCCCTGCGCAGCGCGGGGTCTGCCGGGCCGGGCCGCATCCGCTGCGGGTCAGGGCCGGTGCGGACGACCGTGACGGCGGCGGGCGACTTGCCGCTGCGCGTTATGGCGATGTCGCGGTAGGAGTCGTTGGTGGAGATCACGTGGTCGGCGGCCCGGTGGGTACGGCGCTCCAGCGCGCGCAGCCCGCTGTAGGGCAGCCTCGGGCCGCCGGGGAAACGGGATTCGTACAGCTCAGGGCTCAGGTCGTGGTGGTCGAACACGAAGCGGGTGCCATCCCTGGCGCGCAGCGCCATCGCGATCGGCCAGAAGATGTCAGGCGGGTTGCACGCCTGGACCACCCCGAACCGGCCGGACCTGCGGGCCTTCAGGGTCAGCCACAGCGCCTGGCACTCCAGCCACACGCGTCGGTCGAACGGCACCGGCAGGTTCTGCACGATGATCAGGACGCGGCTCACCAGCTGAGTCCCTCATACCCGGGCAGCGACTCCACGTCGCTGCCCAGCTGCCCGCTGAGGTCGAGCAGTCGGCCAGGCGGGCTGGCCAGCAGCGCGCGGGTGACGCCGTCGTCGCTGGACGAGACGATCGCGACGTCGGCTCCGCGCAGCGCCTCGGCCGGCTCCCGCACGAGCAGCCGGCCCAGGTGCGGCAGCTTCGACTCGACCTGGCGGCGGTTGGCGCCGATCAGGCGGGCCGGGTTGACGACCGGATCGTAGATGCGCACGTCAAGGCCCTTGCCGATGAGCCGCTCCGCGAGCTCGACCTTCGGGCTCTCCCGCAGGTCATCGGTGTTCATCTTGAAGCTGAGGCCGAGCAGGGCCACCGTGCGCGCGCCGGATGCGATCACGCGGTCCACCGCCTCGTTGATCACCAGCTCGTTCGTCGCCAGCGTCCCGGCCAGCAGCGGCAGGTCAGCGCCGTTCATGCGGGCCAGGTAAAGCAGCGACCTGAGATCCTTCGGCAGGCACGATCCGCCGAATGCGAAGCCGGGGCGCAGGTAGCTGGCCGAGATGTTCAGCACCCTGTCCTCGCAGAACAGCGACATGACCTCGCGGGCGTCCACGTCAAGCAGCCGGAACAGCCGCGAGATCTCGTTGGTGAAGGACACCTTGGTGGCGTGGAACGCGTTGCAGGCGTACTTGAGCGCCTCGGCGGTGCGGACGTCGACGATGCGCACCGGCTGGCCGAGAAAGCCGAACATGGCGGTTACTGCCTCGGCCACGCCCGGATCCGAGGTCCCGGCCACGATGAACGGCGCGGCGAAGAAGTCCGCGATCCCGGTGCCCTCCCGGAGGAACTCCGGGCACATCGCGGCCCCGGTGGTGACCTGCGTCCCGGCCAGGCCGCCGGCCAGCGCCGGGAGCACGACGTCCTCGACCGTGCCGGGCGGGACCGTGCTGCGGATCACGACGCTGTGCTGGCCGGCTGCCGGGGGCCGGGCGACGCGCAGCGCCGCCACGATGTCGTCGACGGCGCGGCGCACGAAGGACAGGTCGGTGCCGCCGCGCGCCGTTGACGGCGTGCCGACGCAGACGAGCGACACGTCCGCGCCGTCGAGGGCCTCGGCGCACGACGTCGTGGCGTGCAGCGTGCCGTCGGCCACCGCCTGCCCGACGAGTGCGTCCAGGCCCGGTTCGGCTACCGGGCTCCGGCCGGCGCAGATCTCCTCGACCTTCGCGGCATCGACATCCACGCCCCAGACATCGTGGCCGTTAGACGCCATGCAGGCCGCCGTCACCGTGCCGACGTAGCCGAGGCCGACTACAGCAAGCTTCATCAAGTCACCTCAATTGGTCCTCGCGCGCGGGGGGCCTGCGTGCATATAGGAGCATCGAGGGGGTGACCTTGATACGACAAAGACGATCTAAGGTCTGGATGTCAGCAAGAATTCAGATATCATGCACGTACAGTGACAGATGAGGCGCAATCAGCCACCAGTAGTGACTTGTTACGAAGAGGTCCCCGCGCCGGATGTATCAGGAGCGAGCCGTCGCGTGTCCTCTGATTGCAGGGTGGTCGTCCGTCCGCCCCGCTCAGCTCATCTTTCTAGGACTGGGGGGTTTGCGATGAGGGTCCTCGTTGCCGGCGATCGTGGATACATCGGAGCTGTTCTCGTTCCGTTCCTGCGCGCGGCCGGGCACGAGGTCGACGGGCTCGACCTCGGTCTCTACGAGGGCTGTGATCTCGGCCCCGCACCGGAGGATATCGGCGCGCGGCCGCCGCGCGACATCAGGGACGCCGAGGCCGCCCAGCTGGCCGGCTACGACGCGGTGGCCTGCCTGGCGGCGCTGTCCAACGACCCGCTCGGGCACCTCAACCCGGCGACGACGTTCTCGGTGAACCTGGAGGGGACGCTGCGGCTGGCGCGCGCCGCCAAGGCGGCTGGCGTCGAGCGCTTCGCGTTCGCCTCGTCCTGCAGCTTGTACGGCGCGGCGGGCTCGGGCGGGGTGGCCGAGGACGCGGAGCTGTTCCCGGTCACCCCGTATGGCGAGACGAAGGTCGCCGCCGAGCGTGACCTGTCGCTGCTGGCCGATGACAACTTCAGCCCGACCTACCTGCGCAACGCCACCGCCTACGGCGCATCGCCGCGGCTGCGCCTCGACATCGTCGTCAACAACCTCACCGCGGTGGCGATGACGACCGGCAAGGTGCGCCTGGAGAGCGACGGGTCGCCCTGGCGGCCGCTGGTGCACATCGAGGACATCAGCCGCGCGTTCCTCGCCGTCCTTGAGGCGCCGCGTGAGCTCGTCCACGACGAGGCGTTCAACGTCGGCCGCGCGCAGGACAACGTGCAGGTCCGCGAGATCGCCGAGATGGTCAGGGACGCGGTGCCAGGATCACGGCTGTCCTTCGCCGAGGGCGCCGGGCCGGACCTGCGCAACTACCGCGTGGACTTCGCCAAGCTGGCCGAGGTGTTCCCGGAGCTGCGGCTGCGCTGGAGCACCCGGGACGGGGTCGGCGAGCTGGTCGGCGCCTTCACCAGGCATGGCCTGACCTACGACGACTTCATGTCGTCGCGGTACATCCGGCTTCGCCGGATAACCGAGCTGCTGGAGGCCGGCCTGCTCGACGAGATGCTGCGGCGGCAGACCGACGGGCAGTTCGCCATGCCGGGCGCCGGGGGCAGCCCGGAGGCATCGCTCGCGCCCAGTGCCGGGGCCGCAAGGCCCTCGTGAGGTGGTAATGGTCGACGCTGCCAAAGGCAGCGAGCCCGAAGGCCATCCGGGGCACAGTCCCCCGTCCCACGGCAGGCCTCGCCATAGCACGCCCAGGGCAGATCCGGCAGCTGACGCCGAGGGCCCCGGGGGAGCGAAAGTGCTCAACAGGTCCCGGCCGGGCCTGCTGTCCCGGCTGCCGCTCCAGGCAGGCCGCCGCCTGGGCTGGGGCCTGGTCGACCAGGCAGTCTCTAGCGTCACCAATTTCGCCATAAGCCTTTATGTCGCCCGCTCGCTGGGCGCCGTGGCGTTCGGCGCCTTCAGCCTCGCCTACGTGACCTACACCTTCGCGCTCAGCGCCTCACGCGGCCTTGCGACCGATCCCCTGATGGTCAGGTTCAGCGCGGCGGAGCTGCCGGCCTGGCGCCGGGCCGTGGCGAGCTGCACCGGCACCGCCGCGGCCGTGGGCCTGGTGACCGGCGCCTGTTGCGTCGGGGCGTCCGCGCTGCTGAGCGGCACTCCCCGGGGCGCCTTCCTGGCGCTCGGGCTGACCCTGCCTGGGCTCATGCTGCAGGACAGCTGGCGATACGCGTTCTTCGCGCTCGGCCGCGGCGGCCAGGCGTTCATCAACGACCTGATCTGGGCAGCGGCCCTCGTCCCCGCCCTGCTATTCCTGCGCATGACCGGCCGCGAGAACGTGTTCTCCTTCGTCCTCGTCTGGGGCGCGGCCGCCGCTGTCGCGGCCGCGGCCGGGCCGCTGCAGGCGCGGGTGCTGCCCAGGATCTGGCGCACCCGGGCGTGGGTGTGGCAGCATCGTGACCTCGGGCTGCGCTACCTCGCGGAGAACACGGCCAGCAGCGGCACCTCGCAGCTGCGCATCTACGGCGTCGGCCTCATCGTCGGCCTGGCCGCGGTCGGCTACGTTCAGGCCGCCAGCACGCTGATGGGCCCGTTCCTGGTCATCTTCATGGGGATCTCCCTGGTTGCGGTGCCGGAGGCGGGCAGGATCCTGCGCCGCTCGCCCCGGCACCTGCGGCTGTTCTGCCTGCTCGTCGGCGGCGGGCTGGCCGTCGCGGCGCTCGCCTGGGGGGCCGCGCTGCTGGTCATGCTGCCGCTGGGGGTGGGGAACTGGCTGCTCGGCCCGATCTGGCGGCCAGCCTACGGGCTGATTCCGCCGCTCACCGTCGCGCTGATGGGTGCATGCCTGTCCGCGGGGGCCACGGCCGGCCTGCATGCCCTGGGGGCGGCGCGGCGGAGCCTGCGCGCCATGGTCATCGCGTCCGCCGCCTACCTGGTCGGCGGCCTGGTCGGGGCCTACTACTGGGGCGCGCTCGGGACGGTGTGCGGTGTCGCCGTGGCGACCTGCCTGGGCACGCTGCTGTGGTGGTGGCAGCTGCGCGCGGCACTGCGCGAGTCGGCCGGCGCGCCGGCGCTCGACGGGCGCCCGGCGCCGCGCCCAGGCCCGCGCCATCGCAAGACCAGCCTGGATGTCCGGCGGCCGTCAGCCGCGCGGCCCCGCCAGCGGCGGCAGTGGGACGAGCGGATCCGGCTGCGCGATCAGGCGGACGCGCCCACCCAGGTCCTGCCGCTGGCGGTCATGCTCCGGCCGTACCAGGACTGCCTGCCGCTACGACCTGAAAACCAGCGCAGTTCCGGCCGGCCACAACCTAAAGAAAAGGGATGAGGAATATGAATGCGGTACCTCGGCTGAGCATCGGGCTCCCAGTTTACAATGGCGAGAATTTCCTGGCTGAATCGCTCGATGCCTTGCTCGGGCAGAGCTACGAGGACTTCGAGCTACTGGTTTCTGACAATGCGTCCACGGACGGCACGGCGGATATCTGCCGTCGTTACGAGAAGCTGGACTCGCGGATCCGCTATTTCCGCCAGCCGCAGAACATCGGCTGCGCCCCGAACCACAACTTCCTCGTGGAGGGCGCCAGGGGCGAGCTGTTCAAATGGGCGTCCGACGACGACCTCTACGCCCGCGACCTGCTCAAGCTCTGCGTTGAGGCGCTGGACGCGCATCCGCATGTCGTGCTCGCGCACTCCTGGACCGCGATGATCGACCCGTCCGGCGCGGTCACGAACGCGATCGAGTACCCGCTGGCAACCGCCTCCCGGCGGGCGCCCGAGCGGTTCCGGAGCATGCTGTTCGAGGAGGGCGGCGACGACGACGGCGGCGTCATCCGGATGGAGGTGCTCCGCCGGATTGCGCCGCTGGACAGTTACTACCACTCCGACCGGACGATCGTCACCGAGCTCGCCCTGCACGGCCCGTTCTATCAGGTCCCGGACTGGCTCTACTTCCGGCGGGACCATCCGGACCGGGCGCTGCGGGCGTTCCCGACCGTGCGCACCTGGTGCACGAACCTGGACCCGCGCCGGGCGGACCGGCTGCGGCACCCGGTCCCCCGGCTGTTCGCCGAGTACATCTGGGGGTACATTGCCGCGATCCGGCGCGCGCCGCTGTCGCCGGCCGACCGGCGCGAGTGCTACCGCCACCTCGCCGGGTGGGCGGCCAGCCGGGCCCGCCAGGGCCGGCCACGGCCGCCAGCCCCCGCGGGCGGCCCGGCGCCGCGCTCCGACATCTCGGTCGACGCCGTGGCAGGCCGGGAGGGCGGGCCAGCGTGACTGCTCGCGGGCTCGCGGGCAGCCGCGGGCGGCCGGCCGGCGCTCCCCGGGTGGGCTTGTTCGGCCTGCTCGGCTCGGGCAACATCGGCAACGACGCCTCGCTGGAGTCCGTGCTCGGGTACCTGGCCGCCGCCCACCCGGGCGCGATCGTGGACGCGATGTGCATGGGCCCTGACAGGCTCAGGGACCACTACGGCATCGAGGCCATCCCGCTGCAATGGTCACGGAAGTACGAGGGGCGCGCGTCCGGCGGCATGCTGATCGCGCTCAAGGCGGCGGGCAAGGCCGCCGACGCGTTCCGTACGGCGTCCTGGGTACGCCGGCACGATGTCGTGATCGTGCCCGGCATGGGGGTGCTCGAGGCGAGCCTGCCGCTGCGGGCGTCGGGGGTTCCCTACGCGATGTTCCTGCTCTGCGCGTCCGGCCGGCTCTTCAGGACCAGGGTCGCGCTGATCAGCGTCGGCGCCACCGTGATAAGTCAGCGGCTGACCCGGTGGCTGTTCACCGCGGCGGCCAGGCTCGCCTGGTACCGCTCCTACCGCGACATCCCGTCCCGGGAAGCCATGCGCCGTAACGGGCTCGATTCCTCCCGCGACCCCGTCTACCCCGACCTGGTTTTCGGCCTCCCGGCGCCGCCCCGCGAGCCAGGCGACCCGCAGACCGTCGGCGTGGGCGTGATGGAGTTCTACGGCAGCAACGACGAGCGCGACCGGGCCAGCCAGATCCACGCCGCGTACTCCGGCAACCTGAAGCGCTTCATCCGGTGGCTGGTCGACGACGGCCGCACGGTCCGGCTCTTCACCGGGGACAAGTCCGACCTCAGCATGGTGCAGGAGATCATGGCGGACCTGCGCGAGCACCGGCCCGGCCTGGAGCCGTCGCGGGTCGTAGCCGAGCACGCGGATTCGTTCGACGAGCTGACCCGGGCCATGGCGCCCGTCGGCGCCGTCGTCGCCACCCGCTACCACAACGTCATCTGCGCGCTGAGGCTGGCCAAGCCCACCATTTCGGTCGGCTACGCGGGGAAGAGCCAGACCCTGATGGCGGACATGGGGCTGGCCGAGTTCTGCCAGTCGGCCGGCTCGCTGTCGGCCGATGCCCTGATCGGGCAGTTCACCGAGATGGAGAACAGCTCGGCGCGGCTGCGGCCGGCGATCGCCGGCCGCTGCGCGGCCTACGAGCAGCTACTCGGCGAGCAGTTCGCCGCGCTGTCCGCGTTGCTGGTTCCCGGGCCGGGACGTGCGCCTGCCGGGCCGGAGATCACCCCGGCCCGGGAAGGCGCCCGCTGACGCCGGCGGTCCCCGCCGGGAAGCTCAGCCGCGCCTGCGCAGCGCAGGCCGGACCGGCCTGCCGCGGAGCACGCTGTCGACGCCCTGGTCAAGAGCACGCCGGTAGATCGGCATCAGCTCGGCCACCGCGTCCACGGTGTGCCGGATCGCCGCCGGGTCGTGCGCGGCGCACACCACGAACGACGGCGCGAGGATCCCACGCTCCATGAGTTCCTGCAGCACCAGCGTGCGGAAGGCCTGACTGGGCTGCCCCTGGGCGTCGCAGGCCGCGTAGACCAGGTTGCAGTCGCGGCCGCGTAGCCGCAGGTGCGAGCTCAGGCCGGCGTCGGCGACCACCTCCTCGATGCCGCTGCGCAGCTCGGCGCCGATCCGGTGCAGCCGCTCGGCAATATGCTCGCGCTGGTAGGTGTCGATGACGGCCAGCATGGCGGCCAGTGCCCAGGGCTGCGCGGACGCCGTCTGCGACAGCAGGAAAACGCGGTCGGCGTCTTCGGCGAAGCCGCCCAGGCGCATTACTTCCCGGCGGCCTGCCAGCGCCGACAGCGGGAACCCGTTTGCCATGCCCTTGCCGAAGATGCACAGGTCAGGCTTGATGCCGTAGACGAACTGCGCACCGCGCTCGTGCCACCGGAATCCGGTGATGATCTCGTCAAGGACGAGCAGCGCCCCACGGGCGTCGCAGAGGCGGCGCAGGCCGTCGAAGTAGCCGGGCGCGGGCGGCTCGACAGTCTCCGCCTCGAGCACCACCGCGGCAATCTGGCCCGGATGCGTGTCGAACAGCTTCGCCAGGTCCGGCAGGTCGTTGTAGGAGAACTGCACGGTGAGGCGCCCGGCCGCGGCCGGGATTCCGGCCGGCATGGGCGTGGTGACGATGAACCAGTCGTCGGTGGAGAAGAAGGGGTGCTGCTTGCAGACGGCGACAAGCTCACGGCCGGTGTACGCGCGGGCCAGGCGCACCGCTGCGGTGGTGGCGTCGGAGCCGTTGAGCCCGAACTTGACCATCTCCGCGCTCGGGATCAGGTCGGTGACGCGCTCCGCGGCCTCGAGTTCCATCCGGTGCGGGCGGACGAAGCTGATGCCGTCAGCAAGCTGGCTGCGCGCGGCATGCACCACCGGCTCGAATCCGTGGCCGAGCACGGTCGAGCGCAGGCCGCTGCCGAACTCGACGTACTCGTTGCCGTCCAGGTCCCAGACCCGGCACCCGGATCCGCGCTCGATAACCGGCGCCATGCCGGCCGGGTACTGGTCATCTCCTCGCGCGTAGGTGTGCGCGCCGCCGGGAATGAGCGCGTGCGCGGCTGACATGTGGGCGTTGGACGCCGTGAAGCCCTTCATCTAGGCGTTCCCGCCAGGTCGGCAGGAATTTCGCCGCGGCTCGCCGGCCAGCGCCTCCGCACGGACGAAAACGGTCATCAGCGGTTACCTCTCTGGCATTACCCCGGCGTCACCGCCGGAAGCGGGCCGCTCAGCCGAAATGACGGACTTTACGCAGTAGAACGCCTCGGCGTAGCGGGCCCGGCACTCGATGCCGCGCAGCCGGGCCAGGCCGAGGAAAACCTCGTCGTCCCACCAGCCGCGGGCCCGCTGGGACGGGAAGCACTTGTTCAGCAGCTCGACCTTGCGCCGGGCCGTATCGGCGGCCAGCGGGAAGTACACCGATGGCCGGCCGACGTCGCCGTCCCATTTCGGGATCTCGTAGGCCAGGTAGAGGGAGTCGCGGAAGACGGTGGGCACGATCTCGCCGATGGTCCGGTGATCTTGATGGGCATCGTCGCGCGACGGCGCGAGGATGAGATCGGGCGAGCAGGATCGCGCCGCCTGCTCAAGCACGGCCTTCACGTCAGCCCAGGCAGCCGGCAGCCTCCCCTCCGGCAGCTGGTGCAGCTCGGTGGTGAGGTCCGCGGCCGGGGCGAAGGCGCCGGCCGCCTCCCGCGCCTCCTGCTGGCGGGGCGGCGTCCCGGTGAGGACCATGTAGCGCAGTTGCAGGCCCGGGTAACTCGCGGCCAGGCTGAGCAGCGTCCCGCCGGCGCCGATCTCGATATCGTCGGGATGCGCGCCGACCGCGAGTACCGACAGCGGGCCTGCCTGCGGCGCCTTCAGCTGGAGCGGCAACACGGGCGGGTCACCGTGGCGGCGATACCGGGTCGGGGATCCGGTCACCGCCCAGCTCGAGCAGGTCGGCGTTGACATGGGGGTCCACTCCGGAGCGGTCCGCGTCCCAGACCATCCAGGGGCAGTCTCCCCGGTGATACATCTCTTCGAGCAGCGCGCGTTCCTTCACCGTGTCCGCGGGCGAGAAGTATCCCTTGTACGGGTAGGCGAGCACGCGCCCCTGCGGGACCAGCCGGACGATCGCGTCCTCGATCAGGTCCTCGCCTTCGTTCAGGTGGTCGAAGATCTCCGGGCGGAAGACGAAATAGCCGCCGTTTTCCCACTGCCGTAGGTCCTGCATGGGAGTTACCTGCGTGATGAGGCCGTCACTGCCGATGTCCACCACGTGGTGCGACGACTGGAGCGGCACCGCGATCAGGCCGGCCACGGCATCGCTGGCCGTGAACCGATTGATCATGTCCGGCAGCGGTGCGTTCGTCAGCACGTCCGCGTAGTTAGCCAGGAACATAGGCTCGCCATCGACGAACCGGCGGACCCGGCGCAGCCGCTCGCCGATCGGCGAGTTAAGGCCGGTGTCGACGAAGGTGATCCGCCATTCGGAGATGTCGGTGCTGAACAGCTTCACCTCGCTCGCGCCGTTCTCAAGCACGAAATCGTTAGACCGGGTTTCGTCGTAGTTCAGGAAGAAGTCCTTGACCGCCGAGGCGCCGTAGCCGAGGCAGAGCACGAAATCGGTGTGCCCGAAATGAGCGTAGTACCGCATGACGTGCCAGAGCAGCGGGCGCTCCCCGACCAAAGCCATCGGCTTGGGGCCGGTGCTGACACCATCGCGCATCCGCATCCCCAGGCCACCACAGAACATGACGACCTTCACAAACCTACCCCCATTCAGATAATTTCAAGTTCGGGGATCGGGAATACCAGCCGACCCCCCCACGACCGGACATACTCAAGCTGCGCGCTGATCTCTTCCCGGAGATTCCACGGCAGGACGAGAATGTAATCAGGCCGGGTTTCCGCAAGGCGCTCGGGCGCATAGATCGGAATATGCGTGCCGGGCAGGTACATCCCTTGTTTCACCGGGCTGCGGTCAACCGTGTACTCCATCAGGTCCGACCGGATGCCGCAGTGGTTCAGCAGCGTGTTGCCCTTGCCGGGCGCGCCGTAGCCGGCCACCGAGCGGCCCTGCGATGCCGCCGTCAGCAGGAAGTCAAGCAGGTCACTCTTGATCTTCAGCACCGCGGCGGCGAAGCCCGCGTGCCCGCTCACAGTGCGCAGCCCGGCGGATTCCTCCTCGCCGAGCACCGCCTTCACCCGGGTGCTCGGCTCCCCGGCGTGCGCCTCGGGACGGGCGTAGACGCGCAGCGAGCCGCCGTGGGTATCAAGCTCGTCCACGTCAACTACCTGCAGCCCGGCGGTGGCCAGCGCGCGGGAGGAGGTCAGCAGGGACAGGTAGGAGAAGTGCTCGTGGTAGATCGTGTCGTACTGCCGCCGCTCGATCAGCCGGAGGAGGTGCGGGAACTCACATGTTACCAGCCCGGTGTCCTTGACCAGTTCGCGCAGGCCGGTGGCGAAGCCCCGGATGTCGGGCACGTGGGCGAAGACGTTGTTGCCGGCCACCAGGTCGGCCCGCCCGTGCCGCCCGGCGATCTGCCTGCCGGTCTCGGGCCCGAGGAACTGCACTTCCGTCGGGATGCCGCGGGCCCGGGCGGCCTCGGCCACGTTCGCGGCGGGCTCGACGCCCTGCACCGGAATCCCGCGGGCCCAGAAGTGCTGCAGCAGGTAGCCGTCGTTGCTCGCCACCTCGGTCACCAGGCTGTCCGGCGTGAGGCCGAGGCGGCCGATCATCGCGTCGGCGTATCGCTTCGCGTGCGCTACCCAGGAGTCCGAGTACGACGAGAAGTACGCATAGTCGGAAAAGATATGTTCGCCGGATACATATGCGGGAATCTGGACAAGAAGGCAGTCCGCGCACAAGCGTACGTGTAGCGGATAGAACACCTCGGGCCCGTCGAGCCGATCCGCCGATACGTAGCTCTCACATAGCGGAGACATCCCCAAGTCAACGAACGTGTGCGTAAGGTCCGCATCGCACAGGCGACACCGGTGTAGCGACGACATGCCCCCCCAATACTGCCGGCCGACCAGGGAGCAGAATAACACTGATCGTCTCGGTGCATGAAATCAATGCCGAAATCCGAAATGATGCTGCGGAACGCCGCATCGCAAACGGCTTGCCGGGGATCGGCAAGCGGCCCGGGCGGCCGGGAGCCCGTCGCGGGCGAGGCGGGCCGATGGCGGCCGCGGCCGCGCGGCGGCCCTGCGATACGGTCGGGCCAGCGGCACGGCCGCGCACGCAGCGTGCCGGGCCGGGCGGGGGGCGGGCAGCGGGGAGCGCCCGGCACCGCGTCATCCGGCCGTCGGCTGCTGCTCCGCGGCCCGGCGAAGAGGAGGGCGTGAATGGGCGAGCCGGCCTGCCGGTCCTGCCGCGGGCGCACCGGCCACCTGGTGCTCGACCTGGGCGAGCAGCCGCCGTGCGACTACTTCCCGCGCCGCGATGACCCGGGACCCGACCCGGCGTACCCGCTGCAGATGTGGCTGTGCTCATCGTGCGGGCTGGCCCAGCTGGTGGCCGACCCGACGGTCCCGGAGGAGCCGAGGGGCGCCGAGCCCGCGGCGCTCGTCGAGCAGGCGGCCGACGCCGTCCGGCAGGTCGCCGCTGCCGGGCTGCTGCCCGGCAGCGGCCTGGTCGCCGAGTACGGCAGCCCGCACGGCGGCTCCTGGCTCGGGCTGCTCGCCC
>WNGG01012500.1_pt1 | contig 15159 bp, 18 predicted proteins | sample 5400661 | NCBI WGS metagenome assembly WNGG01 (sample SAMN13153372, study PRJNA577476) | soil metagenome | isolation source: 100 cm soil or saprolite under Garry oak tree replicate 1 | place: USA:California | collected 2016-06-15
AGCAACCCCGACGCGCCGATCTGGCTTGCCGAGCACCTTGCTGCGGGGCGCTTCGTCGGCTTCGCACTGTCCAATGCAGAGCACGAATAAGATCAATAATAGTGAGGCCCCGATGCGTTCGATTTACGCCACGATCGGTGGCATTGCAGCGGTGTATGGGCAACTTGAGCGAGTCCCCTATGCCGTTTTGGCAATTCCGCTGCGCATTGCAGTTGCGACGGTGTTTTGGAATTCGGCGATGACCAAGCTCGCCGACTGGAACGCGGCGCTTTTTCTGTTCACTGACGAGTATCAGGTTCCGCTGCTGCCGCTGGAGCTTGCCGCCAATCTCGCGCTATCAATTGAGGTCACCACACCGGTTTTGCTCGTTCTCGGATTGCTAACCAGACCCGCCGCGCTGGTGCTTCTCGGCATGACCGCCGTGATCGAGATTTTCGTCTACCCGCAGGCCTGGCCGACGCATATCCAATGGGCCGCGATGCTGCTGATCCTGCTCTGTCGCGGTGCCGGAACGTTTTCGCTCGATGCACTCATCGAACGTTTTTGGGTGCGCTCAAAGGATACGCAGCAATGAGCGAAATGTGATCCGCGGCTCGGCAAGTTGTGACAAACGGTTAGCTGCCGCGCCTTAGCGCTTAAGATGCGCTTTGTTGAGCACGACGTGGATACCTTTCGAGCCGTTGACAACTTGCGTGACGCGCAGATCGGCCGCCAAGCTGCACAGCGTATAGGCATCCTCACGCGATAGTCCGCTGCGCGCGCAGATCAGCTTGATCATGTCACGCAGCGCGATCACGACGGCATCGTCGAGATCGGGATCAAAACCCATGGTGATGAAATCCGTGGGCGTTTCCGCCATCGGCCATTCCAGCGCCATGTCGTCGCGGACGTGCAATTCGAAGGTGCCGATCAGGCCGGTCTCGATTGCGGTAATGCAGACTTCGCCGTCCCCTTGCACCCCGTGACCGTCGCCCACCGAGAACAGAGCGCCGTCAACGTGGATCGGCAAATAAAGCGTCGTGCCGGCGACCAATTCCTTGTTGTCGATATTGCCGCCGTTGCGCCGCGGCGGCGGCGAGGCGACGGGGCCCCAGACATGCGGCGGCGCCACGACCATGACGCCAAAGAACGGCTTGAGCGGCAGTTCGAGGCCCCACGGCAGCCGGCCAACCATGCGCGCCCGATCGAGGGGAATATGGATCAGACGCGTGCTGGTAAAATCGTCCGGCAGCGCGCCGGCGAGCGGCCGGATGACGTTATAGCCCCAGTCGTAGTGAAGCTCGATTGATTTGATCCGCACCTCCAGCACCTGCCCGGCCTTGGCGCCGCGCACCGCAACCGGCCCGGTCATGATGTGCGGCCCATTCAGTCGCTGCGGCACGGTCGCGTGAATCGCCAATAGTGGGGGCGGCACGGTCAGGCCCGATTCCGGCTTCGGCATGGCCTCGCGCGGGCCCGACACAGTGGACATGGTAACTTCGTCGCCGGACTCGATCGTGATCAGCGGTTTCAGTGCGGCGTCGAAAAAACCCCAGTGCACACTGTCCGGTCCCGCGTCCACGCGATGTTTTTGCATTCGAACCCTCCCCGCCGGCTAAAGCGAAATGGCTTTAGGTTGAATCGACATTTCGCTTTAGCTTATTGTTTGAGCATGATCTTTCCCGAAAACCGGTATCCACTTTTCGGGGATCATGCTTTAGCCTGCGTGTTTGCTCGGTTTTTGCCAGAATTTTTGACGCCGAAACAGCCGCGTAGCTCAAATCCGCCAAAATTTCTGCGCCTAAATTTCTGGGCCATGCTGAGGCGGCTTTGGCATGCTATGTTGCGGCTGGGGGATGCTGGCGAGCGGGGTTGCTGCGCCGGTATTCAGCACAAGTCGGTTCGTAGTGCCTAGGAACGGGAGGGGAGTATGCGTGGCGTTTGGTCCGGCAACCGGTTGATGGCGGCATTCGCAATTGCTTTCGGCCTGTCGCTCGCGTTGGCCGCAAATAATCTGTCCGCGGCGCCGCAGCGCCAGATCAATCAAGTCAATCCCGACCTCGACAGCGATGATCAGCTCGCGCCTTCGCAAATGCGGCAACCGCTGCCCGGAGCGGTGTCGCAGCCGGCGAGCGCGGGACGTTCACCGGCGCAAGCAGTGCGACACGCGGGTCCCGCGCCCGCTGCGGAAGCCAGCACCCACACTCTCGCCTGCAGTGGCACCTTCGGCAAGGATTCAAGTCATCTTAAGCTCGCGATGACCTTCGATTCCAAAAACATCACCTTCACCGATGTCGACGCCAACGGAACGAAGGTGCCGGCATCGGTGCTGTACCCAAAAGATCCGCGGCGGCGGCTCGAAGTGTGGTGGGCTAATCCCGCCGCACGCAGCGACACTTATCTAATCGTCATCAACGGCAAATCGAACTGGACCGCGCCCGGCGGCCTGCACCTCGGATTGACGCTTGCTCAACTCGAAAAGCTCAACCACAAGGCTTTCAAGGTCAAAGGCTTCGACAAAGACGGCGCTGCTAGTGTGAGCGATTGGGACGGGGGCGCGCTGGCCACTCTGCCGGGTGGTTGCAAATCGGGGGTGAGCCTGCATGCCGATCCCAAAGTATCAGCCGACGCCGTGGCCGCTCTGCCTGCCGATAAAGAATACAGTTCGGCGGATCCTGAGATACGCGCCGCGAAGCCGACGGTGAGCGAGATCCTGATCGGGTATTGAGTTCCCGAGCGCGAAAAGCGTCAGGGCTTCGGTTGCGCGTGGCCGGGCGGCGCCGGTCGGGCAGCGGGCGCGGATGACTTCTGCGCTTCGCTGTGCAGCGCTCTGACGTCACGCGCCATTTCCAGGCAGGTCAGCAGTTCCGTGTAGCTCGACTCGCCTCCCATTGTCGCCTCATTCGTGCAGGCCGTTTTGTCGGCGGCTGAGAAGCTCGACCATTGTTTGGCAATCTCGTCACGAGTCGCGTGCTCGCTGTCCAGGCAATTTTTCTTTTCCACCGCGATGTTGGGATCGTGGAACGAGACACCGCCCTGTTGCGCGATGCCCTGGCAGACCTGTTCCACATTGAGCGAGGGAACTTTGTCGACGGCCGGAATGACAAGACTGACGCTGAGAAGCAGTGCCGATGGCAATATCATGGCGAACTCCGTCATCCCATTGGCTCATTATATAGCACCGCCGTGTTGCGAAAAAGACAATCGTGTCGCTCACGCTTAAGGGTTGACCGACAACCGGCGCACCCGCTATCCCTGCTGCGAGGGTAAGGGAAATAGCCAATGATTCTCGCACCGCTTTTCGGCACGGCGCTGCTCGTTGCCGTCGCCACCGGCCCAGTTGACGATCCGATGGGCCTCACGCACTTGACGCCGCGAGAGAAAAACGCGGCAACGCAGCCACTGGTCCGATCGGCCACTGACTGCATTGCGCATGCCGTTTTCGCCGATCCGCGTTATCACGCCAACGATAGCGCTGAACTCGGCAACCTGATCGTCGACTCGATGCCTTCTTGCGTGGCGTCAGTGCGCGCCATGATCGACGCATACGATCAGTATTACGGGGACGGATCGGGCGAGGCCTTTTTCATGGGGCCTTATTTGGACGTGCTGCCGAAGCTGGTCGTGGAAGCCGGAAAGAAAGCCGCCGCGCCATAACCGCCGGCGTACCGATATCGATCAGTGGCACTCATCCCAGATTCAAAGCCAAGTTCGTCGTGACTATGAATGGTGGCGCGCCGATCAATGCGACGGCGGTGGCCCGATGACGTCGACGACGCGCATTTTGGTGGGGTCGACTAGCACGACTTTATTTTCCACCATAGTGTATTTGTAGAGCTTGGCCGCCGGGACATTGGCAATTGCATCATCGGGCAGCATGTACAGCTCGATCATCGGCGGGACATCGGCGCCGATCACCGGTGAAAAGTCCTTAGGCGCCACTTTGCTTTTGTCCTTGCTGACTTCTTGATAAATGGCGGCCCGTTGCGCTGAGCTGAGTATAAGCTTCTGCTCGATGGCGCCGCTCACTCCGGTGTCACCGCCCGGAGCTGCGGGACTTGTGGGACTAATTGTTTGGGCGCCGGCATTCAATGCGCCGAGGCAGCAGCCGAGCAGGGCTGCCGCAAGCGTCAGGGGAATTGAGCCGCGATCTTTCATACGCTGCTCCCATTGCTGCTGTACTTGATCCATAGACCCGCGCGCTGCTCACAGCGGCGCGCGGGCCGTCGCTTCTTCTTGAACTCCTGACCCGGTCCGTTATCGCGGAATCGCCTGCACAGCGACACCGGTTATCGGATCAATAACCAAGATACGGTCGGGTTCGTAGACATAACGATAGATGACCGGTTGCGTTGCTACCGGAGCGGCAAAAACTGGCGCGGGCGCAACCGCGGCCGGCGCAACGTCATATACCGGCGTCGAGTAGCCGTAGTTTGAGTAGCCGTAGACCGGCGCGGGCGGCACCGGAGCGGCGTCATAAAGCGGCGCCGTCGAATAGCCGTAGGCTGGCGCGGGATACCCCCTCGAATAACCGTAGGCCGGCGCGGGATAAATGTCTGCAGCGGGCGTTACAACGGCCGCGGGCGCAACGTCATAAAGAGGTTGCGGAGCAGCCACGGTTCCAGCAACGACCACAGGCGCCGCCGGCATTACGCGCCGTGTAATGGTGCGGGTGGTCACGATTTGGCGGCGCACCGGCGGTACAGGGGCTGCCCGGACCGTACGCACGGTCTGAATCGTTTGTATCATCTCGGCCTGTTGCACGACGGGCGCCGCCAGTACGGTAACTAAGCGCGGTTGCGCGATCACTGCAGGCGCTGGTTGCGTCGTAATCAGCGTCTGCGCATGCGCGGCCGGCGCACCGATGGCGAGCGCCAGGCCGAACGCAGCATAAGGAAGATGGAATCTCATTGGCCTACTCCATATGCAGTACCGTTTATGCGGTACCGTTTGAACGCGAACGTTGGAACCCGAGCCACAACCCCAACGCCGTTGGCCGCGGCCCGTTCCTCATCAAAGCTCGCGTCCGAACCAGTGCCGGGCGAAAAAACTGGAATTTCACCGTTTTGCAGCGGCGACGGTCGCTATCAAGTCGTTAATAGTTCCGGCGCCGCAAATTCGACGCGCTTGTGCCGGTTCCGCGACCGTTATGGTCGAGCCAAAGGTCGCCGTAGCAGCGCCGCAATCGGCAATGTCAGCAAGACGAACGAGGCGACCAGCATCAAAGCAGGCCGCACGCCCAGCACATCGCCAAGCCGCCCAAACAGCACCGGAGCAAGCGCGCCCGAACCGATCGTGCCGGTGTAGAAAATGCTCAGCGCCCGCGTGCGCCACTGCGGCGTGACCAGATCTGGCACTGAGCCGTACAGCACCGATGAGGTGCCGTTGAGCGCAACCCCGATCAGCGGCAGCAAGACGAGCGCCACATCCAGCGGCAGCGGCAAGAGGGCGAGGATTCCCGTCGCCGTCAATCCTTCCGTCAACCAGACGGTTCCGATCGCGCCGATCCGAGCGCCGATAAACGCGCAGGCAAGCTTGCCCGCCGCGCCGCCGGCAAAAACCAACGTCAACGCCAAACCGACGGTTTGCAAGCTCGCGCCTTTTTCCGTCAGCACGAACGGCAGGAACAGCAGAAAAGCCATTCGGGTGGCGCTGTCGATGATGCCGATGCTGGTCAACAATGCAAAAGCGACTGACTGCTGTTTTTGTTCGGGCTTCGCTTTGTGGGAGTCCTGCAGCCTGACGGCCTGTCCGGATTCGTAACGTGGACCGGCGAACAAGATCACTGCAGCAAGCGCGACGCCGAGACAGCCCAAGATCACCAGCGCGGGACGCCAGGTCATGACCAACAGCATCAGCGACAGCGTTGCTGGTATGGTCATCTTTCCCACGTCGCCGGAGAAATTATATGCACCGAGCGCCTTGAGTGATTGCGGTCCGGCAAAGGCGCGAGCGACAAGCGCAGAGGCGATCGGATGCTGGGCGCTGGCGCCGATGCCACTGATCAGGAGCGCACAGAGCAGCATGGCGAAGCCGGTGCTCAATCCAGCAAAGCAGTAACCGGCACCGGCGAGCCCGGTGCCAAGCGCGAGTATGAGCGCCGTCCCGAACCGCTCCGACATCAAGCCCGCAGGAATTTGCAAACAGGCCATCGCGCCGACGAACATGCTTCGGAGCGCGCCGAGCGCGGCATAGGTCAGGCCGAATTCGGCCTGCCATAATGGCAGCATGATGTAGATGAGATCGGTGTAGCCGTCGTGCAGCGCATGCGCTACGCCTGCAACCGAAGCGGCGCGCCGCTGCTCGCTTGAGATCCGCGGCGCGAGCGCGGTGAAATTTTCCCAGGAGAGCCTCGGCATTGCCATGACCACGGTCCTAAATGTCCCACCGCTGTCCGTCAACAAAGGCGATCGGAGGATGCGCCCAATCTTTCCGGCGCGGAGAGCGCGAGTGCTTTGGCCGTTGCGATCAGCTGCGATTGACCACTGCAATCGCGCAGTGCAGTCTGCCGCCGGTTAGTGTCCCGATTCCGAAGTTCGCACGGTTTTCGGCACGCCCTCATGCGAACTTCGGAATCAAAAGGACACTACCAAATATATAATTCTAGTGCGGTTTCTGGATTTGAAGTTCCTACGAGAGTTTCCGAATAAATAAACTGTAGGAACTGCAAATCCACCGCACTAGGTGCGCGCGATGAGGTGGCTTCATGTTCGGCCTTGGTGATCTTTTCCAGTGGGAACGGTTCGTCACGCCCACTGTGATTAAGGTCTTTTATTGGTTGGCAGTCGTCATTTCGGTTCTGCTCGGCTTCGCCGGCGCGGTCAGTTCACTGACGACCATGGCGTATAATCCATTTGTCGGCGTCATCTTTCTCATCGCCAGCGTGCTCGGCGCCTGCATGGGCATTGTCATGTCTCGTATTGCTGCCGAATTCGTGCTCATTGTATTTCGCATCAACGAGCATCTGGGGGCGATCAGAAATCAAGGCGGCTTCAGGAATCAGTGAATCCGATCGGATTATCGATCAATGTCTCGCACCATTATGGACTGAAGCGAAAGTGCATTACGTCGCCGTCCTGCACGACGTAGTCCTTGCCCTCGAGCCGCATTTTGCCAGCCTCACGGGCGCCGGCCTCGCCGCCGCAAGCGACATAATCGTCGTATGAAATTGTCTCGGCGCGGATGAAGCCGCGCTCGAAATCACCATGGATCACGCCCGCGGCCTGCGGCGCCTTGGTGCCGCGGGTGACCGTCCAAGCGCGGCTCTCTTTTGGACCCGCGGTAAAGAACGTGACAAGATCGAGAAGCGCATAGCCGGCTGCGATCAAGCGATCGAGCCCCGCTTCTTTTAACCCGATCGCGGCGAGATAATCCTCTCGCTCGTGAGCCGACAGCACCGCTATCTCTGCTTCGATCTTGGCGGAAATGACGATGGCAGCGGCGCCCTCCTCGTGCGCGCGGGCTTGTACTCGCGTGGAAAAATCGTTGCCGGTTGAAGCGGAATCTTCGTCGACGTTACAAACATAAAGCACGGGCAGCGCCGTAAGCAGAGCAAGCATCCGGAACGGCTTCTCCTCCTCCGGCTTGCGTTGCGTCAACCGCGCGGGCTTGCCCTCACGCAGCAGCGCCAATGCGCGATCAATGAGGTCAAGCGTCTGGCGCGCTTCCTTGGCCTCTTGATCGGTGCCCCGCGACTTCCGCTCCAGTCCTTCGATCCGCCGCTCCAAGCTCTCGAGGTCGGCCAGCATCAATTCGGTTTCGACGGTCTCAATATCGGCAATGGGATCGATGCGCCCTTCGACATGCGTCACGTCGGTATCTTCAAAACAGCGTACGACATGCGCAATGGCGTCTACTTCGCGAATGTTGGCGAGGAATTGGTTGCCGAGCCCCTCCCCTTTTGAGGCGCCGCGCACCAGACCGGCAATGTCGACAAAGGTAAGCCGCGTCGGCACGATGGCCGCCGATTTTGCCAGCGCTGCCAATTTTTGCAGCCGCGCGTCGGGCACGGCGACTTCGCCGACATTCGGCTCGATCGTGCAAAAAGGATAATTTGCCGCTTGCGCTGCCGCAGTTTCGGTCAACGCATTGAAAAGCGTGGATTTACCGACATTCGGCAAGCCGACGATGCCGCATTTAAAGCCCATGATTTTTGTTTAGTCTTTATTTTGAGTTGTTGTTGCTGGTTTGGTCGTCGGGCTCGGGCTGGCCGAAACCTTTTGCCACCATGGCGAGATGGACCTTGTTCTGAAAACTGGCATCCTGGCCTCGTGCAATGAGTTCGGCGTTATCGGCCAAAATCGCAATCAGCGCGTCGACCCAGTCGCGGTCGCTTTTCGCGAAATCACTGAGCACATAGTGCTGCACCAGATCCTTGTCGCCGGGATGACCAATTCCGATTCGCACGCGCCGATAATCATTGCCGATATGTTCGGAGATTGAACGCAAACCATTGTGGCCGGCAATGCCGCCGCCAATCTTCACGCGCACCTTGCCGGACGGCAGATCGATCTCGTCGTGAAACACGGTCACGTCGACGGGTGCCAGCTTGTAAAAATGCGCGGCTTCGGCGACGGCGCGACCGGATTCGTTCATATACGTGCCCGGCAGCAGCAGCAGCGTGCGCACGCCGCCGAGCGGCCCTTCGCAGGCAAGGCCCTGAAAGCGCCGGCGCCACGGCCCGATGCCGTGGCGCTTGCCAATCTCTTGGACGGCGAGGAAGCCGATATTGTGCCGGTTGCCGACATGGCGCGCTCCCGGATTCCCGAGCCCGACCAGGAGCAGCACCGCCATGGAAAAATCCCGCGCGGGACCTACCTCACTTCTTCTCGGCCGGAGCAGCTGCCGGCGCTGCCGCTGGCGCTGCACCCGGCGCAGCGCCAGGTGCTGCACCCGGAGCGGCGCCAGGCGCCGCGCCCTCGGCCGGTATGCCGGCCGCTGCAGCCGCCGCGGCTGCCGCCGCCGCTGCAGCTGCGGCTTCAGCTGCGGCCTTCATTTCTTCGGCGTAACCGGACGGCGGCACCACGGTGACCAGCGTAATGTCGCGCGCGGTGACCACGCGCACGCCAGGAGGCAGCGTGATGTCGCTAAGGTGCTTGGAATAATTGATGTCGAGCTCGCTGATATCGACCTCGATGCCGCTCGGAATTGCATCGGCGCGACAGCGCACCTCGACGGTGTGCGTGACGATGCTGACGGTGCCGCCGCGTTTGACGCCGGGCGACTGGTCGGCATTGCGCACATGGATCGGGATGTTGACGCGGATGGTGGCGCCCTCGCCTAAGCGCATGAAATCGATATGCAGCGGCATGTCGCGCACGGGATCGAGCTGGAAATCGCGGGGGATCACGCGGTGCTTCACCCCATCCACCTCGACATCATGGATGGTCGTGAGGAAGTGGCCGGCATAGATGCGGTGGCGCAAATCGGCGAAATCGAGCGAAATCGGCAGCGGCGGCTTGCCGTCGCCATAGATGATTCCAGGTACGCGGCCGGTGCGACGCTCGGCCCGGGCGGCCCCCTTGCCTGCCCGTGAGCGCGCCGCCGCCTTGATCAGATTGACGGTCGCCATCGTGTGTCCTCGTCTTAAGCCCTGTAATGAAAGGAAATTTCCGCGTCAGCCTCCAGGGGTGCCGGTGAAGCCGCGGTCGCCGCGCTTATAGCGGCGCAAGCCCGGGAAAACAAGAAATACGGGCGGGGTCCGGCGCGCCTGGCCGCTCGGTGGCGAATGCCGGCCGGACGAGCTAAGCCGGCGGTATATCGATGCTCGCCGTTGGCCCGGAGGCGGGCTGCTCGACCGGCCGGTCGCCTGGCGCTAGATTGGCAAGTCTCGCTTCAAGTGCCGCGATGCGGGCCTTGAGCGCCTCATTTTCTTCACGCGCGATTCGCGCCATGTCTTTGACGGCTTCGAATTCCTCGCGCTTGACGACATCTAGATCGCGCAGAAACCGCTCGGCCTGGTTGCGGAATAGCGTCTCGAATTCGCGGCGTACGCCTTGAGCAACGCCGGCGGCATCATTCATCAGCCGGGCAACTTCGTCGAAGAATCGATTCGTTGTCTGCACCATGCTCGCCTCCGCAGCTTATCGAAAATCGGTACGGCCAAATCCGTGCGACCCTGCCCGCTTGCCTTGCCTAGAGACAATGGCGATGGTGCAAGACAGCCGCAAGAGCCGCGCCAACGGCTCGGCCGCAAATTAACCGCATGAACAACCGTTATGAAGCGGCGCCTTTCAGCTTAGGATTCCCTGGATGCTCGTTTTACCCATCATTCCGTTTCCCGCGATCAATCCGGTCCTGATTTCCATCGGTCCGTTTGCGGTGCGCTGGTACGCACTCGCCTATATTGTCGGGATTATCGCCGGCTGGCTTTACGCGCGCGCCATCATTGCGTCCGAAAGGCTCTGGGGCGGTCGGGCGCCGTTCACGGTGACCGATTTCGACGATTTCGTCATTTGGATCACGCTCGCCATCATTCTCGGCGGCCGCATTGGTTATGTGCTGTTCTATAATTTCGCGCATTTTTCCGCCAATCCGATCGAGATTCTGCAGCTCTGGAACGGCGGGATGTCGTTCCACGGCGGCGTTATCGGCTGCATCCTCGCGGTCGTCCTGTTTGCGTTGCGGCGGCACATTCCGGTTTTGTCGCTTGGCGACGTGACGGCGGCAGTGGCGCCAATCGGATTGTTTCTTGGCCGCCTTGCCAATTTCATCAACGGCGAATTGTGGGGCCGCGCTACCGACGTGCCCTGGGCCATGGTCTTCCCACACGGCCCATCCGAGCCAGCTTTATGAAGCGGCGCTTGAGGGCGTCGTATTGTTCATTGTGCTCGCCTTGCTCGTTCGCTCCGGCGCGCTGAAGCGCCCCGGCGTTGTCACCGGCGTCTTCGCGATCGGCTATGGCGCGGCGCGGATCACCTGTGAATTTTTTCGCGAGCCGGACGTACAGCTCGGTTTCTTATGGGGCGGGCTCACGATGGGAATGCTACTCTGCATCCCGCTGCTGCTAGCCGGCATCGCGGTGCTCGCCATCGCATTCCAGCATGCGCCAAAGCCAAAAAATGGCTGAGGCGATTGCGCCGCTAGTTGATGAAATTCGCCGTCTCATTGCGGCCGGCGGTCCAATGCCAGTCGCAGCATATATGCGGCTGTGCCTCACTCACCCAAAATATGGCTATTACATCAATCGCGATCCGCTCGGCGCTGGCGGCGATTTCATCACTTCCCCGGAGATCAGCCAAATGTTCGGCGAGCTGATCGGGCTTTGGATTGCGGCGGTGTGGCGGCAAATGGGTGCGCCGGAAAATCTTCGCCTGGTCGAGCTTGGTCCGGGACGTGGCACCTTGTTGAACGACGCGCTGCGGGCAACGAAAGTAGTGGGCGGATTTCGCGACGCGCTAGTGCTGCATCTGGTCGAAATTAGCCCGCCATTGCGTGAAATTCAGGAGCGACGGCTGGAGCCGATCGGCGCTCCGATCCTGTGGCACGACAAGCTCGAGGACGTCCCCGGCGGCCCGAGCATCATTGTTGCCAACGAATTTATCGATGCGCTCCCGGTTCATCAGGCCGTGAAAGCAGCCGACGGCTGGCACGAACGCGTGGTGGCTGTCACTGCCGAAGGTAATCTCGTGTTCGACACCGCCCGCGACCCGTTACCGTTCTTTGAGGCATCGATGCCGCGCGCATTGCGCCAAGCCCCGCTCGGCTCAATCTATGAGTGGCGCACCGATAACATCGCGCTCGAACTCGGTCGGCGAACGCGCGAGGAAGGTGCCGCCTTGATCATCGATTATGGTCACGCCCATTCCGGTATGGGCGATACGCTGCAGGCGGTGGCACGGCATTCTTTCACGGACCCGTTGCGCGCGCCGGGCACCGCCGATTTGACGGCACACGTTGATTTCGAGGCGCTGGCGCAATGCGCCGAGACCATGGGCGCACGCATCCATGGGCCGATACGGCAACGCGATTTGTTTCTTCGGCTCGGCATCGAACAACGCGCCGCCGCCCTGAAAGCCGGCGCGCCACAGCAGAAAGCGGCGGAGATCGAAATGGCACTCGCGCGGTTAATGGCGGGCGGCGCGCTAGGTATGGGCGAATTGTTCAAAGCGATCGCAATTGCAGCGCCGAAACTCGGTCCGCTGCCCGGTTTTGAAACAGCTCCATGAAGTTCGAAGCGCCATGAAGATCGAAGCCGCCTCACTGATGCTGACCGGAATCCGGCACGCTTTTTTTACGCGCTCCGGCGGCGTTTCCGGCGGCCTCTACGAGAGCCTTAACGGCGGCGTCGGATCACGCGACAGCCCTGGCAATGTCACGGAAAATCGTGCCCGTATGGCAGCGGCATTGGGAGTCGAGCCGCAGCGGCTGCTCACCGCCTATCAATCGCATTCGCCCAATGTCGTCGTCGCCGAGGCGCCGTGGACGACCGATAACCGTCCCAATGCCGATGCGATCGTCACGCGTATGCGCTCGCTCGCCGTCGGCGTGACGACAGCGGATTGTGGCCCCATCTTGCTTGCCGATCCGCGGGCGGGCGTGATTGGTGCCGCCCATGCCGGTTGGCGGGGCGCTCTGACCGGCGTCATCGAGGCGACAGTCGCGGCAATGGAACGGCTCGGCGCCGCGCGCGACCAGATCCGGGCCGCGATTGGCCCCATGATTCGGCAATCAAGTTATGAGGTCGGACCCGATCTTGTTGCGCGCTTTCGCGCCGAAGACCCTGCCAACAGCCGATTCTTCGCGCCAGCCACCCGTACCGGCCACGCGATGTTCGATCTCGGCAGCTATATCGCGGCACGGCTCAAGCGTGCCGGGGTCGTTCAAGTCGAGGATCTCGGCCTGTGTACCTATGCCGATCCCGGCCGGTTTTTCAGCTACCGCCGCACCACCCATCGCAGCGAAGCCGACTATGGCCGGCACATCAACGCAATCGCATTGGCGGGCGAGTTACGCATGGCGGCTTGACCTCGCATATCCGCGCCGGGCAGTGGCGGCCACACTCGGCCAACGTGCGTTAACCTCTTATTGCTCAAGGCGAAAAACCGGCGGGGGAAAGGTTTTGATTCATATTGCCAGCCCCGGACGCGGCTTGTATCAGGGCTATGCATTTGTTCGGGCATGATCTTTCCGCAATCGGTGGCCGCCGCGAGACGACACGCCGCTTGAGCCTTTCGGGATCATGCTCCGCGGATCGCGCGTCAGAAAGCGGCGCAGGAGAGCGGGGATGACGGGCAAAAACGGCGCGATCAAACTCGTCGCCGGCAACTCCAATCCTGTGCTCGCCGCAGCCATCGGCAAGTACATCGGCACACCGCTGACCAAAGCCGTGGTCCGGCGCTTCGCCGACATGGAAATCTTCGTGGAAATCCAGGAGAACGTGCGCGGCGCCGACGTGTTCGTCATTCAATCCACCTCGTTTCCCGCCAACGATCACCTGATGGAATTGTTGATCATCATCGACGCGCTGCGGCGGGCGTCGGCCCGGCGAATCACGGCAGTCATCCCGTATTACGGGTACGCTCGGCAGGACCGCAAACCCGGGCCACGCACGCCCATTTCGGCGAAGCTCGTCGCCAATCTCATCACCCATGCCGGCGCCGACCGCGTGCTGACGCTCGATCTGCATGCCGGGCAAATCCAAGGCTTCTTCGATATTCCCACCGACAATCTGTTTGCAGCGCCGGAAATGACGCGCGACATCCGCCAGCGGTTCGATCTTAGTAAGGTCATTGTGGTGTCGCCCGACGTCGGCGGCGTAGTGCGGGCGCGCGGTCTGGCCAAGCGCATCAATGCGCCGCTCGCCATTGTCGATAAACGGCGAGAACGTCCGGGCGAATCCGAAGTGGCCAACGTGATCGGCGAGGTCGATGGCGGCGTCTGCGTACTGGTTGACGACATCGTCGATTCCGGTGGCACGTTGGTAAACGCCGCCGACGCGCTGCTCGATAAGGGCGCTAAAGAGGTTTACGCCTACATCACCCATGGGGTGTTATCGGGCGGCGCAATTGAGCGCATCAGCAAATCCAGATTGAAAGAATTGGTCATCACCGACTCGATACAGCCGAGCAAAGCCGTCACCGAGGCGAAGAACATCCGCGTCTTGCCGGTTGCCACCCTGATCGGCGAAGCGATCAACCGAACGGCCGCGGAAGAGTCCGTGTCCAGCCTGTTCGACTGAGCCCGATCCAGCCCACCGATCCATCCCTGTCGAGCGAGCGCACGCGGTCACCCCGAGTCAACTTGTCGCAGTCCGAGCTGTGGACGGCAATCTTTTGCCGATTGTGCCGACCGGGCAAATCACTTCATGAGTGCCGGTAGTGATGCGCGTACAGCGTGTTGCGCGGCCTTTGGCGGATAGAATCAGGCCGATTATAGTCGGTGGACGGGCTGATTCGCGGCTTTCGTCAACAGGCACGCAAAAGTCGCTCCTGCGTCAAATTGCAGCCGGTATTTAGAACGGTGCTTGTGGCGTGCGTTCCACCCTCAGGGGACAGAGTGGAGACGGCATGGCACTCATCGAGTCTGCGCGCGATCATCATGACAGCCCACTCGACGTTGTCGAGCATATGGCTGCCGGCAATAATTGGCCATTCGAACGCGCCGGCGAAGACGAGATTGGTCTCGTAGTCACCGGCCGATGGACCAATTATCAGGTGTCGTTTACGTGGATGAGCGACATCGAAACCCTGCACCTTGCTTGTGCTTTTGACATGAAGGTGCCGGAGCCGCGGTTGGCGGAGGTGCAAAAGCTGATTGCACTGGTCAACGAGCAACTGTGGATCGGGCATTTCGACGTGTGGACTCAGAACGGCGTCATCATGTTCCGCTATGCTATGGTGCTGGCGGGCGGCGTTGCGGCATCCGGGCGGCAATGCGAATCGGTACTCGCAACCGCGCTCGATACCTCCGAGCGCTATTTCCCGGCTTTCCAATTCGTCATCTGGGCGGGCAAGTCGGCGCGGGAGGCAATGGATTCCGCGATGTTTGAAACCACGGGCCAGGCGTGACCACCGCCGGCCGAAGTCGGAACCCAAGTTCGGACTTAAGTTCAGACCTGCGCGATTTCTCCGGCCTGCTCGTGCTGGTCGGCGCCGGCAAAATGGGCGGCGCTCTGCTCGAAGGCTGGCTCCGGCTCGGCCTCGATCCGCGCAAGCTCGCGGTAGTCGAGCCGCAGCCGTT
>WNGG01014934.1_pt1 | contig 15159 bp, 15 predicted proteins | sample 5400661 | NCBI WGS metagenome assembly WNGG01 (sample SAMN13153372, study PRJNA577476) | soil metagenome | isolation source: 100 cm soil or saprolite under Garry oak tree replicate 1 | place: USA:California | collected 2016-06-15
TTTTCTTGTGGACAGGCATAGTTCCCTCCTTGTGGGAATTTGTATGGAATGTATCAAGGAACGGTATATGCCTGTATTATTATCTAGTATATCCCTCTTTGGGAAGGCTCTATTTTACACACAATTCGGGATGGCATCCGTAATAAACTCATGCACTTTCGTGATGAAATTTCTCTCAAAGAGCGCACCCAACTTCGATTTTGTAAAGATTGGCTCGAATTTCATCGTAAGAAAGTAGAGGAGATATTTCCCTTAAATGCTATAGAGTCGGAACTAGAGAAAAACATAAGTGTAGTGCAGGTGACACTTCCTGATACAGTAGTAGCTACAACTGTCGAGGAATTTGTTAACCAACAAGTGTCTTCTAGCTTGGAACAGACAGACGATGCACTAGCCGAAATACGGCCTTTGGACGAGGAGTTACCTCCCGATGATAGTCGATATGCCCCTCTTGCTCTTTATTTGCTCAATAAATCCTCAGATGTAGAGGGTGAACTTCTCGCATTTGAGGATATCGAAGAAATTATCCGAAACAAACTGCCTGCATCGGCACGTAAACATCGAGCTTGGTGGTCAAATCACTTAGAAAGCAATCCGCAAGCTCGACAATGGTGGAATGCAGGATGGCGTGTATCTTATGTAGATATGGAAAAAGAAACTGTTTTGTTTACGCGCAATCATGAGCGAGCAAGGAAATATAATGGTTTCTTCAGTATGCTTCATACTGAGCTTTCTCAAGTAGCCAAATTTCCTCTTAGAAAATATTCCGCCCATGGTCGGCATTGGATGACTGTTTCTCAGGTTCCTGGCCCTGCTGTTCTAGGTTTCTCCTTTGCGCGGCGCGGACGCTTTAGAGTCGAGCTATACATTGATACAGGCGATAAAGAAAAGAATAAACACATATTTGATGCACTCTTCATACATAAAGATGAAATTCAAAATGAACTGGAAGGCGTACCAGGCTCATTGGAATGGGAACGTATCGGTGATAAACGTGCATCACGTATAGCGATTTATAATGAAGGGACGATTACTGATACAGATGAAGATCTTGGCAGGTTGAGAACGCAGGCTGTCGATACCATGATCAAATTTCAAAAAGTTATGAATAAACACTTGAGCGAAGTTTTATGAACAGCTGCGCTGGCTCTGTGCGCCGTGTCACGCACAATGTGAATAATTCTGCGTCATCGAGGCTCTCCCCAGCTTTTGATGATGCGATGTGAAAATAGGCGCATGGTCGGAGCGGATACGCAGAATGGACCGTGTTGATGGTATGCGCATCTCACGGGCTTTAGCAAGCAAGCCTCCTTGATCCTCCACAACAGGCCGATTTCCTGAACGGATATCCCACGTAGCCAGCACAGGCAGAAAACTTGACCAAGGCCCTGCCAGAAGAGAACGTTGCCCTATACGCGGGCGCGGGTAAGTCCGGCTTATTCTTCGCCGGAGAGTGGCGTAGTATCGAGCGGGAAGAAATCAAACGCGGTGTACGGGATCGCATTATCCGCCTCGTGGTGGCCACGGATGCGGCATGTGAAGGACTGAATCTGCAAACCTTAGGGACGCTGATCAACGTGGATCTTCCCTGGAATCCTTCCCGTCTGGAGCAGCGTATTGGACGGATCAGACGGATCGGACAAACTCGTAAACGCGTGGACATGCTGAATCTGGTCTATCAGGACACCATAGACGAGAAGATATACCGGGTTTTGTCTCAACGGATGAAGGACCGCTATGACCTCTTTGGCTCCCTCCCGGACACGATAGAAGACGAGTGGATCGAGGATATTGAGCGTCTGGATGAGTACCTCTCGCAGTTTACTCAAAGGAAAAAGCAGGCGAATGCCTTTGATTTGCGCTATGAGAGCGCAATACAGCCGACAGGCCCCGGATGGGAGCTTTGTGAGAGAGTCTTGTCCCGTCGAGACATAGTAGAGAGGCTGTCAGAGGGATGGTGAGCTCGGTGGAGTTAAAGATTGCCGTTCAACAAAAGATACCATGAAATCCCTCGAATCCCAGACAGGCCAAATTACACCGGAGTCCTTCCTCCTTGTACTGGCTATTCAGGATATCCATTTGCACAAACGGCGATCGAAAGGCTGAGTCATTGTTGTCAAACAGGCTCTATTTGAACGGAAGGCCCATGTAGCCAGCACAACTGTAAGCTGACAGTTATCCGCGTACCGACCTTGACGACTTCGTCGCTACATACTATCACGAGGACTGCCATCAACCCCCAGGTAAGCAAACGATTCCATGTTTTCAGCTATCAAAAGTTAGTACAGCGTGAAGAGATTAACCTGAAAATAACGTGGCTCCAAGAGCGAGAAGGAAATTTATATTATCCCTCCTTAACATATATACATCTATCTGATACAATAATTGCGTTATTTTCCCGCTGATGCGACCAATGGCTGTATTGGCTACTTCTGACATCAGTTTGCATAAACGGCGCTTGAAAGGCGTCGTCGTTGTCAAACAGGCCTTTTTGAACAGATGGCCCATGTAGCCAGCACAGCTTGTTGAAGATACAACTTTATATTTAGAGGACGGTAAATGGCCATAATTTTTGCATTTACCTTGACCAACGTCTAATTTAGCTTCAGGAAAGCAAAGGTTGAGATGAAAACCGAAGAATATTTTGATAAGTTATATAATGCGATTATTGAGATATTGAGGCTTGAAAAATTAGAATGGATAATCCAAGAAATTGAAGCGAGGAATCGAGTCGGAAAAATTACGATATTAACACCGGAGGAAGTAAAAAATCTTCCTAGAAGTAAAAAACAACGAACTTTTAGTACCGATTATACATCTAAAGAGCGTCTAATGTTATTAATCGATGCTATAGAATATGTTGTGACTAATAACACTGAAATGGAGCAAGAAATATTGCAATTTTTTTCTTCAGAAACGGCAACACAATTAAGCAAAAAAGCAAAAGCAATTCACTTTTACGCTGAAGACGGCAATGATAATGTCACAATTGTTGATCGGCAAAGTGTTATACAACATCAAGATCACGCTCACGATTTAAAAGAAGTAATCGATAAATTGAAGGAGTTGATTAATGATGACAATTGAAGATCAACTTCTCAACGAAATTCAAGCAACTTTGGGAGGCGCTATTACGCCTAGTCTTACTAGAGCAGATCCTTCTGGACTTTTTGAAGGTTATATTTTTAGCCTTATTCTTCGAGCTGCTATAAATGAAGGTGCTGGAGCACCTATAGATTATGTAGACGTTAGGAATAATTTTAATCCACCAATATTTGTATTTAGAACAAGCCCAGGATACATAGCATCCCAAAGAAAAGCATATACCTATGCAATTATTAACTTTCCCAATAAACCGATTTTGGAAGCTCATATAGGTATTCGTGTAGAGGGAAACTCTGGAGTACTACACGAATGTGATGTTGCTGTTCTGACTCAGGAAGAAGCCGAGAGGTGCAGAAGGGAGAGCGCACCTGAGAGTCCTGGTCGCGCAGGAACATGGGTTTCACCGAAAGTCTCACAGGTAGTACTTGCAGTTGAATGTAAATTTTATACTAGGGCCAACCTAGGCCTTAACCTGGCAAGATCTTTTGTCGGCTTGGACTCCGATATTTCATCTAGATGCGATACTTATTTTGTTACAAACACTTCCTCACAATCTGTTGAGCTATTTTTGGCAGAAAAAGGCAAAAACTGGTTTAGAGATGTTGTGCCCACTGCTTTAAATGACACGGGGTTATTAGTAAATCAATTTCAACGAACTTTCAGAAAATTTAGAACTTTGCGCAAATGGTAAATCTCATCAGACCTATTAAAAGTCAACCATTCCTACCAGTGGTGCGCATCATCCTTGCCGATGTTGCTCTTGAGAGAACTTACTTCAAGACCTGTACTGGCTACTTGAGACATCCGTTACAAAAGAGCGCCTACGATGACGCTTCTCAGTAACCAAGACAGGTATTGATCTGCTTCATTCGGAGAGGAGATAAATTGCAGGAGTCGGTGTGATCGTCTCTTGACTATTCGCTGCGGCAGAAAAACAGCTGCAAAGGTATAAAATGGGGAGTAAGTGATGTCCAACGCTGTTCAGTGGCTGGTGCTTGCTGTCCGCAAAGTTAGCGACGTGAGCCATCCCGCCGCTTGCCGAGCGTACACATTCTCTGCTGACGGTACCGTCAGCAGAGAATGTGTACGCTTGGAAGAGCAACATTGTGAACGTTCCTGACGCACTCATCTTCTCTCCCCATTTTAGGGATTTTCACCTGTTTTTCCCCCTGGCAGTTTCTGCACTCTCGCTCACCCTCCATCTGTGCTATACTGCTAACACCGGAAAAAAACAGGTGAAAAAACCAAAACAGGTGAAAAAACATGGCACTCACTGTGTTTCCTCCCCCTTCTCCTGAGGAGATCCTCCCCCTCTGGCTCGATGAACTGCAAGCAAGTGATCGTGCCAAAGGCACCATCCGTCGCTACAAAAGCGCTGTGGAGGGCTTCCTCGCCTGGTACATCCGTGAAGAGCAACGCCCGCTCACCTTTGCGGCCCTAACGCCCATTGCTCTGGTTGGTTATCGCAATGAGGTGCAACGGACGCAGAGCCGGGCCACCAGTACCGTCAATGGGCACCTGAGTGCCTTGCGTGCTTGGTGCGCCTGGCTGACTAAAGAGCGCTACCTGGAGGTCAATCCCGCCAGGCGCATTAAGCTGGTGGGCCGACAGGAGGCCTCGAAGCGGGAGGGACTTTCAGATACCCAGGCCAATGCCTTGCTGCGTCAGACCCAGATGTCACGTGATGCGCTACGCAACTATGCGATCGTTCAGATGCTCTTACAGACCGACATCCGCCTGGATGAGTGCAGCCGACTCACCCTGGAGGACATTGAGTTCGGGGAGCGCAGCGGACGAGTAACGATCCGGCAGGGCAAAGGCAACAAGGCACGCACGGTTCCCCTGAATGCTTCAGCACGACAGGCATTGGCGGAGTATCTAGCTACTCGTTTGAACTGCGACCCGATAGTGAAAGCGGTCGCCCTCGCCTGGCCGCGCCGCTCCCCTGGCAGTCTGCAGGTCGCTCTCTGGCAGAGCCAGAAGAAAGGGGCGCTGACGACCTCGGCGATGCGGCAGATGATTGATGTGCTGGTGCGAGATGCCTCGGCACGCGGATTAGTGCCGACGCAAACGAGTGCGCATACATTGCGGCATACCTTCGCACGCAACTACCTGGCGCAGTATCCCGGCGATGTAGTCGGACTGGCAACGTTGCTCGGGCATACCTCTCTCGATACGACGAGGATCTATAGCCAACCGACCGTCGAACAACTCTCGACGCGGGTAGAACTACTGCGACAAAATGCGTTTGGCGAGCAGTGATTATGCAGAAATGCTATAATGCCAAACTCATCAGCCATGACTCATTGGAAACTACCATACTTTGGGCATAAGGAACGAAAAACATTTTTACGTATTTATCAGTAGGGTAATGCGACCTTGTCATTTATGAGCATATGTGTTACTATCAAGCACGATTACTAGCAGTCTTATCAAAGGACTGCCAAATTTATGAAGTTGCGAGGAGCTAACTCTCGTGGCAAAAACAGTGGCACAGGGCTTTCAGGAACTTCGTTCAAGGCTTGAAATTACAAATCTTCAATCATCCGCTGTTTCCAAACGTCATCAGAATATACGGGAAATTCTTAAGAAAGAGCTGCCTGTATTGGAAGATAACGGCGATTTCTTAACAGGGTCGTATGTACGCAATACGATGATTGCCCCGCTCAAAGATGCTGATATTGACATTTTCTTCGTGCTGGATCGGAGCTATTATTATCAATATGATCAAGCTTCACTCCTCGATAAAGTGAAATCCACCCTGAAGAAGGCTTACCCCAATACAGCAGATATTAGTCGAGACGGGCAAGCCGTAACCATCTCATTTCTTGATTTCAAAGTAGACGTCGTTCCAGCCTTTCATAGAATGCTCCGCTTTTTCTTTCCAGGATATCTTATTGCAAATACGATCACGAAAACATGGATCATCACCAACCCAAAAGAACATATTGAAATATGGAGCAAGGCAAATCAAGAGCACGGTGGCAACCTCATCCCACTGATAAAAATGATGAAAGCCTGGAACAAGACCAATGGCAATTTGCTCACCTCGTTCCATCTCGAGTGTCTTTTGCTTCAGATTTTGAAAGGGAAGTCAATCACTGATTTCCCTTCGGCAGTTCAGTCTACGTTTGGCAAGGCGAGACGCTATTTTCGTTACCCTGTACTATTCACTGTACGCGATCCCGCTGTATTCGACTCAAATGTGGGAGCCTACTTAAACACTCAAAAGAAGAGAGAGGCTGTTCTAAGCCGGTTGGAAACGGCATATACGAGAGCTAAAAAAGCCCAAGAATTGGCTTCTCAGGGCAATCTACAGGAAGCTTTCACGAATTGGCGGTATATCTTCGGTGACTATTACTTCCCTGCATTCGGATAGCTCACTGAGTTAAGGGTCTGTCAAATGGCATTCTTCTGTCAAAAGGTGAGGGTAAGACATGGAAAAAACGGTCGATGAAGGATTTCGTGAGTTTCATGGGACGCTTACACCAACACGCGGGGAATCTCAAGCAGCGAAAAGCTATAGGATATCCATTGAGATATGCTTAAAAAAGAGCTTCGAGATAACACGGTTCGTTCACACCGGTTCTTTTGGAAATGGAACCAGTATCCGAGGCTACAGCGATGTCGACTACTTTGCCTGCATTCCCACAGAAAATCTTCAACAGAATTCATTCACGACATTACAGGAAGTTCGAGAGGCACTTCTTGGCCGTTTTCAGAATGCAGATATTTCCATTAGGCCACCGGCTGTGCGGGTGCGTTTTGGGGCTGATGCATCTGAGTCTATAGAGATTGTCCCCGCAGATTTTATTCAAAGAGATAAAAGTGGCAACCTCATTTACGAGATTGCCGACGGTGCCGGAGGCTGGTTACTATCTAGCCCGGATGCCCACAATGACTACGTTGATGAAGTTGATAGGAAGTTGGGTGGCAAGGTCAAACCACTTGTGAGACTTTTGAAGGCGTGGAAATATTATCACAGTGCGCCTATTCGCTCATTCTACTTGGAGATATATGTTGCACACTATGCTTCTCAAAAAAAGTCTATAGCCTATGCAAGTGATGTCAGGAATATCCTCAGGGTGCTCTGGGATACCCAACTTACTGCGCTCAAAGACCCAAAGGGTATCTCTCAGTATATCTCACCCTGTTCATCGAAGGCTCAAAAGTCTCATGCACTCTCGAAGCTTGAATTTGCCTTCACACGAGCCGAGAAAGCACGAGAAGCGGAAACAGCAGGAAAAATTAGCGAGGCGTTCGATTGGTGGGATGTGGTGTTTGCCAGGAAGTTCCCATCATACGAATAGATGAGATGCGCTCTCCTCATTACTTAGAGAAGGAAGGCAGGGATAAGTTATGCAAAACACCATTTCCCAAGATCAAAATACGCCTCGACAACTTGAGCGTCTGGCAGCGCAAAGATATCTCTATTCGGCGGCAAAACACTTTCTCACCGGACAACTGTTTCTCGATCTTGTATCTCCAATAGCACTAGCGGTTATTGTCGCGCTGTTTCCTGGTTTCGGGATATACGGGGCGTTGATTGCGTTGCTGATATTGGTGAGCGACTTCTACCTTGAAAGTCTCCAGTCGTCAAAACGAGAACAAGCAGCTGGTGTTCAAGAACTGTTCGATTGTGAACTTTTGGGTTTGCCGCGCCAGGACTTAATAGCGCGGAATATACCAGATACGGTAGAGATTATGGAGGCTGCGGAGAAATACAAACGATCTGATCCAGCCTATAAAGCACTGAAAAATTGGTACCCATCGGAAATTGACACGCTTCCTTTGTATCTAGCGAGGCTCGTCTGCCAAAGAATTAATTGTTTATGGGATGTTCAGCTTAGGCGTAAATACCCGCAAGTGGTGGGGATAATGTTCTTCATTCTGTGTGTTATCGTAATGACGGTTGCACTCGTAAAAGGACTGACGGTAGGTAATTTTCTCCTCGTCGTTGTAGCTCCTCTCCTTCCGGCAATTGGATGGATTATCCGTGAGTTCAGAGGACAAAATGATGCCATTCGAAGAAAAGACATCCTGATGTTAAAAGTCAACTAGAATGGCCGCCACCGATTACTATTGGTTCCGATTCATAAGACTAGAGCCAGTCTCCTCAGAGAGGTGATGCTGGCTGGCAACTTCAGCACGGTAGCTCTCCACACTCATCATATCCAAAATGATGCGTTTTATAAGAGCCTCCTGCCGAAAAATGAAGGCCAGATGAATAGAAGTGCCAAAGAATTAGCCGATGAAGCCTTACAAAGCTTGAGCAAGAAAAGTAATCCGTAATTGATCTTATACAAGCGATACAATAGTGATGGCAACATAGAAATAGTCTCCAGGTCGGACTCAAGAGAGAAGTAGGGTAGGGGGCCCACGAGGTTGTGCTGGCTACTTAGTACATCCGTTCCCAAACTCGGCAATTTTCTTGAATGGGATCCCTCTCTTGTAGCTTTTTCTGTGTTGAAGAGAGGGAAGTGCAGGGCCATCGAGCGCAGCATTCCTGCTTGATGTTCCCTCTCGTATCAGGCCATCTACAAGGAGAGGGAAACCTGATCTTTCATCTCCATGAGCCTCTTTCTAGAACGGATACTCTAAGTAGCCAGTACAGGGCTGAGGTGTATTTTCTCAAGGTAACATATAGTAAGCAAGTAAGCAGCTAAAAAAGAGAGGAGAGCTAACAGGAGCCTTGGAGTATTACTTCTTCCCATATCCATTGGTCGGTATTTGAATTAATGGCTGTGTCTACAAACGCCAGTACGGCATCTCCTACCTTTGGGGCATTTAGTAACCCATCTTGGTCGTAATGTACCATGGTGTATGTGTACGCTCTTACTGGATAGGGGATGTTTTTGCAACTGTCGTTTATGTAGGTGACATCATATGAGGAGGGGCCGGGGCCGCCAGAAGCAGATGAAAATATTAGATGTCTTCCATTGAGCATATTATCTACACTTATCCATGCATATGTACACGGCGGCGATGTAGAGTTATCACATGATAACTGGAATGATGATGTGTCCACCACCGAACTGCCTAGTAGGTCAAATTTACCAGACGTGATATCCTGTGTAAATGCACCATAGAACGATTTGAAGTCTTGGGCGTATAAGCCAGAGCCTTTATTGGCAGACGATACTTTAGTTGGTGTTGGTGGTAAGATTGGTGTGTATAGTGGCGTTGTTGCTTTACCAACACTAATTGTATTATATGTACTGTTGTGGGCAGTTATGCCAGACTCGAACCTAATAATGTATATGAATGTGGATGTGAGCAGTATGGACACGGCGATTAGTACTGATAGAACTATTTTCCACGCCTTACCTGTCCTTTGGTGCATAGACCATTCTGGTGGAGGTGGAGGTGGTATGCTTCCATCCCCCAGGTATGGGTTGCCCACTTGTGTTGTTGACTCATGATTGTTGTTGTGTGTATTCATGGCTCTTACTCCTTCATTATTATACCTCTATAGTTCGCGGCTGTGCATCTTCTGTTACTTCTACCGTCCCTGTCAAGGTAGACATCACCAACCTAAAGCCATTTGGGTAGTGCTCCAAACTCTTACATACTGTATTCAGAAGCGCAGCCCGGTGAATCGGAGCGAGAGCGCTCCCTGATGAGTCAGATTGCCACCCTGCAAGAAGAACGCGCGCAGCAAGATTAGCAACTGACCAGCGTGCGCGATGTGCTCGCAGCGCAAGAAGTGCGGATAGGTGAGCTCACCCGGCAGGTGTACCTGCTGAGCAAAATCACGGTCACCCTCGATGGTACTAGCCCACATTCCGCAGTTTCAACCTGAGAGAATATACAATTTTTCGTAGAGCGGCCCGAAGAGCTGTAAAATGAGCCGATGAACCGGCTGCAAACGTAACACAAGGACGAGTGATGTGGTAGCGGTCTGGACATGAAGTAACTCAATACCCTCAAAACATTGAAAGACCCAGCGCATGGTGGGACGCGCCGTCGGCTTCTGTACCTGATCGGGGATGGTCTGCTGCGTCTCGGCCAGCCGGGAGCGCAACCGGAACTCAGCCAGGCGGTACACCAGCAGGCAGAGAACCATGATGAAGCTCAGGGTGTTACTGGAACCATAAAATTGCAGTAACTGCAAGGTTATGCTTCCAATTTTTAACTGCAATTTTATGCTTCCGAGAATTGAGAGCAAAAAAAGCCTTTAAGGTACTCTTCTCTCCAGTCCCAATTCTGCCAGCGTCTCGTGCCATACAGCAAGTACTCCAGGTTCCTTTATAGATCCAGGTTTTGCAAGGAGGAGTCTTACTCGCTCCTGGCTAGGATACAATCCCTGCTTGTAAACTCGAAACGTTGTCTGCCGTACTTCATCGAGGATTCTCTGCTTCCTCTCTTCCCGCTGCTTTTTCCGATATACCCGATAACGATCCGAAATTGCCCGGCAGAGGTCAAGGAAATGCCTGCGAAGGTACGAGTGATCATATCTCAGCCGTCTGGCAACAGCGATCATCGGCGAGGGCAGCTCTCCCGTCGTCAACAGTTCTGCTTCCAACTCTTTTCTGATCTTCTCCGCATCCAGAACTCTGTAGCGCTTTTTTATTTTTCCCTTTATCTCGATTCCTACGGGTGAGGTTTTTTGATGGGTATCAAGGTTTCTACTCCTACGCCCACAAAGATGAGCGATGGCGCAAAAATTTACGAAGCAAGGGATAAGAAGTTATTGCAGCAGGAAAGCGTTTTCTACCACGAGTTCGGACTTGCTTCTGCTGAGGTCTGTCACCGTTCCCAACAGGAGTGAGGGAGTGTCTGGTTTTGTCCAGTCGACGAAGAGCTGGTGGAGTGATTGAACGCAAAGGCCTGTCAACCGTGTGATGAAGGTGAGAATCCCAAGCACAGGGACGTTCCCCTTCTGAAGATGAGCAGGTGAATGCACTGCGATTCTACTCTCCTTCAGGGGGATCAGCAAGATGCGAGAATTATGGGAAGGTGTTCTCAAAGGCCTCATTTGGTGAACGGATATGGCGCGTAGCCAACATACCTGGCTCATCCCTGCTATTGGACCTGGCACTATGCACTTCATCTCAATCAGTACGTGGAGTCACGTGGGCAGTCTGAAGTCCTTCCTTGGCCCTTCAGCACAGCCATGCCAAAAGTATGTTCTGCTCTTGTATGGAGACAAAGATACCGAGATGCCTCTGCCTCCTGACGTGGAAGATGTCTCTGTTGCCTTGTGATCGATGTTTGCGCATATCCTCGCCATCCCTCCATCTACCCAACGGAGCTCTGCCTGTGCTATGATGAACGTGGAAGCAGCGACGTAGCATCGGTTTCGTGCGACAGTGCGCGTGTGTTCGGGCACTTTTCCTCTTGAGGAGAACCTGGCTATGGGTGACCGTGTAGGACAGCAGCTTGGTCATTATCACCTGCAGCGCTTGCTTGGGCGGGGGGCCTTCGCCGAGGTCTATCTGGCACACCATCGCTATTTGGAGGTGCCTGCGGCTATCAAGGTGCTGCAGGTGAGCATGGACCAAGAGGCCCAGGAGCAATTTCAGCGCGAGGCACGCACCCTGGCTCGCCTGCAGCATCCCCATATCGTACGCGTGCTCGACTTTGGGATCGAAGGTCAGACCCCCTACCTGGTGCTGGAGTACGTGCAGGGCGGCACCCTGCGCACCCGCCATCCCAAAGGCAGTCGGCTCTCGCTCGAACAAGTTACAAACTACGTCAAGCAGATCGCTCCCGCCTTAGACTACGCCCATCAGCAGCAGGTGATCCATCGGGATATCAAACCGGAGAATCTCTTAGTCAGCACCACGGGCGAGGTGCTGCTCAGCGATTTTGGCATCGCGGTGGTGCAACGCACGCTCTCCTCGCTCCAGACGCAGCCACCAGCCGGAACGCCGCTGTACATGGCTCCCGAACAGATCCAGGGCCATCCCTGTGCTGCCAGTGACCAGTATGCCCTTGGCGTCATGGTCTATGAGTGGCTGGTGGGCGAGCCCCCGTTTCGCGGCTCGCTCTTTGAGGTGTATAGCCAGCACCTGCATCAGCCTCCGCCTTCCTTACGGAAGCGCCTCCCCGAACTGCCAGCTGCGGTGGAAGATGCCGTGTTCGGGGCGCTGGCCAAGGACCCCACCGCCCGCTTCGTCGACGTGCAGGACTTTGCCAACGTGCTTTGGGAAGTCGGCTTGGCCACCCAGTCGCAGATGAGCCAGACCGCAACCGAGATCCTCTCTGCCAGAGCCAGTGGGATGGCTCTGGCTCCCCTGCCAACCAGGATCTTGCCTGCCCAACCGACTCCTTTCATTGGACGAGAGCAGGAAGTGGCTCTCGTGCGGGAACTGCTCTTGCGTGAGAAGGTGCGCCTACTCACCCTCACCGGACCAGGAGGGGTTGGCAAAACGCGCCTGGCGCTGGGCGTCGGTGAGGCCTTAGCTGAGCACTTCGCTGACGGGCTGTGGTTTGTCTCTTTGGCCTCCATCAGCGATCCTGATTTGGTGGTTCCGACCATCCTGCAGGCGCTTAGCCTGCGGGAAGTCAGCACGCAAGCGCCCCTGGAACAACTGGGCGCCTCTTTTGGGGAGCGGCAGGTCCTCTTGCTACTAGACAACTTCGAGCAGGTGGTGGGTGCGGCGTGGCAGGTAGCAGACCTGCTCGCCGCTTGTCCGCACCTCAAGCTGCTGATCACCAGTCGGCAAGTGCTGCACGTGCGAGCCGAATACGAGTTTGTGGTGCCGCCCCTAGCCCTGCCTGATCCTACCCACCTGCCAGAGCTGGCAGCACTCTCCCAATACGCGGCGGTCACACTATTCATCGAGCGGGCCCAGGCGGCGAAGCCTGATTTCCAGCTTACCCCTGGCAACGCTGCCGCCATTGCGGAGATCTGCGTGCGCCTGGATGGGCTCCCGCTGGCGATTGAGCTGGCAGCGGCACGTATCAAACTCCTGTCTCCGCAAGCCCTCCTGACCCGGCTGGAGCATCGGCTACAGGTGCTTACTTACGGAACGCAGGATGTCCCAACCCGCCAGCAGACACTGCGCAACACTATCACTTGGAGCTACGATCTCCTCAACGACGATGAACAGCGGCTCTTCAGGCGCCTCTCCGTCTTCGTCGGGAGTTGCACACTGGAAGCAGTAGAGGCAATTTGCACTGCTCTGGACGGTGAAGTGGAACAGGTCTTGGACGGAGTGACCTCTCTCCTCGACAAGAGCTTGTTGCAACAAATCGAACACGAAGGTGAGGAGCCGCGTCTGATGATGCTGGAGACGATCCGCGAATATGGGTTGGAATGCTTGACTGCCAGTGATGAGAGAAAGAAGACCCAGGCTGCTCATGCAGAGTACTACCTGCATTTGGCGGAGGAGGCGCAACAAGAGTTCTCAGGCCCACAGCAAGTCATGTGGGTCACTCGCTTGGAGCGGGAATATGATAACCTGCGAGGAGCAGTACAGTGGCTGATTGAGCAAGAAAAGAGGGAGATGGCTCTGCGTTTATGCGATGCACTTTTGCGGTTCTGGATGGTGCGCGGTTTTACAAGTGAAGGGCGTCAATGGTTGGAGAGAGCATTGATCGGAAGTGATGGAGTAGAGGCCTCAGTGCGGGCGAAAGCACTTGTTGCAGCTGGGTATTTGGCTCAATACCAACTGAGTGATGTTGGTCGAGCGGAGGAATTGTACAAAGAGAGTCTGACACTGTTCCGAGAGCTGGGAGACCGTAAGGGGATCGCCAAAACACTCTTATATCTAGGCGAAATATCCTCAATTCAAGGAGACTATGCCAAGGCAGACGCTTTGTATGAAGAGAGCCTGAAAATTCGCAGAGAGCTGGGAGACAGTGAAGGGATCGCCGAAACACTCATGTATCTGGGAAATACTTTGTATTTTCTCCAGGGTAACTACGCCGGATCGCAAGCTCTGTACGAGGAGAGCCTGGAGATACTCAGGAATTTGAATGATAAGGCGAGTATCGCGGCTATACTTTCTATTATAGCGGATATAGAATCTTTCCAAGGGGATTACATCCGGGCATGGGGTCTCGCACAAGAGAGCCTAGAGATATCCAAAGAGTTGGGCGACAAGGGAGGCATCAGCGGATCTTTCAATATTTTAGGAAGGATAGCCCTCTATCAAGGGGATGATACAGCGGCTCGTTCCTTGTTAGAGGAGGGGTTGGCGAGATATAAAGAAATGGATGACAAGGAGGGCATTGCGGTCTCTCTCTACTCATTGGGCAGACTTGCTTTTGGGCAGGGTGACTTTGAAGCAGCACGTGTCCTATACGAGGATAGTCTCACACCGCCACTTTCGGGAAATAGATGGTTCATCGTCTTATGTTTGGAGGGATTGGCGAGTGCAATTGCAGCACAGGGAGAGCCCACATGGGCGACGCAGCTCTGGGGAGCAGCGGAGTCCTTGCGCAACACCACTTATGCGCCAATACCAATGCCACCTGTTGAACGCGCTCTCCATGAGCGCTCGGTTGCTGCCGTCCGCACCCAACTTGGAGAGCAGACCTTTGCCGCCGCCTGGGCTGAAGGCCGCACCATGCCCCCGGAGCAAGCCCTCGCCGCACGGGGACTAGCAACCATACCCACACCAACCTTAGCGGAACCATCCTTAACTCCACCAGCGAAGTTTTCACCCACCTATCCTGACAGCCTGACCGCCCGCGAGGTCGAAGTGTTGCGCCTGCTGGCACAAGGACTGACCGATGTGCAAATTGCTGACCAAATGGTCATCAGTCCTCGCACTGTCAACACTCACCTGACCGCGATCTATGGCAAGATCAGGGTCTCCTCACGCAGCGGTGCCACCCGCTACGCCATCGAGCACTACCTGGTCTGATCAGATAACTGTCTGTGCTTAGCTAAGGAGGATGATCATGATACCTAACCCCTTGTACTGGCTATTTAGCCCGTCCGTTCTGAAAAATGAGGAGAGATCAGTGTTTTTCCGATTGTTCCCATCTACAACTTTCTGAAGCTTTAACTCAAGGTTCGGTCAAATACTGACAGCATTTTGAAATTGCGGTAAGCTTACTGTATGACAGAAAAGCTTACCATGACGACAGAACGAGTGG
>WNGG01011645.1_pt1 | contig 15158 bp, 16 predicted proteins | sample 5400661 | NCBI WGS metagenome assembly WNGG01 (sample SAMN13153372, study PRJNA577476) | soil metagenome | isolation source: 100 cm soil or saprolite under Garry oak tree replicate 1 | place: USA:California | collected 2016-06-15
GAGGCTCGTCGCACCGCCCGCCCGGCTTCATCCCACGACGGTCATGCGCTGCAGGTCGGAGGCGAAGATCCCGAGCCCCACCCAGACCTGCGCGCCGCCTGGGCGGCGCAGCCGGATGCGGCGCCGCCCGGCGTCGTGCGCCCACTCCTCTCAAATACCGGGGCCGTGATCGTGCAGTCTGATCTCGCGCCGCGCCGCGCCGCGTCCCGTTCCCTTCCCGTTCCCAGACGTCGAACCGGGTCAAGCCCGAGGTCGAGGTGGGCGCCGGCGGCGTGACCGGGGCGTGACCGAAGGCGGCCAATGCGTTGGGCGAGTGAGCGACGGTGGCAACTTCGTGCCGAGATCACCCTTCGCCGCATCGAGCCGGGACTGGGTGAGAAAGATGCTGCCGGTGAGGTCGGCACCTCTGAGGTCTGCGCCTCTGAAGTCGGCCCCGATGAGGTCGGCCATTCCCAGGTCGGCGCCTCGGAGGTCAGCCCCGATGAGGTATGCCCCTCTCAAGTTGGCGCCTCGGAGGTCCGCGCCTCTGAGGTCTTTCCCGATGAGGTCGGCCCCTCTGCGGTCGATCTCATGGCGCCGGGCCTCGGCTCGCACTAGCTCGCTGGTGCGAAGCAGTAAGGCATTGACGTCCCGTCGGTGTGCAGTCACGTCCAGTTCCACGAGATCGTCGGGACTGCCGTGCGTGAGGCGTTCGGTCTCGTCGAGCGCGAGGCTCAGCTCACCGTGGAGCGGACGGGCCGGTTGCAGCGTCAGCGCTTCGGTCAGATACCAGAGCAGCTCATGGAGCTGCCGCATGATCGTGAACACCTCGAACATTTGCACTGCGATTCGCGGCGTCCGCCGCCAGTCCTGTCCGCCGAAGGTGACTTGGGCGACCTTTTGCCCCGCGCCAAAGCAGTCATAAACGGCGCAACCCGGAAAGCCCTGCCGCCTGAGGCGCTGATGAATGGCGCAGCGGAAGTCCGATTGCAGGTTCGGACAGGCATGCCCGGCGTCCTTGTCGATGGCGAAGTCCGCCGAGGCTGAGAAAGCCGGCGCGACACAGCACAGCCCGAAACAGCGTTCACAGTCAGCTCGCAGGCTCAGCCGACGTCCGTCCGGGAAAGGTGCCGAATGCTGGAATTCTTTGGGCAATGTGGGGGGTTCCTGCTGCATGGGGAGCACCGCCTTTGCCGCGGCTCAGGCTGGTTGGGCGCCGCTCGTGTCGGTACAGCGTACCGGTCGACCAGGTCTACGCCGACGGCCTCGTCGCCGGCCGGTGACTGCGTTCCTACCGACACGTTGGCCGTGGGTTCAGCGTGACTGAAGGTTCTTCAGCGGGACCCATGGCGTCATCGGTGGTGGGGTCGGGAATCTCCGTGGGTTCGTGGTGAGGATAGTGGAGACGAACGGCCATCAGTGCCCAGCCTCCCGCAGCTCTTTCGGGGTACTGATCGCGCGTCGTGTGACGCGCTGCAGGTATTCATCGCGGTTGAGGGGGTTGTTGTCCGATCGTGACCGGGTTGGGATCGTGCCGCTCACGGGTTCATAGCGGTCGAAGGTGCACTCCAGGACCCCTTCGCCGCGCGTCAGCGCCGGCAGCTGCTGCCGCAGCTCGTGCACTCGAGCCGCCGGGACGTCGCCTTCCAGCGTCGCCGAGGCGTCCTGCATCACCTGCGTTTGCGGGACGGCGTGCAGCCGTCTCAGTGTCGGCACCAGCAGTCCGAGCGTGTCGGCCGGCGCGTCCAGGCGGAAACGGTGGATCGGCTCGCAGACGACGGTTCTCGCCTGCTGCAGCGCGCTCATCAGGACAAGTGGTGTCAGTTTGCGGAAGTCCTCACCCGTGCTCGACATGCTCTTGTTGAAAGGCTGGTGGCCGAGACTATGCTTCCCCAGGTAGCCGGAGTGCGTCATCGCGACGTTGCAGTCGGTTACCTCCCAGCCGTAGATGCCTTGCTCCAGCGTCTCCCGCACAGTGTCCTCGACTGCCCGGAAGAACGCCAGTGGCATGGAGCCCAGCTCCGCCTCGATCTGAAACTTCACGCCTGAGCCGGCAGCGGCCGGTTCGATGCGAAGCCCAACCGTGGCGAGGAACGGATTGGGTGCCTTACGCAGTCGCTCGACAGCTGCACCGGTGCCGATGGGCCGTTCGATACAGATCGTCGTCGTCTCGCGGAAGCTGACGTCGAGGCCGAAGTCGGTCGCCAGCGTTGCCCCGATGACTTCCTTCTGGACCTCGCCGTAGAGCGAGACGGAGATCTCCTGGCGGGTGTCGTCCTGCCGGACGTTGATCAGCGGGTCTTGCTCGGCGAGCTGGCCGAGCGCAACGCGGAGGGCACCATTGTCGTTCGGATTGCGGGGAACGACGACCGTCTCCAGTGTCGGTGGGGCGAACTGGTGCTGCTCGGCATGCTTCCGCGGCGTGCCGACCGCGTCGCCGACCTGAATCTCCGCAAGACCCCACAGCTTCCCGATCTCTCCGGCAGACACGGACTCACGCTGAACGGCCGAGCCACCCGCGAAGACGCTGATTGCAGTCACCTTCCGCTCGCCGTTCCGGCCGAACCGCACCCGGTGTCGGGTTCGTACGGTGCCGGAGAACATGCGGACGTAGGCGATCTTCTCGCCCGCTGCGCCGCGTTCGATCTTGAAAACACGACCCGAAGCTGGACCGCCGATGCCTCGGCCGGCCGCCGGCAGCAGTTCGGCGATGCCGCTCATCAGCGAATCCACACCTGCTCCGGTGAGCGCCGAACCGAAGAACACCGGATGCACCAGCACCCGCCTCGTCTGCGCCGCCAGTTCCTCGCGGAGCCACCGGTACGAAAACCCCGCCTCGCCGTCGACGTACGCGGCCAGGATCGAGTCGTTCTGCTCGGCGAGCACTTCGGCCAGCCTTGCCGTAAAGGCAGCGTCGGCGCCGTCCCAGGGCGCGAAGCCGGCAGCGCGCGTTCCAAGCTCACGAGCGGAGCCCATCGGGACGGCCGTCGGCGTCAGTCGCTCCGAGATAGCCTGCAGCAGACGTTCGTAGCCCGCGCCGCGACGGCCGATCTTGTTGACGAACATCAGGGTCGGGACGCACAGCCGCTGCAGCGCGCGCATCAGGATGCGCGTCTGTGGCTGCACGCCTTCGACGGCGGAGATCACCAGCACGGCACCATCGAGCACACTCAAGGCGCGTTCCACCTCGGCGATGAAATCCGGGTGACCGGGGGTGTCGATCAGGTTGACGGTGACGCCGTCGATCGCGAACGACACCACCGCGGACTTGATCGTGATCCCGCGCTGCCGTTCAAGCGCCAGCGAATCGGTCTGCGTCGTGCCGGCATCGACGCTACCGACCTCGTCGATGACACCGGCCGCATAGAGCAGCCGCTCGGTCAGCGTCGTCTTACCGGCGTCTACATGCGCCAAGATCCCCAAGTTCAGCGTTCTGCGAAGCAAGCGTCATACCCTCCGACCAGGTCCAGAAGCCCTTTTCGATGGATATGAACGCTCCGCGCATCTCCGCTCCTTGGGTCGACCGGCACCGCTGTGCTACTGGACAATGATCATAGGCCCATCCAGCTCGTCGGGTTGTTCGAGTTGGCCGTCGAGCAGGTGCTGCGCGTGGCCGCGTACCGGCTCGCGGTGGTGTCGACAGGTTGAAGACCGGGGCCAGGTGCAGTGGGTCCGGTCCAGCGGTCAGCGCCTCGTGCAGCACGCTGCTCGGCGATCAGCACGTGCCGGTTCGGGGTGTGCGGCCAGGCGGTGCGGCGCTGGTCGAGCCAGGCTCGAAGGGCTCGGTGGGCCAGGTCGCCGAGACGCTGGGTGTGTCCGGCGATAGTGGTGCGCCGGTTGGGCAGGTCGAGGTCGTCCACCAGGAGCTGCCGGATTGCCGCGCGCCGCGCGATCGACGCCCACGCTCGACACAGGTTGTTGCAGTAGCGCCGATCCGCCGACCGCCTGGAGGGAGCGGCGTGCCGCAGTGCACGCAAGTCATCGGGCGTCGACGGGAAGCGGGCTGCCGCCGTGCGGGCAGGCTCGGCGGCTCACCGGGGTGGCAGGGACCGGCCGGTGCGCGGGCGGGGCGTGACGGTGTGGCGAGCCTCGCAATGACGACGGTCTGCTCGTCGGGACCTCGCCGATGTGAGCCCTTGCCGTGGCGGACGTTTGAGCTTGCCGAACCGGCCCAGCTCCCAGCGGACGTCGTCCAGGTCGAGCATGCGGGCATCGTTGATCCGCGATCCGCAGCCCCACGTCGGCCGCCAGCCGCGCGGCCGCGTCGTTGCGGGCGGGCGGGGCGAACTTGCGACAGGTGACCGGCTCGGTGCGCCATCCGGCGAACAACTGCTCGATCTCGGCCTCGGTCGGCGGGATCCGAAGCTGCGGGTCGACCGAGGCCCGTGGCCGGTTCAGCTCGTCCAGCGGGCACTCGACCATGCGGCCGGTGAGGTTGTGCAGCTCGACCTTGTGCCGCAGCTCCAGGAACTGGAGGAACACCGTCAGCGCCGCCGCCCGCGCTGCCCGATGTTCGCGCAGGTCGCGCATCAGGGCCAGCGTCAACCCGCACCTCCTCGGCTTCACCGAACGCGAAGCGACCTCGATGAGGTGGTGATCCTCTCACTGATGACGAAGGGTCAATGCGGGTCGTGACCTGCCCATCAAGACCGCAGCTCCTGGTCCAGGCCCGATCGAAGCGACGGACAACCGTCGACGAACTCAGGAACCCAGCGGCTGTGGTGAGCAGCGATCGCGCTGCTGGAATGGGCGGAACCCATCCCTTTCCTGAGCGAACGACGGCACTGCCCGCTTGGCGACGGAGAAGAAAATCAGTCTAGGACGGCGGCCGACCTGGAGGCTGCATGACGCCCAGCTGCAGCATCGCCGGGAGGTCCTCGCGGGTGGCCCAATGCTCGGCCAGCTTGCCGTCCGCGACCCGGAACCAGTGGCTCTGCCGGGCCACAAACCGCTTGCCCGTGGGCGGCACCATCCCGTTGAGCGGTCCCAGGTTGGTCCCCTCCGACAGGATCCGAACCGCCACCGTGTCACCCTCGGCGACGATCGCCTCGATCGTCATGTGTAGATCGGGGAACTGAGCCAGCAACCACTCGGCGGTCTGGCGCAGGGCGACAGGGCCATTGACCTTCCCGGGTTCGGCCTGCCCGAAGGGCGCGACGGCGTGCTCCAGATAGTCCTCGGCCACAAGCTCGTCGGCGGCGGTCAGGTTCTTGCGGTTGAAGAGCTCCTCGAAGTGCCGCCGGACAAGCTCCTTGTTGGTCTCTGACATCGTCCCTCCTCTGGTCGTGGTCACCTGCCAGTGTGGCCAATCTCCGTCCCGGGAACGTTACGGACGGCGGTACCGCCCCGATGCTTGACGCCGAGGCCAGTCGCCATCGGCAACCCTCAACACCAAAAGATGACATGTGCAGGGACCCCTCCGGCTCAGGCACGGATGATCGTGCTGCTAGGCCACATGGGCGGAGCTCGAAGGAGGTCCGATGAGCACCATAGGTGGGCTGGACGTGCACCGAGGGCAGATCACCTTCGATTGGGTCGACCGCGACAGCGGCGAGGCCCGGCGGGGTCGCATCGCGCCAGCGACCAGGGCGGGCATGCGTGCCTGGCTGGGGAGCTGCCCGGCGCTGAGGGCGGGTTCGTGGTGGAGGGGTGCACTGGTTGGCGGTTTGTGGCCGAGGAGCTCCAGGCGGCCGGGTTGGTCGCGCACCTGGCCGAGCCGGCCGAGACCAGCAGCCTGCGTGGCCCCAAGCGGCGGGCCAAGACCGACCGCACCGACGCGCGGCTGCTACGGGAGCTGCTGGAGCAGGGCCGGCTGCCCTGCTCGTGGATCCCGCCGGCGTGGATCCTGGACCTGCGGACCACCGTGCGGCTGCGTATCGAGGCACGGCTGCGCCGCGGCCAAGAGCCCGATTGGGAGAGCGCGCCGCTGGATGTCGAGGTGGAACTGCTGCGCGAGCGTCGGCTTCAGTCTGGCCAGGACCAGTCGGGTCGGGGGGTCGCCGGGAATGGCTCGAGCCCGAGATAGTGGCGGTAGGCAGCATGCAGCCAGGCGGCCACTGTGTCGGCGGGGAAGGCCAGGTCGGCCAAGGCGACGTCACCGGAGCCGTGGGGACCGTCGCAGCGGGCGACCAGCCCACGCGCCGGGTCGTGGTAGTCGAGCCCGGTCACGGTGACCGGCGTGCCGAGCAGGCTGGCTGCCGTCGGCAGCCCCATCTCCTCCTCGAGCACGGTGAGGAACGCGGTGTACGCCTCGTCCTCGCCGTAGCAGTCGACCAGGATGATGTCCAGCACCCGGGCCAGGTCGTCGGCGGTGCTCATGGCCGCACCGCCGAAGGCCTGGCGGGATCGCCGGGGGTGGCCTGCGCGGGCACGTAGGGGATCAGCCCCCGCCGCCATGCTTCGACCTGCAATGCTTCGGGCAGCCAGCGGGCGTCCACCACCAGACCGTCGACCTGGAGCATCCAGACCATCGGGTTCTGGTCCAGCATGTCGGACCGGCTGTACTCCGGGTCCAGCAGCCCGATGCCGAGTGTGTCCATGATCAGCCGGCCCTTATTGGCCATGGTGGCCTGCTTGACCCCGAGCAGGCCGGCCAGCTCGTCGGTGCGCAGGTGCGGCCGCTGCGCCGGGTCGGCCAGGAAGTTGACCCGCCCGATGGCGTAGACGATGCCGGCCGCCCAGATCCGCCGGTCACCGCGCAGCAGCGGGGACGGTCGCTTGCGGGCGAGCTTGGCGGCCAGCTTGGCGCACAGCCGCGCGTACTCCTCATCCAGGTGCTCGGCGCAGAACCTGCTGGTGATCGCGGTGATCTCGTCGAACACCGGCTGCAGCGCGACCGGCACCTTCGGCGGCTCGACAGCACCCACCTCGCCAGGCTCCTCTCTCTCTCTGCGTCGGCAACCGTACCTCGGATGAGTCCGGTGACGGCGATCGTCACCTTGCCCATGCCGGGCACGTGTCGCCCAGCCAGTCATCGGGTACGTCCAGCGCGGCGTTCTTCATGGTGCTGATCGCCAGCGAGCCAAGGTTGTCGACGGCGTCTGGCGTGCCCGCATGGGTGAGGACACGGTCGTTGTCGTCCTCACCACGGCAGGCGTACAAGCCCATCAGCACGCCGAGACCGATCTCTCGTGCGGCCTGGACCGCGCCGATCCTGGCGCGTCGCTCGAGGTCCTCCAGGTATGGCTGCACAACCTCATACAGCATCTCGTCCGCAGCCTCGTTGGGGTCAACGTAGCCGCCTCCCCACTGCGGCCCGGCGCGAGCAGCGAGCTGACTCAGGTGGAGGGCGCGCAGCTCGTCGGCGACGTCCTCGGCCACGGCGTGGCGATCCTCCTGGGCCAGGTAACCGGCAGCCAGCAGTTCGGCTTCTGCCAGCAGTTCGGGATGGGCCCGCAGGAGTGCGCCCAGGATGCTGGCTCGCTCGACCGCTGACAACGACTCCAACGTGGCGGTACCCGGCTTGGGCATGATGATCTCCAACCAGTCGTGCCACCGACACGACCAAGGTCTTCGTTGTCCGTCTGGGCCTGGGGGAACCTACCAACCCTGCGCAGCCGTGATCCAGAACTCGAACGCTCGCCCGGTCCATGCCGGGATCCCAGGATGCTGTCATGCCATCGTGATAACATACAGTCACCTGAGCGAGGAGGCGCCATGGGACGCAAGCCGATCACCGTCCGTCTGAATGACGAGGAGGCCGAGCTGCTGGAGCAGGCGGCCCGGATCGACGCGGTGTCCCAGAACGAGTTCGTGCGCCAAGCGGTCCTTGACCGTATCGCCGCCCGCAAGGCTGACCCGGCATTCCAGGCGGCGGTCCGCCGCGCGGTCAAGGCCAACCAGCGGGTCTTTGAGCGGCTCGCGCAGACGTGACCGTCCGCTACCCCTCGCTGGAGGGACGACCTCCACACCGCCGCGTTCGTGCTCGACCTGCCCGTGGAGACCGCCGTCGAGGCGGTCAGGTTCGACCTTGCCGAGTCCGCGCTGCATGCGCCCCAAGCCAGCTGGGCGGCGTGGAGTTCCACCCGAGCTTTGCGATGAAGGCGGCGGTGCTGCTGGTGCGGCTGACGAAGAACCACGCGCTGCCGGACGGCAACAAGCGCACCGCGCTGGCCGTGACGATCGCGTTCTGCGACGTGAACGGGTTTGACTGGCTCCCGCCGGCCGGCGACGACCCGGATGGTGAGGAGACCTACCAGCTCATGCTCGCCATTGCCGCAGCGCCCGCCGCGGATCTGGAGGCCCTCGAAGCCGAGGTTGCGGCCTGGACCGGCGAGCGGCTGCACCAGCGTGAGTGAGGCTTCGTTGAACTGCGGCGACGCATGCGGTTCCTCCCGGCCGGGAGACCCGAGAGAACAGCTGTAGGTAGGATGTGCTCTGGCGGCGTCCGCCTCTCCGGAGCCCCCGGATTCTCGGTCGGCACCTCGCGCCTCAGAGGGCCAGCAGATGGTGCCGCTGGCATTTGCGCTGCTCAGCGAGGCCCTGGATCGAACGTGCAGGCCGCGACGGGCGGGCGGGAGCCGGCTGGGGTCATGTACACTCCCGCCCCTGCAGGCGTACTCGGAAGCACGCGACGAGGCGGTGGCTGCCTCCAGATTGCTGCTGAGTCGCAAGAGCACGTCCATGTTGGTAGCACGGAAAACAGGCGCTGACCTGCTACGATAGGACCCGCGCCCCCCTAGCTCAGTCGGCAGAGCACATCCATGGTAAGGAAAACTCGGGGGCTATTCTCCTCATCCGGTGACCAGCAGGAACAGCCGTTTGTGCAGGTCATTGTCTATCGTAGCATTTGGAAGACGTAGCAGCGAGTGGCAGCAACTGGCACCGGCTGGCGACCAATGCTGATGAGTTTCCGGGCGAGAACCCGACAAATGAACCGGCTCGTCTCTGGTTGAAACGTGCGGTGCCAAGGGTTCTCGAGACACTTTTCGTGCAGTCGGCCGGTGACCGAGGATCGTAACCAGCACGCCGCGGCGACCGTGGCCCGACCTAAGGACCCCTGGCGCCGTCGGATCCGCCGCTGTTTCGGAGATAACTGCCCATCTTCTGTTCTCTACGGTCCAGTTGGGTTTAGCCAGGTCAGGTTGGGCGGCGATTCTGGTGAGTCCGGTCTGGTTGGGTTCAGTTGTTGCCTGTGGAATGACTGTGAGAATGACCAGCTGAGCAAGCAAAGGTGAGCTTCGCCGGCCCGGATGCAGCGTGAGCAGTGATGGGCGTTCTGGGAGACGGTGTGACCCGGCTACCGGGGCCGGTCGTCACGCTCGATGTGGATGCCCAGGCTCGGCTCGGGGGCAGGCTCGTCGTCGTCCTCCTCGCTGGCCTGCTCTTCCTCTGGGGTGATGTCCTGATCGGCCAGGACCTCGAAGGGATGGCCGGCCGACACCAACCCGACCGCGTCCTCGGCCTCCTTGAGGGCCTCGTGTTCGGCTGCGACCGCCTCCTGGACGGTCAGCTCGGCCAGTGGGTCGGCCTCCAGCCGCTCGTCGGGGATCGGCTGGCCGCTGCGGACCGACCGACCGGGAAGCTGCAGGTACACAAGGCCGCGCAGGTCCAGCCAGGCCCGGCCGGGACCATGGACCAGCCGCAGCAGGACCTGATCACAGGCCGGGTAGCGGGCGACCAGGCCGGGGGCGTGGTCGAACACCCGGACCTCGGCCATCGGTGCGGTGGACCCGCACGCCATGCAGCGCCCGATGGCGGTGGTGAGATCGACCCGGAGGAGGTCCTGGAGGGGGCCGGCGAGGGCGTTGCCGTCGGTCCACAGGTTCGAGCTGGTCATCGCTGCCTCCATCCTCAGTCGCCCCAGAAGCGTTGTTCCTGCCACGGGTCGCCGTAGTTGTGGTAGCCCAGGCTCTCTCAGAACCCCGGCTCGTCCTGGTCCAGGAGCTGGATCCAGCGGACCCACTTGGCGCTCTTCCACAGGTACAGGTGGGGGACCAGCAGCCGCGCCGGGCCGCCGTGCTCGGGCTCCAGCTCCTCACCGTCGTAGCGGAACGCGATCCAGGCCTTGCCATCCACGAGATCCTCAAGGGGCAGGTTGGTGGTGTAGCCGCCGTAGGAGGTGACCAGCGCGAAGCCGGCGCTGGTCTCCAAGCCGTCGAGCAGGGTGTCCAGCGACACGCCCTCCCAGGTGGTGTGCAGCTTGGACCAGTGGGTGACGCAGTGGAGGTCGGCGGTGACCGGTTCGCTGGGCAGGGCGCGGAAGCCATCCCAGTCCCAGCGCTGCTGCTCGTCGGTTTCGCTGGTGATGGTGAGCTCCCAGTCCTGCAGGTCGATGCTGGGGGTTGGTCCGGCTGACAGGACCGGGAAGTCCTCGACCAGGTACTGGCCCGGCGGCAGCTCGGCGCTGGGGCGCCGCCGCCCCCTGAACCCGCGTGACACGGTGCTCATCGTTCGTCTCCTGCTGTCTAGCCGAAGGTGAAGGCGTAGGCCTGGACGCCAGGATCGAGGAAGCTGGCCTCGAAGGTGCGCTCGGTGACCGGGCCAGGCTGGCGGACGAGCTGGTAGAGCCGCGGTTGGGTGAGGGTGCCGTTGCCCTGGTCGGCGACGTCGGTGCCGTGGGTGGCTCCCGGGGGCTGGTTGTCGAGGCCCACCCGGAAGCGGACGGGACCGCCGGGCGTAGTCGGTGCCATGACCAGGTTCAGGTCGCGGGCGTGGAAGCGGTAGAGGATCCGCCCACCGGCCTGGTTGAGCACGATGGCCTGTTGCTTGACGGTCCAATCGCCCGAGAGGGCCCAGTGGTTGAGTCGCAACCGTGTGGGGGCAGCATAGTCGTAACGCGTATCCAAGATGGAACCATTGGGTGAGACGAAGTTGTCGGTGCGCTCGTAGCCGAGGTAGTTCTCGGGCGACCGTAAGCTGGCCCAGTCGGCGGCGACTTCCACCCCACGGGCGTCGACCGACACCAATTCCTGGTCGGTGCCGCCGCTGCCGGCCTCGGTCAGGAGCTGTTGAAGAACCATCTCGGACATTTCGTAGTCGCCCTCGCCGAAGCGGTGGTGGCGGATCTGCCCTTGGGCGTCGACGAAGTAGAAGGCTGGCCAATAGTGGTTGTCGAAGGCGGTCCAGATGGCGTAGTCGTTGTCGGTCGCGACCGGATACTCGACCCCCAGATCCTTGACTTCTCGGCGGACGTTGTCGAGGTCGTGCTCGAAGTCGAACTCGGGGGTGTGGACGCCGATCACGGTCAGGCCCTGGTCCTTGTACTTGTCGGCCCAGGCGCGGACATAGGGAAGCGTCCGGAGCCAGTTGATGCAGGTGTAGGTCCAGAAGTTGACCAGCACGACCCGGCCGCGCAGGTCGGCCGCCGTCAATGGCGGCGAGTTGAGCCACCCGGTCGCACTGTCGAGCGAAGGCATCCTCCCTTCAATGGGCAACTGGGCTGCGGGGTGCGTGGCCGAGCGGACGAGCTGGTTGGCCCTGGTGAGGAGCGTCTTCCATCCGCTTGCATCCTGGTCCATCGGTCTCTCCTTCAGGGCGTGCGCCGATCAGTAGCCGTCGACCTCGACGACCGCCTCGGCGAAGGCCTGGGGGGCTTCCTGCGGCAGGTTGTGCCCGACACCACCCCCGATGAGTCGGTGCGTGTTCTTGCCGGTGAACTTCTCGGCGTAGGAAGCGGGATCCGGGTGTGGTGCACCATTGGCATCCCCTTCAAGGGTGATGGCGGGCACGGTGATGACCGGAGCCTCGGCGAGCCGCCGTTCGAGGTCCTCATATTCTGGCTCACCTTGTGCTAGGCCGAGCCGCCATCGGTAATTGTGGATGACGATCTCGACGTGGTCAGGATTGTCGAACGACTGCGCGGTGCGATCGAACGTAGCCTCGTCGAATTCCCAGCGCGGCGAAGCAAGTTGCCAGATGAGCCTTGCAAAATCATTCCGGTATCGTTCGTAGCCGGCGCGGCCACGTTCCGTCGCGAAATAGTACTGGTACCACCACTGCAGCTCAGCCGATGGCGGCAATGGCAGCTTGTTGGCTGCAGGGCTGCCGATCAGATAGCCACTCACCGACACCATGGCCTTGCAGCGCTCCGGCCACAGCGCCGCCACGATGTTGGCCGTTCGCGCTCCCCAGTCGAAGCCGGCGACGATCGCTCGATCGATGCCGAGCGCATCCATGAGCGCGACCACGTCAACCCCGAGCGCCGATTGCTGGCCGTTGCGCAACGTCGCCGCTGACAGGAACCGGGTGGTCCCGTACCCGCGCAGGTACGGCACGAGCACCCGGTACCCCGCCGCCGCCAGCAAGGGCGCGACCTCGACGTAGCTGTGGATGTCGTAGGGCCAGCCGTGCAGTAGCACGACCGCGGGACCATCGGCGGGGCCGGCTTCGGCGTAGCCAACATCCAGGACGCCGGCATCGACCTGCTTCAGGGGGCCGAACGACGTGTCCGTCCCCGGTGTGTTGGTGCTCATCGCCGTCTCCTGGGTTGTGCCGAGGCTTGGGCGGGGGAGGGCAGCTCAACTGAGGGCGTGGACCGCCTTCAGGATCAGGTTGGTCACCGCCTGCGGCTGGGAGACCATGATCACGTGCGAGCCCTCGACCTCGACGATGTCAGCGCCCGCGCGCTGGGCCATGGAACGGACGATGTCGCTCCCGGCGGCCTTGTCGCCGGGAGCGACCACCGCCCACGATGGCAACGATTTCCAGCCGGGCGGCCCGGACACATCGCTGAACGCCGCGGCGGCGACGGGGCGTTGGGTGGCGGCCATCACCGCGGCCTGCTCGGCCGGCAGGTCGGCGGCGAAGACCTCCCGAAAGCGCGCGGGATCGACCAGGAACTCGGGCGCTGTCTCCCCGCCCGGTCCCGTCGGATAGCCGCGCTGGACCAGGGCAGTCATGAGGACGCTGTCCTTTGAGCTGGCCGCGACCTCTCCCAGGTGTTCGCCTTCGTCGGGGGCGAAGGCGGCGACATAGATCAGCCCGACGACGTTGGTGGCTATGGTGGCGGCATTGGTGATCACCGCGCCGCCGTAGGAGTGGCCGACCAGCAGCACCGGGCCGTCGAGCTGGTTGACCACGCTGGCCAGGTAGGCGGAATCGGCGGCCACGCCGCGCAGCGGGTTGGCCGGAGCGACGACGATGCAGCCTTGCTGCTGCAGCCGCTCGATGACGCCGTTCCAGCTGGAGGCGTCAGCGAAGGCCCCGTGCACCAGCACGACCGTCGGCCTGCCGTCGGTTCGTGGGGACGGCTCGGCTGTCGCAGTCACGAGGAGACCTCCTTTGGCGTGGGTAGGTGGGCCCATGTGGTGCCGCAGTCCTGGGCCTGTATCAGCGCAGTGACCGGAATGCGGCTCGCACCTCGGTCGTGAACAGGTTCGGCTCCTGCCAGGCCGCGAAGTGGTTGCCCTTGTCGACCTGGTTGAAGTAGATGAGGTTGGGGTAGGCCTGCTCGGCCCAGCTCCGCGGCGCCTGGTAGAGCTCGTTGGGGAAGACGCTCACGGCGGCCGGGACGGTGACGCCCTTGACGTCGAAGAAGCCGAGGGTGTTCTCCCAGTAGAGACGACCCGAGGACACCCCGGTGTTCGTCACCCAGGTGAGGGTGATGTTGTCGAGGACCTCGTCTCGGGTGAGGGTGCCGACGGGGTCGCCGTCGAAGGCCCGGGCGATGTCCTCGTAGCTGCGCGCGTCGTGATCCAGCATCCAGGCAGCGAGGGCGACGGGCGAATCGGCGAGCCCGTACAGCGTCTGGGGGCGCAGCCCCATCTCGAGTGCGTAGCCGATGCCCTTGGTGTAGAGGAAGCTCAGCCGCTCCCAGGCGCGTTGTTCGTCGGCTGACAGACCGGACGGCGGCGGGTCGCCGGCCCCGAGCACGTTCGACGCGAGCGCCTTGGAAACCTCCGGTGGGACCGTGCCGGGCATGTTGGAGTGGATGCCGAGCAGCTCCGGAGGTGCCTGGGCCCCCATCACATCGGTGATCTGCGCCCCCCAATCGCCGCCTTGGGCGACGAATCGCGTGTAGCCCAGGCGCCGCATCAGCGTGATCCAGGCACCCGCGATGTGGACCGGGTCCCAGCCGGTCGCGGTCGGTTTGGCGGAGAACCCGTAGCCGGGCATGGAGGGGACCACCACATCGAACGCATCCTCTGGGTCGCCGCCGTGTGCCGTGGGGTCGGTGAGGGGGCCGACGACGTTGAGCATCTCGATGATCGAGCCGGGCCAGCCGTGGGTGATGATCAGCGGCAACGCGTCCTCGTGGGGCGAGCGGACGTGGAGGAAGTGGATGTCGAGCCCGTCGATCTCGGTGAGGAACTGGGGGAGGGCGTTCAGCCTGGCCTCGAACCGGCGCAAGTCGTAGTCGGTGCCCCAGTAGTGGGCGAGTGCCTGGATCGTCGCCAGCTGCACGCCCTGCGACTGATCGGTGACGGTCTCCTTCTCGGGCCACCGCGCCGCCTGCACGCGCCGACGCAACTCGACCAGGGCCTCCTCCGGAACCTCCACGCGGAAGGGGCGGATGGTGGGGTCCTCGGCCGCTGCGCTTGGCTCGTCGGGATGTGGGCCGGACGTTGTCGCCCCCGTCATTGCCGTTTCCTCTCTGTTGATCACTGCGCCCCGCCTGGGGCGGCCATCGCCGGGACGAGCTCCTGCACGAGGAAGAACCGCGCGCAGACGTTGCTGTTGCTGATCGTGGTGTCGCTCAACATGTTCATCGTAGGGTCGTCGCTGTGTTGGTGTCGCTAGCTGGTGGCGGCCCAGAACGCGCAGTGGTGTCTGGAGGCGAAGTCCCGGTCGACCTGTGGCCGTGGCGGCACCAGCGACAGCACCGGCGCGCGGTTGCCGCCAAACGTGGGCCAGCGAACCCGGGCCGCCGAGGCGGGGTCGCCGCTGGCCGCGAAGCTCGCCCAAGCCGCCCAGCCGCCGCGCAAGCACCCGGTCGAGCAGCGTGCTGGCGTTGTAGCGCCCGGTCGAGCCCGGCGAGATCACGGTTGTGCCCTCAGTCCGCCTCCGGCCCGGACGTCCTCTGGCAGGCGAAGTTGGCCGCCGTAGCCCTCCACGGCATGGTCGACCACACTGGGCAGCACCGCCGCCGGGCCGGCGCTGGCCAGCTCGGGGTCGGCCTGGAGGTCCTGGCGTACCCGCTCCAGGATCGCTGTGTCGCGGTCGACGCTGACCACGAAGCCGTCGCTGAGCACGAGCTGCACTTCTCCGAGCCTGACGAGCTCCTGGTCGGCCGCCCAGCT
>WNGG01004761.1_pt1 | contig 15153 bp, 10 predicted proteins | sample 5400661 | NCBI WGS metagenome assembly WNGG01 (sample SAMN13153372, study PRJNA577476) | soil metagenome | isolation source: 100 cm soil or saprolite under Garry oak tree replicate 1 | place: USA:California | collected 2016-06-15
ACACGCACGGAAGGATTCAACAGACCACGCTGCACCTGGAGCCGGGCTGGCACACCGTCCAGTTGGGCAATCTCAAATCCACCCAGGTTGCCGAAATCGAAGGAGCAAGATGAAAGCACCCGCGTTCAACACCACGGTCCTGTTCTATCCGAACAAGAATTCGAAGCTCCGGCTCTTCGCACTCTGGTATTTCACGGTGCTCTTGACGATTTGGAACGTGCTGGGGCACACCGTGCTTGGCTTCGAGCAATCGTGGGCTTCTCCCGTGGCGGGGCTGGCCACCGCGATCGGGATGCAGTTTCTGCTGGAGTGGGTCGATGCGCGCGCGAAAAACCGCGAGCTTCGCTTCATGGGGGGCTTCGGGGCGCTCGCGAATTTTCTGCCGGCGGCGATCATTCCCGGGTTCGCGTGCGCCATGCTGATTTATCCCAACGAGCGTTTGTTGCCGATCGTGTTCGCCACCGCGCTGTCGATCGCTTCCAAAGTATTGATTCGCGCGCCGGTTGGCCAGGGCCATTACCAGCACATTTTTAATCCATCGAATTTCGGCGTGGCGATGACCCTGGTGCTATTTCCGCAGGTTGGTTTCGCGCCGCCGTACCATTTCACGGAAAACATCACGGGCGCCTGGGACTGGGTGGTGCCCGGAGTGGTCCTGGTCACGGGGATCATCATCCACGCGCTGTTCACCAGGCGGCTCCTGCTGGCGAGCGCGTGGGTGTTGGGCTTTGTGCTCCAGGGCATGGTGCGGGCCAAAATATTCGGGACCCCGCTGTACGTGCCGCTCATGCCGATGACCAGCGCGGCGTTCATTTTGTTCACCCTTTACATGATTCCGGATCCCGCCACGACTCCGCTGAAGCCGGTCCGCCAGCTCTTGTTCGGCTTTTCCGTCGCGATGGTTTACGGGGTTCTCCAAGTCCTGCATCTGGTCTTCGGATTGTTTTTTGCGCTGGTGACGGTCTGCGCGATTCGCGGCCTGTCGCTGCACATCTGGAATGCGCTCGGCAAACTGCCCGCCAAACCAGCCCGGGAATCCGCGCCGGAACGACCAGCGGGGCCCGCGTTCGCTCCCGCCGCCGGACCCGTGCGGGCCGCGCTGACGGGAGAACAACAACGCCAGCCGCTCTGAACGAAACACGATTGATGAGGTTAGAAGGAGGAGAAGATGTCCCGATGACGAAAGCCAGGAAATGTAGAAATCCGGCCAAGTGCAAAGCGGAACTGGTTTCGTTATTCGGGCCTTGGAGTCCGGCTGCTTCCGCTCTCGTCGGGAACCTTGCCACCGAGCGTGCGATCCCATGAGTCTGCCCATTGCCATCGTCGGCTTGGCCTGCCGCTATCCGGACGCCAATTCGCCGGCGGATTTGTGGGACAATGTGCTCGCCCAACGCCGCGCGTTTCGCCGCCTGCCGGCCCAGCGCTTGCGGGCGGAAGATTACCTCTCCGAGGACCGGCAGGCGCCGGACCGGGCCTACTCCGCGCAGGCCGCGCTCATCGAAGGCTACGAATTCGATCGCGTGAAATTCCGGGTGGCCGGCAGCACTTTCCGTTCGGCGGACCTGACGCATTGGCTGGCGTTGGACGTGGCCGCGCAAGCGTTGGCCGACGCGGGTTTCGCCGACGGAGAGGGTTTGCCCAAAGAAGCCACCGGGGTCTTGCTGGGCAACACGCTGACCGGTGAATTCTCGCGCGCGAGTCTGATGCGTCTGCGCTGGCCGTACGTCCGCCGCACACTCACCGCCGCGTTGCAGGAGGAAGGTTGGCCGGCCGAAAAGCTCGACTCATTTCTCGCGACATTGGAAGCGCGTTACAAATCACCTTTCGCGCCAGTGGGCGAAGAATCCCTGGCGGGCGGCCTCTCCAACACCATCGCGGGGCGCATCTGCAATTATTTCGACTTGAAAGGCGGGGGATACACGGTGGACGGCGCGTGCGCGTCCTCGCTGCTCGCGGTCACGACCGCGTGCTCCGCCCTGGTGTCCGGCGACCTCGACCTCGCGCTGGCGGGCGGTGTCGATCTGAGCCTTGATCCGTTCGAGCTGGTCGGCTTCGCCAAAGCGGGCGCGCTGGCGGCCGAGGAGATGCGTGTTTATGACTTGCGCTCGGCCGGTTTTTGGCCCGGGGAAGGCTGCGGATTTGTGGTGTTGATGCGGGAGCAGGACGCGCTCGCCCAAGGCCGCCGCATCTACGCGACCATCCGTGGGTGGGGTGTTTCTTCCGACGGCAGCGGCGGGATGACCCGCCCCGAAGCGGAGGGCCAGCTCCTGGCAATGCGCCGGGCGTATCGGCGCGCCGGTTTCAGCGTCGAAACGCCCGCTTATTTCGAGGGACACGGCACCGGCACAAACGTTGGGGACGCCACGGAATTGAATACGCTCTCGCAAGCACGGCAGGAGGCGTTGGCAAACAGTTTTCCCGCGGCCATCGGCTCGATCAAGGCCAACATCGGCCACACGAAAGCCGCCGCGGGGGTCGCCGGACTGATCAAGGCGACGCTGGCGCTGCACACGCAAGTGCTGCCTCCGACTTGCGGCTGCGAGCAGCCGAGCGCGGAGTTGACCGGCCGGAAACCTGCGTTGCGCATCCTGCGCGAGGCCGAGCCATGGCCGGCGGACGCGCCTCTGCGCGCCGGCGTCAGCGCGATGGGATTCGGCGGCATCAATTCGCATCTGGTCCTGGAAGGCAGCGCGGCCCGGCGGCGGACTTCTCTTAGCCCGCACGATCGGATGCTGCAACGCTCTCCGCAGGATGCCGAACTGTTTTTGCTCGGCGGCAAGGACGCGGACGATCTGCGCGCGCAGGCGCGGCATTTACTGAGTTTCGCGGCCAAACTTTCCTTCGCTGAACTGAGCGACCTGGCCGCCGAATTGCAACGGCGCCTCGGCGACGCTCGGATGCGCGCGGCAGTGATCGCGTCGCGTCCGGAGGGCTTGGCGCGGCGATTGGAGACATTGCTGCTCTGGCTGGACGAAGGAGGCCCGCAGAAAGCGGACCATGGCGCGGAGGTGTTCCTCGGGGAGAACCAGGACCCGCCGCGGATCGGCTTTCTGTTTCCGGGACAAGGTTCGCCCGCCCATCTGGACGGCGGAATTCATCGCCGCCGCTTCGCGGTGGTAGATGAGCTTTACGCTGCCAAACGATTTTCTGCCGAAGGCGATGGCATCGCGACCGCCGTGGCGCAGCCGGCGATTGTCACCGCGTCCCTCGCCGGCCTGCGGATGCTTCGCGCGCTGGGCATCGACGGGGACGTCAGCGTCGGCCATAGCCTGGGCGAATTGACCGCGCTCCACTGGGCGGGCGCGTTCGATGAAGCGACCTTGTTGCGCATCGCCGCCGCGCGCGGCAAGGCCATGGCGGAACTGGGCAGCCCCACCGGCGCGATGGCCGGCATCGAGGCCGATGCGCGGCAGGTCGAAGGGCTGCTCAATGGCGAAGTGGTGGTGCTCGCCGGTCTCAATTCACCCAGGCAGACAGTGATCTCCGGGCCAACCGACGAAGTCGCGACCGTCATTGAGCGGGCGCGAGGACTTGGCTTGCGGGCCGCCAAATTACCCGTGTCACATGCTTTTCATTCGCCGCTGGTGGCCGCCGCCACGCCAATCCTGGCAAAGAAGCTGGCAAAAGAGAACTTCCAACCGGTGCAACGCCCGGTGATCTCGACCATCACCGGCGCCACTCTGAAGACGGATGAGGACTTGCGCGCAATCCTCTGCCGCCAGGTAACCTCGCCGGTGCGCTTCATTGAAGCCGCCTCGACCGTGCTCGATCAGGCGGATCTGGTGATTGAGGTCGGCCCCGGCCAGGTGCTGACGGGACTGATAAGCGATTTCGAAAAGGGCGCAGCCGCCGCGCCAGCTTCCGGCAACGGACTTTTTGGCGGGGCAAACGGAAGGAGGAAGTGCGATCCGGCTTTACTCGTGGCGCTGGATGCGGGTGGAGCTTCGATGCGCGGATTGTTGCGCGCGGTGGGCGCGGCTTTCGTGCTGGGGGCTTCGGTCAAACCGGGCGCTTTGGTCGCGGATAGGTTCACGCGCCCGTTCAGTCTGGATTGGCGACCGAAATTCTTCGTGAACCCCTGCGAGCTGGCGCCATTGCCCGCGGAAACGGGCAAGCCGGCAACCGCCGAGACGCGGCCCGGCGGAGCGGAAAAAGCCGGCCACGATGGGAGAGACGAAACGGAGCAGGAACAGCCTTCGGCATCGCAAAGCTCGGACTTCACGTCGCGGGCCGAAACACCCGCGCCAGACTCTTCCCTCGAACTGATCCGCCGACTCGTGGCCGAACGGGCCGAGCTGCCGGCCGCCGCTGTCAGTGACGACAGCCGCATGTTGAGCGACCTGCATTTGAACTCGATCACGGTGGGTCAGTTGGTCGCCGAAGCGGCGAAGCGGCTGGGTGTCCCGCCATTGACGGGCCTGACGGAGTTTGCCAACGCCACGGTCGGCCAGATCGCGCAGGCGCTGGCGGAACTTTCCCGCAGCGGCAGCCCGCAGACTGAGGCGGCGAAAACGCGCGTTCCGACCGGGGTGGATTCATGGATCCGCAGTTTCTTCGTCGAGCTGGTTGAAAAACCGGGGCCGGCCCGGCAAGCCGCCCCGGACGCGATCGAGTGGCACATCATCGCGCCGACGGGCCATCCGATGGGCACCCCGCTACGCCAGGCATTAAGCAAGGCTTCGGAGCCAGGAGCTGCGCCGCCCCTGAATCATCCGGCCAGCGCAATGGGAGTAGTGGTCTGCCTGCCAGCCGAACCCACCGAAAGTGACGTGGGACTACTGTTGGAAGGCGCTCGCAAACTTCTGGCGGCCAGAAAACCTTCCCGCTTCGTGCTCGTGCAGCACGGCTGGGGCGCCGGCGGGTTCGCTCGTTCGCTCCATTTAGAAATGCCCGAAGTGACGATCCTGGTGGTGGATGTGCCGTTCGATCATCCAGATGCTGCGAAGTGGGTGCGGCACGAAGCGTTGTCAGTGAATGGCTACGCGGAGGCACACTATGACCGCTCTGGCACGCGGCGGGAGCCGCGCCTCAAACTCCTGCCGGTGCAGGAGGTTCCGCAGGCCGATGGGGCCGGAGGCCCGCCTCACATTGCGCCACTCGGGCCGGAGGACGTGCTGTTAGTGACCGGCGGGGGCAAGGGAATCGCTGCCGAATGCGCCCTGGCTCTTGGGCGGAAGACCGGAGTGCGTCTCGCCCTGGTCGGCCGGTCACAACCCGCGGCGGATGCCGAACTCGCCGCCAATCTTGAGCGCATCGGCGCGGCCGGGCTGGATTGCCGCTATTTCACCGCGGATGTAACCGACGCGGAAGCGGTGCGCGCCGCCATCGACCGGGCCGAAAAGGAGTTGGGTGCTATCACGGCCATCCTGCACGGCGCGGGCGCGAACGTCCCACGATTGATCAGCGCGCTGGATGAGCAGGCCTTTCGACGGACGCTCGCCCCGAAGGTCCAAGGCTTACGGAACGTTATCGCCGCGGTGAAGCCGGAACGAATCCGGATGTTGGTTACCTTCAGCTCGATCATCGCCCGGACCGGTTTGCACGGCGAGGCGGATTACGCGGTGGCGAACGAATGGCTGACCAACCTGACGGAGAGATTTCAGAGAGAACACTCGCAGTGTCGGTGTCTGGCGGTCGAGTGGTCGGTGTGGTCGGGGGTGGGGATGGGTCAGCGGCTTGGCCGCATCGAAGCGCTGCAGCAGCAAGGGATCACGCCAATTCCCGCCGACGCGGGTATCGCGATCCTCGAACAATTATTGGCGCGGTTATTGCCGGCGGTGGCGGTTGTCGTCACGGGGCGCTTCGGCGATCCGCCGACGTTGAAACTGGAGCAGCCGGACCTTCCGTTCCTCCGATTCCTTGAGCAGCCAAGAGTTTTCTATCCTGGAGTGGAGCTGATCGTCGATGCCGTGCTGTCGCCAGACGCGGATCCATATGTGGACGATCACGTTTATCATGGCGAACGTCTCTTCCCGGCGGTGATGGGCCTCGAAGCGATGGCGCAGGCGTCGATGGCGCTGGCGGGCGCGTCCGCGGGGCCGACTTTCGAGGCGGTGAGATTCAACCGGCCCGTCGTTGTGCCCAAGAGCGGCAAGACCGTTATTCGCGTTGCCGCTCTGCGGCACGAAACCGGCAAGGTAGAAGTGACGCTACGCACGGAGGAAACTGGTTTTCAAGTGGATCATTTTCGGGCCGTGTGCCGGTTCGATGGAGAGATCAAGGGCGGAGAACGGAGCGCGGAGCAGTTGTCAGAGGCGCATCGAAGCGGGGAATCCAATCTGAGATTTGACCTTTCCAAGGTGGAACCGAAAGGCCTCCCGCTTGATCCGGTTCGTGATCTCTACCAGGAAATCCTCTTCCATACCGGCCGCTTTCAACGGTTGCAAGGCTACCGCCATCTGCGTGCCCGGGAATGCCTGGCTGAAATCAAGCCGGAACCCGCCGCGAATTGGTTCGGCCGCTATCTGCCGCCCGATTTGACGCTGGGCGATCCCGGCGCGCGCGATGCCGCGATCCATGCGATCCAGGCGTGCATTCCGCACGCGCGGCTGCTGCCAATCGGCGTCGATCGGATCACCGGGGCATCGCGCTTCTCCCGGGCAAACGAGAAGAATGAAACGGCGCACGTTCGCTTCGTTCACGCTCAGGAGCGATCTCGTGCGGGCGCGATATTCGAGTACGACTTGGAACTGATTGGGCCGGATGGCAGCGTGCTGGAACGGTGGCAAGGACTGCGGCTGCGGGTGGTCGAGGAAATGACGCGGCGGATTCCCTGGGTGGAATCCTTGCTCGGGCCTTACGTTGAGCGTCAGGCGCAAGAGCTGATTTCAAACGGAACGCTCTCGGTGGCCATCGAGCAGAACGAGCGCGCGCAACGCTCCACGCAAAGCGATCGTGCTTTTCAAAGCATATTGGGAACGGGCGCGGCGGTGCGGCGGCGGCCCGATGGCAAACCAGAGCTGGCCGTGGTGCGTCCTGATTTCCACGTCTCTTCCGCCCACGCCGGGGAACTGACGCTGGCGGCGGCCGGACTCGGGCCAATCGGCTGCGACATGGAATTAATCGCCGCGCGACCGCGGCAGGTCTGGGAAGAGTTGCTGGGACCGGAGCGCTTTCGCCTCGCCGAACTGATGGTCACGGAGAACCGCGAGGACTTGAACACCGCTGCCACGCGGGTTTGGGTGGCGATCGAATGCTTGAAGAAAGCGGCAGCAATGGTGGACGCGCCGTTGGGGCTGGGCGGAGTTAAACCGCAAGGATGGGTTTTGCTGGCCTCGGGTTCGCTGGCCATCGCCACGTTTGTCGGCGCAATTCGCGAAGTTGGAAACCGGCTCGCGATCGGCGTGCTGGCGGAGAGTAATCCCCGGCCGGGGCGGGCGATCAAACCACTGGCGGCCCAGATTGCTTGAGCCGGGTTGCGATTACGAGCAATGAACATGCGGCGGGCGTATGAATACCGGCACATCGTCGGATTTGAAGAGACGAATCTCGTCGGCAACGTCTATTACGTGAACCATCTTAAGTGGCAGGGGCGCGTCCGCGAGATGTTTCTGCGCGAGCACGCGCCGGAGGTGCTGGCGGAACTGACCCACGGCCTGGCGCTGGCCACGCTCAAGGTCTCCTGCGAATACCTCGCTGAACTGTACGCCTTCGACGAGTTGATCATCCGCATGCGCCTGGGCGAACTAACCCAGAACCGGATCACCATGCTTTACGAATACTGGCGCTGCAAAGCCGGGCAGGAAGAACTGGTCGCCAAAGGCGAACAACAGGTCGCTTGCCTGCGGCGGGAGGGAGAGAAACTTTTGCCCACGCCGGTCCCGAAAGCACTGCGCGAGGCCTTGGAGGCATACTTGGACGCGTGAACGGCTTAAGGAGCCGGATCGGCCGCGGGCGGCCAACGGTGTTTGATGGCCGCGACCGCCGCCCAAAGCAACAAGCAAAGACCCGCGGCGATGCTATCTTCAGCGAGCCGCGGGGAAAAAATCAAAACAAATCCCCGCCCTTTGACCAGCGCGGAAAAACTGGAAACGCAAAAGGGCATCAGAAAAAGCCGGAAGACTTGCCAGCGATCGAGCGCCATCGTGCCTTTGCTGGACGACCGCGTGCTGATGACCAGGGCCACCCCGACAATGGCCGCAAGACCAATGGAAGTCAGCCACAAGCGCAGATTGGTATCGAAGTAACGGACCAGAATGACCAGGTACCAGATGAAGTAACACCAGAGGATCAGCCGTCCAATGGAAAGCCGGGAACAATAGTTCAGGAACATAGCGAGAGTGAGATCAAAGGGGTAGCGAGTGGAGGCTCGGTGGGGAGAGGTTTCACGTGGCTCGCAACGCCTCGAGCACGGGTTTGCGGGCGGCTAGTCGAGCCGGGAGAATCCCGCCAAAAGCTCCCATGATAAGCGCGAAGAGCATTCCGCCCAGCAACAATCCCGCCGTGATGCGGCATTCGAACCCGACCTCGGCGAAGGTGGTCCAATTGAACGTGCCGGTCGCGACGCCATGCAACGGCAGGGCCAGCACGCACCCCAGCACGCCGCCCATCGCGGCCACCACCAGGGATTCCAGCAGGAAGGCGGCATAGACGCTCCCGGGCCTGAAACCCAGCACGCGGAGGGTGCCGATCTCACGCGCACGGCTTCCCACCGCGGCGTACATCGTGTTCATGGCCGAAAAGGCCGCGCCAATGCTCATGATCGCCGCCAGGCACGCGCCGAAAATCTGGATCGGCGCCGCCGTCTTAGTCTGCTGGCGGAAGTATTCCGTCTCGGTGAGCGCGCGGAGCTGCATTTGTTTGTCGTTCTCGATTCGCCGGATCAAGGCGGCCGCCGCGACCTCATCGATGGGGCGGCAGACGATTGATCCGTAGAAGGAGCGGTTGAAAGCCTCGCGCGCCTCATCCGCATCCACCCAGATTTCGGAATCGTAGGCGGTCCTTTGCGCGTCGAAAATGCCCACGACTTCCCAATTGCCCTTTCCCGAGCGGAAGCGCTGGCCATAGCGGCAGTTCTCGAAGCGGCGCGCGACGTTGCGGCTGACAACGCACTCGCGCCGGCCCGGCTGGAACATGCGGCCCTGGACGATTTTGATGCCGGGGCGCAGTTGCCAGCTCATCGGGCTGATGCCGCGGACCTGCACGTGGGCCTTGCCGCCGCTGGTCCGGTCCATCGTGATCAGGACGATGATTTCGGCGGCGGCCAACGGTTCGGCCCACTCGTTGCGCGCGATGCCATCCAAGAATTTCGTCCGCCGCACGTCGTCCAGGGTGATCTGGCTACTCGATTCCGCCATGGCGCCCTTGCGCAGCACGAGCAGGTTGCGCGGATCGCCGGTGCTCAGATACGTGGCCCGCAATCCGCGGGCCAGTGACATGACCATCACGAAGACCGCCACCACCAGGGCGATGCCCAGCGTGGTGGCCAGCGTCGAGCGCCAGCGAACGCGGAGGTTGCGCCAGTTGTATTTGAATGGAATCGTCATGGATCGGTTTGGGGCTGCCGGCGTTCGGCGCAGCCCCGTTTCACCGCGAGCCGGAGCCGGCCGTTCGGACCCGTTTTTTAATCGGGCGCCCTCAGTCCTTCCACCACGCTTCGCCTGAGATTCCCGTATGCGGGCAAGAGGCAACTAACGATGCCGAGCAGTGCCGCGCCAAGCAAGCTCTGCGCGAGGATCCGCGGCGTGACCTCGAAGTTGACGAACAAACCGCGGGAGAGTTTGTAGATGTCCACCGCGTGCACCAACACCCAGGCGCCCAGGCAGCCGGCCAAGCCACCGATCATCGCTAGTCCGAACGACTCCGCCAGGATCAGGCAGAAAATGCGCCGGGCGCCGAAGCCCAGGGCCTTAAGAATCGCGATCTCCCGCACCCGTTCCCGAATCGTCATGCTCATGGTGCCGGAAGTCACCAGCACGAGCGTGAAAATGATGACGAAGCTGATGCGGCCGATGAGCCGCTTGAGGTTTCCGAGCATGGAGACGAAGCCGAGCTGGAAACTGTGCTCGGTCTCCGTCTTGGTTTCGGCATCGGAGTTCGCGAAGGCCGCGTCGATCCGTTCGATCAAGTCCGGGACGACCGCGGCATTTTCGGCCCGCACCCAGAGCAAGCCGGTGAACCCTTTGTCGCCGAGGAGTTCGTCGAAATACTCGTGATGGAAAAAGAGATTGGTTTCATCCACCGTGCCGGAATAGACGCCGCGAATGGTCAATTCGAGATTGCACGGCCACATCGCTCCCATGAGCGTGATGCGGTCGCCGATCTTCCATCCAAAACGGTTCAGGGTTTTGATGCCGACGACGCAGGCGGCGCGTTCCTTGATGAAGCGATCGAGTTGTTGCGGGTCGATCTTCGCCTCGGCCAGGACTTTGAACACCGTGTCGGCGTCGCAGGCGAATTGCGGAAAAAAATTCTGCTCGTCCTGGTAGATGCCGCCGAACCAAAGCATCTTCGAGCAACAGCGGACGCCCGGCATTTTTTCGACCCGGAACTTGTATTTGGAGAAGAGCATATTGGCTAGCGAGACCTTGTGCCGCACGACGAGGCGCAGCGCCGCTTCGTCGGTGGTCGCCGGATCGGTCAGGCCGCGCAGGACCACGCGCAAGACCGTGAGCAGAAACAGGCTCAACGCCACCCCGGACAAGGTGAGGGTGAGGCGGCGTTTGTTGCGCAGCGCATTGCGGAGGACAAGCCCGGGAAAAGTCATGGCGGTTCGCGCATCACCGGTTCCCGCGAAATGGCCAGGGAGGATTCATTCGCGGGGGCAATTTAGCGGAAACGGAGGATAAAATGGAGTGATAAGTTGAGTCTGTTCGCGACGGCTGCTCGCCGCGGAATCGCCTTGGCCGGCGGCCTCCGTGACGGGTTGCCTTGGCTTGAGGCGGCCATTAGACTCGCGTCGATGAATCGAACGACTAGAGCGGGCGGCATTTCTTTGCGCGCGATTCGCCGTTTGCTGGGCCTTTTGCTCCTGGGGTTGGCGGCGACGGGTTGTTCGACATTTAATCGCGGTTGGAAGGCCGCCGCATCGGCCGCCGCCCCGCCGAACGACATTACCGGCCGGTGGGAAGGGACGTGGCGAAGCGACGTCACGGGGCATCACGGTAAACTGCGCTGTCTCGTCGCTCATTTGGAGGGCGGCGACTACCAGGCCCGGTATCGCGCCAAGTATCTGAGGATCATGAGCTTTAGTTATCCCGTCAGGCTCAAGGTGGCTGCGGCGGAGCACGGGTTCAGATTCAATGGCGAAGCGGACCTCGGCTGGTACGCGGGCGGCCTCTATCAATATGAGGGCCGGGCGAGCGCCACCAATTTCGTTTCCACCTACAAGTCCAAGGAGGACCACGGCTCCTTCCAGATGACGCGGCCAGCCTCCAAAAAGAACTGACGCACCGGGTCGGCGACTCCCGCTGCCGGGCATGAACTCGCCGGCAAAGATTCGCGCGCTTGGCGAAGAAGCGCGCCTCCGCCCGCGGGCGGCCGGGTCCACCTTGCGGGTTTGATTAAAAGTGGGTTCGAAGCTGCCGGCTAAAGCCAGCGTTCCGGCCGCAATGGAACGCTGGCTTTAGCCGGCAGCCTCGCTCTGCGCGCCCACATTGAATCACACCCCCATATTGCGGGGTTTCGCTTTCTGGTTTACTTCGCGGCGCCCTCGATGGTAGGCTCGGCCCATGTCTGAATTTGCGGCGTACGTCAATCACGGCGCTTCGCTCATCACCCCACGGCTGGTGGAGCAAGTGTTGCGGCAGCTTCCGCTCTGGAAAGTGGAATTCACGCAGATCAATGCGCCGCGGTTTCCGCACCTGGTGGACCAGCTTGAATTTCTGGCGGATGCCGTGGAGGACTTCGCCGAGGGCGCGTACCGGGAACTCCCGTTCTGCGCGCTGGCCCAAGCGGTGTTTGCGCTCATTTACGCCCACAAAAAGGTTGATGTCATTCCCGATCTTTTGCCTAATGTCGGCAGCGCCAACGATTCCAGCGTGGTCCGCACCGTCTTGATTCAAAACGAAAAGGCCTTCGCGCAATACGCCGCGACGCAGGGCGTCAGTTGGTCCAAGATCACCAGCAAGCCGTGAGGCGACGATCTCCGCCGCCGCGGGAAACCGGCGAAGCGAGCGGCCGCGCAATGCCCGCTTTGACCCAAACAACCGCCCTGATCTGCTTCACTGACCCCCGTCTCCGGCACTTCTAAATTGATCCTTTGATGCGCATCGTAAACTGTAACCCTGACACCAACATCGGCGCCAGCGCCTGGTTTGTTGAAATTGAAGGCCGCCGGCTGCTGTTGGATGCCGGCACGCACCCGAAAGTTGAGGGCCGCGCCAGCCTTCCGCTTTACAAGGCCGTCGCCCACGAAGAAGTCGAGGCGGTGGCGATCTCCCATTGCCACCACGATCACGTCGGTTCGCTGCCGGTCGCGGTGCGGCATTTTCCCAAAGCCCACGTGCTGCTGACCGAGTTGAGCTATTTCCTGGTCGAACGGGTGCTCCACAACTCGGTCAACGTCATGACCCGCCAGCGCGACGAAATCGGCATCAAGGAGTACCCGCTCTACACCCACGCCGAAGTGGATGAAATCGCGCCGGTGTTTCAGGGCTTCAAGTACAATCGCGAAATCGAATGGGCCGCCCATCACAAAGCGCGCTCAGGATTGCCCTCGCCCACGCTCGAGTTTTACGACGCCGGCCACGCGCTCGGTTCCGCTGGCATCATGGTGCGCGGCCGCAGGGAGAGGCTCTTTTACACTGGGGACGTCTCCTTCCGCGATCAAACCATCTTGCGGGGCGCCCGCTTTGGAGACGTGGAGGCGGACGTTCTCATCATGGAAACCACGCGCGGCAACCGCCCGGTGCCGCCCGGCTTCAGCCGCGAAACTGAGATCGAGCGGCTCACTGCCGCCCTCGACCGCGCCCTCAAGCGCAAAGGCTGTGTGCTCATCCCGAGCTTCGCGCTCGGCCGAACCCAGGAAATCCTCGCGCTGCTCGCCCTGCTGATGCGGACCGGCAAAATTGAACGCCAGCCGATTTATATCGGCGGGCTGGGCCGCGTCTTCACCGAGATCTACGATCTGGAGGCCCACCGCGCCCACCGCAATCACAGCAACCTCCAACTGCACGAAGCGCTCAACCTGGTGGTGCTGGAAAAAAACCAGGGCCAAAAAATGAAACTCTCCGGCGGACGCATCTTCGTCCTCACGGCCGGCATGATGAGCGAACACACCGCCGCCCACGACCTCGCCCTGCGGATGATCGGCGACGAACGCCAGGCCATCTTTTTCGTCGGCTACGCCGATCCCGACACGCCGGGCGGACGCGTCAAGGCGGCGAAAATGGGCGAAACGTTTGTGCTGAGTCCCAGCGCCGGCGAAGTCACCCGGCGCTGCGAAGTCCAGGATTTTGACCTCACCGCGCACGCCAACCGGGACGAACTGCTCGATTTCGTCGGCCAGGTATCGCCGCGCGCCGTTTTACTGGGCCACGGCGAGAAGGATTCACGGCAATGGTTCGAAGACCAAATTCGGGCGCGCCATCCCAAAATCAAAATCCTCCAGCCCGCGCCAGGGAAAGGCGTCGAAGTCTGAGCGGGCAGGGCACGGGAGGCCCGCAAGGATGGGGTGGTTCGTATGACAATGCGGCGAGCTTTTAGGGCCGGATGGTTCGAAAGAACCGTGTCGAACGGGTGACCTGTCTTGGAGCGTCGGCGGTAGAATTTGGCGGCAAGTATATGATGACAAACGCATCGGAACCTACCACGACGGTCTCGCTGGCCACGCGGCTTCCCGAACTGGACGCCGTCCGCGGATTGGCCATTGTGCTGGTGCTGCTATGGCACTATGGGGCGTGCCAGCTCGAACATAACCCAGGCACGGCGCTGAATTTTATCCGGCAGGCGCTCGGGATCTGCTGGAGTGGGGTGGACCTCTTCTTTGTTTTGTCAGGCTTTTTGATCGGGGGAATTCTTATCGAGAATCGCGAGTCGCGGAACTATTTTAGGGTTTTCTACTTGCGCCGAGCCTGTCGCATCTTCCCTCTTTACTACGGCTGGCTGGCGATAGCAGGCGTACTGTTCGCGCTTGGCTGGCACCATAGAGTGCCAACGTTGTTCGCGGATCGCACCCCATTTTGGTCCTATCTGACTTACACGCAGAACTTCTTTTACGCCGGACAGGGAACGTTGGGCTCGCCGTGGCTCGGAGTGACTTGGTCTCTGGCGGTGGAAGAACAGTTCTATTTGCTGCTGCCGCTATTTGTGCGGGTCGTTTCTGCGGAACGGTTGCCTTATTGGTTAGTGTGGCTCGTGCTCGCCGCTCCGGTCTTCCGGCTGTGTTTCTGGTACTTTATGCCCAACCAGGGGGCCGGTTTCGTTTTGCTCCCTTGTCGCTGGGATTCCCTGCTGATGGGTGTGCTGGGCGCGTCGCTGGTGCGCAAGCCCGGCTTCATTCACGCCGTGCGACGGAACGAACGGTTCCTCTACATCTTGCTCGGCGTCATCGCCGCCGGAGTCACGATTCTGCGCGTCACAAAGCAGGGATACCCGTGGTCCTTCGGCACTCAGATGATGGGATTTCTCTGGCTGGCGGTGTTCTATCTGGTTATCATAATCTTGTCACTTTACTCCGGAAGCCATTGGATGAAGCGACCGTTTCGTGTGGGCTGGCTGCAGCGGATCGGTGGCATTTCTTATGCGGTTTATCTGTTTCATCAGCCGGTCTCCTGGTTGTTCCATCAGCTGCTGTGGAAAGACGAGCCTCGGCTCACGACGCTGCCCAGGTTCGCGACAACCTGCTGCGCTCTGGCCTGCACACTGTTACTAGCATCGGTGTCCTGGCGAGTGTTTGAATCGAAGTGTGTCTCATGGGGGCGCGGATTCACTTACCGCGCCCGTGTTCCGTAGCAATGCGGATCGCTTGCGGCCTTTCTGTGGGGCTTAGAACGCTGTGAGGCTTCTTCCTTCGAGCATAGGGCGCACTCATCCCTGACTTAGAATAGTACTCCTAAATTCTGCCGGTGGTGGTTGCTAACCTAACTTCCTATCGGCTCGGGCAAAAGGCCCAATGAAATCGAGGTAATCTCGATCTTGTCGGGCTACACGCCTAGGATTTTGGCGGTGCCGCAAAGAGTGAAGCCAGGCCCAGTTTTTGCAACTGCTCGTTCA
>WNGG01004763.1_pt1 | contig 15153 bp, 16 predicted proteins | sample 5400661 | NCBI WGS metagenome assembly WNGG01 (sample SAMN13153372, study PRJNA577476) | soil metagenome | isolation source: 100 cm soil or saprolite under Garry oak tree replicate 1 | place: USA:California | collected 2016-06-15
CACTCCTCTCTGTGTCAACTCATCCAACAACAAGACTTGATAGGCGTAGTTGCGCGCGAAACGGTCAGGACAATGGACGTAGAGCCGATCCATCCCGCCAGCTGCTGCGACATCACGTAAGCGCTCCAACGCTGGCCGCACCACGGTCGAGCCACTGTAGCCATCATCAACAAATTCGAGAACGGGAGTCAAATCAAAACCATCAGCAGCGATCCGCGCACGAATTTCTGCTAATTGACTTTCAATCGTTTTGGCCTCTGCTTGCCGTTCTGATGAAACACGAGCGTAGAGGGCCACTTGTTTTGTATTCATGCAATTTTCCTTTGTGTGCTCTCGGGCGGCTGGTCACGACAAATTCCTGACGATCGCTTTCCTGACGAAAGGCGTCGTCGGGCTTCTGGGGTGAGACAGGCATACGCCTCCCGAAGCAAATCATGTTGCAGTCGATGTGGCTCAAACATGATGTTGACCTCCAGAGGCGGACGCTGACGACGGGATATTTTGGACATGCAATGCTCCTGGATCCTGGGGACATGAGCCTTCATGGGACAGTACAGAATGGGGAGGCAAGGCTTGAGGCTGGTCTCTCAGATAAGCGCGAAGGTCGCTACGCAGGATCTCAATGGTATACTCCCAGTCTATCACATTTTTGGCAAGATTGGGGGAGGCGTGTAGACCCCCGTCGATTCCATCGCGATGTGTGTGCACCCAGAAGCTTTTAACCACTCTTTTAACACTAGAAGCTCGTTGGTCATGGTGCTGAACTGCCGCCGTTCTTTGCGACGCTGTCCCTGCTCGATAATGCTCAGGCTGGCGACGACGAAGCGCTTATGGACATCCAGGCCACTACATCGTGGATAGACGACTTCCATAGCTGTTCCTCCTGAAAACTGATCAGACACTTTCCCGGAAAGATCACAGCAGGCATCTTTCCGTGATGAGAGTTTCCTCTACGTGCTTCCAGATGTGGAGCGACAATGAGCGGTTCTTCCAGACGCCCGAAGACAGCTTCCTTTTCAAGCTCGACAGCCTTAGTAAGGGAATCGTTTTCACACTTGCGATCTTTCCTCCACAAGTATAGTCCCTCGCGTCCTTTTTCATTCGGAACGGTGCGCCTGCGGCCACTGAGACGAACTAAATGGGGAATCGAGTTGCCAAGAAGAGCAAAAAAGAGGAAGATCTTTTCATCAAAAACGTTCTCAGAAAGGATCATCCTCCTCATGTCATCTCATGATACACCTGGGGTAGACTCCCATCAAGCATCGGCAGCCTACACTCACATGATTGAAGAGATCAGTGATCTGGTGTTGCAGGCCAGTGGACTAGGCCAAGAGCCTCGCCCAGATCAGTTGGGCCAGATCCAGCAGGACGAGGCAATTCCCCGTGGACGGGGACGCCCGCAGCAGGTGAGCGGGACCCAGTTGTGGAGCAGTTTGCTGCTGTGTGCCTTGCAGGGCATGCATTCATTTGCGGACTGGCGTCGCCTGCTCGGTTTGCAGGCAATCGGCCCATTTGCTCCTCTCTGGCTCACGCGCAATGGCCTGGTCAAACGGCTCCTCCAGGCTGGCCTCGTTCCCTTGCAAGAAGTGTGGGAGGTGGTCAATGCGCGACTGGCCCTTACTGGTTCCCGAGCAACACCTGCAGCGCTGGCCGCCTTTGCTTCTGATATCTTCTGTCTCGATGAAACCCGCCTCGACGCGGTGGGCAGGTATCTCAAGCCACGCAGGGGCTTGAGCGCACACGACCCAGCCTGCTTTGCCGGCAAGCTGGTGGGCCTCTTTGATCTACGGGCCCAGCGATGGCTGCGACTGGAATGGCGCGAGGCGGTGCAAGAGAACTGCAGAGTGGATATGTTGGATTTCCTGCAAGGACTCTCAGTGGGGAGTTTGCTGCTCTTCGATCTGGGCTATTTCAGCTTCGGCTTCTTTGATGCCTTGACCCAGTGGAAGCTGTGGTGGGTGAGCCGCTATCGGGAGAACACGTCTTACCGCATTGCGCATGTCTTCTATCGGCAACGCGAGGTGCTCGATGCTCTAGTCTGGTTAGGGACCGGCCAGAAGCAAGCGCGCCACTTGGTACGGCTGGTGCGCTTGGGTGATGGGGTCGGAGTGCGCATGTATCTGACCAATGTGTGTAATCCGCAGCTACTTTCCTTGGGGGAGGTGGCCCAACTGTATGCGCGTCGCTGGGATATTGAACTGGCTTTTCGCCTGCTCAAAGAGTATCTGAGCATGTCGCACTGGTGGAGTAGTAAGCCGGACCTGATCCTGGTGCAGATCTGGGTGGTGCTCATCCTCTCGCATCTGGTATATGCTCTGCGTGAACAGATTGCCCTGGCGGCAGACTGTGATCCCTTTGAGGTGTCAGTGCCCCTGTTGGTGGATCTATTGCCTCGGCTTGGCAGCTCCCGCCCGCTCCAACTCGACCACCTTGTGCAATCGGGTTGGAAGTCGGGCCTCCTGCGTGCGAGCCCGCGCCTGGAGCTCAGCGTGCCTCAGGTGGAGCTTTCGTGCTACCAACCCGCTCCTCCCGATCTGCCCAGCCAACGGCCAGGACGTGCCCCATCTGCTCCGCGGAGGCGCGCGCCTAAGCCGGCCACTCGCGTATGTGGCTACCAGGTACAGCGGCAGAGGCGCCAAGCATCTAAACAAGCCAAGGTGATCAGAGCGGCCCAAGCCAAGACAGCTCAGTTGCCAACGGGAGTTACTGATCCACTTTTAATTTAGTTCGTCTCAGTGGCCTGCGGCGCATGACGCTTCCTTTGTCGGCCATGCAAGAGGTCGTCGCGGAATGGGGAGGTCGTCTCTTCTTCGATGGCGCGCACCAGCTGGGATTAGTCGCCGGTGGTCAGTTCCAGGACCCGCTGCGAGAGGGTGCAGCCGTCATGACCGGGTCGGCGGGCAAGACCTTTAGCGGACCACAGAGCGGCATCATCGTCTGGGACGACCCCGATCTCACCGTCCCCATCACCCACGCCATCTTCCCTGTCTTAGCAGCCACCCACCAGGTCAACCGTGTGGCAGCCCTGGCGGCTTCTGCCGCCGAGATGCTCGCCTTCGGCCACAACTACATGGCCCAGATCGTGCGCAACGCCCAGGCGCTCGGCGCTGCCCTTGACCGGCGCGGCATCCCGGTGCTTGGCGCGCACAAGGGGTACACGACCACCCACCAGGTGATCGCCGATGTGCGGCAGTTCGGCGGTGGGTTGCACGTCGCGCAGCACCTGGCGCGCGCCAACATCATCACCAACAAGAACCTGATCCCCGCCGATCGGCCGGAAGACTGGGACCGCCCTGGTGGGCTGCGTCTGGGCACCATCGAACTCACGCGACTGGGCATGGGCGAGGCCGAGATGGAGGCCATCGCTGACTTCATCACACGCATCCTGATCGAACGGAGCGCGCCGGAAGCGGTGATCGATGACGTGATCGCGTTCCGGCAGCTCTTCCAGACGCTCTACTATTGTTTCGAGCACGGCCTGCCCGGCCAGGCATAGCACCCTCCTGGGAAGGAAGGCAGAATGATCGATCGTCAACCCAGTGCTCAAACGCCTGCGCAGCACGCCAAAACGATCCCGATCCAGGAGCGGAGCGTCCTTGTTGGTGATGTGATCGTGGTGAATGGCTACCGCGCCAATCGCTCCTCGCTCACAGCGCGTTTTGCCGAAGGGGGTTACCAGGTTCACGAGACCAGGCACTTTCTGCTCTTCATCCGTGCGGAAGAGCCGAAGCTGATCCTGGTGCATTGGTTTGCCCCGCAAGAGATGACGACCAACATTCCGGGCCATCTTGCAGAAGAATTGAAGCCGTTCGGCCTGGTCAACAGCAGCCAGCGGCTGGGCGAGGTATTTGCGGGTATTGTGGGGGGAGCGCTGTTCCCCGGTGATGTCCAACGTGCCTGGAATTACTTCGGCGCCAATACCTTACAGCGCCTCCTGGCCTTCGTCGGCTCGTCCACCTCGCTCGGCGTTTCCGAGTATGGCATCTGTGCTGCCTCGGCTGTCCTCTATCAACGTGTCTTAGAACTCTGTGTGGGGGAGCGCTTTCTCGATGCCGCGTGTAACGGCGGGTTTTTGTCGCTGCTGCTGGCAGAACGCGTGCCGTTTGCGTGTGACGTGGTCGGCGTCGATCTCGATGCAGCCGTCTTTCGGGTGGCGCAGGACCTCGCCGAGGAACGACACCTCACTAACATTCGCTACCTGCAGGCTGATTTACTCGCCGACGATTTCAGCACGATCGGCATGTTTGATACGGTGACGGCCCTGCACGTGCTGGAACATTTCACCGAGGCCGAGATGTATCGCGTCCTGGCGAACTTGCTCCAGGTGACCTCCCACCGCTTGATTTGTGCGGTGCCGTATGAAGGAGAACCTTCCCAGGCATTTGACCACAAGCAGCTTTTTAGCCGTGCGAAGCTTGAAGTGGTGGGGGCCTGGTGTATCGAACAGATGCAGGGGAAGGCACGCATGTGGTATGAGGACCTTCCTCGCCAGACAGGGCTGTTGCTCATCGAACGGCTTGCTTAATAAAACGACACATGCAAAAGGACACCTGCCTATCCTCGTCCTCACCGTCTTCTACAAAACGTCAACAAGGGCAGGCAGATGCGGCAACTGCTGGTGTGCTTCCCTGAGAAAGGCGTCTATCTTCCGGTCGTGTGGGAAATGCCCCACCAGGTCTCCCTTCACATATGCGAGAAAATATGTATTGGTCAGCGGTGCATTCACGGTGCTGATGACCGGTAGTGCTTGCGCTGCGATGAGGAGTGTGCGCTCTCGATTGCCCATCCGGGCATACGCCATAGACAGGGGGAGCAGTATCCCGGCCTGACGCACCAGCCAATGAGCGGGATTGGCTGCCAGCGCTGCTTCGAGATGCTGGGCGGACTGCTGATACGCACCCGCCATGAGCGCTTGTTTCCCGGCCAGTTGCAGCCAGCAGCTCCGATCAAACTCCTCGATCACGGTGACATCGTCAAGGTACTGAGCGGATTCATCCAGTTTCCGCTGCGCGAGGGGTCGTCTCTCATCGTCATCGCGACATCGGCCCAACAGCCCAGCAGGTGCGCCCTGGCTCGTCGGTGCATCTCGTCGCTTTCCCCAAGGCCGAGCAACGCTTCTTCGATGGCGTGGAGTGCTTCAGCATACATGCCCAGCCCCAGGTACGCATCAGCCTGGCAGATGAGGCTTTGCGCCACATACCAGGTGTCTCCGGTCGCCAGCGCCGCGAGGTGCGCGTTGTGGTAGGCGTGCAGCGCTTCTTCGTAGTGCCCCTGCTGGTGCAAGGCTAAGCCCACCAGCCCATATGCTCCGGTGGAGAGATACGATCGCGTGGCAGGGTCAAGCAGGGGATGCGCTTGATGAACGAGGGACAGTTGGAGTTGACTCAGTGCCAGGACGTCGGCATTGGGGAGGGTCAGAAACTGCTTCCACCCATCCGCGATCCCTTTGCTCAGCACCCATCCTACCTCTTCTCGATCAAGCGTGGTGATGCGCTGCGGGTCGAGTTGAGCCAGTTGACTGATCAGGGCGGCGATGCCCAATGCAAAGAGTTGGCGACGAGAAAAAAGCGGCATTGCAGGTCTTTCCTCTTTCTCTGCTTCGAACAGAGCACGCAAGACCTCTCTGGGAGCACCGGACGCACCCGCTTCCTCTGGGAGGAAGAGCACATCCCGGATAGGGCGAAGCAAGAGTCGATCTGCGCCTTCCACCTCCCGTTGTGAGAGGCTCGCAAGGGCGGCGGGTGAAACGGGAAGACGAGCCTGTCCTCTTCTTTCTGCTGCTTGTTCCAGCGCAGGGATGCCCTGTCGAGAGGTGATCGCTGTCAGAAGGCGCTCATACTGCGTGCGCACCTGTTGCGCCGGTTGCTTGCCCAGCGTTGCGAGCGTCTGCTTCGCTCGTTCATACACCAGGCGAGCTTCCTCAAAACAGCTCTGGTGTTCGAGCAGCACCAGCAGGCGATACAGCGCATCCTGATCCGTGGGGAAGCGCGTGAGATGAGCTTCCAGGGCCTCTTCTGCCAGGCTGACCTGCCCTTGCTGCAGGTACAGATCGGCCAGGTGCCGTACCATGCGACTGCGGGCCATCCGCAGTGCCTGCTGCCGCAGTTTGATCCAGCGGTGCCGCATCCATTCGCAGCCCAGGTCGTCGGCCAGAAACTCACCGTGCAGCAAGTCCTGTGCCTGCTGCCAGAGTGCAAGCGCCTGCTCTGGCGCAGTCGCCCTGCTCGCCTGGGAAATCACGTCTTCGAAGGCATTGGCATCAACCCACAGGCGGGACTGCTCTGCCAGTCCGAGAATCGCGTGATTGTTGCGGTTTACAAGCAGGTCCTCCCCGCTCGCGGTGCGCAGGACCTTGCGCAGCACTTTGCTGGCCGAGCGCAGGGACTCGCGCGCTTTGTCCTCGTCGGTCTCGGGCCACAGCACGCCTGCTAGCTGGCTCCTGGAAGCCTGTCGCCCTGGAGCGCACAGTAACACCTTGAACAGGGTACGCGCCGATGTCCGGCCTTTCCACACGTCTTCGGTCGTGAAAGGAGGCACCTGCCAGGCGAGTCGAAAGGCGCCGAAGGTGTACACGCGCAGCAGCGGAGCCTGGGCATCCAGGCTCCTCGATACTTCCACAGCGCTGCTCGTTTGGCTGATGACCGGCCTGTTCACCAACATCTCCGTTCTGGATGCCCGCCTCCATTCATGGGGCGGGAGGAAAGAACGGCATCGTACCTCTGGAAAAAATCTTCAACTGGTTTCCCATATTGACATGCCGTTGAAACTTTGATACAATACGAGGTATGAAAACGGTGATAACGGCCAAACTCAAATTGCATACGACACCAGAGCAGTTCCAGGCACTGCGCACGACGCAATTGGCGTATCGTGATGCCTTGAACTACGTCAGCACGTACGCTTTTGAGCACGGCAAGATGAGCAATCGCGTGGCTCTGCAAGATGGCACCTACAATGAGGTGCGTGCCCGTTTTCATCTGCCTTCCCAAATGGCTTGCAGCGTTCCCAGGCAGGTCGGTGCTACCTATAAGGCCTTGTGGACCAAAGTCAAGCAGAACGCTGCACACCGCAAAGCTGGTCATACCAAGAAACGCTACAAGGGCTTGGACAAACCACCCAGGTATGTCTCTCCTACCCTGACCTACCAGCACCGCAAAGACTACAGCTTGAAGCATGATCGGCACGTGAGCATCTTGACCCTGGATGGGCGCGTGAATGTGCCCTACACTGGGTATGATGCCCATGTTGCGCTTATCCAGAAAGGGGCCGAGCTTGGTGCTGCCAAGCTGTGGTATGACAAGCCCAAGCAGCACTTCTATCTGCTCATCTCCCTTGAGATCGAGGTGGCAGACCCGACGCCAGAGACCCATAGCAGTGTGGCAGGGGTGGATGTAGGCGTACGCTATCTGGCGGTGACCGCTACTAGCAAAGGAGAGTGTTCTTTCCATACGGGAAAGGGCATTGTGCCCAAAGCCAACCATTACGCGAGACTGAGAAAGCGTCTTCAGAAAAAAGGCACCCGTTCCGCCACGCGACGGCTTGTCGTGATTAGTGGACGGGAGAGACGGTTGAAGCAAGACGCCGATCATGTGGTCTCCACACGCATCGTGACCCGACACCCCCACAGCCTGATCGGCCTGGAAAACCTGACAGACATTCGTGAACGGACAAAGAGACGCAAAGGCAAGAAAGCCACCAGGAAGCAGCGTAAGGCCAACTCCGCCTACTCCAAGTGGTCCTTTGCCGAGTTGCAGCGCATGATTGCCTATAAAGCCCTCTTGCATGGCAGCATGGCAATCAAGGTAGATGCACACTACAGTAGCCTCGCATGCCCGATCTGTGGACATACCTGTGATGCCAATCGCCCTCACAAAGGACTCTTGTTTGTCTGTCAGAACTGCCCTTATAAGCTCCATGCTGACCTGGTCGGGGCCCGAAACATTGCGATGCGAACGCTGCTCGTCCGGCAAGACTGGGCGAGCACGGGGCAGTTGTCAGTTGCCCCTGATGTGTCGTGCGAGGAAATCAAAGCTGCACGCCTTCGCCGGTATGCAGAACTGCGGTGGAGCACAGACACAAGCCCATCCCCTTCCAGGGGATTGGGTATCTGACCGCACTCCTTCCGTACATTGACGTGGTGTAGACGAGGAACGCGCTTTCCCACAGTATACCATAGCCTCTCCGGCTGCGACTGCCGCGTCCCGCTCCCGTCCCGCTGCCGTCCGGTGTCTGCCCTCTGGCGCCCAGCACTGCCACAGCACCGCCCCTGCCGGGTTGGTATGCTCAACAGGAATGACCAGTATAGGAACGAGAGCAACGCGTATGATGACGACCGCTTGCAGCGCGTCCAGGTACGCACCGAGAAGAAGGAGGGACCCGTTTCATGCACGCACACGACCACCACAGCGAGATTGCGCGCCTGCGCCAGCGCATTACCGAGGAATACGAAGCGGCGACGCGCGGGCTGACGGGCTTGGCCACGGGCTTCGCCACACACCAGTTCATCACCCAGCGCATGGAGCACATCGGCACCTACCACGAGACGTTGCAACACCTGGTTGGGGAGCAGGAAGCCATCAGGATCGTGGCCGAAACGTTGGAAGCAGTGCAAGCTGCGCCAGGAGGAAATGCATGAGCTGTGAGGTTCCACTCATGCCTCTCAGTGGCAATGATCTGCGAGCGATGGTGGCCATCGTGACCGCCTATCGGACCTATCTGCGCCACGGGGTACCACCTTCGCCAAAACGGGAACGCAGCATGCGCCTCTCGCACGGGCTAGAGCGGCGTCTGACCCCGCTGGTGTCTGCTCCTCAAGGGCAGGAGGAGCGCGTCATCCCGTTGACCACGCAGGAGATCCAGGTGCTTGGGGAAGCAATGGACGGTTTTGTCCAGGTGGTGCGCCAGCTGGTTCCACCATCGAGCCAGCGTGATGATCTGCTGCAAGAGATCGAAGGCTTTCGTAACTCCATGCACAGAGCTTTCACGGCGCAAGCTGGAGCGTAGAAGAAACGAACGAGTCTGCTTCAGAAGCTCATTCCTGTGGGTGAAGACATCTGGAAAGGCTGCAAGGAGGCACACAACCGATGTCGTAAGAACGACAGCAGATCGCCGTTTTCCTTCAGCTGCCTTCCGTCACAGTGAAAGCTCTGTGCATGGAGTCAGGCTCTTCAGCCGTTCTGAAAGGAGCGTGTAGCGCTGCCGGTCCATCATGCGCTTTGCGGCAAGGGCAATGGCTTGGGTTGGTCCGACCAACATTGCCAGTTACTTGGCCCGCGTGAGGCCCGTGTACACCAATTTACGGCTGAGGAGCAGGTAGTGCTGCATGAACAGAGGGAAATCATGACAGGAAATTCGCTCCCCTGGCTCTTGTGGACGGTCACCGCCCAAGCCATGGCCAGCTCTCCAAGATCGACATAGTCATAACTCACCTCCCGTGAACGGCTTCCAGCATGGGAACAAGCAGGTTCGATTCCACTAAAATGAAGGATTCACATGCACTAAACGACAACTCATGGTAGAGCGTCAGTGCCATGACGGGGATCAGCAGCAAGTGCGCACATCCATCGTTGGAGGGACATGGTATGATGACACTTCTTTGGCGGAGAGTGATGTGAAACGGTCAGACCAACAACAAGCACTCCCTCCTGTGGGAGGACGAAGTCATGTTTCACACGGGAGGAACGGGACCAACGGGACCAACATCCCGGTTCCCCTATAGAGAAAAATCCACGCGATTTGCGAACGGGAAAAACGCTCCCGTTGGTCCCGTTCCTCCCGTTCATCTGACTACCCGATCCCATGCCAGATCATAACGTTATTTTCAACCCACTTGAACCCCCGCTCGGAGAGCTGCATGCCAAAGGCTTTTTGCTGCACTGATTGTTCGCCGTTCCCCGCACATCGTGGGCGTTGACGCCAGGAAACACTCGCTACCCACGCGCCGACCCATCTCACTGACCAGCCAAACAGGATGTTCATCTTGGATGGGTATGGAGCACCCAGCCATCATGGGCAGTGGACTGGACACTGCCTGGCGGACATCTTCTCCCGGTAGCTCTGAAAGTTGCATGAAAGGGCCTGGCCTGCTTTCACGTTCCTGGACAGGGACAGTAGGGCGTGCTATCATCACATGAGCAAGGAATCAGCAATAGACCATGTGATTGTGAGGAGTTTTGATATGCAGGTAGGAGTCGTTTTCCCCCAGAACGAGATCGGCGTGGACCCCGTAGCGATCCGCGACTATGCCCAGACCGTTGAAGGCTTGGGCTACAGCCACCTCGTCGTGTATGACCACGTCCTGGGAGCGGACCCCACCCACCGTCCAGGCTGGCAGGGCTATACCTCAGAGCATCAGTTCCACGAGCCGTTCGTGCTCTTTGGCTTCCTGGCAGCGCTGACGCAGCTGGAATTGGTCACCGGGGTGATCATCCTGCCGCAGCGGCAGACGGTGCTCGTCGCCAAGCAGGCGGCGGAAGTGGATGTGCTGAGCAGTGGCAAGCTGCGCCTGGGTATAGGGATTGGCTGGAACTCGGTGGAGTACGAAGCGATGGGCAGGGACTTCCACACCCGTGGGCGCATGGTCGAGGAGCAGATCGAGGTGCTGCGTCTGTTGTGGAGCCAGGAGATTGTCACCTACCACGGCCAGTACCATACCATCACCGAGGCCGGGCTCAACCCCCTTCCCGTGCGCCGTGCTATACCCATCTGGACTGGGGGGCAAGCAGACGCGCTCCTGCGCCGTACTGCGCGGTTGGCGAACGGCTGGTTCCCGTTGGGTCGGCCGGACGAGCAGATGCAGCAGACCATCGAGCGCTTGCACCGCTACCTACAGGAAGCTGGTCGCGATCCCGCTACATGCGGCATTCAGGCGCAGGTAAATGCGAGGGACGGTGACCCCGACGAGTGGATGCGCCAGACGCAGCGGTGGCGCGACCTGGGAGCCACGCATGTCGCCATCAACACCATGGGCGCAGCCTTCACTTCCTTGCAGGAGCACCTTGAGGCCATCCACCGCTACAAAGAGGCCGTTGGCTGATCCGAGGCTATCCAGGCTCGCGAATGCCGGAGCAGGTCCCGGAGGTGCCCTCTGTGCTGATAGGGACGGTGGAGCAGCTGTGCGAGGAGGTGCTGGCGTGCCGGGAGCGGTACGGTATTTCCTCTGTAACGGTCTTTAAGAAGCATAGAGAGGCGTTTGCTCCGGTGGTAGCAAGACGTGCTGGGGAGTCTTCCACATGACGGTTCCTTTTCCCAGCATGTGGCTCTGGTATCATACTTCTGCTGATAAACTTGCTCACTGAGCGGAGCTGAAGCACGTTGTACAAGATCTGCACGCATGACAGTAGTCCCACACATGGCCAGCCCATGTCATCACGAGGGGGAGCAGCCCCTGGCAGGTTGGAACCACGAGCGGGAGGCCGGGCGCTAGCAGGAGGCAAGCACCAGCGTTGACGGAAAGGAAGCATGATGACTGAGGAAGAACTGATCGATGAACTTGAGCGGGTGACACGAGCGTGGGCATTGGATGAGAAACCCACGGGCACGACCGCCGAGGTGACCGACATCGTCGAGGTTGACCCGGCCGAGTGGGTGACCGATACAGCGGGCGGCGCTCCCGATCGGGCGTTTGTGGTGAATGTCTTGCTCGATGACGCTGAGATGACCGAGGAGGCGGACGTCGAGGGCGAACGTGAGGTGTCGGCGGTCTATGGCTACTTCAGCGACGGGGATCGCTTCGCCTTTGCCTATGGGGCTGATTATCCTCTCATTGAGCCTGACGACGAGGAGGATGAGGCGTTTGATGACGAGGAGGAGTAGAGCAGGAGTGGATAGGGATCCGCCTGCGTGTTGCGGATGGGAACGTGAAGGCCAGTGGCGAGCAAGGAGGGGGTATGGGGACACCTTACGGTATGTCATCGGCTGTCTCCCTCATGATCGCGTGGGATTGATCGTCCGCTCACACGAGGCCCCAGAGCCCTGCCAGGAGATCTCCCCATCCATGTGATGAAATCACTCCCTGTCCCAGAGGGGAAGCGCAGTAACCCGCCCGGTGCGCTGCACCTCCTCCCTGGACAGCAGGTGGGACACCGAGACGCCCAGCAAGCGCACTGGCCTGTTCCCGCCAGCGAGCTGGGCCAGCAGCGTGCAAAGCACAGGCAGCATCGCCTGTGCGTCCTGGAACCCTTCCGGGCGGCTGACGCTGCGCGTGATGAGCTGGAAATCGCTCCATCTGACCTTGAGCGTGAGCGTCCTCCCACGCAGATCCAATTCGACCAGGCGCCGTTCCAGCTGCCCGGCGAGTTGCTCCAGAACCCCTTCCATGCGATCCCGATCGACGAGGTCGCGTTCGAAGGTGACTTCCTTCCCAATCGACTTGCGTTCTCGCCTGGGTTCGACCGGGCGGTCATCCTCGCCGCGCACAAAGCGATAGAGCTGGCTCCCGTGCTTGCCAAGCAGAGCACGCAACCGCTCCTCGCCCAGGCGTTTGAGATCGGCCCCGTGTTCTATCCCCAGCTCTCTGAGCTTTGCCGCAGTGACCTTGCCCACGCCAAAGAATGTGTCGATGGACAGCGCCTCAAGAAAGGCTGGGGCCTGTTCCGGTGAGATCACCGTGAGGCCATCCGGTTTGTGGGCATCCGAGGCCAGTTTCGCCAGAAATTTGCAGTAGGAGACTCCAGCCGAGGCCGTGAGGTCTGTGGTTGATCGGATCTGCTGCTTGATCTCCCGCGCCAGCTGCGCTGCCTCCTCAAGGTGGTGAACGGCAGCCGTCACATCGAGGTATGCTTCATCCAGGCTGAGCGGCTCGACCAACGCCGTATGCGCCTGGAAGATGGCCATCACTTGCTGTGAGACCGCTCGATACACCTCGAAGCGTGCAGGCAGGAAAATCGCCTCCGGGCAGAGCCACTGCGCCGTGCGGCTGGGCATAGCGGAATGCACGCCGAAGCGGCGCGCTTCGTAGGAGGCGGTCGAGACCACGCCGCGCCCCTCGGGTGACCCTCCCACGATCACGGGTTTTCCTCGCAGCTCCGGGCGGTCACGCTGCTCGATACTGGCGTAGAAGGCATCCAAATCGATATGCAGGATGAAGCGGGATTCGTGCATGGCGCTCATCGTCTTTCGGCTCGCTGGCTCTCAACCGTGCTCTCATTGTATCAGACCCGAGCGGGATCGACCAGACGGCTGTTGTCTTCTCGCATGGTCCACCTGGAGGAGGGGTAGATGCCTCAGGCTGCCAGTACAGATGATAAAACACCAGAGGGAACAAGAACAAGGCATGGGGAGATGGGAAGGGATGATTCACCTCTGGCTGCCAGGTGCCTCCGGACGTCCTTCCCACAGCAGAGTCGCCCCTTCCTCCTGCGCATGTTGCTCTACCGCCTCACCAAGGCGCTGATGCTCATACTCTAGCTCCTGACCAAGTTTGTCCAGCGTCGTCTCTACCTGGTCAAGTGCAGCATAGGCGTCTTCCAGTGTTTGCACATAGTGCTCCTGTTGACCTGGGAGCTGCAGATCAGTGATGTCCAGGTGACGTAACGTCTCCAACCGAGTACACAGTCTCCGGAGTGATGCTATCGTGGTTTCTATTTCCATTTCGTTCATCGTTCTTGCTCCTCACTCTCTTCCCCTTAAGAAGACACGTGCTCACCTGCTCTACAGTCATTTCCTGTCTCTCACGTTTGCTGTTCGCTGCTCCTTCTGCTTTCAGTCACCTGATCGAAGCCAATCACGTGGAGCATCCGCGACGTTGAAGAGCGCTTCGCAGTCGCACTAGGCGCCCCGCTCTTCTAGCTCAGGAATGGTGGTCGCCTCATTGATACCATGAACTCGCATCCAGTGCCGTGTGAGCTTGAGCGTGCAGTCACAGGTCCAGGTGAGGGACTCGCTCTTAAGGATCTCTTGCCGAAAGATGCAGTCTTCAGGACTTTCCAGCCATACATACAACGCCTCAAAGCGCGGCGGGAGAAAGATGGCCTGCGGGCAGAGTCGGTAAGTCGTCTTGGCGGGCATGGCACTTCTGACCTCGAAGACACGGGCCTCATAGGAGCACGTCGCCACCACGCCTCTGCTCTGGGGCGAACCGCCGACCACGACCGGCTTGCCGCACAGCTCAGGATGATCGCGCTGCTCGATTGACGCGTAATAGGCGTCCAGGTCGATATGCAAAACAATACGCTGTGTTCGCTGGATCTCTTCCATGCATTCTTTCACTGCTCACGCATGGCCGCTTCTTCCGCATCGTATCAGAGCAATAGGCCAGGAGGCAACTCTGGCGGATGGACAGGAAGTTGGCTCCGCCAAGGCGCAGCAAGAGCCGAAGATTGGTCAGCTCTGCCTCCTTACTGACTGACGAAGAACAGGTCCAGAGGAGAACGCACCCTCACCGAAGTCCCTCGAACAGTGGGAAGCTGGAGAGATAGCCGAGTTCGACGAGTTCAGTGCGCGGCACGCTGCGCGCCATCGCCTCGCGAATCGGTGCGATTCGGGTCGGCACCGAAAAGCCGGGCAGCCAGTTGTCATGATGATCCAGAATCACGCGGCGTGGGTGCAGCAGATCGGCCTGCCGCGCCACGAACTGGGCGAGCGTCCCCTGAATGGGTTCTCCATCGATAGTGCCGCGACCAGCCGCAGCTAGAATGGCCACATCAGGGCGCAGGTTGTGCAGAATACCGCTCCAATGCCCGCTCGTATCCTGATACAGCAGCGAGCCCTCTGGCGTCTCGAACAGGTACACGAAGCTGCCGCCATCGCCGCGTACCCCCTGCGCACTCGCCTGTAAGTGCGAGAGCACCTCCGGCCCCAGACTCGCCAGCCCCTGCATCACCTCTTGCAGGCGCGCCATGCGCTCCTGATAGGTCACTCCCAGGTCGCCCAGGCAGACCTCATCGGGCTGGTACATCCCCCCTTCGGAGTCCACACACAGGAATGCAGGCTCGGATACACCGCGACGGTCACTTCCGAAGAGAGGCGAATGCGCTCCCCACCACCGACTGGGAGCAGCTGTGAAAGCTTCACGCCTTCCTGTTCCATGATCCGCACCGTCTCGTGCGAACCGATGATGGTGGCTCCGGTTCGCTTCGCAATGCGCTCGGCTCCCCAGAGGTGGTCGAAGTGGGAGTGGCCGACCACGATCCAGTCGGCGCGCTCAATGTCATC
>WNGG01009934.1_pt1 | contig 15146 bp, 9 predicted proteins | sample 5400661 | NCBI WGS metagenome assembly WNGG01 (sample SAMN13153372, study PRJNA577476) | soil metagenome | isolation source: 100 cm soil or saprolite under Garry oak tree replicate 1 | place: USA:California | collected 2016-06-15
GACCGCCCAGAAGGTGCTCTGCACGTTCACCAGCTTGGCGATATCGGCGGCCTGCCACCCGCCGTTGCCAAAAAGATTCAGCGACGGATAGTAGGCGGCCCTGGCAATTCCGATTTGGGCATTAGCTACGGCCATCTGCCGCTCGGCTTCCGCGACATCCGGGCGCCGCTCCAGCAGGTCCGAGGGCAGCCCCGCATCCAACGCTGGAGGTTCATCCTTCAATTCCTTGGGCGCAAGATGAAATCCAGGCGCGGGTTTTCCCACCAGCACGGCGATGGCATCTTCAAACTGTTTTCTCTGTTGTTGCAACAGGATCGCTTGCGTTCGCGTGGTATTCAGCAGCGTCTCTTCTTCCGCAACGTCCAGTCCGGAAGCGACGCCGCCTTTGTGCCGCGAATCCACGAGCTGCAGCGCCTTTTGCAGCGTCTCTACGGTGCGATTCAATATTCCCAGCTCGGTGTCGAGTTGCCGCAGCGTAAAATAATCGCCGGCGAGTTCCGCGGTAATCACCAGCCGCACATTTTCGAGGTCGGCCGCGCTCGCCTGGTAGGACGCTTGGGCGGCTTCAATACTGCGCCTGCGCCGCCCGAACAAATCCACTTCGTAGCCGGCCGTAAACGGCAGGGAGAAGCTGTTCTGAGTTACAGCAGAAGTTATCGGAATCGCGCTGTTTGGCGGCCGGTTTCCGGAGATGCGCTGCCGTTGCGCTTGGGGCGCAGTGGCCAGTGTAGGGAATTGCGTTGCGACCTGCACCGCCGCGGAGGCCCGGGCTTGTTCCAGCCGCGCCGCGGATACTTTAATGGTCTGGTTGGCGTCGAGAGCCTGCTTTTCCAGCGAAGTCAATTCGTCATCGTTGAAAACACTCCACCATTCGCCCTTGGCGACGCCGTCTTTTGGCGTGCTCTCGCGCCAGGGCTCCGACACGTCCCATTTTGCAGGGACCGCTGCGGTGGGTCGCTGATACTTCGGCCCCACGGTGCAGCCACCGATGAGGACACAAACAGTCAGCCCGGGCAGGGCGCAAAGTTTCCTGTCACGCTTCATTATTGCTTCTTGGCTCCCGGAGCGGAGGAAGCTGGCTGGCTGGCTCCCGGCGCAGAGTTCAAAGCGATTTCTCTTACGTGGACTTCCTGGCCTTCGTCGAGGGAATCGGCGGGATTGAGCACGATCCAATCGCTGGTGTTCAGTCCTTGAAGGACTTCAAGGGTGGTGCCGTAGTCGCGGCCGATGGTCAGAGGTCTGAGGTGCATCTTATGATTGGCATCCACAACGATGGCGCGAAGTCCCTCGGAGCGAAATAGCAGCGCGTTCACCGGGACGACCAGTCGCGCTCCGGTCACCTTCACCTGCAGGTGAACTTGAGCGTAGCCGCCAGGGAGCAGCGTGCTAGTGTGGTTCGGCACGTCCACTTCCGTGAGCAGCGTACGGGTGCCAAGTTCGATGGACTCCGCCGTGCGGACCACTTTGCCTTGGAATTTCTGGCCGGGGAATTGGGTAAGCTCCAGATAGGCGCCGAGCCCGGCGCGAGTGGAGGCCGCGTAGGTTTCAGGCACGCTGACGTACACGCGGATCGGATCAGTCTGCGCGAGGAAGAAGAGCTGCTGCGAGGTGCCACCGTTGCCCGCGTTGATCAACGTGCCGGTGTCCACGCTGCGCCGGGTGACCACGCCGCTGAACGGCGCATAAATGTGTTTGAAGGATTCGAGTTCTTCCAGCCGCCGCACATTGGCTTCGGCGGATTTTACGGTGGCGAGTTTGGCTTCCATATCACCGACAGCGTTGTCCACTTCCTGCTTTGAGACGCCGTCGGTCTTGATGAGTTCCTGGTAGCGCGAGGCCGTGATCTTGGAGAGATTCGCGTTCGCTTGCGCGGTGTTCAAGTCAGCGCGCGACTGAGATAACTGCTGATCGACTTCCGGCGTGTCAATATCCACCAGCAAATCGCCCTGGTGCACGCGGCTGCCGATGTCGTGATACCACTTCTTCAAATAGCCGTTGGTCCGCGCGTAGATGGGCGACTCGACATACGCTTGCATGGTGCCGGGTCGACATACGCTTGCATGGTGCCGGGGAGGACCAGATCTTCCTCCGCCGACTCCACCGAAGCATGAATTACGGCCACGGTCGGAATCGCTAACGTTTCCGTTTCCTTTGCAAGCGCCTGATACTGGCTACGGCGCTGGAACAGAGTTACCGCCCCCAGGACCACCAGTGCAGCCACGACCAGGAAAAGTATCGTGAATACCCGGCTGCCCTTTCCGCGCGATTGGTCTCGGTCTACAGGATCCATTGGAACTCCGCCTTCCATCATCACCCCAACTCCACTCTCACTTCCAGATAGAAAAAATTCAAATCGTTGCCGGCGATGGCGACTCCGCCTCCGCCGATCTCCGCGCGCGCCGTCCGTGAATCATGGAGAAAACGCAGGGCACGAAGAAAAGCGTGGCGAAGGTCGCGAAGATCAGCCCGCCGATCACGGCGCGGCCAAGAGGCGCGTTCTGCTCGCCGCCTTCGCCGAGGCCTATAGCCATCGGCACCATTCCAATAATCATCGCCAGCGCCGTCATGAGCACCGGCCGGATGCGCACAAAGCCGGCTTCGATAGCCGCATCCCGGGCGCTTTTGCCTTCGTCCAACTGCTCGCGCGCGAAGGAAACCATCAAAATACTGTTTGCCGTGGCCACGCCCATGCACATGATGGCGCCGGTCAACGATGGTACGTTGAGCGTGGTGTGGGTCAGCAGCAGCGTCCAGCAAATTCCGGCGAGCGCGCCCGGCAGCGCGGTAATAATAATGAACGGGTCAAGCCAGGACTGAAAATTGACGACGATCAACAAATAAGCAAGCACGATGGCACCGAGCAAACCCAAGCCGAGGCCCTCGAAGGAGCTCTTCATGGTCTGGACCTGTCCGCGAACGTCGATGTGGCTGCCTTTTGGCAAATCCTTCTCGATGGCATGGACGCGCTTTTCCACCTCGTCCGCCACGCCGCCGAGGTCGCGGCCGTCCACTGCGGCGTACACATTGATCATCGGCTGTGTGGTGTAATGCGATATTTCGGCGGGCCGCGCAGTGTTCCGCGTTTGCACGAGATTGCCCAGAATCTGGGGCGCCGCGCCGGCAATGCTTCCGCTGATGGGCGTGTTCTGCAGCGCTTGGTAGGAGTCCACGCGATACTGCGGCTCCTGCACCGCGACGCTGTACTCCACGCCATTCTTGGGATCCAGCCAAAAGGACGGACTGGTCTGAAAACTGGAGCTAAGGGAAACGAGCACGTTCTGCGCGATGTCGCGGGACTGTATGCCAACGGATTGCGCGCGCGCGCGGTCGATCTGCATGTAGAGAGTAGGGCTATCAAAGGCCTGCTGAACGTGAACATCCACCGCGCCAGGAATGTGCCGGACCTCGTTGGCGAGTTTCTCCGCGACTAAATAATTTCCGCGCTGATTCATGCCTGTCACTTCCACGTCAATGGGCGCGGGAGTTCCGAAATTCAAGATTTGCGTCACGATGTCCGCCGGCTGAAAGAAAAATTGCACGCCAGGAAAACGTTGCGGCAGCTTTTGGCGCAAATCGTTGATGTACGCCGCGGTGGACTTGCCGCGTTCCCCCTTCAATTGGACGAGGATTTCTGCGTCGGAAGTTCCGATGGTGCCGGCGTTGCTGTAAGTGAGATTGATGCCACTGTAAGGCAGGCCGATATTGTCGAGGACCGTGGTGAGCTCTTCCTTGGGAATGGTTTCACGTATGACGCCGTTTACCTGGTCTGCCAGGCGAGCGGTTTCCTCGATGCGCAAACCCGTGCGAGCCCGCAGGTGCAGGCGAATCTGGCCGGCGTCGACCTTCGGGAAGAAATCGCGGCCGAGCACACCACCGAGGAGCAGGGAGAAAATGCAGAAGGCCAGGAAGCAAACAGCAAAGAGCCCTGGAGAGCGCAGAGCCGCGCCTAGCGCGTTCCGGTAGCCCTCTCGGAACTTTTCAAAATTCCGTTCAAAGCCCTGCTGATAGCGGCGGAAGAAGCCCATCTTTTCGCCAATGTGCTCTTCCGCGTGATACTCGTCTTCCGAACTCAGGAGGTACATGGCCAGCGTAGGCACGATCGTCCGCGACCACATGTAAGAAGCCAGCATCGCGAAGCTCACGGCCTCGGCCAGCGGAACGAAAAGGAACTTGGCCACGCCGGACAGGAAAAACATGGGAATGAAGACGATGCAAATGCAAAGCGTGGAAACGAAAGCGGGTACGGCAATCTGCTGGGCGCCATCGAGGATCGCCTGCACGGTTTCCTTCCCCATGGCCAGGTTGCGATTGATGTTTTCAATTTCAACGGTGGCGTCGTCGACCAGGATGCCGACGGCCAGCGCGAGGCCGCCGAGCGTCATGATGTTGATGGTCTGCCCCAGCGCGCTCAGGCAAAGGATGCTGACGAGAATCGACAGCGGAATGGAAATGGCGATGATCAGCGTGCTCTTCCAGTTTCCCAGGAAGAGCAGAATCATAATCGCGGTCAGGCAGGCGGCGATGATCGCTTCACGTATCACCCCCTGAATGGACGCGCGCACGTAGAGCGACTGGTCGAAGAAGGTAGAGATATGCAGGCCTTCTGGAAAGGAAGCACTGTTGTAGGCCAGCATCCGTTTGACGTTGTTGACAATTTCGATCGTCGAAGCGGTGCCAGTCTTGTAAATGCTCATGAGCACGCCGCGCTGGCCGTTGGACAGGACGATGTTGGTCTGCGGTGAAAAGCCGTCGCGCACGTGAGCTACGTCCTTCATGTAGATGGTCGCGCCATTGACGGTTTTAACCGGAAGATCGTTCAGTTCCGCGATGGTTTGCGGGCTTCCGTTCATCTCCACGTTGTATTCGAGCGGGCCAAGCTTCGCTGTGCCGGTGGGAAGGATGAGGTTCTGCGCATTCACGGCGTTGACGATGTCGACGGCGGAAAGACCTTTTGCCTGGAGAGCGGCGGAATCAATATCGACGCTGACGACGCGCTGCTTGCCCCCGTACGGGAAGGGCGTGGCGGCGCCCGGCACGGAGGCCAGCTGCGTGCGGATAAAGTAATTTCCAGTGTCGAAAAGCTGTTGTTCGCTGAGCGTGTCGCTAGTCAGGCCAATCTGGATAACCGGCACGGTCGAAGCTGAATAGATGATCACCAGCGGCGGAGTGGTTCCCGGCGGGAGGAATCGCAAGAACGTCTGGGAAATCGCACCCGCCTGCGCGAGCGCCGTCTGGATATTCGCGCCTGGTTGAAAGTAGACCTTGATGATGGCGATCCCCGACAAGGATTGCGATTCGATGTGCTCCACGTCGTTCACCAGCGTATTGACGCCGCGTTCGACGTTGGAAGTGATGCGCTGCTCCATCTCCTGTGGTTCGAGGCCGTTGTACGTCCAGACCAGAGAGATGACCGGGATATTGATATCGGGAAAAATGTCCACAGGCGTGCGCAAGAGCACCACGGGCGTCAGCAGAATGATCGCCAAGGCCATCACGACAAACGTGTATGGCCTGCGCAGCGCTAGTCGGACAATCCACATAAACTCTTAGTTCGCTTTCTTGCACCGGCGAGGCTCGATCGTTGCCACTGACTCGTCAATCTCCGCCGATTCAACTTAGATTCCTGAGAGCATTTGTTTGGGTACGTCCCCGATTGGGTGGCCATCCGCCGCCGCGCTATCTGCTTCGCTGACATCCGCCTTGGACAGACCAACCGCGGATTAAGTCTCGCGCCATGTATCAGTTAGAATCATGGAAGGCGCTGCTCCCCCCGGGTCGCCACGCCCATTAGATGCACTCATTCTGACACAAGGCACACAGCTCACTCCATCCAAATTGGACGGCCATCGCGGTCGTTGGGCAGCGTGAAATGGAGAAGAGCGCAGGCGCAAGCGCTATTTGTGCGTCATGGTAAAAACGCCATCCCACCCAGACGAGGGTTCGTCGAAGAGGTAGTCCTGGCAACGCTTCCAGTAAGTGCGCGAAGGGCCGTCGTCCGGCCATTTGTCCAGACTGGTTTGAAAAGATTTCTGTGCGTCTTCCCAACGGCGGTTCCGGTAGAGCTCGCGAGCCCGTTGGAAGAAATCGAGCCGAGCGCGAACTTCGTCCGGCGGACCATAAACAGAATTCTCAGCGACGCGGCCGATGAGTTCGTAGAGGGTGACCGGCTGGAGTTTGCCCTTTACGCGGATGAGATCGAGTTCACGGAAGACGAAGCCATCTTCCTTAGTCGCCGCGTAGGTTGTCTCGTTGACTAGAATGTGCGTGCCGTAGTCTTTGTTGAGTCCTTCCAGGCGCGAGGAGAGATTCACCGCGTCGCCCAGAGCGGTGTAGCCGTAGCGCAGCGCGGAGCCCATGTTGCCAACGCTGGCCACGCCGGTGTTCAAGCCGATGCCGATGTCGAGATGCGGTTTGCCTTCGGACTCCCACTTCTTCTGCATCTCGCGCACGCGGTCCATCATTTTCAACGCCGTGTCGCACGCTCTCGATGCGTGGCCGGGTTCCTCGAAAGGGGCGCCCCAGAAGGCCATCACGGCGTCGCCAATGTACTTGTCAAGCGTGCCGTGGTGCTCGAAGACGAGGCTGGTCATGTCCGAGAGATACTGGTTGAGGAAGAGGGCCAAGTCCTGGGCGTCGAGTTTTTCAGAAATGGTGGTGAAGCCGCGAATGTCGCTGAACATCACGGTGATGTCGGTTTTTTTCGGTTCGACGAGGCGCGGATTGACGAGCAGACGGCGAATTACTTCGGGGCTCAGGTATTGGCCGAAGGCGGAACGCACCCGGCGCTTTTCTTTTTCTTCGAATAGCGCCCGGTACAAGGAGACGAGCAATACGTTGGAACCCAGCGTGAGCGCAGGCACCCCAAAGTTGAGCCACCAGCCATGCAGAAATGCAAAATAGTCGACTGCAACCAAAGGAGCGATTAGGAACGCGCCGAACCACATCCAGCGCGGCGAAACGAGGGCCATCCAGATTCCCAAGGGAATGCCGAAAAACAAAATCAGCAAAACGTCCGCCAGCGTTTGCTTTGCTCCATGATACAGAAATGACTGATGCAGTATGCAGTCGATCACGTTGGCATGAATTTCCACGCCGGGGTAATCGAGCCCGCCGTAGGGCGTCGTTCGCAGATCGCCAATGCCTGTGGCTGTTGCGCCGACCAGAACGATTTTGTCGCGAAACACATCAGGAGAGATTTTCTTTTCCACGACGTCGGCGAGCGAACGGTGCGGGTAGGTGTAACCCGGTCCATGAAAATTGATGAGCACGCGTCCGAGATCGTCCGTGCGAACCGGCGTGGATGCGCCAAAGAGAATCCGGTACGCCCCGACCGGTCCATATTCCAGAACAACCTGTTCATTCGGCAAACGGAAGTACGATCGCACGGCCTGCACGTCGAGCGATGCATAAATGTCCCAATCGCTGAAATCCTTGGAACGTCCGTACGGAATAATGAGGTTGGCTTGACGGACAACGCCGTCCACGTCGGGATACACGTTAAAGAATCCCGTTGAAGAGGCTTCCTCGCTGAGCGAGCTGGTGAGAACTTCCAGGTTGGCCTCGGTGCCTTTGGGTAAAAGATTGTCCGGCTGAAATTTCTCCATCAGGCTGATGCGGTCGTGCTTGCCGGTTTCCGGACGGAGCGGGCGCACGCTCGGGAAGGAATAGAAGGCGATTTGATTTGCGTAGGTATCGAGCGTCTTGTCATCCAGGCCGCGGAGGTCGGCTTCCGTGTGAAGAAAGAAATTTCCAAGCACCACCGCGCCGAAGCGTTGAATGGCGGTGGCGAATTGTTTGTCGGCATCATACTGGGCAGCGATGTTTTGAACTTCCGCTGAGAGCCCCGGATCAATTTTTTCACCGCGTTTTCTGCGCGCTTCCATCCCGGCCCACAGGGCGCGAATCGGTGCGGCACTCTGATCGGGTTTGCTGAAGGTGACGTCGAATGAGACCACCTTGGCCCCATCCTCACGGAGCACGTCGAGCATGTTTGCAAAATGCGTTCTGGAAAATGGCCACTTCCCGAGCACTTCCTGCGAATGCTGATCGATGTCCACGATAACGATTCGAGGATCGACTGCCGTAGCGCTGCGAGGGCGGTAGCGGAAACGCGTATCCAACGAGTCGTATTCCAGGCGCTGAACAAAATTGAAAATGGGAGTGCTGCGTTCGCCGACGAATGTGAAGTAGTACAGCGCCAGCGCAAAAAATGTGATGAAAACGCTGGTGACGAACGAGACGCGGTGGCGCCACCACGTCAGCAGCAGTTCGTAGAGGCCAAGAGCGCCCCGCCGCTGCCAAAAGCCTTCTGACGGAGCTGCCATCGCGTTTCGAACGCTACTCGCGGAAGATGAAATTCAGGCGCACCCCGGAGACTTCGATGAGATCGCCGTCGTTGAGGCGCACGGGGCCGGAGATGGACTTGCCGTTGATCTTGGGCACCTTGTCGCCGGGGCCCAGGTAATAGCCGTCATCGCGCTGATTGATCTGCGCGGCCATTTGCGGCTTGAACCAGCCTTTCAGTCGAACGGTGGCCATGGCTGATTTTCCGACGACCGTCAGCCTGTTCGTCAGCACATATTCTTTTTGGTCGGTTTGGCCGTTGAGAACGACTAGCGTCGGCACCTTCATGCGCGAAGAAGCAAACTGCATGGACTCGCCCATGGCGGCTGCTTGCTGTAGCATCTGACGCCGCTCCTTGGTGTCCAGCACCATGGTTTCATCGATGCGCGGCGCGGCGGTTTTGCGCCCGGTGTCCCAGGCCAGCGGGGCATCGCCGCTAGTGTCAACCTTGATTTTGTGCTTGCCGATATGCACGTTATCGCCGTCGTGCAAAGTGGCGCGCTCGACCCGGAGATCGTTCACAAAAGTGCCGTTGAGGCTGTCCAGGTCTTCAACGACCATGCGGCCGGCCTCGAAATAAATCTTCGCGTGGTAGTTGGACACCGCGAGATTATCGACGGGCAGATCGTTGTCCGGCGCTCGGCCGACGGTTACAGGCCGGTTGCCCACGGGCACCTCTTTCACAATCTTGTTTTCAAACATGAGGCTGAGCTTCGGCATCTCAATTTCCTCCAGCGCTACCATTCGAACTCTGATTTTTGTGCGCTCCACCGCGTAACCACGAAAACCATCCCTTGGAATCCTTTTCAAGCCGCACAATCAAAACCGTGATGTTGTCCGGGCCGCCGCGTTCATTGGCGAGTTCGACCAGTTTTTCCGCTGCCCGGAGGGGTTCGGTTTGCGCCTGGAGCGTTCCGGCGATTTCCGGCTCTGTGACCACACGCGTCAATCCATCGGAACAGAGCAGTAGAACATCGCGGGGAAAAAGCGTGTGCTCCTCAGCGTCGACTTCGATTTCCTTCTGCGCACCGAGCGCGCGCAGAAGAACGCTCTGCATATCGCTTTCCTCGGCTTCGGCAGCGGTCAGAATGCCGCGCCGCACTTGTTCGGCAACGAGAGAATGGTCCCGAGTGAGCTGCAGCAAGGTCCCGCCGCGCAGCAGATAGGCCCGGCTGTCGCCAACGTGAGCGACGCTGAGCTTGGCGCCGGCGATCCACGCGGCAGTAAGCGTCGCGCCCATGCCATGCTGTTCGGGCTGCTCTTCGGCGGACTTGAAAATACTCTCGTTGGCCAGATGGACGGCCGTCGAAAGACGCTTTGTCTGGGCGTTCCAGGAAGGTTGAACAGCACCGATGACCCGGGCCGCTGGATTGGTCTCTAAGTCCAGGCAGTGCTTCACGACCGTTTCAACAGCCATAGCGCTGGCGATTTCGCCGTGCGCTTCGCCTCCCATGCCGTCGGAAAGCACGAAGAGGTTCAGCGGCTCAACGATCTTGTAGCAATCCTCGTTGTTGGTACGCACGCGACCCATATCGGTCACGCCGCCACTTGCGATACGCACACAAACTCCCCTTGCCGCCTTGAGATTACACCCCTGGCCACACGTGTATCCCGCAACTCTATTCCCACGCTAACAGAGCCCCAAGGCTTGCGAAAGGCTCTGAACCCTACTGATTACTCGCTCTTAGGCCACACTAGGCCGGGAAGTGACGCGTCCCATTTGACTTATCGGTGATTGCGGCTTTCATTGGTGCACACTTTGCGTGCCCCCGGTAAATGCTTTCGTTATACTCTCGGTCTGCCCGGAGCGCCCTGCCTCTGCGGCCCACTGCCCTTCTTCTATGCCTGGAATCAAAAAATCGCCACCCAAGCGCGCCCCCAGAACCCGCAACAAGACGCGCAGCGCGACGCAAGCTACTTTCGAACTGGAGGAGCTGAACCGCGTGGGGATTGCTCTGTCTGAAACGCGAGACGTGGACACGCTGCTGGATCTTATGCTGAAGAAATCCCGGGAAATCACCGCCGCCGATGCCGGCTCCCTGTATCTCGTGGAGAAAGGCGGAGCCTCGGCGGATGGAGGATTGCGACTTCCGCTGCTGCGGTTCAAGTTGACGCAAAACGACAGCGCCCAGTTTCCATTTAGCGAACACACGCTTCCGCTATCCGAAGACTCCATGGCTGGATACTGCGCGCTGCACGGCGAGGTGATCGAGCTTGCCGATGCTTATCGCATACCAAAGGCGCATCCGTTTCCCTTCAACGCGTCGTTCGATCGAGAGGCCGGCTACCGCACGCGTTCGCTGATCACCTTACCGATGAAGAATGGGAAAGGCGAAGTCCTCGGCGTGCTGCAACTAATCAATTGCAAACGCAACGCGAAGGCGCGGCTGACCAATGGCGGCGCGGTCCGGCGCTGGGTGCATCCGTTTCCGGAGCGTGCCGTGCGGCTGGGATTATCGCTGGCTTCGCAGGCTGCGGTGGCTTACGAAAACTCGAGGCTCTATCGAGATATTGAGAATCTGTTCCATGGATTTGTGAACGCCGCGGTAAAAGCCATCGAGCAGCGCGATCCGACCACGTCCGGTCACTCGCATCGCGTCTGCGAAATGACCGTGGCATTGGCGGAAGCGGTGGACCGCGAGCCGCGCGGCCCATACGCGGATCTGCGTTTTTCCCGCAAACAGGTGAAGGAACTGCGCTACGCCGCCTTGCTCCATGATTTCGGCAAAGTGGGGGTCCGCGAAGAAGTGCTGGTGAAGGCCAAGAAACTTTATCCGCTGCAATTTGCGCGCGTGCTAGACCGTTTCGACTACATCCGCCGGGACATTGAGGCCCGCGTCGCGCAGCAGAAAGTGGAAGCGCTGGTTTCGCTGTCGCGAAAACAAGCCGCGGAGCGTCTGCACACGCTCGACGAAGAGTCGCGCCGGGTAATTGGCGAACTTGAGCGCTTTGCGGAATTCATCGCCAAGGCCAACGAGCCTACGCTTCTTCCATCGGGCGATTTCGAACTGCTCAACCAGATCGCACAGAAAACTTATCGCGATCCGAACGGGACCGAGCGTCCCTATTTATCCGCCGAGGAAGTGCGGTTGCTCTCCATTCCCCGAGGCAGTCTGGATGCCGACGAGCGCCGCCAGATCGAATCACACGTAGTGCACAGCTTCAATTTTCTTGCGCAGATTCCGTGGACGCCGGAATTCCGCGCCATCCCGGAGATTGCCCGCGCACACCACGAAAAACTCAACGGCAAGGGCTATCCGTTTGGGCTGAATTCGACGCAAATCCCAGTGCAAGCGAAGATGATGACGATTTGCGATATTTACGATGCACTCTCCGCGTCGGACCGTCCTTACAAACGCGCGGTTCCCACCGACCGCGCGCTGGACATTTTAAAACTCTGCGTGCGTGACGAGGAGATCGATCCCGAACTCTTTCGCGTTTTTCTGGAAGCGCAGGTTTACCGGCTGGCAGGAAAACCTTCTTAGCCAGGGCATCGCTTTCGTCGGCATGGGGTTCTCCACTACAATTTCGTGCATGTTCTTGCACCGCCCCGGCCCAGCGCTTTGCCTAGTCTTTTTCATCGCTAGCGTTTTTGCGACATGCACTAGAGGCCAGCAGCTGGCGCCAGCGGCTTCAGGAGCACGCATATTATTGCTGCCGCGGCGAATCGTTTCGGGCGAGCGCGCCACGCTCGCCGTGCTGGACGTGAACGGGCGGCTCATGCCCGGCGTCACGGTGAATTTCTCGAACGGGGACCGGCTCAGGACCGATGCGACGGGCCGAGCCCTTTTCGTGGCGCCTTTGAATCCCGGCGTGATTTTTGCTTCGATTCCCGGGCGCACCGCGAGTCACTACGGTGATTCTTTCTCCCAACGAAGCGGTGTCTTCTTCGATGGAGATTTCTTCCGGCCCGCGCGTGGCGTCGTTGACCGATCGCTTTGAACTCTTGCGGGGCAGCCCGCGATCGTGCTGGCCTCCTCGCCAACCTCGCTGGTGGTGCTTCCTCCCCAGAATTTGCAACCTGGCACCGCAAGGGTGGAAGTCACTTGTGCGAAACGGCAGTCGCAACCATTTACAGTTACTTTTGTTGGTCTCGATCTCGAAGCGGACGCATCGCCCTTGAAACCTGGCGAGCATCGAGTGCTCACGGTGCGGGTGCGCGGGACCACCGCGAAGATTGCGCTCGAAGCGCGAAACCTTGCGCCGAATGTCGCGGAACTCTCCGGCGGCAATCCGGTGCGAGCGACGAGCAACGGAGATGAAGAGAATCTCGCTCAGTTTGAGGTAGTAGGGCGGAAGAACGGCAGCTTCATGATTTCGATCCGGCTTGTTCCCGCCCTCTTGCCGCCGCAGCCATGAGGCCATTGGAAGGGCAGATCTGAGGGAACCGGTACCCCCCACCCCCCATTTTTCGCAAGGAGTGCGTAACTTGCTGATTCTAAAGGGCCGAGATGGCACCAGGGCGCGCGCCAACATGAAAAGTGCTCAAGGCATTGAAAAGAGACGAGTTAATGTCTAAACAAGGAAAATGACGATTCAGAAGCACTAAAAGGGACAAGGCTGAAAACTTCGCAGACTTACCTGGAAACCATCATACCAGAAGGTAAGAAAAAATCAAGCAAAAAGTGGGTAGCAGGCGGAAGAATCCGGGGAGCCGGCTTCAGGCGCCTTTCTTGGCGCTGGTTTCGCGGGGAAGCGCGAGGGTGCCCTGGGGATTGTCGAAAGGGAGCTCGGGAACACCTGCGCCGAGCATGGTTTCGAGAGTGTTCTGGGCCCTCTCGAAAAGTTTGTCGGACTCACTGTAGCTCTGCTGGGCATTTTTCAAATGGGTACCCAGGGTGGCGAACTTGTCGGCGAATTTTTCCATTTGCTTTTCCATCCCGGAGAGGCTTTCCAGGAGGCGCTTGGCATTTTCCTCCATCTGCATGCCGCGAAGGCCCATGGCGATGACGCACAAATGAGCGTACAGAGTATTCGGCGAAACGGCCATGACGTGTTGATCGCGGCAATAGGCATCGAGCGGCTGGCCCTTGTTGTCTTGCGTCTGCAGCAGTTCGTAATAGACGGTTTCGGAGGGGACGAACATCAGCGCCACATCGAGGGTGCTCTCATCGGGCACTATATATTTCTTGGCGATAGCGTCGGCATGACCTTTCACCGCCGTGGCGAAAGCTCGGCGCGCTTCTTCACCCTCGGTGCTGATTCTGCGGTAGGCATCGAGCGGGAACTTGGAATCGATCGCCATTAATTTCTTGTCGCGCAACTTGATCACCACGTCCGCGGTTTCTCCGCTCGAAAAGCGATACTGCATCGCATACTGCGAGCGCGGAAGGGAATCTTCGAGCAAGCGCTCGAGCGTGACTTCACCCAGGGAGCCGCGGGACTTGGCGCCTCCCAAAATGCCTTCCAGTGTCTGCGCAGTCTGCGACATTTGTTTCCCGGCTTGCTGCACTTCGCCGAGTTGCCGCTGAATCTCGCTGATTTGCTCGCGCGTGTTCTTGAGCTCGCCGGCCATCTTGGTTTGCGCGTCGGAGGTAATTTGGCCGGTGATCTGGGCGGAGTTTTTGATGGCGTCCTGCAAGGCGGGGGCGACGCTATCGAGGCGCTGCGCGACATTCTTGGCGATGGCTTCCAATTGTCCGGTGCTCGAAGCTTGCGAGGTGGCGATGGTCTGGAGGTCGCGGCGGAGTTCGTTCATCTGAGTTTCAAGGGCGCTGTTCCTTTGGCGTCCCTGCGAGCTTTGCAGGACGAGCCAGAGCACCAGGACGGCCACAAGAATCACCGCGCCAATCAGGACAGCGTTCATTCGTTCTCCAATACGTCAACGGGAAACGGTCTTCTTACTTTAGCAGAGGTGGACAGTCCCGACATGCTCGGGATCTTCGGTCGACAGTTGAAAGTTGAAGGGGACGAAGGGAGGAACTTGCCAAGGAAAAAAACGCGGCACGCCAGAACAAAAGGGGCGCAGCATGCTGCGCCCCTGCAAGGAAGACTCGAAAGATTCGAGGACTACCAGCTCACCTTGAGAGCGAACTGGAAAGTTCGCGGATTGAGCGCGGCAGTGGGTTGTCCAGCAGTGCAAGAGCCGGAAGTAGGGTCGCAAAGGGGGCTGACGTCGGCCACGTTGAAGCGGTTCAACATATTGAACCCGTCCGCGATCACTTCGAGATTCAGGCGCTCGGTGAGGGCAAATTTGCGCGCAATGCGAAGGTCGATTTGGAAAAAGCCCGGCCTGGTGAAGGCATTGCGCCCGAGCGTACCCGTGCATCCAAACGGCGGAGAGGGGACAAAGGGGAACGGGCCGAAGGCTGCTCCCGTGCTGTCGATACAGCGGGTCGGAACGACAAATTCAACGCCTTTGATGAAGGGCGAAGTGACTGCTCCTGGGAATGGAGTGCCGGCCTTCAGAACTGTGGGCCGGTTAGTCGCGGTTCCGAAGTCGAGGTTGGGATCCGAGCCGATCAAAACATTGAAGGGCCTGCCCGAGGCCATCTCGATAACCGGGGCCACAGTGAAATCGGCGAAGAATTTTTTCATGAAGCCGGGATCACTCTGATGATAGGGGCTCAAGAACTCCGCGCTGCTAATCCAGCGATGGCGTTGGTCGAAATCCGAGTTGCTGCGCTCAAGGTTCGGGAAGCTATTGTCTTGAGGATTCAAGAGAGTGGAAAGGTCGGTAGAGTCGTCGATGGTATGAGAATAGGTCCAACCGGAAAGGAGTTCGAAATTGTGGGAGAAGCGTTTAGTCATGCTCAGGGTAAAGGCGTGGTAGATGCTATTGCCGTTGGAGGCTTGCGGGTTCA
>WNGG01005604.1_pt1 | contig 15141 bp, 12 predicted proteins | sample 5400661 | NCBI WGS metagenome assembly WNGG01 (sample SAMN13153372, study PRJNA577476) | soil metagenome | isolation source: 100 cm soil or saprolite under Garry oak tree replicate 1 | place: USA:California | collected 2016-06-15
TTGCTGCGCTTTCATGATATTTGCCCTATCCTGCCAGTTGTAATGATGGTGAAACTCTTGCTGCGTGTAGGACCTTGTATCTGCACCGTTTTGTTCGGGGGTAGTAATGTACCTGTGCTTGTGAAAGATACACTTTGACTTGTACCGCCAAGGGAGACTGTAATACCAGGATAATCACGAGAGAGGTTCCGGCTCAAGATCACCACCGTTGGTGTATCTGCGCGTACAATAGTATAAGGTGTCGACGTAAAATCAATCTTCATGGTCGTGCCTTGCTTGATGGCCATCATCTTTGCCCTCTGCAAGTCGAGCCAGACCACCCTGGCCGCATTAGTGAGTTTATAGTTTCTTATCAGCCCACTAAATCCGGGCGCGGCGATCGCGGCTACAATAGCCATGATTATGCCCGCTACCAGGAGTTCTACGAGTGTAAACCCTAGTTCATTCTTGAGCTTCATTTTTTGCCTAGCTTATCCCTTGATGCTGTGCACTCCCAATGTGACACACGCTGGGGCATTGCTACCCGCCGCGAGAACAGAAAGTTGCCCAAAGGATGACCATACACTTTTTGTAACCTCCAGGGAATGTGAGGAGCGTCACACTCTCGTAAGGGGTCCACCCGGCTTGGGTGGAGAGATCACATCTGTGATAAGATCCCATGCGGCATCAGTGAGGTCTGTAGGGCATGGTTGTGCATACATCCCTACAGGATGCTGTAACTGACGCCACCTCTGGACTACTTTTCAAGCAGCCTCTTGGGTTGGTTGCATAGTATCCTCAGCATGGGCTGTCTAGCCCTGCAAAATCCTGGAGTACCCTGTGAAACTGTTCGCGCGTTACCTGATTCGCTGGCAATGGGCCGTGGTCGTGGTGCTGGTGGGGGTGACGGGGGCAGCTCTGTACGGCATGACCCGGCTCAGGGTCGATCCGTCGAATGAGCGCCTGCTGCCACGCCAGGGCGAGGACGCGCAGGTCTATCAGCATTTCCTCACCACTTTTGGCAGCGATGAGGACCTCCTGGTGGCCTTGCACGATCCCGCGCACTCACTCCTGTCACCAGAGGGCCTGGTCGCCGTGCGGCGTTTGACGCAGGCACTAGCCGAAATCCCGCACGTGGCCGCGGTCCACAGCCTCACGAACGCCCAGGATACCACCCAGTTGCGCCTGACACCGTTTGGGATTGCGGTGCCGCGCTTGCTGCCTGACGAGGTGCTCTCGGCAGAGCAGATCGAGGCCATCCGACACAACGAACAGGTGATTGGCACCCTCCTCGCCGCGGATCTGCACACTGCTGGCATGCTGGTGGTGCCAGACGAGGCCCGCCTGTCAGCCAGTGCCCGTGAGTCATGGCTTGTCGCCGTGCGCGCCGTCGCCGCGCACCACGCCGAGCACGGTCGGCACACGTATGTGGCTGGCACGCCGCTCGAGCGCAGCGATGTGACGCACTACATCCAACGCGATCAACGACGCATTATTCCATTGGTGTTGCTGGTGCAGTTCATCGATGAGGTCGAGGACGGGGCCAGCGGGACGCCAGCAGTGGAGAACGCTGTGAGTCATGTGGGCACGGCGTGCTTGCTCACCTCGGTGACCAACGCCATGGGGTTCTTTTCGCTCCCCGTCATCCAGGCGCCCGCCATTCAGGAATTTGGGGCCTTTGCTGGCCTCGGCGTGCTGCTCGCCTTTGTAGCGACGATGACCTTTGCGCCTCTGGTGCTCCTGCGCATTGGCCGGGTGCCCCCGACACGCTGGCGGCATCTGAAAGAGGGACGGCTGGAAGCGCTCCTCGACCGGCTGACCGTCTGGGTGGCGGCGCATCGTGGTATGGTCTTTCTTGGGGTGGTGCTGGTGCTGGCGGTGATGGTTCCAGGGATATGGCAGATCACCGAGGGCACCGACATCGTGCGGGCCCTCAAACGGGATGCGCCCCTACGGGTGAGTAGCGAGTTTATTGACCAGCGCCTCACCGGCGCGCACTCCCTCGAATTCCTGGTGCAGATAGCTGGTGGAGATGCGGCCACCTCTCCGGCCACGATCCGACAGATCCTGGCGTTTTCGCGCTGGTTACGGGCTCAGCCCGGCGTCACTGCAGTGTTGAGCCCCTGGGAGCCGCTGCGGGGTGTACGCGCCGAACTCCTGGCAGACGACGACCAGCTCACAGTCTTAGCCACACTGCTGCCCCTGGGCTTCCCACTCGACGCCTGGCTCGATGCCCGTGGCAGGGCATTACGCATCAGCGCCCGGGTCACCACGCTCGATAGCGAGCGTTTCCTGGTTCTGGCCGACCGGGCCCGACAACAGGCCGCCCAGATGTCCCTGCAGGTGCAGGTGACCGGGACGAATTACCTGCTGGCGCAGATGTCGCGTGTGCTGGTGCACAATCAGATCTCTTCTCTCGCGTGCGCCGTCGTGATGATTCTCGGGACGATTACCGTTGCCCTACGTTCCTGGAAGATGGGGCTGGTAGCGGCGATTCCAAACCTGCTCCCGACTGTCATGATCTTCGGTCTGATGGGCTGGTTTGGGATCGAACTCTCGACTGCCACCACCATGATTGCGAGCGTGGCCTTAGGGCTATTTGTCGACGATACGATCCATCTCCTCTACCTGTACCGGCACGAAAAAAGGGCGGGCCGCAAGACGTTCGACGCCATTGAATACTCTCTACACCACGCTGGGCGTGCCGTCATCTTTACCTCGCTAATCCTGACACTGGGCTTTTGGGTTGGTCTGCTGGGCAGCTTTAAGCCCACCATATACTTCTCGTTTTTGATGGGGCTCACCATGCTCTTGTCCGTGGTGACGGAACTCCTGGTGACCCCCGCGGCAGTCCTCACCTTAGAAGGGAAGACGTGAGATGGCCTCTGAGGCACAGCCTGGGCAGATCAGGGGAGTGATCTTCGATTACGGTCGCGTGCTGGCGTACACCCAGAAACAGGGGCCGCGCGCGGCCTGGGAGCGTCGACTGGGCTTGGAGCCTGGCGCCCTGACACGGGCTGTGCACAACGAACACTCCTGGATAGCGGCCCAACGTGGCGTGATCACGAGCGACAGACATTGGCAGACGGTCGGCGCCGGGCTCGGTTTGCTCCCCGATGATACTGCTGCCCTGCGGGCCGCGTTCTATAGTGGCGATGTGCTCAACGTCGAGCTCGTGGCGTGCATCGACCGCCTGCGTACCAGCGGGCTGCGCGTCGGTCTGCTGAGCAACTTTAGCACTGCCCTGCGTGCTATGCTGGTACAGCACGACCTGCTCTGGCGTTTCGACGCGCTGGCGATTTCAGCCGAGCTTGGTGTGATGAAACCAAACGCTGCCGCGTATCGTGCCGTGCTCGCGATGCTGGGCATGGCAGCACAGACCTGTGTCTTTATCGACGATGTCCCAGCCAATGTTGCCGCGGCGCAGGGGGTAGGAATGCACGGCATCGTCTTTGAGGACAACGCCTCGTGCCTGGCAACGCTCACGCGCTTACTGGGCCCCTCACCCCGTTAAAAAACCTTCGCCCGGAGGGAGAGGGGAAAGGCGGGCTGTGAGACCCAAGGACCGGTCAGCATGGCAGCGTGCCGTCCAGCTCAGGCGTCGCATAGGCGATCGGCGGCGTGGGAACCGCCTCAGCATAGGTCACGCGGCCTTTCTCGTCAATGACTACAACACCACGAGCGACCAGGCCACGCAGGATCTCTTCGGGTTTGATGTGCTTCTTGTGGTTCTTGCAGAAGGCACGAATGCTGTTGGACAGCGTGACTTTGCGCACCGGGCGCGACCTCCCTGGCTGCAAGTACACCGTACAGTATTCCGCCACAGCATCGCCGTCTGTGTCCCCTTGCTGCTCTGGAGGGTGAGGGGAGACCTTTTTTGTTCTGTGAACTTTCCCGTCCAGGCGCTCGACACGACGGTTGGCACTCTGGAGCATGTGCACCACGTGGTCTAAATCGGTATCCTGTGACAAAATGAGAAACTCCGTGTCGGGCGGCATCTCGGCCACCAACCGACCAGCCCAAAACGCCAGGCCAAAATCGGCAGCATTTTTGCCCTTTTTCTGCATGCCAATGATGGCCAGCCGGCCTTCGTGAATGGCTGTAGACAGCAGTGGTACCATGCCAAAAGGCACTTTCGGCTCTGTCCCGCCGTAACACGCAATGACACGTGCAAACGTGGCAAGCGTTTCAGGGAGCTGCTCGATCTGCCGCGGGCAGTTATCGAGATCAATGAGTAATGCCCGCACAGTCGTAGGCTGCTGTGGGGCTATGTCGCTCTCCTGGGGCTGATTCATATGCTGTGGCGTGTCATACCTCCCTGCGCCTAGTGCTGCGCACGGCTACTGCGTAGGGCTAATTACCCCCGCCAGTTTGGCGGGGGTGTGTATAGCTAGGTAGCCGTACGCAGCATCCAGTGTAGCGGGGTGAGTCGATACCTACCCTACTGCCATACTTAAATATGCACCATGCGGATCACTTCCCCAATATCCGGCACCTGTTCGAGATGCCACAGGCGCTCCAACACTGTCGAGGTCTGCGCTGGGGTCAACAGGCCATACGCCAGGGCGCGAAACTTGTCTTCCACTTCCTGATCGCTCATGGGATTTTTGAAATGGCCGCGATGGTAGGCTACTTCAGCTGTATGGCGTCCTCCAGAGGCCGTGACCACCTCGACACGACTCAGCATCGCCTCAGGGGCGCGCCGGTTCGCCTCCTCGGACACCTGCACTTGTACCTTCTGGACCAGTTCGAGGAGCCGTGGGTTACGCCAATACTCGGCCTCGAAGTGACGCGGCTCCACCGTGCCATACATCAGTGCTACTGCCGTCGTGTAAGGCATACTGTGGTCCGCGGTCTCGCGATTGGTGGGGTGCCACTTCTCAGGATCACCAGCCATGATCTTCACGGCCGTCTGTAAAGTGGCAACGTGCACCTCCTGAATCTCGTCCACACTGGTCAGGTGCTGCCGCACCTGCAACGCCGCATCCACGACGGTCTGCGAATACAACCCCAGTGGGAAACGTTTGATGATACACTCAAGAATTTTAAAGGGCTGCCCCTGGCCACCAAAAGGCCCTAACGTAAAAGGCTCACGGCTCACCGTGTGAAAAAAGCCCCCTGCTCCGGTAAAGATCGGTGCCGGACCGGTCATGCCCAGAGCCGCCAGGAGGACGGCAAAGACCGCATTACGACTGGCATTGGCAAAGGCGCACCCCTTCCATAGCGACACCTCGCCAATACGTGTCTGGTACAGGGCGAGGTTGGCCGTGACTCTCAGATTGAGGGCCTGGCGCATCTGATCGCGTGACAATCCAAGGGCTTTGGCAGCAGCGAGGGTACTGGCCATGACACCGATAGTGACATGATCGAAGCCGCGATCGCGTACACACACGGCATCACACAGACGACAGAACACCTCATAGGCTAACACCGTGGCAGTAAGCACACTACGACCATCTCCGTGCGCGACCTCAGCCGGGGACAGGACCGCGGCAATGGCGTCGCTGGGATGGCCGGACTCTTTCCCTGTGTAGCCATCGTTATAGTCGAGATAGCGCATCATCACCCCGTTGGCAAACGTGGCCAGCTCCAGACTCGTCTGCTGTCCACTGCCCAACACCGTCGCCGGCTGTTGGCTCATGACAGTAGCAGCTAAAGCACGGGCCATTTTGCTCGGTGCACTCGGATACCCTCCGATAGCGCACCCCAGGGTGTCAATCAGCAGGCGCTTGGCATGATGCACGACCTCTGCCGGTAAATCGTTGCAGGAGAGAGCTGCCGCATAGTCGCTCAGATAGTCGACAATCTGGTCCATGTTTCAATCCACGCCCCGCCTTATCAGCGAGGCGAATGTCCATGACACCGTTTCCCGAGATGTCACACGACATGGCGCACGTGCACGGCCTGAGCCATCCTCTCGTATGAGGGAAGGACGGCTACGCCGAGCGCGCGCGGCCTCTGGCACTGCTCGCTGCCGTTTTACGCCTTCTTCTCTGGGCGCTGGCCTGTGCCTGCCGTTGCTTGAACTGCGCCAGCGTCTCATCGATCCAGCCCAGGTCAGTCTGGAACAGGGCAATACTGCGCTGTAGCGTGAGGAGCGGGAAGAAGAGATCGTCTTCAGCCTTCGATCCCGCGGCCTGAGCCCTGAGCTCCTCGGCCTTCTTTTGACATGCAGCCAGGTCACGCTCCACCTGCTGGCGGCGTTCTTCAAGGAGCCCCCCGATCATGGTCGGGGACAGCATGTGTCCAAAAAACACCTTGAGCAACAGCGCGCTCTTGTAGGAGTCTGGCTCTACACCGGAGTTCTCAAGCCATTTCTGCATGGCTTCGGTCCCTTGGGATGTAATGTGATAGAGCCGCTTGTCCGGTCGGAGCGTCTGGGGTACTTCACGCATAGTCACCAGGCCATGCGATTCGAGCCGCCGGAGTTCCCCATAGATCTGGCTCTTCGCCGGACTCCAGTAAAAATGGGTGATACTCTTGTTGATGAGCTGCTTCAGGTCATAGCCTGACATCTCTCGGAAGGTGAGCAGCCCCAGAATAACATACGACGTCGTGGGGAGGTACACAGTTTCCACGCTTCAGCTCCTTTTTTCCTTGGTCTTCTATGGAGTGTGAGGTCCTTATCCTGGCGTGCCCATACACGTCCGCAGAGCCTCAGTAGGTAGGTCCAGACCAAAACAGACCACCCAGGCCGACATCATGACAAGGTTTTGATGTTTCGTCAACCCCTAAATGTGCTATTTCCATCGGTATTGGACTATCTTATCCGCTTCACAAGTCGTGTATTATATATCATACCATATCTGGATCTCGTTGATTGTCTCAGAAATCTCGACACCAGGTGTACCATTCTCCCAGGAGCACGATGACCGCCCCCAGCAGCAGGTAGAGCCAGAGCGGTGTCTCGACAACTCCAGCATGTTGGGGCGCGCCCACACCGGGGTGGGGCGTGAAGGATGGGACCTTGTTAGCCGGATTGATATCTGATTCCGTCTCGTCGAGCAGATTGACCACCAGATAGTGCTTGGCCTCACCAGTTCGGATGATATAGACCCCCACCCGCTGCGCCTCAGTGAACACCCAGGGATTACTCGACACCGTGTACTCACGCTGTTTGCCCTGTGGGTCTTGCACCGTGGCGTGCGTCACCGGCTTATCAAAAAACACCGTATGGGACATACCGGCTTGCACGTACCCAGCACTCATCTCATCCTGCTGCGGGTTGACCCAACGCAGTAGATTGTTCATCAGCACGGGGAAAGCCACCCGTAGCGGCAGGTCGGAGCGCATCAGATCAAACCCCAGAGTGACCAGGTGCAACTGGGGCTCGTCGATCACACTGAGGAGGGCGGTTCCGGTGCCGTCGACCAAACTCTGGGCCCCGGCCTGTGGGTGCACGACGAGGGCTTCTTCGATGTGCAGATCGGTTAGATCGACAAACTGTAACAGGGGATGTTGCCGCTGCCAGTCCAGCACCTGCGGTTGCGTCACCGTGCCCTGGGACTGCAGCCGTGTATCCTGCGGGGTGGTGTTGATCAACAAAAAATTCCCGCGGCGCAGAGGCGGTGGCTGCACCCCGTTAAAAATAATCAATTGATTCGCTTCCAGGAGCCGCGGCAGGGTCTCCTCCGCGACTTGCGGCGCCACGTTGACCAGCATACCAGGCAGCGACGTCAACAGGGTTTCCAGAAAATAGTTGCTCTCGCCCACCAGCAGGATCCAGGTCTGCGTCGGCGTGGCCACCGCCGCATAGGCCCGGTTATCCAGCGGGAAGTCATCCTCAATGCCAATTTCCGCCTGCACCGTGCCTTTCAGCGGTCCGGTGAGCGTCGACACGATGACCTCCTCCTGACCCGGTTGCAGCTGCAGGCGGCGTTCGAGTAACGGCTTCCGTAGCACTGCGGTCACCTGCACAGGGACATCGACCGGCTGGGCGGAAAAATTTTTCACGGCGATGAGGATTTCATAGGCCTCTGGAGCCTCCAGGACCTTGCGTAAGGCCATACGTGTGATGCCAACGTTCTTGTCGCCTCCAGCCACCTGGATATGGCGGAGCTGGCCGCGCTGCAAATCGAGGTCGCCCATCGGCCCATAGGCCCCATCGCCAATGATGACGACCTCCTGGGTCCCACTGCCCTGCGTAAACGACAGGGCCAGCAACACCGCGTCGCGCATATTCCCAGGCGCATCCGTGGGTTGCACATGCAGAATGGCGTCGCGCAGCAGGGCTTTTTCGGCGCTGAAAAAGGTCACCACCTGGGGCTGGCGACCCGCCGTAATCAGCGCCATCTGGCGCCCACTCGGCAGGTTCTGGAGCACCTCCAGGGCCCGCTGTTGCGCCTGCGCAAAACGGGTGCCCTGCGGGGTCCGGGTCTGCATACTCGCACTCACATCGAGGACCAGCACAATGTCCTTGTTCTCCGCGACGGTTGTGGTCAGCACGGGATTCGCCAAGGCGGCAGTGAGCACACACACGAGCAGGAGCTGCAACAGCAGCGGCAGATTCTGTACCAGACGTTGCAGTCCCAGGCTGCCATGGGCTTCGCGCAGGACGCTTTCCCAGAGAAACAGCGTACTGACACGTACGTCGCGCCGGCGATACCGCAGGGCGTGCAACAGCAAGACAACGGGAATCAGGGCCAGAAAGGCAAAAGCAGCCGGATTAAGCCATGTCATAGGGTCGACCCACCCCGCCACACTGGGTACTACGTACCGCAATCGGCCCCGCCATACTGGCGGGGTTAATTAGCCCTACGCAGTAGCCGGGCGCAGCACTAGCGCAGATAAAAACCACGTCGCAAATACCGTAAGATGAGGTCTTCAAAGGGCACCGTCGTGCTGGCGCGCAGATACTCGATGTTGCGTTTGGCACAGAAGGTCTCAATCTGGGTGAAATACTCCACCACTTTCTGACGATACAGGTCGAGCATACGGCGGTTCACCGTCAATCGGCGTTGCGTCGCGCTCTCAATATCGTGGAGGCGTAATGCCCCCTCGAAGGGTGGATTGATCTCTGTCTCATCGACGAGCTGGATCACCAGCACGTCAAAACGGCCATAGGTGAGCGCGTCCAATCCCCGGGTGTAGCCATTGGCATCGAGGAGATCACTGATCACGATGGCCAGGCCACCTCTGCTGCTCTGTCGGGCATAATTGCTCAGCACCCGGTTCAGATCCGTGCCACCCTGACATTGCAGCGCCTCAAAATAGCGGAACAGGGCAAAGATCTGTTGCCGACCACGCTGCGGTGGCATTGGTCTGCCCAGTTCATCGGCAAAGGATACGGCTCCCACACGGTCGAGGCCATTCAGACCAATATAGCCCAGTGCCGCAGCGACCCGTCTGGCGTAGTCCAGTTTTGATGGGCTGCCCACCTGCATCGATTGGCTAGCATCAACGAGCAGATGAATGGTGAGGTCTTCCTCAGCCGTGAAGATTTTGAGAAACAACCGATCTAAACGGCTGTAGACATTCCAGTCGATGTAGCGGAAATCATCCCCAGCATGGTAACGTCGGTAATCACTGAATTCCAGACCCATACCACGGCGCAGCGTCGTGCGATCGTTCTGGCTCTGACCACGGAAGACTTTGCGGGCCAGCAGCCGCAGGGTCTCCAGCTTGCGCATAAACTCGGCATCGAACAACGTACTCTGCACACCTACACCCTATCGTGGCGCCTGCTCTGGCAAGTGTTCCAGGATGTCCCGGATGAGGTCAGCACTGTCGACCCCCTCCGCTTCACCTTCAAAGTTCAAGATCAGGCGATGGCGCAGGCACGGCAGAGCCACGGCGCGAATATCCTCCAAGCTGACATGGAAACGCCCCTGGAACAGGGCCCGCACTTTGCCAGCCAGGACCAGGCTTTGCACGCCGCGTGGACTCGAACCATAGCGCACGTACTGTTTGACCTGCTCCGACGCCATTGGGGTCTGCGGATGCGTAGCCATCACCAGACGAATGGCGTAATGCTTCACATGCGACGCAATCGGAACGTCGCGTACAAACTGTTGCACATCGAGGATTCTGGGGGCTTGCAAGATCGGCTCCAGCAGCGGTTCCTGCCGTTGGGTCGTGCGGTCGACAATCTCACTCAGATCTTCAAAGGAAGGATAGGTTACTTGGAGCTTCAAAAAAAACCGATCCAGTTGCGCCTCAGGCAGCGGATACGTCCCCTCCATTTCCAGCGGATTCTGGGTCGCCAGCACCAGAAATGGCAGCTGCAGCTTATACTCCACACCCGCCACCGTGACCGTCTGCTCCTGCATCGCCTCAAGCAGCGCTGACTGCGTCTTGGGTGTGGCCCGATTGACCTCATCGGCCAGAACGATGTTGCTAAAGATGGGCCCCTGCTGAAACTCAAAGTATCGCCTGCCCTCCTCATCCTGCGACACCACACGCGTGCCAATGATATCGGCAGGCATGAGATCGGGGGTGAACTGAATGCGCGAAAAGTGCAGATGCAGCGCTGCCCCCAAACTCTTGACTAACAGCGTTTTGCCTAGACCAGGGACGCCTTCGAGGAGGGCATGGCCACCGCACAGGAGACAGGTGAGGAGTCCTTCCACCAGGTCACCATGGCCCACAATGATTTTGGCAATCTCTGTCCGGACGCGCTGGAAATCCTCACCGAATTGCGTCACTTGCTCCTGGACATCGGTCATTTCATCATCCCAAGCGACATGAAATACTGCTTAATCTGCTCGCGGTACCCACGCGGAATCTGCTCCTGCGTCAGTACTTCCTCCGCGGCATGCTGATACTGCACCACCGCCTGCTCGAGCGGTACCTGCGCCTGATTCTGCACAGGCAAATAGCGGATGTAGCTCAGCCGCATGGCGCCCTCACCGCTGCTGACGTCGACGTTCGATGCCGGCTGATCCGACTCGCGTAACGCCGGGTTGGTATTCTGGCGCGTCAGCGTCGACGAGCCATACCCCTCCTCCGCCCCAGGTGACGGAAAGTCTTCCATGCCAGGCATATGCTCGGAGAACATGTCGTCCTCATCCATATCCATCTGCCCTGGATTTGGGGTGTCTGCCGGTGCTCGGGAACGGCTCGTCGAGGTGTCACCCTGGGTCCCACGTTGGATCGAGCGGGACGAGTATTCTAAGGCACGGCGGGCGCGATCGAGCTGCTCCACTTCTTCCGCCGCCTGCTGCTGCTGCAACACATCCCGCAAGAGTTGCCGAGCCGCGTCGAGATCCCCAGCGCGCAGATTTTGCAACAGGCTCTCCAACTGGGGGTTCTGGCCTACCTGGCGGCTCAGTCGCAGCACGCTCTGTTCCGCCATCGCCGTCATTTCACGGGGTAGGGCATCATGCTGCAACAGTTGTAGGAGGTCACGCAACTCCTGCTTCACACTTTTGCCAGACACCAGGACGTCCCGCGCGGCCATCAACCCGGCATCACTCAGCAAGGCACGCTCCCGCAGTTCCTGCTGTAAGCGTTGCAGATACTGCGACAGCGTCGCAATACGCTCGGCTACCTGCGCTTTCTCGCCCCCTTCACGCTGTAAGCGTTGCCCCAACTGTTGCATCTGGCGGGCCAGGATCCTACTCCGGTCCAGTTGCTCCCGCTTCGCCAGTTCTTCCAGGTCGCGCCCCCACTTCTCCAGGTGTTGTCCTGCGCGCGAGACATGGCGGGCGACCTCAGGCTCGTGCGCGCCATCGAAATGCAGCGGCGTCAGCCTCAACATGGACAACCCGAGCGTGGCTGCCAGGAGCAACGGAATACCCCAGAGGCGGCGCGGCAGACGTCTTGGAAACACCCGGTGCGCTTCGACCCGTGGCGCTAATTGCTCCGCCACGCTGGCGAGACCAGGCACAAAGGGATTCGTCGTGTGCTGCTGGAGATATTCATAGGCGGTGCTCAAAGCAGCGTGGAATCCGCACACACGGTCGGCGCGGATCAGGGCCTCCAGGGTAACAATACGGATGCGCCGCGCCAGCACAGCAAAGATCACCCCTGCCACCACCGCAATGGCCCCATAGAGCACGAGCCGTGAGACAGCCCAGCCCACCAGGGCAGTAAGCAACGTGGCGAGCAGCGCCGCGAGCACGCCCCCCAGGAGCACATCCAGCCCCAGCCCCCAGCGTCGCAGGGACACAAAGCGTTGCTGCAACCGCTGCGCGGCACGCTCCAGGTTGTGGTGCTCAATCATGCCCCAGGCCCTCCTCTCTGATCTCTGGTGCTGCCCCTCGGCGTTGCACCCAATGTACACGGATTAAAGCGATTATAAAGAACCCCCCAGCAAGAAGCAAATGCAACACCAGGGTCGCCGCCCAGCCGCGCACTGTCAGTCCTGGGAGCGCCAAGGTGCCCAGACGGCGTGGCCAGATGCTGGCATCGGCAAAGGCCAGAACCGGGTTGTACAGAGGGACGACAAAGCCACTCCCCAGAATGAAGAACACGTACAGCAGGCGGACCAGGATATAGAGTAAGAACTCGTCGCGCTCGAACAGCGTCAGGAGCGCCACGCCCACGACCCGATAGCTGCCCACACAGACCAGGATGAGCAGTATCCCAGTCCCCAGGTGGGCGAGCGACTCGCCGGAGACGCGCGCCGCCAGCACCAGCAGGGGCAGCGAGAGCCCCCAGAACAAGAGCAGTTCCAGGCAGCTGGCAGCCAGATACCCACGTAGAAACGTCCCCGCTTTCACAGGAGCCAGCAGCAGCCAATCGTGCAGGCTGAGATACCGCGACCCGAGGAACCTGTGCGCTCCCTGGCTGACGTTGAGGTACGCCAGAATGATCAGCGTGGTGCCCCCCAAGGCGTTATAGGTAAACGGCAGGTCACGCAGATTTAAAAAGCCCTCCTTGGGCCAGGTAATGAGGAGCACCGCCGACAGGGTTGCTACGTAGTTCAGACTGTAAGAGCGATGCGTGGGCTGCTGTGCGAATGTCCTAAGTCCTCCACGAAAAATGGGGTTGTGCCACGCATGCCGGAACAGGAGCCAGATTCTGCCCACTACCTTCTCCCACTCTCCCCCTCGCCCCAAAAAGAGGATCACAGCGCCAAATGACTCACCACCAGTGTGACGCCCTGCACCGACCACGCTGCCGGCGCCGCCGCCAGGGTGGTGGGTGCCAGCAACCAGCCAGCCAGGAACGGCGTCTCACTCGCTTCAGCCAGACGTTTGTCACCAAAATACTGTTGCAAGAGCACTTCCTGGAGGTACGCCAGACGGGTATCGCCCTCGCGATGGCGACGCTTAAGCAAGACTCGCCAGGCCATCTCCTGCGTACTCTCAGCGCCTTGCAGGGGGAGATAGAGATTGTCGAGCATGGCCTCACCAGGCGCGATGGCCCCCAGGAAGAACAGCTTCCCCTGGTACACCACCGTAGCGTCCTCGAGCGCTACGGCACCACGATTCTCAACCTGGATTGTGAGCCCTGAGGCATGGCGCTGGGCGACGACCTGTACCGGCATTGGCGCCATGCTTTCCGTACTGAAGACGCGCAGGGCCCACGGCTCCAGCACGATGTGGTGCAAGGCAAAGACGCCCGCGATGTTGGCCTCGAGCTCCTTGCCCGCCTTCCCCACCCCACGCGTAAATGTATGGCGTAGGATGGTTTCTGGCTGCTGGAAGGCCAGGGCAAATTGCCCCCCACGCACAGCAAAGAGGCCCAGATAGCCCTGCATATGGGCATAACCCGTCCCGGGCAAGAGTTCCATCGTGGTTACGTCGAAGAGCAAGGCCGGTTGGTTGAGGCCACGTTCGAGGAAGGGGCTGGCGGCGTAGAGCGTGCAAGCCAGGATGAGTACCACGATCCCTCCCCAGTAGCGCCCACACCGTTCCTGGCGTTTACTCATGCGCCAAAACAGCACCGCCAGGAGACCACAATAGGCCAGCACGTAACCCCCGAGGGTCAGGTGGGATGGGAAGGTGAGGACCGGGCGTCCGAGCAGTTTCATGATCGGGTGGGCTTCGTCCAGCAAGCCCAATTCGGCGACAACCCGACTAAAATCGACGTTCTCAGGCGATTGTAACATCTCCCGCCACAGGGCTGGCTGGCCCTGCCAGCCAGCGAAGGGCTGCATGGCATAGTCCACGGCGAGGAACACCACCCGTCCCTTGCCAAACCGGCGCTGCGCCAGGAGGGGGGCGTCAGCGGTGCCGACGAGCACCTGCCCACGCACCAGGCGCGCCCGCACCACGACCAGGGGGGTCTGTGGTACGGGCACCTCGTAACGTGCAGCAAACGTTGGTAACCCCTCGACCTGCTGCAGACCAAGCACCTCGACGGGGAGCAAGGCGCGCAGGCGCGGCTCCGTCAGCAGCGTGTACTGGGAATCACCAGCGGCAATCAAGGTGCCACCGCTGGCGATCCACTGCCGCAGTGCGGTGCTCTGTTCCTCGCTCAGCCCCTGCAGGGAGATGCCCTTGACGACCACGGCGGTCACACTGTCGTAGCCACTCCAGTGCTGGGGCAACTCGGTCGGCGGGAGATAGACAATACGCGTATGCGTTTTGAAAGCCGTGGCCAGGAAATCCAGGCTCACATCACGCGTCAGACCTACAATCACTTGCTCGGCATGCAGGGCCTCGTGCAGATCGAGATGCTGCTGTGCCAGCACCGTCTCCCCGGTGCGCAGCGTGACCTCAACCGGGTCGGCAGTACTGGTGATCGGCACGGCGAAGGTGAAGCGCTTGCGCGCCCCCGGTGGCAGTTCGACCGCACGGGTAAACGTCGTGACATGGAAGTCACCACGCGACTCGCTGCCCAGCCAGGTGCGCACCCCCAGCGTGCCCGCAAGCGGCTCACCGACGTTGTGCACCTGCACCATGACCACGTTCAACTTGCCCAGACGCACAGCACCCTGTAGCCCCAGGCGCGCCTCCATACTGACCTGTGCCACAGCGCTCCCTGGAACGAGTTCCACGCCCAGGACGAGCACGAACCAGCAGATCAACCAGTACACGCACCCTCCGAGGCCGACGCCACCATACGGGCATATTTGGCCATGACGCCATGGGTATAGCGTGGGACGGGCGGCTGCCACTGCTGCAAGCGTGTCTGCAACTCCTGGTCGGTCAACTCCACCTCGATGCGCCGGTTGGGGACATCAAGCGTGATCATATCGCCTTCGCGCAGCGCCGCAATGGGGCCGCCAAGTGCCGCTTCCGGGGCCATATGGCCGACGATGAAGCCATGCGA
>WNGG01016539.1_pt1 | contig 15141 bp, 7 predicted proteins | sample 5400661 | NCBI WGS metagenome assembly WNGG01 (sample SAMN13153372, study PRJNA577476) | soil metagenome | isolation source: 100 cm soil or saprolite under Garry oak tree replicate 1 | place: USA:California | collected 2016-06-15
GATTCAAACACCGGCAATCGCGTATCAATCACGCCGGCGCTCGAGAGCGCTCTTTCTGCAAGACCGGGAGGAAGCAGCATCAAGCCCGCGTTACTGGTGCTGCTGGGCGCGGTCGGGTTTGTTCTGCTGATTGCTTGCGCGAACGTGGCGAATCTGCTGCTTGCTCGATCGGCGACGCGGCAGAAAGAAATGGCGATTCGCACCGCGCTTGGCGCGAGCCGCTGGAGAATAGTCCGGCAACTGCTAACCGAGAGCGTGCTGCTTTCATTTCTAGGTGGTGCGCTTGGCTTGCTGCTTGCCCGTTGGGGCGTCAAGCTGATAATCGCAATCAGCCCGAACACTATCCCTCGCTCCCGAGAGATCAATTTGGATATGCGCGTTGTCGCGTTCACGATTGGCATTTCGGTGCTGACCGGAATAGTCTTCGGAATTGTGCCCTCGCTTCTGGCAAGCAAACCAGACTTGAACGAAACGCTGAAGGAGGCGGGGCGGGGCTCGACCGGCAGCCGGCATCTTTTCCGTAGCGGGTTGGTCGTCTCGGAAGTGGCGCTGACGATGGTGCTGTTGATAGGCGCCGGGTTGATGATTCGCAGCTTTTATCGCTTGCTGCAGGTCAATCCTGGCTTCAATTATGACCACTTGCTGACATTCAACATTTCGTTGCCTCAGAAGAAATATGCGGAGGACCAGCAGCGGATCAACTTCTTCGAGCAAGTTGCCGAGAGGCTGAGAGCGTTGCCCGGAGTCGAATCCGTCGGATTATCCACAGGTTTGCCGCTGGGTAATAACGGTTGGCAGACTTCTTTTGTCGTTGATGGCCAGCCGCCGCCCGAACCAGGAAAAACTCCGCTCACCGAATACGCGATCACGAGCCCGGATTACTTTCAGACGATGGGCATCACGCTGTTGAAAGGGCGAAGCTTCACCGAGCAAGACAAAAAGGATTCGCCAGGTGTCACGCTCATCGATGAAGAATTCGCGCGCCGATATTGGCCCGAAGAAGAATCCATCGGCAAGCGCATAAGGCCGGGCGGTAACGACCCTCGCAATCCACCGGTGGAGGTGATCGGCGTCGTACGTCGCGTCAAGATGGACGGCCTGAATCAAGATTCGAATCGTGTTCAATCCTATCGACCCTTCCGGCAATTGGTTCAGAGCGGGATGACGGTTGTAGCCAAGACCTCGATCGAACCCACGAGTCTTTTTTCGGCTGTGAGGCGCGAGGTCCTTGCAGTCGATCCCGACCAGCCGATTTACAACCTCAACACAATGGAGCAGATTCGCGCGGACTCGATCGCACCCGACCGGTTGAACCTGATGCTGCTCGGCACGTTCGCGGCGGTAGCGTTGGTACTCGCTGCGGTTGGCATCTACGGCGTGATGGCCTACTCGGTGACTCAGCGCACCCACGAGATTGGCATTCGCATGGCGCTTGGGGCCGGCCAAGGCGACGTGCTGGGGATGGTCGTCGGTCAGGGGATGAAGCTGGCATTCGGAGGCCTCGTCATCGGTCTCGGCGGAGCGTGGCTGGCAACCCGCGCGATGACCGGTTTGCTGTTCGGCATCAGCCCTACTGACACCGCTACGTTCGCTGCGATTTCAATTGTGTTGGCAGGAGTGGCTCTGGGAGCCTGTTTCCTGCCCGCACGCCGCGCAATCAGAGTTGATCCGATGATAGCGCTTCGACACGAGTGACGGCTCGAAGATAGACTATCGAGAATTGAGGATCGACCTTATGCCGATCCTCTTTTGCATCTCTCCGAAGACAGCAGTGAAGGAAAGCCTAATCAGGGGAAAAGTTTGTTTGTCATCGGTGGAACTTTGATCGAAAAGATAAGAACCGAATCGCAGTGGGGGCGTTGATTTGTCTGTGGTGGCGCTGAGATACGAATGAGACAGTAAACTGAAAGCTGAAGACTACAATGGATACACTGTTGCAAGACCTGCGGTACGGGTTGCGAACCCTGATAAGGAATCCGGGATTCACCACGGTAGCCGTGCTCACGCTAGCGCTCGGGTTGGGAACGAATACCGCAATCTTCTCATTGACCGATCAGATCCTTCTGCGATCGCTTCCGGTTCAAAAGCCTGATGAGCTGGTGGTGTTGCGCTCGGATGGACCGAAGACCGGCCGTGTTTCGAGTGACAGCGACCCAGCCAATTCGTTTTCTTATCCGATGTACAAGCAGATCAGAGATCAGAGCGACGAGTTTGCCGGATTACTCGCACGGTTTCCGGTTTCGTTGAGCGTTGCGGGAGAGGGACAGACCGAACGCGCCAATGGCGAGTTGGTATCAGGAAATTACTTCGATGTGCTCGGAGTTGTCCCGGCGCTCGGGCGAGTCTTCAATCAGGATGATGACCTTGTTCCCGGAGCGAATCCGATCGTCGTATTGAGTCACGGCTATTGGGTGCGGCGTTTTGGCGGCGACACCGGAATCCTGAACAAAATGCTGGTCGTGAGCGGCCATTCGATGACGGTCGTCGGCGTTTCGCGCGCAGGTTTCACGGGCGTGCAGGTTGGCCAAATGCCTGATCTATTCATCCCGATGATGATGAAGGCTCAGATCACACCGACGTGGGATGGACTCAAGGACCACAGAGATTTCTGGCTTGCGATAATGGGTAGACTCAAGCCTGGCCTTTCAGCCACGCAAGCCGAAGCTGCTTTTGCGCCGACCTATCGGGCCATTCTCGAAGCCGAGCTGCCGTTGATGGGAACGTGGCCGCCGGACAAGCAACAGCGGTTTGTGGATCAAAAGCTACAAATGATGCCGGGCGCCCAAGGACGGCAGATCCTTCAACGTGATGCGAAAGCGCCGCTGTTGGTTCTTCTCGGAATGGTGGGGCTTGTTCTATTGATCGCGTGCGGGAACGTGGCGAATCTGTTGATGGCCCGTGGCGCCGCGCGGCAACGTGAGATAGCAATACGAATGGCGGTCGGCGCGGGGCGCTTCAGATTGGTGAGGCAGTTTCTGGTTGAGAGCCTGCTGCTCTCGTTGCTCGGCGGGTTAGTCGGATTGATCGTCGCGGCGTGGACGCTGGGCGCGCTGGTCGCGAGCATTCCAACGAGCGTTGGCGCATTGGGATTGTCGCCGGAGCTTGATCTCAGAATGTTCGGATTCAATCTCGCGCTTGCGCTGATGACCGGTTCGCTGTTCGGTTTGGCGCCCGCGCTTCGAGCGACAGGCTTGAACCTCGAGGGCACTTTGCGAGAGCAAGGCTCGAGCGTATCGGGCAGCTTGTCGCAGGTTCGATTTCGAAAGGGCCTTGTCGTCTCACAGATTGTTTTGACGACCGTGTTGCTTGTTGGCGCGGGCCTGTTTGCTCGAAGCTTGAACAATCTGAACCATCTCGATCTCGGAGTGCGCGCCGAGCAGGTCGTTGCCTTTTCGATCGCGCCTGAACTCAACGGCTATGCGCCTGAGAGAAGCATCGCCCTGTTTGATCAGCTCCGCGAGTCGCTTGCGGCGTTGCCCGGCGTGACGTCGGTGAGCGCAGCCGAGATCCCAATCTTCACCGACAGTGATTCAAGTTCCAACATTACAGTCGAGGGTTATCAGCCGCAGGATAACGACGACACTCACGTTTATCAGAACTATGTCGCGGCTGACTACTTTTCTACGATAGGTATCCCGCTGATCAATGGCCGTGAGATCAACAACGCCGACATTGCCAACAGTCCGAAGGCCGCAGTTGTCAACGAAACGATGGCCCGCCGTTATTTTCCAGGCCGCGAAGCTGTCGGTGCGCGTTTCGCTTTTGGGTTAGGCAAGGTCCGTCCGGACATTCTGATAGTCGGCGTAGTTAAGGACAGCAAGCACGGAAGCGTGCGCGAGAAGCCCAGACCCTTCGTGTACCTGCCGTACAGTCAGCGTAAGACAATTGGCCGTTTGACGTTTTACGTCAAGACGCAACAGGGAATCGGCCAGCTAGCGCCCACGCTGAGGCGCGAAGTGCAGCGGCTGGACGCGAATCTCCCGGTCTACGAACTGAAGACGCTCGAGCAGCAAATCGACGAGTCGCTTTTCGCAGACAGGTTCCTCACGTCGTTGTCACTAAGCTTCGCGGTGGTTGCGGCGGCGCTGGCGGTAATCGGGCTCTACGGTGTGATGGCTTACACGGTTACGCGCCGCACTCGCGAGATCGGAATTCGGATCGCGCTCGGCGCGGCGCGCGGGAATGTCTCGTGGTTGATCTTGCGCGAGGTGATTGTGTTGGCGGCCGTCGGATTGATCGTTGGGCTGCCCGCGGCCTACGCGCTTGGACGCGTTACCGAATCGTTGTTTTATGACGTGAAGGCGAGCGACCCCATTGTGTTCGCGACCGCGGCCGTGCTGCTTGCTGCCGGTGCGCTGCTAGGCGGCTATCTGCCGGCAAGGAGGGCCGCCGCAACGGATCCTCTCGAGGCGCTCAGATGCGAGTGACGTGAAAGTGGCTCTGGGACACTGTTTCGTCACAGCCCGTCGCGGAACAAAGGTCGATCCGATGGTCTCATTGAGTTGCGAATTGAGCTGATGCAATCGAGGGAGGAAGCGGAGAGGCATCGCTCAGGATAATTAACTCGAGCTCCAGGAGGCGCGAGTTATCAAGCCGGAGCTCGCATGATTCTGCTCTCACACCAGCTTGCGTTTACGAGGAGATAGGCTTGAAAATCGAAAGCGCCCGTTCCACGAGCTTTCGCCACTGGACGGGCGCTGTTGCCGATTGCGCTCTTCTTTAGTAGCGCTGCAGATTGAGAATCGCTTGCAAAACGCCGCCTATCAGGCTGAACACTCCGTTCGAGTTCGTGCCATACCGATAGGTTCCGTCGTAGCCATCTTCGTATCCACGGCGGAAACCTTCGCGAAAGTAGTAGCGGTACTCGGACAGGTCAACATAGTAGCCGTCGTAGCCGTACGTGGCATCCTGATAGGCGAAGGAGTCTCTGTAATCTAAGCGCCACCGGTCCTCTCGGTCCGCGCGACCGGCGCGGTAGCCTTCTTCATATCCGGCGTTTAAAGCTCGCCGGAGCATGTCGGCGCCGTAGTCGTTCGCATAGTAGTACTGGCCGCTTCGATAATAGCGGTAGCTATACGGCGCGTAGTAGGACGGAGTCCCGTATCGAAGACGCAGTTGGTCCTGACGCAATCGCTCCCAATATAGCTGCTGAAATCGCCACTGGGCCAGACGCCGTTGCTGCTGAAGTATTCGTTCCCTCTCGAGCGCCAGCCTTTGTTGCTCTTGAGCTTGCCGCTGAAACTCTTCGCGACGCAGCTCGTGCCGGCGCTGTTGCTCCTGCTGTTGTTGCGGGGTGAGAGTTATCGTGCGCTGCTGTTGTTGTAGCTGTTGGCGCTGTTGTTCGTGACGTTGTTGTTTCTCAGCCTGGCGCGGTTGCTGAAGCTGCTCCTGCTGACGCTGATTTTCCTGCTGGCGCTGCAGCCTTTCGGCTTGACGCTGCTGTTGCTGTTGAAGGTCCTGTTGCTGCTGCGAGCGTTGCTGTTCGTGCCGCTGCTGCTTCTCCGCTTGACGTTGCTGCTGCGATTGAAGCCCCTCTTGCTGCCGCGAGCGCTGTTGCTCGGCTTGGCGCTGCTGCTGCTGAGCCTGGCGCTGCTGTTGCTGAGAGTCTTGTTGACGCTGTTGCTCCTGACTCTGTTGTTTCCTAGCCTGTTTTTCCTGCTGGCGTTGCTGCTCCTGCGAACTCTGCTGCGCGTAAACCGGCACACCTGTGCCGAGGAGCAGCGCCGCTGCGATGAGAACCGCAGCGGTCATTCGGCTTAAAGATCTGATTTTCATATAAATACCTCCAAATGCCGGTGAATTACCGGTACATGAATAGATTCCGCTGTTAATACCGCAAGTTGCATTCCGCGAATAGCCGAAAGAGTTGCGGTGGTTTACAGCTTATGCGACGGATTACGGAACACATATCCGTACATTGGTAGACTGTATGGGTTGGAAAGGGCTAGACGCCTGATAAACAATGCCCGGTCGCTTCTGAAACCTGGAGAAGCCGCCTGTCACTTACGCATAACGAACGGAACCCTTATACGGCGGAGGCGTGTATGAAAACGATGACCGGATCTGCGCTATGGAGTGCGACTGATGCTTAAGAAAGCTGGCTTCTCGGCATAAACGGCGTGAGGGCTAACGCCGTGTTAGCCTCAATGCCAAGAAGAACGGGATGGCAAGAATCAACTTAAAGCATCTCATCACATTGTCAGTCGCGACGACTCTTATGACGCTCGGCGCGCGGCCGGCGCAAACGCTGTCGAGCGCGGATGATCAGTCGCGACTCTCACGCCTTGAAAACCAATTCGAAACGCTCCGTACGCTGCTGAAAATCCCTGGCCTCTCGGCGGTCATCGTCAAGGATCAAAAAGTAGTCTGGGCGAAAGGCTTCGGCTTCGCCGATCTCGAAGCGCGCATTCCTGCGACTCCGGAGACGCCTTATGTGATCGCCTCCTTGACAAAGACCTTTGCGGCGACGCTGGTGTTGCAGCTAGTCGAGCAAGGAAAGCTTGATCTCAACGAACCGATCTCGAAATACTCGGCGGATTTCAAGGACGAGACGGTCAAGATCAAGCACCTCCTCAGCCACACCTCGGAAGGCACGCCCGGGGAACATTATCAATACAACGGTTCACGCTATAACTACTTGACGGCGGTGCTGGAAAAAGTGACGGGCAAAACGTTTCGTGAGTTGCTGGTCAAGACATTTCTTGATCCGTTAGGAATGAGCAGCACCGTGCCAGGCCATGATCTGCTAACTGAAAAGGACAAATGGAGCGTGCTAGGCGAGCAGAACCTCAATCGCTACCCGGCGGTCCTGGCAAAGTTAGCCCAGCCGCATCGGCTGTACGGCGAAGAGATCGTTCAAACGCCGTACCCGCCCCGAGGCATTGGCGCCGCAGCCGGTTTGATCTCGACCGTGATCGACCTGGCGAAATACGAAGCCGCAGTTGACCGCAACCAGTTTCTGAAGAAGCAGACGCAGGAACAGGCGTGGACCCCGTTTGTTTCCAACAATGGTCAGCCGCTGCCACACGGATTGGGCTGGTTCGTCAGGCCCTATCAAGGGCAGAAGCTTATCTGGCATTACGGGTATTGGCCGGACTCGTTCTCGGCCACACTTGTAAAAGTTCCTGCGCAGAAGCTCACTCTGGTTTTGCTTGCCAACAGCGACGCCCTCAGCGCGCCGTTTTATTACACCGGAGGCATCGAGACCAATGCATTTGCTTGCGCATTCTTGCGGCTCTTCGTATTTGAAGACTCTCTGGGCCGATCGTTGAATGATCCTGATTGGTCGAGGCAGTCGCGTGAGTTCTCATCCGAACTTGCTCGGTTGGGTAAGCAGGCGAATGGCTACGACTACGACTGTGAGCAAACTTCCCACGCGGCGGTGATGAAATGGCACGCGAACCGCACCTTCGCCGTGAGCCAAGAGGGAAACCGGCTTACCATCGACATTCCTCGATCATCCAAGTCCGAGTTGTTCCCCGAATCGGAGTCGAAGTTCTTCCTCAAAGTTGCCGATGTTGAAGTGACGTTCGTCAAAGATGACAAGGGGCAAGTCATCCACATCGACATTCACTCTAACGGGCAAGATCTTCGAGCGAGAAGGATCAAGTAATCTTCCGGAGGAGATGTATGGAGACCCTCATCCAAGACATTCGTTACGGGCTGCGGCTCATGATAAAGCGGCCGGGCTTCACGACTGTTGCTGTAATCGTACTCGCCCTTGGGGTTGGCGCTAACACTGCCATCTTCAGCGTCGTGAATGCGGTGCTGCTGAGGCGGCTGCCTTACCGGGACCCCTCGCGCCTGGTGATGGTATGGGAAAACAACCGCAATCGAGGGCGAAGCAGGAACGTAATTTCGCCGGCCAACTTTCTCGATTGGCGCGATCAGAACTCGGTCTTCGAAGACATGGCGATGTTCATCGATTTCAGGTTCAACCTCACCAGCGTCGACGATCCCGAAGAGCTGCCCGCTCAAATTGCACAAGTGAACTTGTTCGACGTGCTGGGCGCGACTGCCGAGTTGGGATACACGTTCGCCCCTGAAAACAGTGAGCGCGGCCACAATAATGTCGTAATACTCAGCCACGGACTCTGGCAGAGAAGATTCGGCGGCGATCGGGACGTCATCGGCAAGACGATGCTGCTCAACGGTGAGGCCAACACTATCATCGGCGTGATGTCCCCAGATTTTCAGTTGTATGTGAAACAAGGTTCCCAGATTGGAAAGCCGGTTGATCTATGGCTGCCGTGGACTTATAACCCCCGCGCGCGCGTCAGAGCCGGGCGCGCGTGGATGTCGGTCGCGCGAATGAAACCAGGCGTAACGCTCGAACAGGCGCAGAGCGATTTGGATTCGATCGCGGCGCGCTTCGAGGAACAGTATCCGGAGTTCGACAAAGGATGGGGAGTCACGGTGGTCCCGCTGCGCGAACAGCTAGTCGGTGACGTGAAGACTCCACTGTTGATCTTGCTGGGCGCGGTCGGTTTTGTTTTGTTGATTGCGTGCGCGAATGTCGCCAACCTTCTTTTGGCGCGAGCGGCTTCGCGGCAAAAAGAAATCGCGGTTCGCACCGCGCTTGGAGCAGCGCGCGTTCGTGTGATAAGGCAGTTGCTCACGGAAAGCGTGCTGTTGGCGCTTGTTGGCGGGGCGGCCGGGCTGCTCATAGCGAAGTGGGGAACGGATTCTCTTGTCGCGTTGAGCCCGAAAGATCTTCTGGGAATCGATCGAATCGCGCTCGACTCCCGAGTGCTTCTGTTCACTGCGGGTGTGTCATTAATCACTGGGCTGATCTTCGGAATGGCGCCGGCGCTGGCAGCCTCACGAACAAATCTGAATGAGACTCTCAAAGAAGGCGGCCGCGATTCGGGCGGCGGCGGCAGCCAGCGAGTTCGAGGCGTGTTCGTTGTTGCCGAAGTCGCATTAGCGCTGGTTCTGCTGATCGGATGCGGGCTGATGATCAAGAGCCTGTGGCGGCTTCAAGCGGTAAGCCCGGGTTTCGACACCTCGAAACTGCTAACCGCGAGGCTACTGTTGCCCCCAACAGCCGGCTCCAGGTACGCAAGCGACAGCCAGCGCACCCAATTCTTCAAACAGTTGGTAGAACGATTGCAATCGCTGCCCGGCGTGCGCGACGCGACTGCAATCGATGCGTTGCCGTTCGGAGGGCCGGGCTCCGCCACCGGCTTTACAATCACAGGTGAGCCAGAGCCTGCGCCAGGCGAAAAGCCTGTGTGCGACGTGCGCGTGATCGAGCCGAACTATTTCGAGCTGATGCGTATACCCTTGTTGGAGGGCCGCGGATTTACCGAGCGCGAAGCGACTCAAGTCTCGCGGGTCGTGATTGTCAACAAGGCTCTTGCCGATCGGTACTTCCCAGACAGCGCGATCGGAAAGAAGATCGCAATCGAGATGAGCGACAATCCCGTGCCCAGCGAAATCATCGGCGTCGTCGGCGATGTAAAGTATGCGGGCTTGGACGTCGATGTCCGCCCGATGGCCTACTGGCCGCATCCCGAGCTCGCACGCGCATTCATGACGCTTGTGCTTCGGACCGAGTCAGATCCGATGACGCTTGCCGGCGCGCTCAGACGCGAGGTTCAGGCTTTGGACCCCAATCAGCCGGTTGCCGACCTCCGGACCATGGATCAGTTGTTGTCGAGCTCGATCGCGCGAATGAAGTTCAGCGCGATGCTGCTTGTCGTGTTTGCCGGCGTGGCCTTGGTATTGGCGGCGGTTGGCATCTACGGGGTGATGGCATATTCGGTCGAGCAGCGCACTCATGAAATCGGCATCCGCATGGCGCTCGGCGCCGGGCGCGGCGACGTGGTCGCAATGGTTGTTCGTCAAGGCATGATGCTGGCGATCATAGGTGTGGCGATCGGGTTGGGCGCCGCATGGGCGCTGACTCGTTTCCTATCGACCTTGCTTTATCAGGTGAGCGCCACCGACAAGACGAGCTTCTTGTCGATTTCAATTGCGCTGGGCATCGTGGCGCTGGCTGCGAATCTGATCCCAGCGTATCGAGCGACCAAGGTGGATCCGATGGTTGCATTGCGTTACGAATGAATACTCGTCCTTAGTCCTTTGTCATTGGTCATTTGTTTCTCCTCATGCCAAGCAAAAGACAAAGGACAAGTGACAAAGGACAAGTGACACAATGAACACTCTGTGGCAGGACCTGCGCTACGGCGTTCGAATGCTGCTGAAGAATCCGGGATTCACAGCGGTGGTGGTTCTCGCGCTGGCGATCGGCATCGGCGCGAACACCGCGATTTTCAGCGTCGTCAACGCCATTTTGCTTTGGCCGCTCCCTTACAAGAACTTCGACCGAATCTCGATGATCTGGATGGACAATCCGAAGCTCGGCGTCAAAGAGGACTGGCACTCATATCCCAACTATCTGGATTACAAGGAACAGAACCAGGTGTTTGAGGATATGGCTGCGTTCAATAATCGTAGCTTCAATCTCACCGGTACGGGCGAGCCGGTGCGTGCCCTCGGCTTGTGGAGCACTGCCAGTCTCTTCACCGTTCTCGGAATTCAGCCGGCGCTCGGACAAGTCTTCACCGACGAAAACGAAGAGCCGGGCAAGGACCTGGTCGTTGTCTTGAGCGACGGGCTTTGGAAGCGACGCTTCGGAAGCGACGCGGGCATCATCGGACAATCTATCAGCATGAACGGAGTCAGCCGCATCGTGCTTGGCGTAATGCCTCCAGGCTTCAACTTCCCGGAAAAGACAACCGAGTTCTGGATACCGATCCCAATAACTCCTCAAAGAAAGCAGGCACGCACTTTAATCTCATACAAAGCAGTCGGCCGGCTTAAGCCCGGTGTAACGCTCGCGCAAGCGCAAGCCGATATGAGCGTGATCGCTAAGAGAACCGACGATCAGTATTTTCAATCTGACTATGGCATCAATCTTGTCCTGTTGCACGATCAGGAGACACACAAGGTGAGATCGGCGTTGCTGGTGTTGCTGGGCGCGGTTGGCTTTGTGCTGCTGATCGCCTGCGCCAACGTTGCCAACCTGCTTCTTGCGCGAGCGGCGATTCGAGAGAAGGAAGTCGCGATTCGCCTCGCGCTTGGGGCGCGTCGCTGGCGAATCGTAAGACAGCTACTCACTGAAAGCGCGTTGCTGGGTTTGGTCGGCGGAGCGGTTGGGTTATTGGTTGCCAAGTGGGGGCTGGCCGCGTTGCTGGCTCTCGCGCCTGCGGACATCCCGCGGCTGGACCAGGCGATCATCGACGTACGCGTGTTGTTGTTTACGCTGGCGGTCTCGCTTGTGACGGGGCTCGTCTTCGGAGTGGTTCCGGCATTTCAAGCTTCAAAGCCGGACATGAACGACGCGCTCAAAGAAGGGGGTCGAGGCTCGACCGGCGGCGGGGCCGGAATTCGAGTTCGAAATCTGCTCGTGGTTTCAGAGATCGCGCTTTCGCTTGTGCTGTTGGTAGGAGCGGGTCTGTTGATTCGAAGCTTCATAAGGCTTCAGCAGTTTGAGCTGGGCTTCAATCCACGCAACCTCATCACGATGCGCGTTCAATTGCCGGGTTCGAAGTATCGCGAAGCTCCCCAGATCTCAGTTTTCTACAAGCAGCTTCTCGAGCGGATCCAGTCGGTTCCCGGCGTCATATCGGCCGGGGCGATCTCTGATATCTTCCTCACGGATACGCCAAATTCGGACAGCTTCACGATTGAAGGCCGCCCTATACAAACCGGGGTGGAATCCATCGAAGTCCCGTTCGACGCGGTCTCGCCGAGCTACTTCAGAGTCATGGGAATCCCTTTGTTGCGCGGGCGTGAGTTCGATGACCACGACGTGGCAGGCGCTCCGGATGTCGCAATAATCAATAACACTTTCGTCGAGCGCTTCTTCCCCGGCGAAGACCCAATAGGCAAGCGCTACGTCTACGGGACGCCCGGTCCAGAAAACAACAAGTGGATCACGATCGTCGGCATAGTCGGCGACATGCGGCGCACGGGGTTTGATCGCGCGGTGCGCCCCGAAACTTTCCGGCCGGAGAGCCAATATGCGGACAGCCGCTTGACCATTGTGGCTCGAACGTCAGGCAACCCTGCCACTTTCGCTGGCGCGCTGCGAGATGAGGTCTGGGCAATCGACAGGGACCAACCCGTCTACGACATGAAGACGATGGATCAAACTCTGTCCGAGATGTTGTCGCAGCGCCGATTCAACATGCTGCTGCTCGGAATATTCGCAAGCGTGGCGTTGCTGCTCGCGGCGCTTGGGATCTACGGAGTGATGTCCTACTCGGTCACCCAGCGGACTCACGAGATTGGTATACGAATGGCGATGGGGGCCCAGACCCGCGACGTTCTGAATATGGTTGTGAAGCACAGCCTTATGCTCGCGCTGGCCGGCATCGGAGTCGGGTTGATCGCCTCGCTTGTATTGACTCGACTTATGTCGACGCTGCTTTACGGGGTGAGCGCAACGGACCCGCTGACTTTCATCGCGATTCCGCTGGTGTTGGCAGGAGTGGCTCTGGGAGCTTGTTTGGTGCCAGCGCGCCGCGCGACGAAAGTCGATCCGATGATTGCTCTCAGATACGAATAGGGATTTTGCCAAACTCGCGCGGGAGTTCTTATGAACACCTTCCTACAAGACTTGGGGCAGGGACTCCGCATGCTGCTCAAGAACAAAATCGGGCTGCGACGCGCGCTCGGCGCTCAGAGCGCTGATGTGCTGATGTTGATTCTCTGGCAAGCGCTGAGGCTTGCAATCGCCGGCATCGCGCTGGGGCTGGGAGCCTCACTTGCGTTGGCGCGCTTGATGACCGGTCTCGTTTTCGGCGTCAGCGTAACTGATCCCGTAACGTTCGCCGCGGTCGCGGTGCTCTTGTCAGGCGTTGCGTTCTTCGCGGCGTGCATACCGGCGCGACGAGCGATCAAGGTCGACCCGATGGTTGCGCTTAGATACGAATAGTTTCGGAGTCTGAGTGATCGCTTCAATACGAATAGCCGGCGCGCGTTAAATGTCTGAAGTATTCGGAGGAGATTATGCATTCAGTCACTGCCCGAATCCTGTTGTTTGTTCTCATTTTCTCGCAAGGGGCCTCCGGACAGTCTTCTGTCCAGCCGCGCGTGGAACGTGTAGAAAAGGGATTGCTGTCCGCGATCCTGATCAAAGGAAATCCTGGATGGACGATTCAAGAGCGGATGAAGTTTTACAAAGTCCCGGGCGTCAGCGTCGCCGTCATCAACAATTACACGGTTGAATGGGCGCGCGGCTACGGCGTCAAAGACATCGAGACGAACGAGCCTGTCACCACCGAAACTATTTTCCAGGCCGGTTCGATCAGCAAGTCAGTGGGGGCGATGATCGCACTCAAGCGAGTTGAGCAGGGAAAAATCGCGCTCGACCAAGACATCAACGATAAGCTGACTTCGTGGAAGCTGCCCGATAACGAATTCACCGCGAAGCGAAAAGTAACGCTTGCCAATCTGTTGAGCCACACGGGCGGCCTGACCGTGCATGGGTTTCCTGGCTACGCGGTCGGTGAAAAGATACCGACGCTCCCCCAAGTTCTGGATGGCGCCGAGCCCGCTAATACGGCAGCCGTGCGCGTTGATATGGAGCCGGGCGCGAAGTTCAGGTATTCAGGCGGCGGCACCACCATCGCGCAATTGGCCATTATGGACATAGAAAAGAAGCCGTACCCGCAAATCGCGCAGGAGACCGTCCTGGGCCCGCTCAACATGGCCAACAGCACATACAATCAACCGCTGCCCGCCGAAACCAGAAAGAAAGCCGCCTCCGGGCATCGAGGCAACGCCAAGCCTGTCGAAGGCAAGATTCACATCTACCCGGAAATGGCTGCGGCTGGCTTATGGACGACGCCAACAGACTTGGCCAAGTTCGCCATCGAAGTCCAACTCTCCCTCGTGGGCAAATCCAATAAAGTGCTTTCCAAAGAGATGACGACGAAGATGGTGACGCCCTTAATAGACGATGCCCCTGGGTTGGGTTTCTTCGTTGAAAAGCACGGACAGGCGACTTACTTCGGGCACGGCGGCGCGGACGAAGGTTTTAGGGCACAACTTCTGGTGAATCGGGATAAAGGTTACGGGGCAGCCGTCATGGTCAATTCCGATAACGGCGAGATCATGAATGAAATCATCCGCGCCATCGCCAAGGAATATCAATGGGAAGACTATCTGCCGCAGCCACTAGAAACAGTCTCAGTTGATCCGGCCAGGCTGGATGATTACACCGGTCGTTTTCTGGTCAACCCCGACCGTGCATTAACCATCACGAAAGAGAACGGGAAGCTCTACGCCGAGCCGACGCTGTCGCAAAAGCTTGAGCTGTACGCCCTTGCGGAGAACGAGTTCGCGCGAACGGATGCGAACGTCCGTTACACCTTTCAAAAATCGTCTAACGGCAAAGCAGATTTGGTCAAGATTCGCTTCGACGGCGGAGCGACGGAAGCCCCGCGCATAGCGCAGGACGTGATGATCCCGTATGAACTGGTGATGGCCGGAAAATTTGCCGAAGCCATTGAAGCGTATAAAAAGATCAAGCGTGAGAAACCGAATAACAACGCGGTGGCGGAAGCGCGTTTGAATACCCTTGGCTATGCGCTGCTTCAGCAAAAAAGGATCGCCGAGGCCATTGCCCTTTTCAAGGCGAACGTCGAAATGTATCCGCAATCGGCGAACGTATACGACAGCCTGGGCGAGGCTTACCTGGCAAACGGGGAGAAGGAGCTTGCCATCACCAACTACAAGAAATCGTTGGAACTCGATCCGAAGAATAGGAACGCGGTTGAGGCGCTGAAAAAGCTCGAGCAGCGGTAGCCGTTGGCAGCTTTGACGTTTATCACTGCCGCGTTGATTCGTACCACGATTCTTATTGTATTTCACCGGAGGCGCAATGAACACTCTGCAAGACCTGCGCTACGCCATGCGAATGTTGTTTAAGAAACCCAGTGTCACGCTGGCGGCCCTATTCTCGCTGGCCCTCGGCATCGGCGCCGCGACGGCAATCTTCAGCGTGGTAGACGCGCTGCTTTTGCGTCCGCTGCCCTACCTGGAGCCGGAACGCTTGGTCGTCGTGCGCGAAGTCAACTCGCAAGGCAGGCAGATGTCGTTGGCCGAGCCGAATTACGAAGACCTGCG
>WNGG01004772.1_pt1 | contig 15135 bp, 12 predicted proteins | sample 5400661 | NCBI WGS metagenome assembly WNGG01 (sample SAMN13153372, study PRJNA577476) | soil metagenome | isolation source: 100 cm soil or saprolite under Garry oak tree replicate 1 | place: USA:California | collected 2016-06-15
CAGCCGTGAGCGTCGGGCTGACCACGGTCACCTCGGCCCCGCCCTCCACGAGCGGCGCGATCCGCCGCTCGGCCACCACCCCGCCGCCGACGACGAGGCAGCGCCGTCCCGCGAGGTCGAGGACGATCGGATAGAAGCCCATCGTCAGCCGTCGACACCGTGCGGCAGGCGCCCGGGCGAGGGATCGCGCGCAGCGACCTCCACCGGCGCGCCGGCGAGGAGCACGCGCAGCTCGTCGTCGGTGTGGCGCGCGCTGAAGGCGCGGAACGGCTCGCCGGGGCGGCGCGTGCCGAGGAAGATCCGCAGCAGCCGTTCGATCGCGGGCGCCGCTTCCCGCGCGGGCAGCCGGAGACCGATGGGGCGCGCCGTCGCCTGGTGGCGGCCGAGCGCGCCGCCCACGCAGAAGTAGTAGGCGTCCGTGAGCGCGCCGTCGATCTTCACCTTCTTGCCCTCGAGGCCGATGTCCGCGATCCAGTGCTGACCGCAGCTGTTGGGGCAGCCGGTGACGTGGAGCTTGAGGTGCTCGTCGAACCCGGGCATCCGGGCCTCGAGGTCGCGGACGAGGTCGCGCGCGAAGGCCTTCGTCTCGGTCAGCGCGAGCTTGCAGAACTCGGAGCCCGTGCAGGCGACCGTGCCCCGATAGAAAGGCGACGCCTCGACCGCGAGGCCCGCGCCCGTGAGCGCGGCCGCGAGCCGCTCGGCGCGCGCACGGGGGACGTTGGGGATGACGAGGTTCTGCATGTTGGTCAGCCGCACCTCGCCGCTGCCGTAGCGCTCCGCGAGCCCCGCGGCGGCGCGCAGCTCGCCCGGCCCGATGCGGCCGCCGAGCACCGCGGCGCCGACGTAGCAGTAGCCGTCCTGCTTCTGGGGGTGGACGCCGACGTGGTCCCGGTAGACGTCCTCGGGCGCCTCGACCGGACCGATGCGCTCGAGACGGGAGCCCAGTCGCGTCTCGATCGCCTCGAGGAAGCGCTCCGGCGTCCAGCCGTGATTGAGGAAGAGGAACTTGAGCCGCGCCTTCTCGCGGTTCTGCCGGAGCACGTCCGAGTCGCGGAAGATCTCGGAGACGGCGCGGACCACCGGCAGGACGTGCGGCGGACGCACGAACGCCGCGATCTGCACCGCGAGGTGCGGGTCCGTGGAGAGGCCGCCGCCGACGCGCAGGGCAAAGCCGATCTCGCCGGTCTCCGGGTGGATCCGCGCCGTGAGACCCAGGTCGTTGATCTCGGGATACGTGCACCAGACACGGCACCCCGTGATCGAGATCTTGTACTTGCGCGGCAGGTTGTAGAAGGCGGGGTTGCCGTTGAGCATGCGCGTCGCCGCGTTCACGAGCGGCGAGGCGTCGACCACCTCGTCGGCGTCCAGACCCGCGAGCGGGCAGCCCGTCACGTTGCGCGCGACGTCGCCGCACGCGCCGAGCGTCGAGAGCCCGATACGCGCGAGCGCGTCGAACACCTCCGGCAGCGCCTCGAGCGTGACCCAGTGGAGCTGGATGTTCTGGCGGACCGTGATGTCGGCGACCGAGCGCGCGTGGCGCTCGGCGAGGTCGGCGAGGGTCCGCACCTGGTGCGCCTGGAGCGCGCCGCCCGGGATGCGGATCCGTACCATGAAGAAGCGCGTCGCCTTGCCTTCGCCGCCCTTGCCGCCGACGGCGCCGACGCCGTCGCCCTGCGAGTAGACGCCCCACCAGCGGAAGTAGGTGGCGAACCATTCGGGCGGGATGGACTCGTAGCCGTCGCGCGCGAACCGATCGATCGCCGCGCGCGCCTCCCACGGGTTCAGCTCGCGCTTGAACCGCTCGATGCGCTGGGCCTTCGTCTCTTTCTGCGTCTCCGTCACGATGCCTCCCAAACGACAAAGCCGGGAGGGGACCCCCGTCCCCTTCCCGGCTTTCGTCTTCGTTTGCGACTTTCGCCTTGGGTTATCGCGCCGTCATCCCGCCCACCTGAGTGGCACCTCCACCCAGGCTTTACAGCGGGCGCACTTGGCCGTCACTCTCCCGGTCTGCGCCTCGACCTTCAGGATGGCGTTGCGAATCACGATCTCGTCCGGCTCCTTCACCACGAGCCGCGTCCGGCACACCGGGCAGCGCTCGCCGTCTATCGCCTGAGAGTCAACCACTTGTGGATAAGTACCCCTTGTCGATCGGTATTGTCAAGAGTATTATCCGGGCAAGGGAGGACTATCAACGTGGCACTCAGACTTGGCGACACCGCCCCGGACTTCAGCGCGGAGACCACGACGGGGCCGATCAACTTCCACCAGTGGATCGGCGATAGCAGCTGGGCGATCCTCTTCTCGCATCCGCGCGATTTCACCCCCGTGTGCACGACAGAGCTCGGCTACGTCGCCCGCCTCAAGCCCGAGTTCGAGCGCCGGGGAGTCAAAGTGCTGGGGCTGTCGATCGACCCGCTGGACTCGCACAAGAAATGGCTGCAGGACATCAAGGAGACGCAGGGGCACCTGCCCGACTACCCGCTCGTCGCCGACCCGGAGCGGAAGGTCGCGAATCTCTACGGGATGATTCATCCGTCGCACGACGAGGTGTACACGGTGCGCACGGTCTTCGTCATCGATCCCAAGAAGAAGATCCGCCTGATGCTCACCTATCCGCAGACGGCGGGGCGCAACTTCGACGAGATCCTCCGCGTGCTGGACTCGCTCCAGCTGACCGACGGCTACAAGGTCGCCACGCCCGTGAACTGGAAGCCGGGCGAGGACGTGATCATCGTGCCCGCCGTCAGCGACGAGGACGCGAAGAAGCAGTTCCCGAAGGGCTGGAAGGCGCTCAAACCGTACCTGCGTCTGACGCCCCAGCCGAACAGGTAGCCCGGGTCAGCGCGCGCGGCCGGCGAGCGCCTCGGCGAGGACCCGCGCCGCGCGCGCGTCGAACGCGCAGAGGATGACCTCGCGCGGACGGGGCCGCGCGGCGAGGAAGTCCCGGATCGTGTCCACGGCAACCCGCGCCGCGGCCTCCGGGGGATAGCCGTACACGCCCGTCGAGACGGCGGGGAACGCGACGGTGTCGAGGGTCTGCGCCGCGGCGAGCTGGAGACTCCGCCGGTAGCAGGCGGCCAGGAGCGCCGGCTCGCCGTGGTCGCCGCCGCGCCACACGGGTCCGACCGTATGGATCACCCAGCGCGCCTGCAGCCGGAATCCGGGCGTGATCTTCGCGTCGCCGGTCTCGCAGCCGCCGAGCGCGCGACAGTGCGCGAGCAGCTCGGGGCCCGCGGCGCTGTGGATGGCGCCGTCGACACCGCCGCCGCCCAGCAGCGTGGAATTCGCCGCGTTGACGATCGCGTCCACCGCGAGCGTGGTGATGTCGCCCTGCCAGACCCGGATCCGGTCCGTCACGCGACGACTTTACCAGGGGGGCCACGAAATGGCCCCCCTGACCCCCCCGCGCTCGGCGGCGCCCCGGCGGAGCCGTGGCGCCCCTCGGTACACCGCTCGTGACACCCCGCGGTACAATGCCTGCCCCACGCATGAGCCGTCTCCGCTCGGCATTCACGCGCGCCTGGATCCCGGACGCGCTGCTCTTCTGCGGGAGCCTCGCCCTCTACACGCGGACGCTCGCGCCGACGTTCTATCTCTGGGACGCCGCCGAGCTCGCCGCCGGCGCCTGGACGCTCGGCATCGTGCACCCGACCGGGTACCCTCTCTACCTGCTCCTCACCAAGGCCTTCATGCTGCTGGTCCCGATCGGCGACGTCGGCTACCGCGCCAACCTCTTCTCGGCGCTCTGCGCAGCGATGGCGCTCGTCGTGCTACGCCGCGCGATCGCCCTGGCGACGGGCGCGCCGTGGTGCGCCCTGGGGGCGATGGCGTTCCTCGGTGTGTCGTTTCCCGTCTGGTCCTCGGCTGTAGCCGCCGAGGTCTACACGCTCCACGCCCTCTTTGTCGGGCTGATGCTCTGGCTCGGACTGCGATGGCGCGGGACGGGCAGCAGGCGCGATTTTCTCCTCGGAGCGCTCGTCATCGGACTCTCCTTCGGCAACCACATGTCCACGTCGCTCCTGATCCCCGCGATCGCGTTCTTCGTCTGGCGCACGGTCCGGATCTACCGGCTCTCTCTCGCCACATGGATCGAGGCCCTCGCGCTGTCCATGATCGGCCCGCTCACGTACCTCTACCTGCCCCTGCGCTACGCGGCCGGCCCCGCCATGAACTGGATGCTGACGGCCGAGGTCGACCCCTCGAGGCTCGAGGGATTCCTCTGGATGGTGCGGGGGCGGATGTTCAGCGTGTTCATGTTCAAGTACGGGCCGCTCGATCTGCTCGGCGAGATCCTGGCCATGGGCGGCCTGTTCTGGCAATCGTTCATCGGCATCGGCATCGTCGCGGCGGCGGTCGGGCTCTGGGTCCAGGCGCGCCGGGACGGAACGCTCGCCGGCACCCTCGCCCTGATCGCCCTCTGCCATTCGGCCTTCTTCGTCAACTACTCGGTGTTGGACAAGAGCACGATGTTCGTGCCGGTGTTCCTGGTACTGGCGTTCTGGATCGGCGAGGCGCTGAACGCCGGCGTGGCGCGGCTGACGGCCGGCGAGAGCCGCTGGCCCGTCGGCTGGCTGGCGCCGGCGGTGACGGTACTCATCGTCGGGTGGCTGGCCTGGTCGACGTACCCGCGTGTGGACCTGAGCCGATACGACGAGCCGCGGCGGTTCGGCGAACGGGTCCTCCGGGAGGCGCCACGCGACGCGCTGATCGTCGGCTTCTGGCTCAACGTGACGCCGCTGATCTATCTCCAGTCGGTCGAGGGCGTGCGGCCGGATGTCGAGATCTTCGACTGGGGGACCTACGGACTTTCTCGCCAGGACGCCTTCATCGCGGCGGGCGTGCCGAGCCGGAAGGCCCGGGACATGGCCCGGGATCTCATCCGCGATCGGGTCGAGATCGAGCTGTACACCGGGCGCACGGTGCTGGCGCTCGAAGGCGACGACGTCCTGACCGACCGGTTCACGCTGGTGCCGCGAGGCGACATTTACACGATCTGCCAGCCGGGGGGCTGCAAGTGAATGCCTTGCCTTTGCCCGTCGGGCTATGGATAATTGGGCCCCAATGAAGAAGGTACTCGCACTGCTCGTGGTCGCCGCCATGACGCCGATCGCGGCGCTCGCCCAGCAGCCGGGCCAAGCCAACGGGATCGTGACCACGCTCGACGGCACGGCGACAATCGCTCGCTCGCCAAACGTCGCCCCCGCACGGCTCCAGTACAAAGATCCCGTCAGCGTGGGGAACCGCATCGAGACCCAGAAGGAGTCAATCGTCAAGGTACTCATGGGCGGCAGGGCCCTCATCACCGTGCGAGAGCTCTCGGCCTTGACGATCACGGAAGACGCCGGCAAGGCAACGGTCAACCTGACCGGCGGCAAGGTTCGGGTCCAAACCATTGGGTTCCGGAGCGGTGAGAGCGTCGAGATTCGCACGCCGAACGCCATCGCGAGCGTGCGCGGCTCGATCGGCATCGTCGAGGTGAGCGGACCGATCTCGCACATCGACAATGCGGGAGGGAACGTCCTGGGCGCCCCGCTCGGCGGTGTCCTCCAGCCGATTCCCCCCCTGCAGGGTCTCACGATCACGGGCAATGTCCTCGGTCCGCTCCGCGCGATCCGCCCCGATGCGACGGCGGGCTTCCAGAGCAAGAGCAAGCCCGGGCAGGGTCAGAAGCCGGCGAACGACCCGAACGCGCTGGCGACCGACCTTTCGTCGCTCGGCGGTGGCGCTGGAAACGCGCTGCCCGGCGCGTCGTCCGGCGGCTACGGTACGCGCGTGCTGCCCGGCAATCCCAAGAGCGGGGTGTACGTCCCGTAGCGCGCGCCGCGGGCTGCCCTCAGCGCGGCCCACGCAAGGTCCGAAGGCTCCCACCCTCCCGCAAGACAGACCTCCGAGAATTGTCTAGCGATCAGTGCGTGAAGCTTCGGTTATTGAGGAGCGTCACGGGTTTCCCGGGGCGCTCCGAGCGTGGGGGGTATTAGGGGGCCCTTTCGTGGCCGCGAGCGCGTTACGAGGAGCGCCACGGCTTTGCCGGGGCGCTTCCGAACGTCGGGGGGTATGGGGGGCCATTTCGGGGCCCCCCATGTCACTAATACCGCCAGGAGAGAGTCAGCGAGGTCACGCTCCGGTCGAACGCGAAGAGGGCGATGTTCGAGTTCACCGCGGTCCACAACTGCTGCAGCGTGAGCGTCGTGTTGTACGGCAGCGGTGCCTCGATCGTGATCGTGTGGTTCTGCTCGGTGTCCTCCCGCTCGCGCGTGAAGGGGCAATTGTGGCAGAACGGCGTCGACGTCACCAGACCGAGGGCGATGTCGTTGTTGAGGATCGTGTTCTTGTTCCGGTAGTACCGCTGGTGCAGGTCGAAGTCGTACTTCGTGCGGATCTTCCACCACGGCAGCGTGTACTGCCCGCCCGCCAGGTACCGGAAGCCGTCGTACGAGTAGTTCCGTCCGTCCGCCTTCTCGTTGTCGTACTGGAAGCCGAGCCGGATGTAGTGCTTGTCCGCCTCGAAGCGGAAGACGTGGACGACGCCGAACAGCCAGTTGACGGCCGAGCGGAACTCGGCGGTGAGCGGCGTCGGGGGGAAGTTGGCGATGAGGCCACCCGGGCTCGACACCGTTCCGAACTTGATGTCGTTGTCGATCTGGGAGAAGTCCTTGTCCTGAAAACGAATCTGGAGCGCGCTCAGGTTCGACGCGTTCTCCACGAGTGTCCACGACGCGCTCGCCGTATGACGGCTGAGGAACGCGTCGCCGGCGAGGGTCGTGTCGTCGTAGGAGTATTCCGCGCTGAGCTGCCACGGCATGCCGAGCAGCGAGTTGCGGTACGAGCCACCCAGGGACAAGAGGAAGTTGTTCTGGTTGAAGTGCGGCTCGTCGTTGTAGCCGATCCGGAAGAACGAGGCGCCGACGTTCGCCTCCCATGGCCCGGTTTTCAGGAAGGTGTAGCCGAGGCTCACACCGTAGAGCTCGCCGAAGGAATCCGTGGGACGGAGCTGCCGCGTGGTCTCGGCCGCCGGATCCCTGCTCGGCCGCGGCAGGACCGCCGTGTTCGTGTCGTAGAGGACTCCGAAGCGAAGCTCGGCGTGGAAGCGCCGCTCCTCCTGCCCGGCCGTAGCCACCGACGTGCGCAGGCGGTCGGCGACCGCGGTCGCGGCGGTCGCGCCCTGTATGCGTAGCGCCTGGTCGGCCTCGGCCTTCGCCAGCTCGGGCTGGCCGAGCTGGGCGAGCGCGAGAGAGGTATAGACCTTGGTCAGCTGCTGGATGTCCGGATCGCTGGACGCACCGGCGCGCAGGGCCTCGAGCGAGCCCTTGTAGTCGGCCTTCCGGTAGCGGATGAAGCCGAGGTAGTAGCCCACGCCGTCGGTCTGGGGCGCCGCCTTGAACACCTGCGTGAGCGGCGCCTCGGCCTTCGAGTACTCCTTCTGGGCGAAGTAGGCGAGGCCGAGCTGGTACAGCACGGCGAGGTCCGTCGGCGCCGCGGCGCGCGCCTTCTCCAGGGCCGCGGCCGCCTCGCCCGGCTTCTGCTGGGCCATGAGCACGAGACCCCTGTAGTAGTTGGCCTCGGCGTTCTTCGGGTCGAGCTTCAAGGCTTCCCCGAGATAGCCCAGCGCCTCGTCGTACTTCTTGGCGTCGTAGGCGAGGATGGCCTGGGCGACGTAGACATCGGCCTCCGTGGACTGGGCGGCGGCCGGAGTGAGCGAGCCCGCCAGCACCGCCCCGAGGACGGTGAGGAGGCACATCAAGGCGAGGAGACCGGTCCGGACGGGAGTCATTGGCATCGCGGGTCTTTCTATCAAAAAACACCCGCCCCTGTCCACAGTTAGAATAGAGAGGCCCGAACCCCCCAAGAAGGAGGAGCCATGCTCAGACTCACCGCCGTGATCGTCGTGGCCGCAGCGCTCGCCGCCGGATGCACGACCTGGGATCTCGGGACTCAGTGGACCCGGTCGAGCACGATGATGCAGCAGATGACGTACGACGACATGGAGTGCGCGCGTCTCGACGAGGCGGTGAAGCGGACTCCGGAGACGATTCTCGGCGGCGTGCTCGATCTCGGCATGCTGACGATCTCCGAGCTGGCCCGCATCTCGCGCTACAACGACTGCATGACCTCCAAGGGGTACGTGAAATCCTGATGCGGGGGTACGTGAAATCCTGATGCGCGCGGCGTTCTACGACGGTGCGGGCGCCTTTCGCACCGGCGACGTGGAGCGGCCCATCGCGGCCGGCGACGAGACGCTGTTGCGCGTGCGGCGCGTCGGCATCTGCGGCACCGATCTGCACATCTTCCAGGGGCATCTCGACCATCGCGTTCCGAAAGGCGGCGTCATCGGCCACGAGACCTTCGCCGAAGTCGCCGAAGCCCGGCCGGACAGCGGCTTCCGAACAGGCGACCGCGTCGTCGTGGAGCCGCTCAGCGTCTGTGGAGTCTGCCGCGCGTGCCGCATGGGCGCCGACTACATCTGCTACGGCCTCAAGGTGCTCGGCGTGGACCTGCCGGGCGGGATGCGCGAGTACTGGGCCGCCCCGACGGCGCGACTGATCCGCGTGCCCGACGCGCTGGTCGACGACGCGGCGGCGATGATGGAGCCGCTGGCGATCGCCGTCCACGACGTGCGGCGGGCGGCGGTGAAGGCGGGCGACACGGTGCTGGTGCTGGGCGGCGGCCCGATCGGCGCGCTGATCGCCCTCGTCTGCCGGGCCCGCGGCGCGCGTGTCGCCGTCGCCGAGGTGAACCCGTTCCGCCTCGACCTCCTCGGTCGCTACGGCCTTCAGACGGTGCGCGGCGACGGGGACGTCGTCGCCTTCGCCGAGGACTGGACCGACGGCACGGGCGTCGACGTGGCCTTCGAGGTCACCGGCAACGCCGCCGCCGCGCGCGTGGTCACGGACGTCGTGCGCGTGTGGGGCACGATCTCGATGGTCGCGATCCACGCCGAGCCCGTTCCCTTCAACCTGTACCGGATGTTCGCCCGCGAGCTCACGCTCCACGGGAGCCGTCTCTACACGCGCGCGGACTGGGAGGAGGCGATCCGCCTCGCGGCGACGAAGACGATCGATGTGGTGCCGCTGGTGAGCCGCGTGATTCCGCTCGACGCGCTCGCGGACGGGATGCGCGAGGCGCTCGCCGGCGGACCCGTCATGAAGGTTCTCGTCGACGTCACCCGATGAGGCTCCTCGCGCGCAAGCGGCTCCTGCTCCCCATCCTCGCGGCGCTCCTCGTCCTCGGCGCGGTCGTCGTCACGGTCCTGCCGATCGTCATCCGCAGCGTCGCCGAGGACCGCCTGGCGCGGCTGACGGGGCGGCCCGTCGCGCTCGCGGACGTCGACCTGAACCTCTTCACGGGACGTCTCGCCCTCAAGAAGTTCCGGCTCGGACAGAAGATCGGGACCGACGCCACCCTGGAGTTCGAGCGGCTGGAAGTCCAGCTCGGCTTCCTCCCGCTCCTCCGCGGCGAGATCGCCGTGCGCGAGCTGATGCTCGACAATCCCATCATTCGCGTCACGCGCACCGGCCCCGGGGCGTTCGACTTCGATGACCTCCTGGCACTGATCCCGCCCGCCGATCCGGCCAAGCCCAAGGAAAAGTCGGGTCGGGTCGTGAGCGTCGGCGTCCTCGCGCTGCGCGGACTCACCGTCGTCGCGCGCGACCTCGCGGTGGCGCCGCCCGCCGAGTGGCGCGTCGAGAGCCTCACGGTGGAGGCGCGGAACCTCACGACGCGCGCGGGCGCCGCGCCCGGCCAGGTGGGGGCGAGCCTCAAGCTGAACGGCTCGGCGATCACGCTCAAGGACGGCGCGGTCGGCCTGACGCCGCTCCGGGTGTCGGGGCGACTGCGCGTGAGCGGCTTCGACCTCGCCTTTGCGCGTCCGTACGTGCCCGAGACGATCGCCGCCGTCCCCGCCGCGGGCCGCCTCAGCGTCGGCCTCACCTTCGCCCTCGAGCGGGGCGAGGCGGCCCTGAGGAAGTTTGCCGCCTCGGGCGATGTGGGTCTCGAGGGCTTCCAGGCGTTCCGGCGCGACGTGACGGAGCCGTTCGTCACGCTCCCGAAGCTTGCCGTGGCGATCAGGGAGGCCGACCTCGTCAAGCGCGTGTTCACCTTCGCCTCCGTGGACATCGATGGGCTCGACGCGCGCGTGACGCGCGACGCCCAGGGTCGCGTGGACGTCCTCGCGCTCGTAGGCCCGGCGCCGGCGGCGGCGGCGCCTGCGCCCGCTACGGAAGCGCCCGCGGCAACCACCCCCGCGCCCGCCGCGCTGCCCGTCGCCGTCACGCTCGAGTCCGTGAGCCTGCGCGGTGCGCAGGTCACCTACACCGACCAGACGGTGACGCCGACGGCGACGCTCCCGGTGACCAACCTGACGGCGACGGTTCAAGACGTCACCTGGCCCAATACCAAGCCGTTGAGCTTTGACGTCGCATTCGGTTTGCCCACATCAGGCCGGATCACGGCCAAAGGTCAGGGAACATACCAGCCGCTCGACGTCGACATCACCTCGTCCATGCGCGACGGCGCGCTCTCGCCCTACCAGCCGTACCTGCCGATCAAGGCGCGTCTCGACGCGCGCTTCAGCGCCGACAGCCGCTCGCGAATCGCGAGGAAGAACGGACGCATCCTCATCACGTCGAAGGGCAAGAGCGCGATCGACGGGCTCGTCATCCGGGATCCCGACGCCGCGGCCGACGCGCGGCCGCCCTTCAGGATCGCGCGGATCGAGATCGTCGGGCTCGACTTCGCGTGGCCGGGCTTCGCGAAGGTCGATGCGATCACGATCACGAAGCCCGACCTCGAGCTGGAGCGCAACGAGGAGGGCGTGATCAACCTCCGGGACCTCTTCGGTCCGCCCGGCACGCCGCGGGCGCAGGCCGCCCCGCTGAAGACCGTGGCGGGGCCCGCCGCCCCGGCCCCGCCGAAGCAGGAAGCCGCGGCCGAGCCGCGACGCTTCGAGAACCCCGGCAACGCGATCGCCGCGAAGCTGCCGCTGGCGCTCGACTTCGGCAAGATCGCGCTGGTCGACGGCTACGCGCGGTTCCTCGACCGCTCGACGGATCCCGGATTCTCCGAGACCCTGGAGCGGCTCAACGTGACGATCGAGGGGCTGTCGTCCACCACGCCCGGCAAGCGCGCGAAGCTCACAGCCCAGTCCGTCATCGGCGGCGCCGCCACGTTTGCGGTCACCGGCGAGCTGGCGCCGATCGGAGACCTCTACGCGGACCTCACCGTCGAGCTCCGCGACTACGTGCTCGCGTCGGTCAACCCGTACGCCGACTCGACGATCGCGTGGGTCATCCGGCAGGGCAAGCTCCAGGCCAAGATCCACTACCTGATCGACAAGGATCAGATCACGGCGACGAACGAGGTCGTCCTCGGCGGCCTCGAGGTGAAGCGCTCGCGCGAGAGCGACGAGGTGAAGCGGCGCATCGGCCTGCCGCTCGGCCTGATCGTCTCCCTCATCAAGGACTCGGAGGGCGAGATCAAGATCAACGTGCCGATCACGGGCTCTCTGAGCGATCCGAAGTTCGACCTGGGCGATACGATCTGGACCGCGGTCAAGAACGTCCTCACCAACGTCCTGGCGGCGCCGTTCCGCGCCATCGGCCACCTCTTCACGGGCGGCGACGACAAGCTCGAGGAGCCCAAGATCAACCCCGTCGCCTTCGTGCCGGGCTCCGCCGCGCTCACGGACGAGATGCAGCGGCACGTCACCGAGGTCGCCAACTTCCTCCGGCGCTCGCCGTACGTGAAGCTCGACCTGATCCCCATCGTCACGGCGCGCGACGCCGCGGCGCTCAAGGCGCAGGCGCTGACGCTGCGCATCGAGGCGCTGCAGCGCGAGAAGAAGCTGAAGGACTTCAACGAGGCGGTCACCGAGGCCTTCAAGGCGAGGTTTCCCGGCGCGTCCTCGCCGCAGGTCCCGGAGGAGCAGCTCGCGCGGCTCCTCGAAACGGAGCCGCCGGCCGAGGCGCGCGTACCCGAGCTCCTGTCGCGGCGGATGGCCGCCCTCCGCGACGCGTTCGTGAAGGGTGAGGACGTCCCGGCAACGCGGCTCGTGACTCGTGATCCGGTCTCCGCGGTCGGCGCGGACGAGCCGGCGCGTATCGAGCTACGCCTCTCCGACTCCGAGTAGCGTCTCCAGCACCTGCTGGTCGGCGGGATCCACGGACGTCAGGCGCACCTTCGTCACGCGACCGCCCGCGCCGGCGTCCTCGCCCACGACCTTGCCGTAGAGATCGCCCGAGGCGTGGCCGAGCGCCGGGTACTGCAGCCGGATCAGCAGATTCGTGAGCTGGGGCGGCGGCGGCGCCGGCAGCCGCAGGTCGAGCCGCCCCGGGCCCAGGCGCACGACGTCACCCCGGATCGCCTCGGCCGCGACGGACTTGCCCTCGATCGTCCAGCACTCTGCCGGCAGCGCGACGTCGACGGTGCGATCGGCGCCGGGCGCCTCCGGCAGCCGGCGCGCGAAACGGCCGCGGATCCCGCGCAGCTCGTGGAGCATGAGCGGCTCGACCACGCCCTTCACCCTGACGGGGATCGGCGGCCCGACCTCCGCGAGATCGCCGATCCGCGAGAGGGTCTCCGCACTGACCATGATCTGCCCGCCGACCGTCGAGCTCTCGACGCGCGACGCCAGGTTGACCGCGCTGCCGACGACGGCGTACTTCGCGCGCTGCGCGGAGCCGATGTTGCCGACGACCGCCTCGCCGGAATTGATGCCGATGCCCATCTCGAAGGGGGGCAGGCCGCGCTCGACGTGCGCCCGGTTGATCTCGGCCATCGCCTCCTGCATCGCGAGCGCCGCTGCCGCGGCGCGCTCGGCGTGGTCCGGGTACGCCATGGGCGCGCCGAAGATTGCGAACACCGCGTCGCCGATGAACTCGTTCACCGTGCCGCCGTACTCGAGGACGAGGTCGGCCATCCGCGCGAGGTAGTCGTTCAGGACGCCGACGACCTGTTCGGGCGTGCCCCGCTCGGCAAAGCGCGTGTACCCGCGCAGGTCCGACATGAGAATCGTCACCTCGCGCTTTTCGCCGCCGAGCCGGAGCCCTTCCGGCGAGTCGAGCAGCGTCTTGGCGACCTCCGGCGACACGTAGCGGCCGAACGTGTCTCGGATGAAGTCGCGCTGGCGCAGCCCCTCGAGCATCCCGTTGAACGCGTCCGTGAGCTGGCCGACCTCATCCCGCGAGCGGATCGCGAGCGACTGCGAGAGGTCGCCCCCGGCCACCCGGCTCACGCCGATCGTGAGCGCGATGATCGGCCGCGTCAGCCGTCGCGCGAGCAGCAGGCCCGCCAGCGCCGCGCACACCGCGGCGAGGGCCGCGGCCTGGAGGATCTGCGTGCGGACCTCGTCGAGCCGGTCGAGGTAGACGCCGACGGGATAGTCGATGACGAGGACGGCGATCGCCTTGCCACCTTTGTCCATCACCGGCGCGAACGCCGTGATCCACGTGCCGCGCGAGTTGCGGTAGATCCCCGTGAACCGCGCGACGCCGTCCTCGAATGTCCAGCCCAGCGGCTCGACGACCTCGGGCGCCAGTGGATACGCGGTGCCCGGCGCCTCCTCGCCCCGGCTCGTGACGACCAGCGTGGCCTGGCGCCTAGCTCCGTCGTAGCCGACCAGCGTGTACGCGGGAGACGAGAGCAGCAGCTCCCGATCGATGGCGGCCAGCGCCTCGCGGAGGCGCCGATAGGCGGCCGAGTCCTGCCGCCGGGTCCGCTGGACCTCGGCGTGCGCCACCGGGTCGATCAGGAGCGCGCCGGTGCGGGAGACGTTGAGCAGGAGAACGCCGATCGTCTCCTCGACGTCCTTCTTCTGGCGCTCGTAGACGACGGCCCCGACCAGGCCGACCGCGAAGAGCGTCAGGACGACGAAGGCCGCCGCCAGGCGGACGCTCAGGCGATTCCAGAGGCGGAGACGGGCGGCCATGAGCCTTAAGATACGACCATGCGGCTTCCCGGTTCGCCCTCACTCGTCGCGGTCACGGGCAGCCACGGCCTCGTCGGCTCGGCCCTGGTTCGCGATCTCGGCGCCGCCGGCCAGGAGGTTCGCCGGGTGGCGCGCGATCCGGCGACCGGCGCGCTCGATCTCCGGGCCGTCAGCGGCGTCGACGCGGTCGTTCACCTGGCAGGCGAGAACATCGCCGCCGGCCGGTGGACCCACGAGCAGAAGCGTCGGATCCACGACAGCCGTGTCCTGCCGACGCAGGCACTCGCGGAAGCGCTGGCGGCGCTGCAGCGCCCGCCGCGCGTCCTCGTCTCCGCCTCGGGGATCAACTGCTACGGCGACCGCGGCGACGAGCGGCTCACCGAGGCGAGCGCGCGGGGGCACGACTTCCTCGCCGACCTCTGCCGCGACTGGGAAGGCGCGACGGCGCCCGCGGAAGCGCGCGGCGTGCGCGTCGTCCACCTGCGCATCGGCATGGTCGTGAGCGCGCGCGGCGGCGCGCTCGCGAAGATGCTCACGCCGTTCCGCCTCGGCGCCGGCGGCGTCATCGGCTCCGGCAACCAGTGGATGTCGTGGATCTCGCTCGACGACCTCGTCGGCGTGATCCGTCACGCGCTCGCGACCGAGGCGCTGCGCGGACCCGTCAACGCCGTCGCGCCGGCGCCGGTGACGAACCGCGAATTCACGCACGCGCTGGCCAGGGCCGTCCGCCGCCCGGCGCTCCTGCCGCTGCCCGCCTTCGCCGTGCGACTCCTCTTCGGCGAGATGGCCGACGCGCTGCTGCTCGCGAGCGCGCGCGGCGAGCCGGAGCGGCTGCTCGCCACCGGCTACGTGTTCCGCTACCCGACGCTCCCGGACGCCCTCGCGCACGCCCTGCGCTCGCTCGCGTGACCGCCGTCTGGGCTGTCGGCGCCCTCGCCGTCGCGCTCGCGACCTTCGTCATGGGGCTCGCGGGCTTCGGCATCGCACTCGTCGCGATGGCTCTTCTGCCCTACGTCATGGCGCCGGCGGACGCGGTGGTGCTGCTGACGATCTACGCGCTCGTCTTCGCCGCCGTCCTGTTCGTGCCGGTTCGCGCGGACTTCACGCCGCGCGCCGTCGTCGATCTGACCGCAGGAACGATCGTGGGGACACCGCTGGGCGTCTGGGCTCTCGCGGCGCTACCCGTGACCACGCTCACGCGGCTGATCGGGCTG
>WNGG01004776.1_pt1 | contig 15130 bp, 13 predicted proteins | sample 5400661 | NCBI WGS metagenome assembly WNGG01 (sample SAMN13153372, study PRJNA577476) | soil metagenome | isolation source: 100 cm soil or saprolite under Garry oak tree replicate 1 | place: USA:California | collected 2016-06-15
GACTGTTGAATGGAGTGGAGGTTGGTGTTGATGGTCCGTTGATTGCGATCTCGAACTCGCGCGTCACGACTCCAAAAACACCTTTTGGTTTTGGCGACCTGGACTTTCATATCAAGTACAACTTTCTTAAGGAGCGCGAAGGATCACGCTGGCCGGCGCTAACTGCGACGTTCAACATCGAGCTGCCGACCGGTAACGCGCGCGAGCAAATTGGCTCGGGCTTAACTGACTACTTTCTGAATGGCATCCTGCAGAAGTCAGTAAGCAAGAGAACAAAGTTGAGATTGAACGGCGGGATTCTTTTTGCCGGGAACACGACGACTGGTGAGATTGGCATTAAGTCGCGCGGCAAAGTTTTTGTCGGCGGTGCTTCACTCGTGAAGCAGGTTACGCCAAAGCTCGATCTTGGGGCTGAATTAACGGGCGCGGTGACCAGCAGTCTCAAATTAACCCGAGGCCAACTGCAAGCTCTAGTCGGCGGGAATTATGCGCTAACAAAAAAGATGACCTTTGACTTTGGAATCCTGGCCGGGAAGTTTGCCGCCAGCCCGCGCGCCGGTGTGCAGCTTGGCATCTCGGTGGATTTCTAGGCGACACTGTATACGACGTCAAACGACTTTGGGAGGAATGCATGGCACGAAAACAACGAAACAGGTTGGGCGAATTCCTGGCGCAGCTCGCGCTAAAAGCGACGAAAGCCACCGGAACGTCCAGGGCTTTCATTCTTGCCGTGGCCGTCGTAATCATCTGGTTGATCACCGGGCCGTTTTTCCACTTCTCCGACACATGGCAACTTGTGATCAATACCGGCACCACGATAATCACCTTCCTGATGGTTTTTCTGATACAGCGCACGCAAAACAAAGACGCGCTGGCGATTCACATCAAGCTCAATGAAATCGTCGCCGCTCTCGAAGGCGCCAGCAATAGAATAATCGACGTGGAGGACCTGACCGAGGAAGAAATTGAAACCCTCCACAAGCACTACCGGAAGCTCGTCGAGATGGCCAAGAAGGATCTGAAGCTTACCGAAAGCCACTCGGTGGAAGAAGCCGAGGCGAGGCATAACATCAAGCACAGTAAGCATCGCCACCAGTCAAAGTCATAGCCTTTGCTTCGAAAGTTGTGACTGAGTAAGTTACGATGGTGAACATGTGAGATATCGGTTCCACTACTGATTGGTTTCTGGTTCATTCATCCCACCACGATCATCGACTCAATGTTTGCCTTCTAACTTGGGCTCGATGGCGAATGCGCTTGACTCTGGCTTTGCGGCCCCAAAGCGTGCGCCATCTGCTGCCCACAAGGACGTCCACGTATCCGCCCTCCGCCAACATGAAAGGCGCATCGATAACCCCCAGATGGTCCATCTTCATTTGGCCCCTCTTATGTTCCATCTCAAACCATTCCGGCACAACCCAGTCGGACACCTTCACGCCCTGAATCTTATAAGAATTCGCCTCCACGGGATCGCAAACCTCAAGGCCGAAGAGCCCGGTCCTTGAGCGCCCGCCGATTCTGCACTTGCCGATAGCATAGAGGTTCACGCCGGGATCGGCGATCATCTCCAGTAGTTCGTGCGAGAGAGTGGTGGTGTACTCGCCCGAGGCAGCGATGTCGTCCTTCGCGAAGAGATAGGTGATCGGTTTGCCATTCTTGATGTGATAGCCCAGGTATCCGCCTTTCCCGGCCGAGTCCTTAATGATCACCTTCATGTCGTAGCGCCTGGCATTGAAAACCAGGTGCGCGCCCCAGCCCCAGACCGGTTCAAAGTCTCGCGTGATCTGTTTCTGCAAGGCGGGAATAACGCGCTTCACGTCGGCATCAGAGACGATTCTCGACTTATTGATTATGCAAATTGTGGGGTTCATACTCATCTCTCCTGTTTTGAGTTTGTGTCGATCGACGAATGAGCCAATGACGCTCTCGAAGGCGGATACCGTAAGTGCGCGCAACTGCCGAGCGCCAATCTGTATTCGCGAGGCGCCGGGACGATATGCCAAATGCTGTCCGCGAGTCAATGTTACAAGGATGTTTTCATTTTTTCTCGAAGGTGCTAATCTCCGCGCTCTAGTGAAGAATTTGCAAACAAGGCCGGGAGGGACGAATGGCTCGAGATGCCGCCACTACTGATCGACTGCGCCAGCTAATTTCAAGGCTCGAGTCAATGACCAGGGACGGCGGGCTGCGCTGGGAAAGAGAGGCCGGCTCGGCGCACCGCTATGCGCGTTGGAACAACAACCTCTTGATTCTCGGCCCCAGTGAGCCGCTGCGCGACAAGCAGGTGCCACGCTACCTGTTCGTCACCCCGTTTGACTCGTCTGCCTGCATCGAGATCAATTCGAATGATGAGGAGCTGGGCCACGCGGTGTCAGAGTTAGTTGCGACGGTAGAGTCGGCCACCAGAGATGAACCGGTTACCGATCCATTCGCGCTGACAGATGACGTTCTTGCACGCCTGACTGATTGAAATGGTCCGGCCGATCTTATCCCGTCAATATCGTATGACGATTTGAACCCGCTTGGGAGGAATAATAGAAGTTATGGGCACTGAGAAAACATTGAGCGAAGAAGCTGAGAGCCTTTCGCAGGTTCCTCTCTTCAAGCGTCTGGAGCCGCACGAGCTGGAAAAACTTGCGGAGGAAGTTGATCAGGTTAACTACAAAGCCGGCGACATAATATTCAACGAGCGTGACCGGGGCGACGCGCTGTACGTTGTCGAAACGGGTTCGGTGCGCATCTGGGTCTGGGACGAGGATGTGCAAGAGGTCACGCTGGCAGAACTTAAGCCGGGAGAGTTTTTCGGTGAGCTGGCGGTGCTCGATCGCGGCGAGCGTTCGACCAGCGCGACGGCCATTGTTGACACGCACCTCCACCGCTTGAGCAGTGATGATTTTCAGCAGTTCTTGATGGAACACCCTGACTGCGCGATCGATGTCATCTGCGAGATCGGAACGCGCATGAGACAGACAAACCAGCTCGTGTCGCAACGCGTGTCGCGCAATATCAATAAGGAGATAGAAGAACGGTCGACCATAGGCCAGCGGGTGGCCGACAAGGTAGCTTCATTTGGGGGCTCGTGGACATTCATTTTCATTTACTGTGGCGCTCTCCTTCTCTGGATGGGTGTCAATACGTTCATGCTCGCTTACTATGGTCACGGTGAGAACGGGGCCCAATTCGATCCCTACCCATACATCCTTTTGAACCTGATGCTCTCAATGACCGCAGCGCTGCAGGCGCCCGTGATCATGATGTCGCAAAACCGGGCCGCCGAAAAGGACCGGCTGGCTGCCGAGCAGGACTTCAAAGTGAATCTGAAAAGCGAATTGATGCTGGAGGAACTAGTGCGCAAGAGCGGCGGCCGAGACGCGCAGCTCGACCAGTTGGTTGATATCGTCAGCTCGTTGCGGGACACGAAGGGAACTGGCAGTGGCCAACCTCCCTCATGAGTATTCACGCGGCGCAGTGAGAATAGGGGCACCGCATGCCGTGCCCCTTTTCGATTTGTTTGGCGCGAGTCGCTAAGGCGACCTGGGTGGACCACTGGCCGGTCGCGAGGTGTTTCCGGTGCGCGCTGCGGGAGTTTTCACGGGCGCAGCGCCTCCCCTGGGAGCGAGGCGGCCATTCCGCGTCAGAGCGATCCGCTTGTCCCGGCTCGCGCCGTCATCCACCATCACACGAATCGCGCGATACGAGCCGTCGCGCGTTTTGTTTGTCGGATTGTAAGCAAGCACATACTGCGTACGCAGATCGCGCACAATGGCGCGGGCAATCTCGGGAAGCTCAGACAACGACTGCGGAAAGAAAGCACGCCCGCCGGATTCGGTGGCCAGCTTATTGATCAAATTGACGGCCTTGTCGCGCGGGCTCTTTCTGATAAAGCCGCCCTCTTTATCGAGTTCGTTGATAAATGCGATTAGGTAGATCTGTACATCCTCTTCGCGCAAGCGTTGAAAGAGCTGAGTCTCCTTGTAATAGCTGTTACGATCCTCGCCGTCAGTAATCACAATCAGCGCTCGGCGTCGGCGGTCATTGTCGCCGCCTTTCTTGTACTCTGCGACGTGCTCAGCAGCGAGATAGACCCCATCGATCACCGCTGTTTGACCACCTTCCACATAGAGATTGTCCAAAGCATCAAGCAGCAGATCCTTGCTTGAGGTGAAGTCTTGAAGCGTTTCGATCTTGTCGCTGCTGATAAAGCGCTCGAGAAAAGTCTCATCAGCTGACTTGTTGCTGTTAATGATCGTTTTCGCCGCGTCGATCACGCCGGTCAACTGGGTGCGAAGGGAGCCGGAAGTGTCAACCGCAAGTCCGTAGCTAATAGGCACTTCTTCGCGCGAGAAGACGAAGACCGGCTGCGGCACACCGTCTTCGAAAACATGAAACTCATTTTGCCGCACGTTGTCGATTGGGCGGTTGTTGCGATCGATCACCCGTATGTTCAGCGTCACCAACTCGGTGTGGAATTCAATCGTGGTATCCGGATCGATCTCCTGCGGAGGCGTCGGAGTTGGTTTTGGTTTCAGTTTCGGGGGCGGCGGCGCTTCGCCCAGCGCTGGAGCGGTTTTGTTCCTGGGCGTGGGCGCCGGTGTCGCGGTTGCTCGAGGCGCCGGTGCCTGGCTCGGGACGTTCGCGGGTGTCGGGGTTGGCGTCGCCGCGGGCTGCAGCCCGGTGCGACGCGGGCGTCCCTCAGGCGACTGGGCGCCGCTTAATCGCGAGGAAAACAGGAGCGAGAAGACGGCCGCAAAAACCGCGACAAGCAAAAGGATACGACGCGCCAATTTTGCTGAGTGATCGTTAGAAGCCTTCATTTACCAGATAAGTCCTCACTAAATAAAATGCCTAATCGAGGCGAATGCTCAGGCGCCGGTTCGCCTGCTGCTACGAGACGAATAGTCTATCTCGCCTGGCCCGACAATGCGAAGCGCCCCGCACGCCCGACCACAACCTTATCGGGACAGCGTGGCGCTAAAAACCGTTCCGCTCTCTCGGGCTACTTCGCGGGAGCTGGGGCAAACAGCGTCGCGAACTATCGCGTCCACTGCGCACACCGCAAAAGATGCTTTGGGAGACTTAACGCGTTGCCGGCGGGCTACGGCCATACTTCACTTCGAGCCTGTCAGCGAGTAGTAGCCCTCTTTACTGCGCACAAACAGACGCGGCAGACCGCGCGGCGGCGTAATCTTCACTTTAATGTGATGCCACCGGCCGTCCTTCGAAAAGTTCGTCGGCTTGTAGCCGATCGAGTATTGATGGCGCAACTCCAAAGCAATCTGTTCGAAGATATCGTCCATCTCGGCGTTGGTCCTGGGAAAGAACGCCTTACCGCCAGAAACATTCGAAAGCTCGTCAAGAATACCCTGGCCATCCATGCCCAGAGAGCTGCCGGCATCGGAGCCGCCCAGGATGCCGATGGAGTATAGCACTACATCGGATTCCTTTAAGAGCCGGCGCACTTCGCTGAAGGTGTATCGCGAATCGTTGTCCTGACCGTCGCTAATCAGCAGCAGCGCGCGCTTTGGGTGCGCACCACGCTGCACCTTCTCGACACCCAGGTAACAGGCGTCGTAGAGCGCCGTATTGTTGCGAGTCTGAACGAAAGTGAGTTTATCGAGCACCGCATTGCCGTCGCGAGTCTTGTCGAGCAAAAGCTGCGCCCGCGAATTGAAGGCGATCAAAAAATACTCGTCGGCATTATGGCTGGTCTGAATAAACCGCGCGAGAGCCTCGCGCGCGCGTCTGATCTTGTCGCCGCCCATCGAGCCCGAAACGTCAAAAATGACACCGACCGACACCGGCGCATCGTCGTCACTGAAAAAAGAAATGTCCTGCGGCAGCTTTTCGTCGAAAACCGCGAAGGCGCTTTTGTTCAGGCCCGAAACGTAGCGGCCATAAGGGTCAGTAACGGTGACGGTTAGGGTAACAAGGTCCGAGTTTATGATGATCTCCGGACGGTCCAGTTCTTTTCCAAGTTTTTGCGGTTCGGTGGTCGGCTTTGGTGACGGCGGAGTGTCAGCTGGGGGTTTCTCCTGAGCTTGGCCGATGCCGGCAAGGAGGAATGTTGCAAGCAGAAAAGCGAAGCACGCGACAAAAGCGTTTGCAACCGCATGCCGGTGGCGTGGATTCATGTGACCTTCGGCTCCTTTCGGAAGCACTCGAACTAACGGTCATTGGTCGGACGGGACTTCGCCAACACAGATGCGGGTTCGGGAAACAGTGATGCCTGAGAATCTTTTGGTTGATCCCAACCGGGACTGGCCTGCGTGGGAGACGCCGCGCGCCCGTTCCTTAGCTGTCTGTGCTAACTGCTGCCATTGTAGGGCAGGGCGTTATCGCGCGCAAGAAAGAAATCCTCGTTTTGATTTCTATTTCTGACTTCTGTGAGCTGTGGCCGTGCCGGTTCGCAAGAGGACCGACGCTTTTTGGACGGGGGGGTGACCGCGGATTCCATGGTGGCCGGGGATTCCATGTTCCCGGAAGGCCAGGCAAGACTTTCTCTAAACTATGCGCTCAGCCCTCCGCTGCTACATTGGCGCCCCTTCAATGACGCTGAAAGGAGACTCGGTGGCGACGGTCCGTGTTAGCCGGAAGCCGGATGCGCCGAACAGCCGGCGAAACTCTTCTTCCGTGCGTTCGCGCCCGCCGGTCATCACCAGCATGTTGAGATCGATGAACTTGGCAAAGTGAGGCTCTATACCTGGCGGAATCACTGCCTCAATAACCATCAACCGGCCATCGTTTGTGATCGCCCGGCGACAGTTTCTTAAAATCGTCGTAGCACGCTCTTCATCCCAGTCATGGATGATCCATTTCAGAATGTAACCATCGCCGCCGGCGGGCACCGCTTTGAAGAAGTCGCCGGCGATGATTTCGCAGCGATCGGCAAGACCGGCGGCTTCAAGTCGCGTCTGCGCTCCTTCAATCACCTGCGGCGAATCGAAGAGCACGCCATTCATGCTTCGGTTGGCTTTGAGAATCGACGTAATTAGTCCGCCGTGCCCACCACCGATATCCACGAGCTTCTTAACTGCCGAAAAATCATAGCGCGCCAAATCACCTCGTTCGCGGCAGCGGTCATCCCGGACATCGCGTCGTTGAAGATCCTGGCGTTCTCAGGATGCTGTTCGAAGAATTTCCAGACGTCCGTTCCGAAATGATGATCAAACGCAATCTCGCCGGTCCTTACGCTGTGCATGAGATCGCCCCAGGCGGGATAGTGCTCCTCGCCGAGCTCGGTCATCGCGAAGGCGCGCAGCGAGCCGGGAACTCCGCTCTGTAAAGTCCCCGCGAGCGGCGTTAGCGAGAAACGCAGATCACCGTCTTCGGCAAAAACCCCAACACTGGCGAGGGCGCGCAGCACGCGATAAAGCGACGCCGCGTGAGTGCCGGTCGCAGCTGCCAACTCATCGACGGTCCTGGGTTGATCCTTGATCAGATCGGCGATCCCCAGTTTTGCCGCGATATAGATCGCCCGCGAGATCCAGAAACCAGAAATGAGCTTGAGCATTGCTTCTTGCGGTCTGACTTCAGCAGGTGCTGCCTGTGCCGGATTGTTCATTGATTGCAGTTCAAACCTTTCCCGTTAGAATGTCACTTGATTTCTCGCAAAGACAACTTTTCGGAGCCGCATTCTATCGCAGGGGAGCCGCTAATGCACAGTCGGAATTTTGTTGAGGCTGGCAGCGTTGGCCCGTGAGACTTGGTTTTCCATTGCAACTTTGTTGCACCGCTGGCGTGTAGGAAAATGCGTGGTCTCCCGGATCACTGCCGAGTGAAACCGCGTGGTATACTTCGGCCCTTAGTGACCGGTTCAGCCAGCACGGCTCGGATACGCCCCAGCATAAAGCCGCTTCGGATTTCAACGGGACTGAGCAAGGAATGGATAGCAACGAATGGCTGAGTTTATTTGTCGTTTAGGAACGCCTGCGGGCGAGGTGGTGACGCGAACCGTTGAAGCGCCCGGCATCAACGAAGCGCGCGCGCATCTCGAACGCGAAGGATTCAAAGTCTTCAACGTCACGCCGCCGAAGACTTCGGGCGTAACGGCGTTGACCCAATTTGGACGACTGGGCGCTCAGGCTCGCGTCAAGGCAAACGACTTTCTCCTCTTCAACCAGCAACTGGCGGCGCTGATTCGGGCCGGCATCCCGATCCTCCAGGCAATTTCAATGTTGCGGAAGCGGGCCGCCTCAGCGCGCCTGCGTGCCGTGCTCGGCGATGTAGAGGAAGAGATACGAGGTGGCTCGGCCTTGTCGGAGGCATTCGCGGCGCAGGGGCAAGTCTTTCCCAGAATCTATACCGCGTCTATTCTGGCCGGCGAGCGCTCGGGCGCTCTGGACGAGGTGTTGAGCCGCTACGTCACCTACATGCGTCGCAGCGTTGGACTGCGCCGCAAGATCCGGGGTGCGCTGGCCTATCCGGTTTTTCTGCTCTTTGCGTCGCTGTGCATGATCACTTTTCTGAGCGTTTACGTCGTGCCGCGCATGTCCGAACTGTTTACTGGTTTCGGCAGCGATCTCCCGCTCCCGACGAAGATCGTTGTTGGCCTTTCTCATTGGCTCACCGCCAACGTTTTCTGGTTTGGGCCACTGGTGATTGGCGGCGCAGTTTTGTTTTATCTTTGGTCGCGCACGCTCCAGGGTCGACTAAAACTGGACGCATTTGTTTTGAAAGTTCCATTTGCCGGTCCGCTCGTGGTTCAGTTGTCGGTGGCCCAGGCCACTCGCTCGCTGGCGACGCTCCTGGCCGGCGGCATCACGCTGGTCGAGTCGTGGGAAATCGCTTCCGAGTCGATTTCCAACCGGGAGCTTCGCCGCAGAAGCGCGGCCATCCTGCCCATGATCCGAGAAGGGCGTTCGTTCACGGAGAGTTTGGAGTCTGCGGCGTGGTTGCCGCTGCTGGCTCTCGACATGATTGGGATCGGCGAACGATCAGGCAGTTTGCGGGAGATGCTCGACGAGGTCGCAGTCTTCTATGACGCCGAGTCAGAGGTGCGCCTTGAACAGTTGACGACTACCCTTGAGCCTGCGATCCTTGTGGTCATGGGCGTGGTTGTCGTCACCATCCTGTTGGCCATCTATCTGCCGATTATTCGATCGATCTCAGGCGGCATCGGAGTGGGCGGTCATTAGATTGATGCGGGGAAATTGTTAACTTGCGCGCCCTAAACAAGCCAACCGCTACAAGCAGGAAAGAAATAGTTGACTGAAGAACCTACTGAAACTCTAGTGTTGCCGGACGAGCATCAGCTTCCGCTGATGCCGGAAGACAACGAGCCTCCGGAAGTGAGCGCCGCAAAGGAGCTGGCCCGCCGTTATCGTCTGCCCTATATCGATCTCCTGCCACACAATGGCGATTCGCCGATCGATTACAATTTGTTCACCGAAGTGCCGGTCGACCTGATGGTCCGCCACCAGTTTGTTCCGCTCAAGCGAGACGCGAGAGGGCTGCACATTGCCATGGCGGACCCGACTGACCTTGAACGTCTCGACGAGCTGGCCGGGGCGCTGCACTGCCGATTGATTCCGTTCGTGGCCACTGCCGGAGCGATAGACGTAGTCTTGCGCCGGGGTGACACAACCCAGCGCGTGTTGCAAGAGGCGGCGTCGGGCTTTCGCATCTCGCTGGTCAGAGAGACCGAGCAGGGCGAAGAGGTGCTGGATCTTGATCGACTGGCGACGGATTCCGAAATGTCGCCGATCATCAAGCTCGTCGATACGATCATTTACAACGCAATGGAGTCGCGAGCGTCGGACATTCACATCGAGACGCGCGATACTGAAGTGCAAGTCAAGTATCGGATCGACGGCGCGCTCTATGCCAAAGTCGATCCGATCGATCTTGCTTATCATCAGACGCTGATCTCGCGCATCAAGGTGATGTCGGAACTTGACATCGCCGAGCGGCGCGTGCCCCAGGACGGACGATTCCGGGTGCGCTACAAAGCTCGTAACGTCGACTTCCGCGTCTCGATCATGCCGACCATTCACGGCGAAGACGCGGTGATTCGTATTCTCGACAAGGAACAGATCAACGAATCGTTTCGCAACCTCAATCTGGATGTGGTCGGCTTTGCCGAAGAAGATCTGAGAAAGTTTCGGCGCTACATCGCGGAACCGTACGGCATGGTGCTGGTCACGGGTCCAACCGGATCGGGTAAAACGACGACCTTGTACGCCGCGCTGAACGAGATTAGAAATGAGGAAGACAAGATCATCACGATCGAAGACCCGGTCGAGTATCAATTGCACGGCATCACGCAAATACCTGTAAACGAGAAGAAGGGCTTAACATTCGCGCGCGGTTTGCGTTCTATCTTGCGCCACGATCCCGACAAGATCATGGTCGGCGAGATTCGCGACAACGAGACGGCGCAGATTGCCATCCAATCGGCTTTGACGGGCCATCTCGTATTCACTACGGTCCACGCGAACAACGTCATTGACGTGATCGGGCGCTTCATTAACATGGGGGTCGAGCCGTATAATTTCGTCTCGTCTTTGAATTGCGTGCTCGCCCAGCGCCTGACTCGGTTGCTCTGCAATTTGTGCAAGCGCGCATATCGCCCTTCAGACGAGGAACTGATAGAGTCAGGCCTCAAGCCGGAGGAGCACCGGGGCGTAGTGCTTTACACGAGTGTCGGCTGCGACACCTGCAACCACACCGGTTACCGCGGGCGCACGGCGATTCATGAGTTACTCGATCTTTCGGACAACATTCGGGAAATGATTGTTGAGCGAAGACCGGGGTCTGAAGTAAGACGAAGCGCCGAGGCCGAAGGGCTAAAGGGCCTGCGCGAATCGGCCCTGAAGAAAGTGTTCTCCGGGATTTCGACCTTGCATGAGATCAACCGGGTGACGTTTGTCGAGGAAGTAAACGTTAGTAAATAGCTGATTTCAAATTTCAGATCTGAGATTTGAGATTTCAGATTTCAGATTTGAGATCTGGGATATCTGACTAAGAAAGCGACAAACTGAAAGTTTGTCGGACACTTGGGGAACCAGGTGTTCCCCGGAGCGTTTAAAGAGAACCGGGCCAGATGACTTGCATCCTGGCCTCCACGGCGGCATGATCGCGCCGCTTAATATCCAACTCCTCCTGGGAGAAAGAACCATGAGAACGACAATTCGGATGCGCCTATTCGTTTCGCTCCTAGTTACCTTCTGCCTGTTGGTCATGCCCATCAGCGCCTTTGCGAAAAAGGGCGATGCTCACTTCAAGAAGGGCATGGAGTACGAGGCTGCCCAACAGTGGGAAAAGGCCGCGCAGGAGTTCACGCTGGCGGTGGCCGCCAACCCTTCGAACACGGAATATCAGCTCCATTTCCGGCGTGCTACCTTCAATGCCTCGCAAGCGTTTATGTCGCAGGGACGGGCGCTCGCCGAGCGGCGCGATTATGTTGGAGCATACAACGCCTTCCGCCAGGCGTACGGATACGATCCGGTGAATCAACTGGCGGTCTCCGAGATGGAACGAATGCTGCGCCTGCAAGCGGTGAAGGATGGAACTGCTGCGCCGAATGGGCCGACAGAAGGGGAAGAGAATGGCGGCGGAACACCTGCGAACGGGCAGACGGCACAGGAGCCCGCGGCGCCTACCGCCCGGACCGAGCAGCTCCGCGTGATCAGTTACAGCGGGGATCTCAAGGCCTTCATTCGTAGTCTCTGCGATCAGCTCAACCTCAACGTTGTTTTCGACAAACAGTCATTTATGCAGCCGCGCACGATCGACATCAATCTCAAGGAAGTAACGACCGCGCAAGCGCTGGATTACATCTTTCTCCAGGAGAGTTTGTTCTTTCAGAAACTGAGCAAACGAACAATCCTCGTCGCCGACCAGCAGCGCCGGGCGCAATATCAGCAACTGGTACTGCGCACGTTCTTCCTTTCGAACACCGATCCACAGAAAGCGAGCGAACTCATTACGCGGGCCATCCCGCCATCGGTTGGCCGGCCGCAAACGATCGTCGTGCCGGATAAAGAAACCAACACTTTGACCGTGCGTGATACGGCCGAGAATGTGCGGCTGATTGGTGACCTGCTGACCAGCATCGACAAAGATCGCCCTGAAGTCGTGATGGAAGTGAACATCTATGAGGTCTCGAAAACGGACTTCCTGCAGCTGGGTAATCAGATCGGAACACCTGGCCCTAATGGAACATTCAATCTCGGTGGTTCACCGGGCCTAACTGTTCTTACCTCAAACGGTACTGTCGACCGACTGCGGACCGGCGTGAATCTCGCAAGTATAGCCGGGGGTGTTCCCACTGCGGCGGCGGCGGCGTTAATTCTACCGCCTTCTATACTGACCGCGTTCCAAAGCAAGACCAACGCGAAACTAATTGCCTCAACGCAGGTTCACGCGTTCAATAACGAAGAATCAACGGCGCGCATTGGCCAGCGTGTGCCAGTTCAGACAGCGCAGGCTTATCCCTTTGGCGTTCAAACTGGAACGCCCAATCCCGGCACGGGAAACAATTTTCCCACCGGCGGTTTCCCGGTAATCAACTACGAGCCGACTGGTCTGACGCTCAAGTTTACGCCGCTGGTTTATCCGAACTTCGACGTTCAGGTAAAGATGTCGATCGAGTCGAAGGACGTGACGGGCAACAACACCAACGGACTCCAACCAACTTTTTCGGAGCGCACCATTACCGGCACGGCGCGTGTGCAGAATAATCGCACGATGTTATTGGCAAGTGTCTCGCAGGACATTCAATCGACCGGACGTCAGGGATTGCCCGTGCTGGGCGGCCTTCCTCTGGTGGGCCGACTGTTTTCGTCTCCGACCCGAGATAATCGCCAGGTCGATATCGTTATCGCGGTAACGCCGCGCGTTTTGCGCGCGCCCGCCGTGACGCCGCGCGATCTGATCGACCGGCCGAGTGGCACGCTTTCGAATCCGACACTCGGGACGATTGCGACGGTAATTGCCGAGGCTGATCGCGAAGACCAGATAGCCGCGGCGCGTAAAGTGCCCCGCAACGTGACCGTGCAGGTGCCCGATGTTAATCCGGGAGTTTTCGCAGCGGCTGAGAACGTTATAAACACATCGAGCGCCGGTGACACTCAGTCCAGCGCGCCGAAGCCCAGCCAGGTCGATGCGGCCGCGTCGGCCTCGGTATCAGCGAAGAACGAGTCGAATACCATGGCCACCAGCAACGCCTCGCCGGTTCAGACCGCCGCACCGGTGGCGCCAGATCGAAAGACGTCGGCTACCGAGGAGTCGCAGGCCTTTGTGCCGGCGCCAAAGTCTTTGATTAATAACCAGGCGGCGACGGAGGTTGCGGCGGTGAACACGGGAACGGTTGGACCGACCAACGCAGTGCTGACAAGTTTGGCAAAGCCCATCGACGTCTCGGTGGATACGGTTAAGGCATCGAGAATCGCGCAGCTTAAGCTCGCGACGACAGATGAAGCTCTGAAGGTCGGTGAGAAGCGACGATTTGCCGTTGAGCTGAAGTCCGACGTTCCGCTTGGCTTGGCTGTGTTGACACTGCGGTTTGATCCACGTCTCGTTGCGGTGCGCGGGGTGTCCACCGGCACTATGTTTGCGGACAACAAAGACGGTGCGCCGCGTATCACCCAGTCATCGGACGCAAACGGCGTTTGCTTGATCTCGATCTCGGCAGTGAGTGGCGCGCAGCCGTTTAAGGGAGCGGGCGTGCTGTTGTTCATCGATGTCGAGGCGATCGCCGCCGGCGACGGCGGCCTGGCATTCGATAAGGACAACACGCACCTTATGGCGACCGACGCGCGCGATGTCGTGCTCGAATTGTCGCAAGGGCAGACGACGATAAAGCAGTAAAATGAAGTGCAGAGAACAAGACGCGGCCACGCGGCGACGCGGTGACACGGTGAGGGTGGTGCGATTAACTGGTCACCGCGTTGCCGTGTCAGCGTCCGGCGAAAAGGGATTCACGCTCATCGAGCTGGTGATCACCATCGTAGTGCTGACCATTCTCTCGCTGGGTATCATTCCGCTGGTTAAAGTATCGATCAAGCGGCAGAAGGAGCAGCAACTGCGCGACGCTTTGCGCGAGATGAGGCTGGCGATAGACCAGTTTCATCGCGAAGCGTTGATTTATCCTTGCGCACTACAAACCAGTGCTGCGAACCCTAACCCTAACCCGCAGCTGCCCATCGATCCGCGCATTAAGGTCGCGATCACTGATTGCACGATCTTCGGAGTCGACAATCCCGACCGTTATCCGCCTGATCTCGAAACACTTGTAAGCGGCGTCAATGTTATTCCTATTTCTGGATTTGCCGGTGGCCGTGGTCAGCAGGGTGTGAATGCCACACAGGTAGGAGAGCTAGCGACGAAAAAGAAAGTTTACCTCCGCGGTATTCCCGTCGATCCGATGACCGGGAAAGCCGAGTGGGATTTGCGTTCATGCTACGACAGCGCCGATGTGTCGTCCTGGGGTGGTGAGAATGTTTTCGATGTCCGCTCGAAATCTAAAGACACCGCGCTGAACGGGGAGAAGTACAGTGACTGGTAGGTGCGAGGCGAGACACGGAGACACGGAGACACGGAGACACGGAGCAGGTTTCTCCGTTGCGGTGTCGCGGCGTCTCTTCTCCGCGTCTCCGCGTCTCAGCGTCTCCCCGTCTGGATTTACGCTGCTCGAGCTGATGATCGTCATCACGATCATCATCATTCTGGCCGCGATTGTTTTACCACAGTATCAGAAGACGATCGCCGCGGCGCGCGAGGCGGTCTTGCACGACGACCTGTTCCAGATGCGGAAGCTGATTGACGAATACGCTGCCGACAAAGGCAAGCTGCCGCAGTCATTGGACGAGCTGGTTACCTCCCGCTACATGCGCGAGATTCCCGTGGATCCGTTCACGGATCAGAAGGATTGGACGGTGACCATGGGCGATGATCCGAACTCTTCCGGCGGCGAGCAGGGCGTGACCGACGTTCACAGCGCATCGCCGGAGGTTTCATCCGACGGCAGGCCCTACAGCGAATGGTAGGAACATTGCCGATTGCCAATTGGCGATTTCCGATTGATCTGCTGATTCCCAATCGCGAATGGCTACTTGCGTGCTAGTCTTGTAAATCGGCAATTGGCAATGGGAAATTGGCAATGAATAGACTCACCGACCCATGGTACCCG
>WNGG01004973.1_pt1 | contig 15129 bp, 16 predicted proteins | sample 5400661 | NCBI WGS metagenome assembly WNGG01 (sample SAMN13153372, study PRJNA577476) | soil metagenome | isolation source: 100 cm soil or saprolite under Garry oak tree replicate 1 | place: USA:California | collected 2016-06-15
GCAAGAGGAACAAGCCCTTGTCGGAACTGTACCAGGCCGCATTGGGACGAAGAGCGGCTGCCGAGAGGCCTGGCGGTTCAGGAACCGTATACGAGTAGAACGCAGGCGCTTTGAACGTTTCGTCCCCTGGCCAAAACCCGGCACTGATCACTTCATGCGAGTAGGCTTCGCGTGTGATCCGATCAGCCCCTTTGCGCTCGGGTGCGCGTCGTCCCGAAAAGCGCGAGACCGCCAGGTCGAAACTCCCCCAGAAAAAATGGATGGGACTGCTCTTGCCGAGAAAAGGGGAGCGGTAGCGCTTCAAGACCTTGTCGACTTGCACCAGGATGCGCCAGAAGCGCTGGGCGTAGATGGGGTCGTAGGAGGCGTGGACCTCATCTTCATCACAGCGAATGGGATTGCGCACTTCGCTCGGCAGCGTGTTGATCGTGACCTCGATCCCCAAAGCGTGCAAGCAGGCCATAAATTCCTGGTAAAAAGCGGCGACGGACCGGGGGATCAGTGGCAGCGTTTTGCTGGTCACGCGGGGTGACATACAAGGTGACATGCCACCAGTGGTTCACCAATGGACTCAGTTCCATTCTGACCTTGCCCACGATCTGTGTCCACAGATGCAGGGTCTGACAGGTGTCCTTCCATGCCTCAAATGGGAGCGCTGGCCAGCTCTCCGCTCGTTCCCCTTGCTGTGTCTTGCTTGTGCTTTCCATGTGTTGCTCCGCCTGGTTGTCTCCCTGCCCCCTTGCTGAGCACCTCGAGGGCATCACGATCCCTGGCTCGCTGTTTGGAGTGCAGCCAATAAGGCATTGTGCTCCCAGGAACCGCGATACACGACTCCATTGATGAAGAAGGTGGGGGTGCCTTGCACGCCACTGCGTTCGCCACCTTCCACATCCTCCTCGATGCGGACGAGAGCGCGTTGGTCGGCCAGAGCGACTGCGTACTGCTGCATATCGAGACCAACCGCTACGGCAAATTGCTCCAGATCGGAATCCTCAAGGGTATGCTGGTGGTGGAAGATGTAATCATGCATCTGCCAGAACTTGCCCTGTGTTGCGGCGGCCTCGGCTGCCAGAGCCGCGTGCAGCGCGTGGGGATGGATTTCGGTGAGTGGGAAGTTGCGAAAGACAAAGCGTAACTGGTCCCCAAGTTGTTGCTGGATTGCTCTCACGATAGTCGTCGATTGGCGGGTGTAGGGGCATTCGTAGTCGCCATATTGTACCAACGTTACGGCGGCTGTTGCAGGTCCTTGACGGTGGTCCCGTTCACTGACGGGTTCCACAAGATGTTTTCCCTGTGTCATCGTCATCTTTCCTTTTGGTTCTCCCAAGAATCGGATGGTAAGGGAGGGCGCTTCTCCAGCGAGGGCGCGGCATTCGTCCCCGCCCCTACCCGATACAGGCCGCTCCATTAGCCCCCGATATGTGGCAGAACTGTTCCTTTTCGAGGTGTCTTCTCACTACAAGCCGTGGTGTCTCTGGAAGGTCAAGCATCGATCAAGCAGGCTCGAGCATCACCTGATCGATGTAACACCAGACCCAGTCCTCTCCAGGCTGGAAGGACTGAATGAGCGGATGGTTGGTCGCGTGGAAATGCCTGGTGGCGTGCTTGTTCTTTGAAGAGTCACAGCAGCCCACATGTCCACACGTGAGACAGAGGCGCAGGTGTACCCAGCTATCTCCAATTTTCAAACAGTCCTCACATCCATTGGCGCTCGGTGTGACGTCTTGTATCTGATCAAGATGGGTACATCGCTTTGCCATGTTCTCTTCCTTCCTGATGCGTGCGTCCGACTCAGGCCAGCTCTCCTACTTCCTCCTAGAGATGCCTGCGACAACTTTTTCTGGTCCGAACCTTTGCATATAGGTACGTATGACTCATCCGACATACGTAAATGCATATACGTATGTATTATCACTTCCCTGGGACGCTGCTACATGACCAGTCAGGTATTGACGTCCCTCTCAGCTAAGGGTACTATAGCATGGTATTCTCTCACCTGGTAAGTAGGTACCTGAAAGTGCCTAAGAGAAATGAAGTAGGGGAATGAGGTGGAGACGAAGGAATACTCACACCCGACGGTGTTCGACTCGAAGTATGGTTCGCGGCAGGTGCTTGATCTTCTCGCTGAGAAGTGGACGGCACTGGTTCTGTATGCCTTGGCGTTTGGTGTGAAACGGCACGGCGAACTCAAGCGTGAGATCAAGGGGATCTCTCAGAAAATGCTGACTCGAACACTACGCAATTTAGAACGTGATGGGCTGGTGAAGCGCACCGTTTACCATGTGGTCCCACCTCGAGTGGAGTATGCCCTGACTCCATTAGGCGAAACATTTAGTGAGTTGCTGAAGGATATCTGCACGTGGGCTGAAACTCATTTTGCTGAAATTGAGGATGCCCGGGTAGCTTATGACCACGAGACCAAAGCTATTAGTTCATGAGAGGCTCTCTCCTCCAGATCAGTAAATGCAGCCAGGGTGTAAATCCTATACGCTGTTCGCTCAGCGATCAAGAGTCGCCAAGATCCAATCGGCGAGCCTTCGACGGCCTCACGGATATACTCAGGCCGGCTCGCTGTTTCGGCGCCGACCTGCTTGCCGTCCTTGAAACGAAAGCCAAATTTGGTGCCGATGACCACCTGGTCGCGCCGGTCCTTGAACGCCCGGCCGAGCAGCTCCTCGTTGGTGAGGGGACCATAGCCCTGGGCCGTATCGAAGAAGTTGCATCCGATCTCGATGGCGCGGTGAAGTGTCGCGATCGATTCTTGTTCATCGGCAGGACCATAGGATTGGCTCATGGGCATACACCCGAGACCGATCGCGGACACCTCGAGTCCCTGACTGCCAAGTTTCCGTTTGCTCAACATCATGAATGCTGTCCTCCAATCAAATTGTATACGGCAGCCTAATATACAGTGCTCGTAAGGTGTTCGCTCAGACGCCAGAGACGATCAGCCGAATGCCTGTCAACCGCGTGGGGCATCACGCCAAGAGGGATCGAGCCAAACTGGTTTGCTGCGAGCTCCTCGGACACGAGCGGGGCGATGTCGCAGTCCTGGCAATAGACACCGCCCATTCCGTCAAGCTGCGGACTCGTTGCGCACCAGACGCTGGTCGCCGCCCCTTGCTCGACCGTCTTCAGGCCCTTCGCCGGGTCGAGGATAGGCTTCCCGTTCTCGTCGACAATGCCCGCCGCGCGAAGGACCTCCGGCGAGAGATACTTCGAGAGACCCGTGTCAACGATGCTGCCCGGATGGAGGGAGAAGGCACGCACGCGGTGCGCCTTGGCCCGCTCGTCCATCGCCAGCGCGAAGAGAATGTTGGCTGTCTTCGACTGGCCATAGGCCATCCACGGAATATAGTCGCGGTGCTCAAAATTGGGGTCCTCGAACACCATGGGCGAACGGCTGTGCGCCCACGCCGAAACCGCCACCACACGCGCGCCGTTCGCTTGGCGTAGTGCTGGCCAGAGTCGTAGTGCGAGCTGGAAATGCCCCAGATGGTTCGTCGCGAAATGCAATTCATAGCCCCGCGCGTCGCGCGAGAGTGGCGCGCCTCCTATGCCCGCGCTGTTCACCAGGATGTGCAGCGGCGAGCCTGTGGCAAGAAAACGCTCGGCGAAGGCATCGATTGAGGCCGGGTCGATCAGGTCCATTGCCTCAATCTCGACACTGGGCCAGCGCCTTTGAAAATGCCAGTAGCGCCATCTCCGCTGCCACTCCACTTCTTAATGATGCACTTCCTGAACGCCGCCTGGTGGCCACCCATCTGCTCTGCCAACTCGATCTTCCAGAAGCACAGAAAGCCCTGCTATCCCTGCTCGCTGATCCCGATTTGCGTGTGGCTCTTCTCGCCTTCAGCGCCCTGGCGGGCGTCGCCTCGACCTTTGTCTCCAGCGACCTATTCGAACAGCTTGAGCAGCTGCTGGCGCGTCTGGGAAGCAGCGCCAAAACCATTGGCAGCGGTATCTGGCCCTGGCTCCTTATCAGAGCTGACGCCGCAAGCGTCCTCCATACCATGATCGAGTGCCTTGGAGAGCGCAACCCCGTGCGTTTGATTGTTTACCTGCCACGCATGAACGCATGGGACCGTATATCCACAGCCGAGAAGCTGGCTGAACTGCCTATCTGGGACGCGGCTATCCGCAACGAGTTATATAGACTGCTCGGTGATCGCAGCCACCGGGTGCATGAGCGGGTTCTCACACTTGTCGCCCGTCACCCGCTCGACGAGGCAGGCACCGCCGCGCTCGAACTTCTGTTGACGCGCAAGAGGAGTGACCTGCGTCGTGGCATCCTCACTTTGCTCCTTCAAGAAAGCGATGAAGCCGCCCTCTTCAGTGCCGAACGGCTGCTTACTGCTACTCATCCTCTCCAACGCCTGGCCGGTCTGGAGATGCTCAATGGACTTGCCACAGATGGACGTACCATCGAGCAGAGTCGTGATCAAGCACGCAGGTACTCTGCGATTCGTGCTTTGCTCACGACCGAGGAGGCAACCCTCATCAATGCCATCCTCGCTGTCGGCCAGGGCACTGGAGCACCGACGAGAGAGAACGTGTTAGGCCTCATCTCGCCGGAAGCATGCACACCGCGCGTTTTGCCGCGCCCGCGGGCCTTTGACCTGGATACGCCCGCTGCCTACGGCTGCCTGAGAGAACTCGACGCTCTGGTGGAGGAACATCGTACCACGCCCGTCACGGCACACAGCTGGCGTGGCAGCGAAGAAATAGTGCTTGGCGATCTTTCCTGGAGGTTTCCCTTCCCTAAAGATGCAGCATCGATTGAGGAGGATGTTCGCACTCAGCTGCCACTGGCCCGGGTGTGGTTGGATTGGGAATGCGAACGCCCCGCCGAGTTCCATGATGCCGACGGCCTGGAACTGGTGCGTGCTCTGCTGCTCGCGATGAGGCAATGCTCCTCAAAAGGTCCCTTGAATGGCGTATTCAACTTATTCGCAGGCAACAGCGCGCTCGCTCAAACAAGCGACTCGTCTCAGCCAGCACGAGAGGGTTTGCAGTTGAGCTATCCTGCCATCGTCAATGGGGTGCTAGGCTGGCTCATTCCTTTGCAAGGGATATCAGCCGCTGCTCTAGACTTCCTGCTCGATAGAGCAGAGACAACCCTGGCAGGCATCTCCATTGCTGAACTGGAGAGCGAAGAGTCTGACCAGCAGCAGCCCTGGGGACACAACGACGTGCGCAGTCATCTGCTCTGGCAGAATGAAAGCCTCCAGTTGCTCCAGCGATTTTTTACATGGTTCCCCAGCTCGTGGACCCCCGCACACATCATACGCTACTGGCAGTTATTGCACTGGCTCGACCAGCCGACGCCCGCCCTCTTACGTCGACGGCCGCCGTTGAAAATCCTTCTGGCCGCTTACCGAGCCGGTGCCGCCACTGAAGCTGATATCCTTGACCAGCTCGGTGGCCCAGTTGGACACCCTCACCACTACACAGGCAATGGCGATTTGCAGATGCTCACCACGCGGAGACCAGACCCGCTGCTAGAGGAGCATCCTCTCCTCCAGCGCCTTGTTTCGGCTTTGCGCCAGCGCATCCTGGAGATCGAGCTAGAGCGCGGCGAAATGCCAACTGTGGCTACAGCCCTCGCCCGTTCCCTGCGCACCAGCGGCGGTATATCCGTTTTCGTCCGCCTCGTTACCGCGCTCACCCCGACCGACTTCGCACGTGGCTATGTCTACGACAACGAGAGCAAAGGCACCACGTTGAGCCACCTGCTGCGCATCTCCTATCCTGCTCCAGACGATACCCCTGAAGCATTTGCTCGCCAGGTCGCCGCTGCGCATCTCGACCATAAACGACTGGTGGCTGCAGCGCTCTATGCTCCCCAGTGGGCCAGCTATGTCGAACACGTCCTCGGCTGGCCGCACTTTGAAGACGCCATCTGGTGGATCTATGCTCACACGAAGGATGTGAACTGGGGTGTTGGCCAGGAGATCCGCGCTACCTGGCAGGCACAGATCGCTGAGCGCACCCAGCTCACCGCTGCCGATCTGCTCGAGGGCGCCGTCGATGTTGCCTGGTTCTGGCGCGGCTACCGGGGCCTGGGCGCCGAACGCTGTGAGCAGGTCTATACGGCAGCAAAGTACGCCTCGAGCGGGAGCGGTCATGGGCGGGCACGTCTCTTCGCTGATGCTATGTCAGGCCAGGTGAGTGCGGAGCAATTACACCAGCGTATGTTCGCCGGGCGTCACCAGGATGCCGTACGGGCGCTCGGTCTCGTGTCACTGCCCATCGACGATGATGCGCGTGACCATGAGATCACAGCACGCTATGCGGCCTTGCAGGGTACGAGGCGGGAGAACTCGAACAGCACCTGTTGTCCCTGTCCCGCTTCGTGATCGGCGATGGGATGCGCCAGGGGTATGTCTTCAGCCATCCCCGGCTGGAAAACTATTTCCTTGAAGAGCGCCTGGGTACAGCGGAGCGCCAGGAGGTAGAGCGCCGCTTCCTGACATGGGGCGAGAAGACTCTCGCGGTGCTCAATTCGGACATTTTGCAGGAGGCCCTGGATATGGTAACGGCGATCAAAGATGAGTACGACCGCCTGGATGCACTGGTCGAGCTGGCCACTGGTCTCTCCGAAGAACTGCTGTGGCAGGTGCTGGGTGCCCTGGCTCCTCGTATTCGTGATACGCTGCTCTCCGAAGCTCTGGACATCGTACAAGCGATGAAGGACAGGGAACAACGCGCGCAAGTCCTGGAGGTTCTAGTCTCCTCTCTACACGAGGCGCGCAAAGGCGAAAGAGCGCAACAAATTGGGAAGCCGTCCAGGCGCTCAGGGACGAAGGAAGGCACGCGTGGCCTACGTCACGCCATCCCACCAATTTCCCCTTGGGGTAACGATGAGTTTGGCCCAACGACTGTCCTTGTTGGAATGGGCAAACGAGGCCAATGCCTGGATCCTTGAAGACGACTACGATAGCGAGTATCGCTTTAGTGGACGGCCTCTCGAGGCTTTACAGGGCCTTGACAGAACCAATCGCGTGATGTATCTGGGCACCTTCAGCAAGGTCCTCTTTCTGGCGTTGCGTCTCGGCTATCTGGTCGTACCACCTGATCTGACAGCTACGTTTGTGGCCGTGCGCGAGTTTGTGGATAGACATGTTCCTATTCTTGAACAAATGGCGCTCGCCGATTTCATAACGGAGGGACATTTCACTCGCCATATCCGGCGGATGCATACCCGCTATGCTGAACGCAGAGCAGCATTGATCGCAGCGGTAGCAAGTGAGCTAGGAGAGCTACTCGAAGTGCATGCACCGGAAGCGGGCATGCATCTTGTCGGCTGGCTCCCCCTCACATTGACGGAGGATATGAAACGCATTATCAACGAGCAGCGGCTTGGCTTTGTGGCCTCGGTGTGCCCTGATGGCACGCCTAATCTTTCGCCCAAAGGGACCACGGCCGTCTGGGACGATGAACACCTCCCACTCTTGTTTTGCCGAATGCCTGAGTGAGCAACAGCGATAACCTTGAGAGATCCACGCGATGCACAACGGGGATGAGATTATACGCAACTTTCTGCTGTGATACAATGCAAGATCAGCCAATCTCAGAGCAGAAGAGCAGAAAGGAGTAGCTTATGCGTCTGGCCATCCTCTCAGATATTCACGGGAATCCTCTCGCCCTGGATGCTGTTTTGGCCGATATCCAGAGCCAGGGCGAGGTTGATGCTTACTGGGTACTGGGGGATTTTGCCGCTCTTGGCTACGATCCGGTGACCCCGCTTGAAAAAGTGACGGCCCTCTCTCATGCCAGTTTCACCCGTGGCAATACGGATCGCTATGTAGTGACGCAGGATCTCCCGGTGCAGCCGGAGAAAGCACTGCAAGATCCCGCTCTGCTGCCAGAGGTCATCGAGGCGGCAAGAAGCTTCTCCTGGACCAGGGGCTATGTCAGCGCTGCGGGCTGGCTGGACTGGCTCATGAACTTGCCGCTCGAAGTTCGTTTGACCTTACCCGATGGCACACGCTTACTCGGCGTCCATGCTTCTCCAGGCAGAGACGACGGACCCGGTATCCAGCCCAAGCACAGCGATGACAACCTGGAGCACCGGCTGGCCGGCTGCGAGGCGGACCTGGTCATGGTAGGGCATACCCATGTGCCGCTCGATCGTCAGGTTGGCAGGATCCATGTCATCAATCTGGGCAGCATCAGCAATCCGGTCACGTTGGGCCTGCAGGCGACCTATGTGCTTCTTGATGCTGACGAGCATGGCTACAGCATCCAGTTGCGTCGCGTGGATTACGACCGCGAGGCAGTCATCAAAGCCATCGAGCACTCACGTCATCCTACCCCCTCCTTCCTGATCGGGTTCATGCGCGGGGAACGAGTTCCCTCATCCGATCCGGGCTTCTTCCAGGCTGGCAGACGTGCTGAGAAGCAGAAGGAGAAATAAGGGAGAGCAGCTTTCACCGCCCCTCTTGCATGTTCCATCTCTTTGTAGGTAGCTAGAGCTCCTGAGAGGAGCAGTATTGCATGTTGTGGTTGTCCCAGATCTATCATCAGTTTTGCTTGCGCCAAAAACAGTCGCCCCATCTCAGGCTGATCACCAAGCTGGTTGGCTATCGCCAAGGCTTCACTGTACCACTGCCTAGCTTCCTCATAGTTTCTCTCGGATCGCGCTAGATCGCCCAGTAGCCGTTGCGTGGTTGCCATACGACGCAGGCTCCCATCTCATGTGGCGGCTTTTAATGGCCATCGTGTGTTCTCCCAGTGCATGATAGCCTGCTTCACATCTTTGATACAGTCCTTCTGCCTCGTGATACTTCCCTTGTTGTTGCAAGATGTCCGCCCGGTCATGGGTAAAGCGCACCACACTGATTTCGTCTGTAGACGCTTGCGCACCTTCACAGGCCCAGCCGTTCAAGGTCAGACTCTGCGACCAGTGCCCGCGTCGATCGAGAAAGGGCCGCAGTGCATCTTGAAAGGCTACCACGAACTCCCAGGCTTTTCGCTGGTAGCTTTTCTGCACTGCTTCCCAAAGGTTAGGCAACTCATACTCCAAGGCCTGGGAGTTGTTGGACTCTCTTTGGGCAAAAGACAAGCGCGTGGTAATCGCTTTGTCCCAGGCCTGCTGGAAAAAAGCGACATTTGCACTCTGTACGACCCTGGCTTTTACTTCACCCATTGCCGCCGTCCTACTGCCCACGTAAGGAGTTCCCGAAACATGTTGATGAGGCGCTGGCGACTGAGCACACCCAGACGGTGGTAGATCAACAGGCAATTCCACAGCTGGCTGAGAGCGGTCCCCAGGTGACCCATAGTGAGGTGCGCAAGCGCCAGGTGACGTAAGCTGCTGGCTTCTCCTTGCTGGTTGTGCAACTGGCGACGTGCGATCAGCGATCTCTGCAGATGTAGCAGAGCCTCTCCACCCTGTCCTGCAGCCAGTGCTATGCATCCCAATTGTTCATAAGCATCTGATAGCCCACGCTCGTCGCCGATTTCTTCGTAGAGCACGATCGCTCGACCGCACAAGCTCCGGGCCTTGCACAGGTTCCCCTGGCTCAGATAGGCCCATGCTAAATGGTGAGCAGCAGTAGCTGTGGTACTACGGCTTTGCTGTGCCTCCCCACACTCAAGGAGCCTCCCCAGATATGCGACGGAACGCTCATAGTCTTTCTTCTTCCGGTAGACCACGCCGAGCATCAGCAACGTATGATGCGATGGCTCGGGTGCTCCGGTGTATTGACGAAGGCGATCTATTTCAAGGTATAGGGAAAGCGCTTTATCCAGGTCTCCTCTATTGAGATGATAGGCGGCCATCTCTGCACGAACGGTCATCAACTGTTCGTCATCCGCTCTTTGCACGAGGCATGTCTCAGCCGCGCTCATTGTCTCAAAAGCGATCCCGTACGCACCCTGGTTAAACTGGAGGCGCCCGAGCGCAAGCAGGGCTCGGGCATGTGTCTTTGGGTCTTCTCGCTCACTCGCCTCGATTGCAGCCCGGAAGCTCCCGCTTGCCTCATTCCAGCGGCCAAGTGCGTTCTGTGCCTCGCCGCGGAGGAACAGTACCCATCCAGGATGTTGCTGCACGATCTCACTTGCATGCAACCCTGCCTCGCACCAACGCACGAGTTCGGCTTGAAGACCTCGCTGTTGAAGGTAGGGAGCAAGCGCTTGAAGATATGCGAGCAGGAGATGGACCTCCTCCGGGCCGTTCTGGGTCGTGAGCCAGGAATGGCATCCACACAGGTTGGCAAACTCAGCGTCCAACCGGTCATACTGATTCTGGTAGCGACGAGCAAGTTGAAGTCGAGATATAGCAGACAAGAAAGGTGATGATGTCCAATACCGGACCATCTGATCCTGTATTGCTACGGTAGCTTGCCGAGGGATGCTCATAACAGTCCCTGCTCTCGCCATAGTACAGGCAATTCACTATTGACGAACTGACGTGTCAGCTGGTGAGTGCTGTAGCGAACCTGGTGGACAACGGTAGAGACTTCCAGCAGAGAATAAGCAACGAGTTCATCCACGGCCGCTAGTAATTGGTCTTCGTTGTCAGCGATCTCTATGCCCACCGTGGCGAGCTCCTCCCAGCCTATCGTCGTTACCACCGTGCGGCCAATATAGATGAGTAACTTTTGAGCGATGGGCGAGAGCTGTTCCCAGATTTGTCGGTAGATGAACGAGTAGAGCTTACTACCGGCATTGCGCAGCCGTCTTAAAACGACATCCAGATCGAGAAACCTGGCCTGGGCAACGACTAACTTGAGGGCGAGTGGTGCTCCACCGGTCACCGTATGAATTTCGACCAGCTTTTCTTCAGGGGCATGCATGAGTTGTTCCACTCTGCGCTCTTCCAGGTCCTTGCGCAAGAAGAAAAGCGAATCTTCCTGTGTCAGTTCTTTCAAGGCATGAGCCTGCACAAAATCGTGGCGCACTTGCCTACGGCTGGTGACAATGGCCCGGCTCACGCCGAGTAAGTTTCGTAGGTGAGCGACGAGCGCACCGGCGTTTGCAGCAGTTTCGAGGTTATCTACCAAAACGAGGTGGCGCTGCTGGTGCAGGAGTTGTGCAATCCTGGCACGTTTCTCTTCTCCTGGTAACGTAGTAAGCTCCCAAAGTCCAAGCTGCCGCGCTATGGCATCCAGCAGAGCATCGAAATCAAGTATAGCCTCGTTGACTTTGACAATTTCTCCTCCGGCAAAAAGCTCCTGTTTCGCGCTGTCGCCAATGACGCCCTTGAATAGTCCCTGGTGCAGAGCACGGCGAGTAAGTTCAACAGCCATTGCAGTTTTTCCCAGGCCACCCAACCCATCAATAGTGATGACCAGGGCTCCCCGCGGGTCTTGCAGGATCGTCAACAGGTGGAGCAGGTCTCTCTCACGTCCAGGCAAGGGATAATAAAGTTCATTGGGCAGATTGGGAGGCCACACAACCGTTACGGGGTCCTCGGTATCATTATCAATACGCAGTGCCTCTCCCCAATCCCGGTGTGAGAGGAGGCTGCTGCTATCTACCGGGGTGTTATTAAGGTTTTCTCCCTGTCCAGTAATGAATCCTAATGCTACGGCATCCTTGCCAAAAAGGTCGAGGAGCCTCTTTTGAAAGTAGGGGCCAGGAAAAGCGAGGCCGCGCTCCCATCGACCAACGGTCTTGGGATCACTTCCAATGCGATCAGCTACGTCCCCTTGCGACCATCCACGCAATTGACGCTCGCGCTTCAAGTTGTGATGCCAGGATGAATGCTTCACCACGGGGTTCTCTTGTAACTTTTATTCTGAAACGCGCTACCGAAGATACTTCGCTTGCAAGAACCTGTCCCGTATTTGTCCTCTAAGTGCCCCCATAGTGTAACAGAAGAGAGATACTACTGCAAGTGCAATTAATCCATCTCGGCTTCCAACCCTCCCTGGCTTTCGAGCTCTGTTCGCACATCCCTCTTCTCGGCCCGCAACGCGGCGTTTTCTTCTTACAGCCTGGCTATTAAATCTCCATCAGGAAAATGTCTCATCAATGTCTTCTAAATATACCATATGTGTTCCCTAAATGATGTTCTTCTGTCTCTACTTCTCCTGTACACTTATTTTTGTGATCAGATCGTGATGGGCCCATTCGATTGCGAGCACAACCTCCTTGCGACTGCAAGGGAGAGGTCAAACAAACATTGCTTGCTTGAGAAAAGGAGTATCGATGAACAAGTTACGCTGTTCCCTCGCGGCCATTGTGCTAGTGGCGACTCTGAGTGGGCTCTTCCTACAAGGATCGGGATCGCTGGCAAACGCAGCTGCTAGTTGGCATGTCAGTTCTGCGTCCGTGGTTGGGCAGTTGGCCAGGTCAAGCGCCCCCAGGCCTCTCCCACCTTGTCCCGTGCCTGGGGCGAACGACTGTTAGATCGACACGATGAGTGTTGACAGGCCCTACACGTAGACAGAGCAGGATGATAGTCACCATCCTGCTCTGCCTCTCTTTTGCTCACGATCCTGGTCAAGCGCTGGCGATAGGTGATCATATCAGGACGCTCAGACCCAAGTATTACCCCCGTACTTTCTATGGCGACCTGGGTCACCTGGTAGCAGATCAAGCAAGCGCACAGTGCCAGCAAGTCCGCTGTGGTAGTGGCAAAGGTGCGCACCTGTTTGCTCATCGCCTGGCCGACGTAAGTACCAGGCCACCACCGCCTTCTTAATGCACGTCCAGCACGCAACAGCGTTCATAGAGGTTTGCATTCCCTTTTGCCTTCCTTACTTGCTATACTACCGGAAGAAAAGCATGTTTCATTCTTTTCCCTGACGCTCTGCGTCATAGCGCTTGAAAAGCAAGCAGAAAAGGAGTATCTAATGAAAAAGATACGTTGTTCCCTCGCGGCCATTGTGCTGGTAGCGGCTCTGAGTGGGCTCTTCCTACAAGGATCGGGATCGCTGGCAAACGCAGCTGCTATCCGCAATGCCAGTGCAGTCGGCTCTTCATCCATGGTTGGGCAGGTGGCAAGGTCAGGTGGCCCCCGGCCCCTCCCGTATTGTCCCGTGCCTGGGACACAGGACTGTTAGATCACAACGATGAGCGTTGACTTGCTCAAGGCGCAGGCGGAGCAGGATGGTGACCGTCATCCTGCTCCGCTTCTCTTTTGCTCACGATCCTGGTCAAGTGCTGGCGATAGGCGATCGTATCAGGATGTTCAGGCCCAAGTCTTTCCTCACAGATGTTGATGGCCCTCTGGCACAGGGACTGCGCCTGTGGATAGCGACCCTGCGCAACGTAGAGTTCGGCCAGGTCGTTGAGTCTCTCAGCGGTAGAAGGATGCTCCGGCCCAAGCGTTTTCTCAATAAGAGCGAGAGCCTGCTTCCAAAGGGTCTCGGCATGCCCATGGTTTCCCCGTTCATACGAGAGCCGTGCCAGCAGGTTGAGGGTGTGGGCGATGAAGGGGTGCCCAGGCTCCAGGACACGTTCACCGGTTGCCAGCGCCTGCTGCAACAACTGCTCGGCCTGCTCATACTTGCGCTGCTCTATATAGAGCTTCGCCAGGTTGATGGAGGTCATCAAGGTGTCGGGATGTTCGGAGCCGGGCGACTGCTCGCGGATACTGAGCGCCTGCTGCAGGAGTGGCTCGGCCTGTTCATACTTGCCCTGGGAGCGGTAGAGCACGCCCAGATTATTGAGGCTGAAAGCAGTCGTGGGATGGTCCGGTCCGAGCGTCTTTTCGCGGATGGCAAGGGCTTGCTGGTGCAACCTCTCCGCTTGCTTGTCGTCGCCCTGGATACGAGCGAGTATCGCCAGGGCGTTGAGACTTTCGGCGACAGCAGGATGTTCGGGCCCGAACACCTGCTCTCGAATGGCCAGGGCGAACTCGTGGAGGGATTGTGACTGCGGATAGAAGCCCTGGGCATACAGAACAGCTCCGGCCTGGTAGAGCAGCCGCGCTGCCTCCGGGAAGTAGAGCTGGTATTGTGTGATGAGCGTCGCGCACTCCTGGATGTGGGGCAAGTAAGACTGATGGAGTACGCCGGTGCCAGCGTCGGCCTCGGGAAAGGCAGCATTGACGGACCGCACGGTGCGCTCTGCCCATACGCGTTGGGTCTGCTGATCCATGCTCTCCCTGAGCACGGCTTGCACGAGCCGGTGGATGTTCAGCAGGTGGGTGCTGCCATCGCGTCGCACGAGTGAGTACCTGTGCAATACCTCCAGTGCTTCATTGAGCTGGAACGGGTCGCGAGCGACAGCCCCGAGGACAGCGCCCAGTTCAGCAGCGCCTCGCACCAGCAGCTCCTCAGGGATGGCATCGGCAGCGAGAAACGCGCAGAGCCGCAACACCTCGGCGGCAGCGGGACTCTGCTGCTCGACCTGCTGAAACGAGAGCGACCAGGTGGTGGCCACCGTTGCAGGATAGTCGAGGACGAGGCGACCGCGCCGCGCCAGCAAGTCCTTGCGGTGCGTGGCGTAGAGGCGCAGGTAATCCGCCAGGCTGCAGCCGGTCTCCTCCACGTACGCGCCTGCCTGGACGATGGCCAGCGGCAGCCCATCCATTTCCCTCGCGATGCTTTCAGCAGCAGCACGGTCCACAGCCTGCGCCTGCTCGAGGGGGGTATCCAGGTCCAGTCGTTTGCTCCAGCGCAACAGAAGCAGCGTGCCCTCCTGCAGCGTCAGCTGTTCCACTTCGATGCTGGTAGCGAGCGCACCTGCCGCTTGAGCGCGCGTCGTGAACAGGACATAGCCTTTGTGGCGTGTGGGCAGGAACTCCTGAGCCAGGGGCAGGTCGTCAGCATTGTCCAGGATGAGCAGCCAGTCTTCGTGAGCAGCCAACCAGCGTTTGACAGCCTTGACCACTAGCATTTGATCCTGCCCGTCTTGCCCTGGTAACTCAAGCAAAGAGGCCAGCGTCACACAGTCTGCGACGAGGGTCTCACGGCTGGTGGCCTGCATCCAGAATACGTGGGTATAGTCGTCACCGTAGTGAAAGGCGTATTCGACCGCTGCCCGCGTTTTGCCGATGCCGCCGAGTCCATAGAGAGCCTGGGCCTGGGTCAACGCCGCCGTTCTCGCGGTCGAGAGCCGCTGGTGGAGCAAGTCCAGCAGTGCTTCGCGACCCGTGAACAAAGGGGTGTGCGCAATGGGAACGTTCGATATGCTGGAATCATGCGCCGGTAGTGGCGGTGGCACCAGGCC
>WNGG01004777.1_pt1 | contig 15128 bp, 11 predicted proteins | sample 5400661 | NCBI WGS metagenome assembly WNGG01 (sample SAMN13153372, study PRJNA577476) | soil metagenome | isolation source: 100 cm soil or saprolite under Garry oak tree replicate 1 | place: USA:California | collected 2016-06-15
CGACGCAGAAAAGCTTGCCCTGGTGCGGGGGATGCGACGGCTTGCCAGCTGGCGAACTAGAAGCGACCTGTTGCTGCTGTACGCCAGACGATGAACGGCATGGCTGGCCCCGTGCCGGCCCGTCACCCGGTCGCGGGCGCAAATCCGGTGCGTTTCAGGTGACTCGCAAGCTGCGCCCGCAGCCTGCCGCGTCCTCTGTGCAGCCGCGACATTACCGTGCCGATCGGCGTGCCCATGATGGAAGCGATCTCCTTGTACGCGTACCCCTCTACGTCGGCGAGGTAGACAGCGACCCGGAACTCCTTCGGCAGGTCGCGCAGGGCAAGGAAAACGTCGGAGTCACGCAGCCGCTCCAGGGCTTCCACCTCGGCCGATCGTGGTCCAGGCGCCAGCGGATCAGCCCCGATCTGCCACTCCTGAAGCTCACCGGAGCCCGCCTGCTGCGGCTCACGGCGGCGGACACGGTAGGCGTTGATGAATGCGTTGGTGAGGATCCGGTGTAGCCACGCCCTGAGATTGGTACCGGGCCGGAACTGGTGGAACGCCGCGAATGCCTTCACCGAGGTCTCCTGGACAAGATCTTCGGCATCAGCGGGGTTATGCGTCATCCGGAGTGCGGCGGAGTAAAGCTGGCTGAGTTCGGGCACGACGTCGCGCTCAAACCGGACGCGTTGCTCGGTGCTGTCAGCACCGGTGCTGTCAACACCGGTGCGATCAACGCCGGTGCCATCAACACCGGCGCTGGCATCATCGGTCGGCCTCATCGTTACTCCGGCGCTTAAGGTGTCATTCATCTATGTAGACGTCGGTGTCATGGTCGATTGTCCGGTCACCCGCGTGAAATCCGCATAAGGTGACGCAGATCACACACAAGGACCTCCCCAGCTCACACCAGGACCTCCCAGCTCACACGTGGCCCCCAGCAGATCAGCTCGCTGCGATCGCGGACTTGTACAGGGCTGCGACGTTTGCGCGGAACCTAGGCGAGTAGGAGATCTCTGGCGTGTAGCCACCCTGTTGGTACCCGCCGATGACCCCCACAACCAGTCCGCTTCCCGTTGTGGGACTGACGTCGGCGAGGAACGGGCCGCCGCTGGTGCCATCGGGGAAACCGCCGCAGTCGAACCGCAGTTGCGTGGCGCTGATCGCACTGGCGTGATTCTGGCAGGTGACCGGCCGCTCGCCGGCGTTCGGGTACCCGATCACCTGCACGACGTCTGTGCGGGGCTGGCTAGTGAGGAGCTGTTCTGCGCCTGTCACGTCTTCGACCCTTGTGCCGTCGCTCTGCCGTGTGACCACCAGGAACGCCACGTCATCATCTGGATCTGCAGACGACATCCACGCATGATCTTCAACCACACGGGCGGTCATCCACACGCCGAAAGGCGCCTTACGATCGTGATAACCGGGCACGAATGTGACCCTCTGTAGGCTGGCGCTAGCTAGGCAGTGCGCTGCGGTAATGACCAAATTCCTGTTTGGGCTGTGTACAACGGTCGCCGTGCAGAAATGATTCGCCAGGCCAGCGGTGCTGGCCACGAACAGCGCACCGACCGGCGCAGTGCCCTCGAAGGGCCTGCCGGTCAGCGGCACCGATGGCACCATCCAGTTCTGCGTGGCGTCGGCCGACGTGCCCGCGGGCGACGCCAGAACGAGCGCGAACACCAGCAGCATCAAAATGCTCGCCTGGGATGATGGCGCGAGGAGCCGGCGGACATACCCGCAGCGGTGACGCACGACAACCTGATGTGCCTGCGTGGACCCGCCCGGCATCCGCATCGGTGTTTCTAACCTCCTGACAAAGCGGCCGCGGATCCGCTCAGCTTGCCAAAAAGGTAACCACAACGTGATTGTCCAGGTCGCGCCTGGGTTCGTCATTAGCAAAGGCTGGAAAATTTTCTGAACTCCGCGGCGCTGCCGCCTCGTGAACTTGGGTGATCACCGTAAGCGCCCACACGACGAGGAGTGCCGGCGTCCCGGACGGGGGGTGCGCTGCTTGGGCCTGTTCGGGTGGCGGGTGGTCACATCTCGCGTTCATCTGTCCGGCGCTGCTTTTGGCGTTCATTCCACGCCCGCATCCGCTGCGGATAACCGGCGACCTGGGCCTCGTATATCGGGAGGCCAAGATCGCGTGCCACCTTTCTGATCACTTTTGGCGAGCCTACCCGGCGTCGCGTCCACTCACCGTCTGCCGCAACCGCCACAGCGGTGGTGTCGGTGGCGTACGTCTCGGGTTCCACGTAGAACTCGACGCCACGCCGACTCCGTGCGAACGCGATCAGCGCCGCGATGTCGGCGGGGGTTGCCTCTCGGTCGAGTTTGGTCGCGGGTTCTGTCTGCCGCTGACCTAGACGACGGCGCCATCTCATGAATCGCACTCTAAGTGCTCGAGCCAGCGACCGTTAGGGAGTGCTGGTAGGGGTGACCCCCAGAGATCTCCCTGCAGGGCTCGTGAGTGGTTCGCGCCGCGGCAGCCGTTAAGTAAAAATCTTGTTGGCCACCTGGGGCTGCTGCGACGCGGGTCAGATCCAACTCGAGAACCACATCCGGGCGTGCCAGGAGCTGTACGGGATGACCTTGGCAGCCAGGACCGGATACAGGTAAAAGAAGTTGAGCACGACTACGAGCAGGTATCCGCCCGCGATGGCCGCCCCGGCGCCGCGCCGCAAGGGCGACGCGCGGGTCGATCCGAGGATCAGGCCAAGGCACATGGTGATCGCCAGTATCAGGAACGGCTCGAACGACAGCGCGTAGAAGAAGAACTTCGTGCGGTCAGGGAAGGCGAACCATGGCAGCCAGCCGACCGCGACACCAAGCAGCACCGCGCCGGCCCGCCAGTCCCTGTGCACGAGCCACCACACGGCGAGCACGGTGAGCGCGGCGATGGACGCCCACCAGATCGTGGGGGTGCCGATGGCCAGAATCGCCTGTGAGCAATGTGCCACCTGGCAGCCGTTATGGCCGGCTGAGGGACTCGTGTAAAAGAACGCCACTGGCCGGCTCATCACCAGCCACGTCCACGGCTGGGACTGATAGGGGTGGTGTGCGTGCAACGTGATGTGGAAATGCCACATCTCCCTGTGGTAGGCCCACAATGAGTACAGCGCCGAGATCACCGGGACCTTGACGCCATGCTGGACCGCATAGTTCCTGTCCCAGCCGATGCTGGACGCGAACCAGCCGCTCCACGACGCGACGTATGTGGCTATGGGAACCGCAACCATCGACAGGACCAGCCACGCGAGTGCCCCACGGCCGAAACGCCGGAATCCTGCGGCTCGCCGCGCACCAATGTCCCACGCCACGGCGAGCCCCACGAACGCGGCCACATACCAGATCCCGTCCCATTTGGAGGCGCACGCCAAGCCAAGGCAGACTCCGGCAAGGACTCGCCACCAGCGCACGCCGAGGCCCGGTCCAGGGCCATCTGAAGGCTCGCCGGCGCAGCCCGCAAGCCTGGCGCGCGCACGGTCGCGGTCGATCACCAGGCAGCCGAACGCCGCTAGAACCCAGAACATCATGAAGATGTCGAGCAGCGCGGTGCGGCTCATGACAAATTCCAGTCCGTCGAGTGCGAGCAGGAGCCCCGCCGCGCAGCCGAGCAGGGTCGACCTGGTCATCCTGCGCGCGATCCGGGCGAGCAGCAGCACCGACAGGGAACCGAACAGCGCAACCGCGAAGCGCCATCCGAATGGCGTGAGACCGAAAATACCTTCGCCGGCCGCGATCAGAACCTTGCCGAGCGGCGGGTGCACGACGAACTCCCCGCCACTGCTGAAGATATGGGTCTGGCCGTGTGCCACCATCGTGTCGCTGTAGCCCTTGACCAGGTTGTGCTCGACCCCGTAACGAAGGATGCCGAACGCGTCAGGTACGTAGTAGTGCTCGTCGAAGACGATGCCCCGAGGTACTGACAGCCGGTCGAACCGCAGGAAGGCGGCCAACGCCGTAACGAGCAACGGCCCAGCCCAACCCCATAGGCCGTCGGACGGCATAGGGGGTTCGAGCCCACCGCGCAGCAGTTTGCTCTCGCCTGAGCGCGCGGCCGGGCTCTTGACCTCGGTATCTGTCATCGGACGCCATCGTAATGGCGCTGGCAGGTGCGCGGGGCGTGTCGCACGCTGTGTGCGGCGCAGGGCTTGTCGCACGCCGTATGCGCTCGCTCGGGTTGGGGGTTAGCGTGCACATGGGGAGAGAGCCAGACCTTGAGTGAAGCCGTGACAGGGAAGCTGATCGTCGCTGCCGCGCCGATAGGGTGCGCGGGCGATGCCTCGCCGCGCCTGGCAGCGGCGCTTGCCAGCGCCTCGGTGATTGCCGCCGAGGACACCCGTAGGCTGCGCCGGCTTGCCGCAGACCTCGGCGTGCGGGTAACGGGATCGGTCGTCTCTTGCTACGAGGCTGTCGAGCGGCGGCGCGTGGAGAGACTGCTCGCGGATCTGCGGGCAGGCTCCGACGTGCTGCTCGTGACCGACGCTGGGATGCCCGGTGTCAGCGATCCTGGATACCGGCTGGTCAAGGCGGCGGCCGCGGTGGGCATCGAGGTCACCCCGGTACCGGGGCCATCCGCTGTGACCGCCGCGCTGGCTGTGGCGGGCCTGCCGTCCGATCGGTTCTGCTTCGAGGGCTTTCCGCCAAGGCGGGCGGGTGACCGTGCGCGCCGTTTCACCGAACTCGCTGCCGAGCCGCGCACGATGGTGTTCTTCGCGGCGGCTCGGCGGCTCGGCGCGATCCTCGCCGAGATGGCCGAGGCGTTTGGCACGGCACGGGCCGCGGTGGTATGCCGCGAGCTGACCAAGACACATGAGGAAGTTCGCCGCGGCACCCTTGGTGAACTCGCCGAGTGGGCTGCGCAGGGCGTCCTTGGTGAAGTGACCATTGTCCTTGCTGGCCGCGCCGGTGGACGCCGGCGCGGGGCGGAGGGTCGGCACCGGGCAGGTAGCGGAGATGCGGATGTCGGCCGCGCCGCCGACGAGGTGGCCAGACGCCAGGCAAGCGGGATGGAACGCAGGGCGGCCATCGCCGCCGTCGCCGCCGACCTCGGAGTGCCCAAGCGCGCCGTCTACGATGCGGTGATCGCAAGCAAGCCGGCCGGACGCTAGCCGCTAATGTCGCGCCGCTACTAGGTCGGCGGCGTGGAGCTTCCCGCTGGTCGCGCGTTTTCGTACGGCCGTTCGGGTACGGGTTGCTCGCCGTCCGGGTGAGCCGAGGCGGGCCACGATCGGGTCGGCGCCCGTGCCGCGGTGGCCAGCGGCGTGCCGCGCGCTCGCCGCGACGCCAGTCTGTCGCGGACGGGACTGCCGACGCCGAACACCATGGCCGTGGCTAGGCAGGCCAGCGGAACCGCGGGCAGCACGTACCTGTAGTCAAACTCGGCGGTGGCAGCGGGAATCATGATCATCGCTATGGCAAGGGCCCACGGTAGCAGGATCTCCCCGCCCAGCCGCCGCCACGCGAGCGCCATCCCGCACAGTCCCGTCGCGAGCAGCAAGCCGAAGATCGTTCCGGGGACGAATACGTACTTTTGGTAGAAGCGCATGAAGCCGGCGTATGGCTCCACCACATGGGTGAAACCGCTACCGCTCGCGTACTCGGGAAGGACGAAGTGCCTGCCGAAGCCATGGCCCGTGCCAGGCTTGCGCGCGGGGCCGCCGCTGGCGCTTGCGAACACGTACTCGCCGTAGGTGACCGGGTCAGGGAACACCTTCCGCTTCCAGGCGAAGGCGCGCCACGTGTCGTCCCATACCACCCGGGCGTAATCCAGCGGCTGTGCCTTGATCGCCTGGGTGGCGAAGCCCTTGGCCAGCTTGTTAGTGAGCGGCGAGAACTCCGGAGGCTGGAATCGGCGAAGCGGTGCGTCAAGGCCCCAGATGTACATCTGTGGGAGCAAGCGGTCCTTCGGCGAGGCGGTCGTGCAAAGCGCCGTTTCGTCCGGCGGCAGGCTAAACCGGTGGCAATCGGCGAACGCCATCACCCGGGCGTAGAGGAAGATCCCGGTGCTCTGTGTCATCGCGTAGTCGTGGTACCACTCGTGGAACCACACGATGTAGCCGCCGACCGGGACTGCGCATGCGATGATCCCGGCGGTGATAACGCGCAGGCCAACACGCTGGATCAGCAGGTAGACGGCGAGTATCGCGAGCAGTGGCAGGCCGATCGACCGTGTGATCGCACCCAGCCCGACCAGCAGGCCCGCCACGGCCACATGGGCAAGGGCTGGCTTGCGGCGCCACATCACGATGGTGATGGCGGCCATGACGAGGAAGGCGAACAGGGTATCCGCCATCAGGAGATGCTCGAGCTGGATCTGGTATGCGTCATATAGCGCGGGCGCCGCCGCCAGGGTGGCGATCCACGGCCGGATGCTGAACCGGTGCAGCAGCAGTGCGTAGATCATGATGCCGATGCCGATGCCCATCAGGTGTTGCGAGATGGTCACGACGCCGTAGTTATGGAACGGCTCGAGCGCGCGAAGGAAGATGGAGTAGCCAGAGGGCCTGGTTTGGTCGGGGCGGAAGCTGCCCACAGCGTCCTGGACGTACTGGTATGAGTCGTTAAACCACAGCGCCCAGCGGAAGCCGAGCATGGTGATCGCTCTGAGCGCGATCGCAGGCACAAGGACCGCCGCAAACAGCCAGTGACGGGTGAGCACCGCGGTGACAGGCCGCCGGGTCTGCTCGGCCTTCTCCCGAGGCGGGACCTTCACGCCTGTGCCCTCCCCTGTGCAGCGCCCGGCTGCTCAGCTGTCAGATCGCGTCAGCTCGTGAACAGTACGCATGCTAGCCGCCGCAGTTCCGGAGCGGCTTCCTGAGCGTCCAGGAGTCCGGCCCGGATGGGTGGCGCCAGCGTTGACAGCCAAGCGCCGCGCGGCCGGTGCCACAGCCAGTGCCGCGGCCAGGCAGCCGAACGGCACCACGGGCAAGACGTAACGGTAGTCGAAATCCACCGTGACGGGGGGAATTACCAGCAATGCGACGGCTGAGCACCAGCACAGCCAGCTCGCGCGCCGCTGCGCTGCCGTGGGATGGGCGTCGCGCTGCTGCTTGGCCCGCGGCTCGTCGGTCCCCCGGCGGAGTGTGCGCCCGAGCCTGCTGTGGAGCCTGCCGTGGCGCCTGCTGTGGAGCCTTCGGTGGACCGCGGAGCCGAAGATGGTGATCCCGGTCGCCAGTGGGATGAGCAGGATGGCCGCGAGCAGGGGACCACGCAGGTAGAGATAGCGCTGGTACCAGCGCATGACACTGGCGTACGGTTCGGCTTTGACCATGGCCGCGTGGCCATCGGCGTAAGCCCTGGCGACCCCGGCGGCGCTGCGCCCGTCTGGTTCGGGCCAGGTAGGCAGCCAGGTTTTGGCCCCGGCGAATGTGTACAGGCTGGCGGTGTACCCGGTCGGGTAGGCGGTTCGATCCCAGGTGAACGCGCGCCCGGTGCTAGCGAGCACGGTCCGCGCGTATGCGCCCGGCTGCGCGGCGATCGCGCGCAACGCGAAGTGCAATGCCAGGCTGTTTTCCTCCGCACCAAACACCTGGCCGTGCTTCCAGTGGAACGGCGAGGTTGGCTGCCAGACTTGCGATGATGAAGCGGCTCGCTGCGACGCGGGCAGCCGCGGGCACAGCCACGTCTGCGTCGGCGGCGGCTTGATCACAGCGCAGTCGGCGAACGCTGCCGTGCGGCCCCACAAGTAGATGCCATCGGTTGAGTCGAACGCGAACTGGCCGGTCAGTGCGTGAAACCAGAGCACATATCCGGCCAGTGGTGCGCACGCGACGAGCGAGGCTGCCGTGATCGCTCGCCACCCCGCGTGGCACACGGCGAGATAGCAAATGACGATCACGATCAGCACGATGCCGATCGGCCTGGTGAGTACTGCCGCGGCGAGCAGCGCTCCGGCCACAGCCGCTCGCCAGATGTTCATGCGTTCACCGAACGCAGATGACCGGCACACCAAGGCCGCGGCGGCAATTACCAGGAATGTGAAGAGTGTGTCGGCAAGCAGCAGCTGCTCCAGCTGGACCTGGAAGGCGTCGAGCAGCACGGGAGCGGCCGCAAGGGTCGCTGCCCAGCCTGGGAGGCCGAATCTCCCGCGCAGCAGCGCATACACCAGCACAGCGATGCCGAGCCCGAGCACATGTTGTACCGATGTGACCACAGCGAAACTGTGCAGCGGTTTGAGCAGCCAGAGCAGGACTGGGTAACCGATCGGGCGCATCGGGTCCGGGCGCGGTCGCAGCGCGATCGCGAGGTAGTCGAATGAGTCGTTGAACCAGATCGCGGAGCGGTAGCCGAGCTCGGCCGCGGCGCGCAGCGCTACTCCTGCGCAAAGGACAGCAGCGAAGGCGCGATGTCTGACGAGGATGCTGCGCGCCATCATGGTGAGGTCACTCGGGCAGGCAGAACGCAGTCAGGCCGGGTGGGCGAGGGCAAGCGCAGCCCGGCGAGCCGGATCGGGGCTTTGCAGGATCTTGGCATGCCAGGCGTCTCCTTCGCCTCCCTTAGCCCGTTGCGGTTGGTAATGTGCGTGCTCAGCGGCTGTGCCGTGGCGCGACAACCGTGCCCTTCCACATAGCCTTGGACAATTGATCGTAGGAGTACCCGCTCGCGCTTCCGGGTGTCAACGATTCGCGGCCGTCGCGCAGAGACCGTTTGCGGCCGTCGCGAAGAGACCGGCAGTTTGCGGCAACAGGCACAAACGGTAGCGAAAGTTTGGAGCCGCCGTCGGCTGGTGCGGCGGTGCAGCGGCGGCGCACCATGACAGCGCTGGAGGAGACAGACGTGGAACTGACCGTGCTGATGCCTTGCCTTAACGAGGCGGAGACGGTGGCCACCTGCGTCCGCAAGGCGTCCAGTTTTCTGCGCGAGCACGGCATCGATGGTGAGGTCGTCGTCGCGGACAACGGCAGCACGGACGGCAGCCAGCGGCTCGCTGAACGGGCAGGCGCACGCGTGGTGCCGGTCTCGGAGAAGGGCTACGGCAACGCGCTGATGGGTGGAATCGTCGCCGCGCGCGGCCGGCACGTGATCATGGGAGACGCCGACGACAGCTATGACTTCACCGCGCTCATGCCGTTCGTTGAGGCGCTGCGCGATGGTGCCGATCTCGTGATGGGCAACCGCTTCAAGGGAGGCATCGCACCCGGCGCCATGCGGGCGCTGCACCGCTACCTGGGCAATCCGGTACTGAGCTTTGTCGGGCGGCTGTTCTTCCGCACCAAGATCGGTGATTTCCACTGCGGCCTGCGTGGATTCCGCAAGGACAGCATGCTCACACTCGGCCTTCAGGCAACCGGCATGGAGTTCGCAAGCGAGATGGTCGTCAAGGCAACGCTGGCCCGCCAGCGGGTGCTTGAGGTGCCGACCACGCTGTCGCCTGATGGCCGCAGCCGTCCTCCCCACTTGCGCAGCTGGCGAGACGGCTGGCGGCATCTGCGTTTCCTGTTGCTGTTCAGCCCGCGCTGGCTGTTCCTGATTCCTGGGATGGTCTTGCTGGCGATCGGGCTCCTGATAGGCGCTGCGGTGGCGCCGGGTCCGCTTAGCGTCGGCAGCGTCGCTTTTGACGTGGACACGCTTGTCGGGGCGTCCGCAATGGTGGTCATCGGCTTCCAGGCAGTGCTGTTCGCACTGTTCACGAAGATCTACGCGAGTGCCGAGGGCTTCCTGCCACCTGACCGGTGGGTCAAACGGGTGCTGCGGGTGTGGAGCCTGGAGCGCGGCCTTGTGGCGGGCGTGGCGCTCGGCGTAGCCGGCCTGGTCGGTGCGATCGTGTCGATCTCGGAGTGGCAGGTGGCCAAGTTTGGCCCGCTGCATCCGACCCACTCGCTGCGCCTCATGGTCCCATCGGCAACGGCGCTGGTTGTGAGTTGTCAGGTGATCTTTGGCACCTTCTTCATCAGCATCCTCGGCATCCGCCGCAGCAGGCACCCGGCCGCGGCGGCATTCGCCGATGGCGAGGCCCGCCGAGCGGGCGGATCGTCGGGAAAGGTGGCCTCGGCCAAGATCCCGGACGCGGCAATCCCGCCAGCGCAGGTCTCACCCCCCGATAAGGCCGCCGCAGCGGCCGAGCCCTCGACCACTTCCGCCGTGTAGCGTGCCGCGCGTTAGCGTGCCCGCGGCCTTAGCGTGCCCGCCGTGTTAGCGTGCCCGCCGGCGGCCCGGCGGCCCGGCGGCCCGGCGGCCCGGCGGCCCGGGGAGCCCGGGGAGCCCGGGAGCCCGCCAGGCGCCCATCGGTGCTACCTGGCTCGCGCTGTTGTGGCGTCGCTCGGTCAGTTGTGTCTGTAGAGCATCGGTCCGTTGTGTCTGTAGAGCAGCAGCACGATGCCATTCACTGACCACCTGTGGATCAGCTTGAACTTCGGCGGCGCGACTAGTCTCGGAGCCAGCTGGTCGTCGCCGACCTCAACAAGCCAGACCCGCTTGGCCGTGCGCAGCCGCTGATCCAGGAGCTGGCGCGAGACCTCCGTGCCGCTGAGATTTCCCGTGGCCACTGCGGACTTGGCCAGCCCAAGGTCACGCAAACCGGTGAATCCGTAGGGATAGACGGCGCCAAGGTCACGAAACCCCGGCTTGCGGTAAACGACCGCATCTGCCGGGCGTGCCTTTGCCCGCAGGAGCTGTGCGGCGCCTCTGATGTCATCGCCGTGACCCCACGGCTGGCGGATCGCCTGCTGCATCGGCAGCACGAGCAAAGCGATCATGCCGAGGGCACCGATGCGCCAGTACTTGCCCAGGGCGGCAAGCCCGGTGCCAGCGAGCAGCGCAAGCGCGGGCAAGCAGAACACCACATAGCGATTCACATAGACCGGCTTGATCTCGGATATGGCGATCAGCAGGCAGGGGGGGACGAACAGCCACGGCGCACTCAGCCAGAAAAGGCACCAGCCTGCTGGCCCGCTTGCCGCTTCCTCGCCACTTCGCGCACTGCTGTCGATGGTGCCGGCCACGCCAAGCGCTACAAGGAGCACGAATGCCGCGCCGGATCCGGTCGCCACGGTGAGCAGAGCCATGACTTCTGAAAACTTGGGTTTGCCCAGCCACGCGAGCTGGTTCCGCTCGGCCCAGGCGAGCACGGCTATAGGCGTCGTTGCGGCGCACGCAACGACCACCGCGAACCCCCAGAGGCGCGCTGTGCCCTCGGCCCCGGTTGGCTTTCCGGCTCCGGTTGGCTTTCCAGCCCTGCGCCGCTTGGCTGCTGCGAGCGTAACGCCGTGTGCCGGGATGATGAGCAGGGCGAAGATGTTCATCAGACCAAGCGCGGCAAGCGACGCCGCGTATGACACCAGCGAGCGGCGGCCGGGCTCGTCGATCAACCGGATGAGCAGATAACTCGACAGAACCGCAATCGCGGTCACGAGCGCATACGAGCGTGCTTCCTGACCGTACCGGCTGGTCATCGGCAATGCTGCGAACACGAGCCCGGTGAGCAGGCCGGTTTGCCAGGTTCCTAGCCGCCGCCCGATCAGGGCGACGCCGAACGCGGCCGCCGTCATGGCTATCGCGGACGGGAGCCGCATGACAAGCTCACTGGTACCGAACACGTGCGCCAAAGGCCACATCATCAGGTAGTAGACGGCGTGTACCGCGTCCACATTGCCGAGCATGTGCACCATTTCTGGCAACGACCGCCGGGTCGCGGCCAGCGTGGCGGCCTCGTCCCGCCAGAACGACGCGTTGCCGATGCCCAGCAACGTTGCCGCCAGCGTCGCAAGCGGCGGCAGGGCGAGTATCCAGCCGCGCGAGTTGTGGTGCAGGGTCCCGGCCAAAGTGAGACGGCCTGCCTGGTCATGTGGCGAGGGGCCGCCGGCACTGCGTAGGCGCGCAGCCAGCGGATCTTCGAGACCGGTACTTTGATCAGGAATAGCGGCCCCCGTTATGGCCTGGCCAGAGCTGCCCCGGCACAGTGTTCCACATCACATCAGACAGACGACGATGAACGCCGGAAAGTTGCGAACCCGGCTGAAGGGGTAATGCGTTCGAGCTTGCGCCCCGGTGCCCATAGGCTTTGCGCATGCCTTCGCCAAGCAGCCACATCCTAACGGCCCCAGCGTGGCCCTACGCCAACGGACCGCGTCATATAGGGCATGTGAGCGGGTTCGGGGTGCCGTCTGACATGTTCAGCCGCTATCAGCGGATGGCAGGCAAGCAAGTCCTGATGGTGAGCGGCACCGACGAGCATGGCACGCCGATTCAGGTCCAGGCTGACTCGGAGGGCGTCAGGCCCAGGGAGCTTGCCGATCGCTATAACCGGGTGATCGCGGAGGACCTCTGCGACCTTGGCCTGTCGTACGACCTGTTCACCCGCACAACCACCGGTAATCATTACGCGGTCGTGCAGGAGATGTTCACCGGGCTGTACAACAACGGCTATGTGTTCCCCAAGACCACGCTCGGCGCTATCTCCCCAACCACTCGCCGCACGCTTCCTGACCGCTATATCGAGGGGACCTGTCCCATCTGCGGTTACGACGGGGCGCGTGGCGACCAGTGCGACAACTGCGGCAACCAGCTCGATCCCGTAGACCTGATCAACCCTCGTTCGCGGATAGATGGCGAGAAACCCGACTTCGTGCAGACCGAGCATTTCTTCCTTGATCTTCCGGCTTTCGCAGATGCGCTGGGCACCTGGCTGCAGAGCAAGAGTGGCGCGTGGCGGCCGAACGTGCTGAAGTTCTCGCTGAACCTGCTTGGCGACCTCAAGCCGCGCGCTTACACGCGAGACATCGACTGGGGCGTTCCTGTGCCTCTCGACGGCTGGCGGGATCGGCCAGACAAGCGAATCTATGTCTGGTTCGACGCGGTTGTCGGTTACCTGTCTGCTTCCATCGAGTGGGCGAAGCGCTCAGGCGATCCCGACGCATGGCGGGCCTGGTGGCAGGATCCCGGCGCCGAGTCGTACTACTTCATGGGCAAGGACAACATCGTCTTTCACGCCGAGATCTGGCCGGCCATGCTTCTCGGCTACAGCGGCAAGGGGGCCAAGGATGGAGTGCCGGGCTCGCTCGGCGTATTGAACCTGCCGACAGAGGTCGTATCGAGCGAATTCCTGACGATGGAAGGACGCAAGTTCTCATCGTCCCGCAGCGTCGTGATTTACGTGCGCGACTTCCTTTCGCGCTATGACGTGGACGCGCTTCGCTACTACATAGCGGTCGCAGGCCCTGAGGGCCAGGACACCGACTTCACCTGGAGCGAATTCATCCGGCGCAACAACGACGAACTCGTCGCCAACTGGGGAAACCTGGTGAACCGAGCCGTTTCCTTCGCGGCAAGAAACATCGGCGAGATTCCAGCCGCCGGCGACCTGCTCGAGGTCGACAGGGCAATTCTGCAGCGCTCGAGAGAATCGTTCGCCAGTGTCGGCTCGTCGCTTTCCCGCTGCCGTTTCAAGGCTGCGATCACTGAGGCGATGCGGACCACCGCTGAGGCGAACAAGTACCTCTCCGACCAGGCGCCGTGGAAGCTTCGCGAGTCCGACAAGGAGCGGATGCGGACGATCATGCATGTCGCCCTGCAGCTTGTGGACGATGCGAAGACCCTGCTGACGCCATTCCTGCCTCATTCGGCGGAAAAGGTGTACAAGGTGTTCGGCGGCACTGGCACGTGGTCCGGGATGCCGGAGATCCGTGAGGTGGACGAGGCAGACGTGCCCGGCCGCCGTCCGTACCCGGTCCTCATGGGTGATTACCGAACGGCTGCGCGATGGGAATCCCGCCCGATCCGTGCGGGCACGCCGTTGGAGCCGCCGTCGCCGTTGTTCACCAAGCTGGATCCGTCCATCGCAGACGAAGAGGTCGCGCGTTTGGCGAGCCAATGACTCTGGTTCCCCTACAAAACCCGCCCGCCCTTGGGGGCGATGCCCTACTGCTGATCTTGTCACGTTGTCAAGACCTGCGGGAGGGGTGAACCAAGATCTGTGGATAACCAGAGCGCGCGCGGACGTGTGGGGAACGACGTGGGCGAGGCCTTCGACAGCCATTGCCATCTCGATCTTCTTGACATGCCGGTTGGGCAGGTGCTCGCCGACGCGCGTGAGGCGAGCATCAGCCGGGTCGTGACCGTCGGTTATGACCTTGATTCGTCGCGCTGGGCGGCAGGGTGCGCGGCGGAGCATCGTGACGTCTACGCCGCCGTGGCGATCCACCCGAACGAAACGGCCCGTGCCGACGACGGGGCATTCGACGTGATCGCGAGCCTCGCCGCGCTACCGCAGGTGCGCGCGGTCGGCGAGACGGGGCTCGACTATTACCGGGACTGGTCGGATCCGGCCGTTCAGCGTCGGTGGTTCAGCACGCACATCCGGCTCGCTAAGGACACGGGCAAGCCCCTGGTTATCCATGATCGTGAGGCACACGCCGACGTGCTGCGGATCCTCGCCACCGACGGCGCGCCGCAGCAGGTCATCCTGCACTGTTTCTCCGGTGACGCCGAAATGGTGAAGGCATGCGCGGACGCTGGCTACTTCATGAGCTTCGCAGGCAACGTCACGTTCTCAAGCGCCGCGCCGCTGCGCGAAGCGGCCAGGAACGTGCCGATTGACCTGCTTCTCGTGGAGACGGACGCGCCTTACCTGACGCCGGTGCCGCACCGTGGCAAGCGAAATTCGCCCGCTTTCATCCCGTTTACCCTGCGCTGCCTCGCCGACGTGCGCGGCGAAGAGCCTGCTGAGCTTGCCGCGGCGGTCATGGCGAACGGCGAGCGCCTGTTCGGGCCCTGGTGAGCGGTCCTGCCGTGCAGTCGCGTCTGCTCGGGCCCGGTGAAATCCGTGAGATGGCGCGCCACCTCGACTTTCGGCCGACCAAGCGGCTCGGCCAGAATTTTGTGGTGGGCCCCTCGACGGTGCGCCGCATTGTCCGGATCGCCGCGCTGACGGCCGATGATGTCGTCCTTGAAGTGGGGCCCGGCTTCGGGTCGCTCACTCTGGCCCTCCTCCCGGTAGCCAGGACGGTCATCGCGATCGAGGTGGACCCGACCCTGGCGGGAGCGCTTTCTTCGACGGCCGCCGCGCTCACGCCGCAGTTCGCCGACCGTCTCAGGGTGGTCACCGCCGATGCGGCGCGGATTGGCGTTATGGGGGGCGAGGAGCCGAGCGTGCTTGTCGCCAACCTGCCGTACAACGTGGCCGTTCCGGTGGTGCTTCACCT
>WNGG01008655.1_pt1 | contig 15128 bp, 16 predicted proteins | sample 5400661 | NCBI WGS metagenome assembly WNGG01 (sample SAMN13153372, study PRJNA577476) | soil metagenome | isolation source: 100 cm soil or saprolite under Garry oak tree replicate 1 | place: USA:California | collected 2016-06-15
ACGGCCTCCGGGTACCGGATCGCGGCGCGGCGGGCGAGGTGCAGGGCCCGCAGGTGCAGTTCGGCCGCTTGTGTGTAGTCGCCGAGGTGCCGCTGGCATGCGCCGAAGGTGTTCAGGGCGTCGGCTTCCAGCCGCGGGTCACCCGTGTCGCGGGCGAGGGTAAGCGCGGTGCGGGCCGTGCCGAGCGCCTGCGCCGTGCGCCCGGCGTCGGCATGGACTTGGGCGAGCAGGCGGAGGCTTTCCGCCTGCGTCCCGCGGTCTCCCGTCTCCCGAAGCAGATCCATGCCGTGGGTGACCAGGTTGAGGGCATCGTCGAGGCGCCCTTGGGCGTGACGCAACTCCCCGAGGCTGCTCGACGCGATTGCCTCACCGACACGGAAACCGGCCTCACGGGAAAGAGCCAGTGCCCGGGTCTCACATTCGGCCCCGCGGTCCAGCCGGCCCGACTCGTGGCATACCCGCCCGAGGTTGATGAGGCTGATCGCCTGGCCGGAGCATCCGGTCCGGCGCTGGATCGCCAACGCCTCGGATGTGCAGCTCTCGGACTCGTGTAGCCGCCCGGCCCGCCAGTGCACGATGCTGAGATTGTTCAGCACCGCTGCCTGGCCCTGCAGCCAGCCGGTCCGGCGCATGAGGGCGAGCGCCGCGCCGTAACACTCACCGGCGTTGTCGTAGCAGCCCTGGTCCTGGTACACGTCGCCGAGGCTGAGCTGCGCCGCAGCCTCCGCCCGAAGATCGGCGCCGGCCCGCGCCGCTGCCAGACCAATCTGAGCGACAGCCAGCCAGTCAACGAGGAACATGCGCAACCAGAAGTAACCGCGCAGAATGTCGGCGAGCAGCCACGCCACGTGGCGTGGCCCGTGATTGGCCGCGTGGCTGGTGAGCGCGACCAGGGTGGCACGCTCGGCATCCAGCCATTCCATCGCCTGCGCAGCGTCGGCGAAGACAGGCGCCGGTGGCTGGACATTAACCTGACGGACGGGCAACCGCAGATGCGTGGGATACAAACACCGGGCGGCCGCGTCGGCCGCGAGCAAATGCCATTCCAGCAGGCGCCGCATCGCCGCATCACGTTCCCGCTGGCTCTCCTCGCGTCCGCAGCGCTCGGCTGCGTACAGCCGCAGCAGATGGTGCAGGACCACGCGCCCATCCGGCAGCCGGTTGACCAGGTGCGCGGCGAAAAGCCGATCCAACAGCGCGGCAGCTTCCTCAACCGTGATCTTGGCCAGGACCGCCGCAGCGTCGCAGGTCACCTCCGTCTCGGGTGCCAGCCCGAGCAGCCGGAACAGCCTGCGTGCCTCGGCGGGCAGCGATTCGTATGACAGGTCTAAGGCGGCCCTCACCGCGGCCTGCTCATCACCGTCGGCCGCTAGTGCAGACAGCCGGTTGCCAGCGGCCAACTCCGCGACCAGGTCGGCGATGCGCTGCGGATCGCCGATCAGCTTCGCCGCAGCGATCCTCAGCGCCAGCGGCAAGCGCGCGCACAACCGGGCCAGCTCCCTTGCGGCCTCAGGCTCTGCCTCCACCCGTTCGTGGCCGAGCATCCGCAGCAGCAAAAGGTGCGCCTCCCGCTGGCTCAGCACACCGACGCGGAGCTGGTGGGCGCCCTCCCGCGCGACCAGGCCGGACAACCGGTCCCGGCTGGTAACCAGCACCCGGCAGCCGGGGCTTCCCGGCAGCAGCGGCCGGACCTGCTCGGGATGATCAGCGTTGTCCAGCACCACAAGCACCCGCCGGCCCGCCAGCAGCGACCGGTACAGCGCGGCAGCCTGCCCCACCTCGACCGGCACCCGCTCGCCGGGCACCCCCAACGCCTGCAGGAAGGAAGCCAGCACCTCGATCGGGCGCAACGGCTCTGCCCGCGCGTACCCGCGCAGGTCGACAAACAGCTGCCCGTCAGGGAACCGGTCGCATACACGATGCCCCCAGCACACTGCAAGGGCCGTTTTCCCCACCCCAGCGCCACCCGTGATCACGGCGACCGTCACCCCAGGTGCCAGCGGGCTACGGCGCCCCAACAGGACCGCGTCCAGCTCCTCAAGCTGCACGCTGCGGCCGGTAAAGGCGGTCGCGGCCGCGGGCAACTGGGCGGGCGCGGCCAAGCCCCACGACGTGGAGCCCACCACGAACTGCCCCGGCTGGTCCACGAAAGGGGATAGCCGTGCTTCACGCGAAGCGTCAGCGATAGCACTCCGCTCGGCCTCGGTAAGCTCCAGCGCGTCCATGAGGAGCGACACAGAGGCGCGGCGCGGACGGCGCACATGCCCGCGCTCGAGATCCCTGATCGCGCGTACGCTCATCCCCGACCGGTCAGCGAGCTGCTCCTGAGACAAACCGTGACGTGCGCGGAGGTCGGCCAGCAGCCGGCCAAGCTTTGTGCCAGCACGAACCTCAACGCCCGCCACGCCGTGAACGCTAGCGGCTTAGGAGCGTGTGAACGGCCCGATCCAGAAGATCTGCGTGGCCAGATCGGCTGGCTGCGGGCGGCCCGTGAGGGGTCACGCCGGGTGCCACCCCGCGGAGCCGTTCTGTACTTGAGGTTGAAAGATCTTTATCCCGAACGGCTGCCGCGCCGTGCACCTTCACCAGCGCCTGCTCACCCAGCCGGCCTGACCCCCGGGGCCGGGCAGGCGCCGACTCAGGGCAGGTCACTGCTCCCGGTCGCGGCGTAGTCGCTCGAGGACCTCACCGGGGCTCTCGATTGTGACCCGGATCATCGCCCGCACCGCGTCGGCCAGGGCGACGCGCGGCACATCGAGCGCGATGGCGGCCGAGTCCGCCCACTGGGTGAGCTGCCGGTAGAGTTCGGGGCTCAGGTCGAGGGTGATCCTTACCGGCTTCGACCGGATCGCCGTCCTCCCGGCCGGGCGTGCGTCGGGTTCCGTACGCCTCGCCGCGGCGGCCGCCATCTGCGCTTTCCGCTGCTCACGCTGCATGGTCATGACCGCACCGCGCAGAGCGGCGCGCATCTGTCGATGAGGTCGTGGGCCACGTGGCGCCACAGATCGCGGCCGGCGGCCGGGATCGGCATGCCGAAGCTCTGAGCGTAAACCTCAAGCCGTGGCACGGCCGTCCCCAGCACGTCATAACCGAGGCCCTCCAGCGCCTCTCGGGCGTCGGCTGTGGAGTTCGCGCGCGCAACACAGCGGTTCAGCAGCACGGCCGAACGGGCGGGCCTGTCGCGGACCGCCTCGACCTCGGTGATCTCTTCCCGCACCGGCGTGGTGCGGTTGATCTCAATGGGGGTCGGCGCGCACGGGATCAGAATCTCGTCGGCGTATCGCAGCGCCGAACGGGCAATGCCGGCGTGGTCTTCCAGTTGCGGCGCGTCGATAATCACCACATCATCCCGCTGGGCGATCTCGGGTACGCGCCGGTGCAGTTCGCGGGACGGCAGGGCTACGATCCGGAACGGGAACGCCGCCCGCGGGGGCAGCCCCGGGTACATGGCCGCGAGGTCGGACCATTCCAGAGCACTGCCGGAAGGGTCCGCGTCCACCAGGAGCACGGTGTTCCCGGCCTGCGCGAAAACGTGTGCCAGCCAGACCGCCGATGTGGTCTTGCCAGTTCCCGGCTTGAGGTTGGCCAGGGCGAGGCTGAGACCCGTCATCCAGGCAGTATTGCAGCGCCTGCGGCATTACGGTAGACAGTGCCGGGCATGCTGGCGGGCGGTATACACCCTGCAACCATGGGCTACGGGCGAAGACGCGCCCTGCCCGGGGCTGGCGAAGCTGAGCACACTAATGCCGCAGTATTGCAGTACTTACGGCATTACGGCAGACAGTGCGGGTGTGGACATTGTCAGGCATTTAATGCAGCGCCCGGCAAAGTTACCCACAGTCTGTGGACGGCTGTGTGGAGTAAATCACAGTTCTGTAACCATGCCAGGCGTGAGCGTCGGCGCGCTGGCTACGCCGACCGCCGCCCTCGGTAGGGAGAAGAACGCCGGCCGACACGTGCGGTGATCACCGCGAGGATGAGTAGCACCGCCCCGGCAATGATGCCCGCGAGCCCACGGCGCGAGTGCCGCCCGTTCAGGTGAGCAACATGGCCAGGAAAGAACGTCGGCAGGGACTTCGCCGGCTCCACCAGGTAGACGATGCCCGCGGCTATGGCCAGGACGCCGAGCACGATAAGGATGATCATCACTAACCGGGATGCAGCGGTCATCTCGGGCCTCCTTCTTTGGCAGCCAATGCTAGGCCCGTGTCCTGTGCGCAGGGGCTTAATCACCCGGTTGGGGGGATGAGATGACCGGTGCGCAGCGGGCCGGTGTCCCGGGATGCGGTCCGGTGAGGCGAGTACCACCGCGGAAAGGAGTGGTGACCTGATTCCCCGTCGCGCAGGGTGCGGAGACAATGGGCGCAGGTCAAACTAAGTGCGGTTCTGGACCAACGGCGACGGCACGCGCAGTGCGTGCACGTTGTGATCCTCGGCTGCCAGATGCCAGCGGTGGTCACCAGGTGGTCGTGAAGTACCACGAACCGAACAGGCGTGCCGACGTGACGGCACTGACGCTGACGGTCGAGCCAGAAAGCGCATCGGTCGCCGAGAGTATGGTTTGCACCCTCTCCCCAGTTACCACATGTCCTGGCCACCATCGACCACTACCTTTTGCCCGGTCATGAACCGTGCCTGATCGGCCAACATCAGCATGATCGCGTCTGCGACGTCCTCTGGCTGGCCAAGCCTTCGCAACGGCACCGTGTCCTCACGCCTACGGCGTACGGCCACGTCATCTAGCCGGAAACGCTGCTTCGTCTCTTCAGTCACGATAAGTCCGGGGATGATTGTGTTAACCCGAATTTTAGGCGCAAGCTCAAGCGCCAAACATTGCGTCATCATCATCAGACCTGCCTTAGATGCGCAGGTATTGATACCGTTGCGCCGTCCTCTAAGGCCCGTCGATGCGCCGATGTTCAGGATCACACTGTTATCGTCTTGCTTCATCATCTGACGGGCTGCATGCCGCGAGCAAAGGAACGCACCCTTCAAAGTCACATTCACTACTCGGTCCCACTCATCCTCGGTCATCTCAAGTGCAGGCTTGTCAATTACGCGGGCAGCGTTGTTGATGAGAACATCTATACGGCTGAACGCCTCTACCGTTCGTTCCATAAGATTAGAGACATCATGCGGATTACTGACATCCGCTTTCACAAGCGCCACATCCGGGCCGATTTCCCGGCACTCGGCCAGCGCCGATGCCGCTCGTTTGTCGTCTGTCGAGTAGTTCAGCACTACGCCGTAACCTGACCGCAGAAGGCGAAGGGCGATAGCCCGCCCGATTCCGCTTGAACTGCCCGTGATGACTGCCACGCGCCTCGTTCTGGGCATTTAGCCGGACTCCTTCGAGTTGTCGCCCGCTGTGAGCTGTAGCCTTTCACCAAGGGATCTGACGCGCCGTTCGTGTGGCCATGTCTGTCTGGCTCGTTGAAGCGCTGTCATCATCTCTCGCCGACGCTGCTTGCTTGCGAGCAGGACCACACCGTCAAGCCCACGGCTGATATATGTTTCGAACGCGTCCAGATCACCGAGCAGAACCGCTGTGCTGGCTTGATGATTGATAATTTCGAACCGGATCCGATCTGGTACTGCCGACCTTGACCGCTCAACAGAGGCAAAGATATCTGCCGCTTTGCGTTTATAATCGCGACTAGGATGCTGTTCGGCTAGCGCCATGTATGCTAGACCCTGCTCGAGGCTGAGCGAGGCCGGCGTAAATTCGGCATAGAGAAAACTTCGGTCCCGTTCTGGATGATCCGGGTACAATTCCTCCGCTAGTCCTGCCGAGCGGATAGCATTTTTTTCCTTCCTTAGCTGCCCGTAGACGACCGCCAGTTCAGCGTGGACGCGGGACCGCTGTAGAGCCGACATGTCAGCGCCAAGTGCGAATGCCTGCTCGTATATTGCGGCAGCCAGCGCGGGATCAGAGTTGTAGAAGTGCGTGCTCGCGAGAGAGATTAGCGCGGAGGCTTGACTACTGCTGTCGCCCGCAACGGTTGCGTAGTATAGTGCCTGTTTGCAATGCCGCTCCCGTACTTGTATTTGATTGCGATGGAGAGCGACAATTCCGCAGATCCTATGCGCCTGTGAGGCTAGCCGTGCGGCGGCGAGTTGGTACCTGGATTGTCGCTGCGCAGCACTTTCGAGAGCCAAGAGATAGCTGGATAGCGTGTGATCGACGGTAGAGAGGTCACTGCCTCGTAGTAGATGCCAGCATGAGGTGAGACTTGCGGCGCAGCGGGAAAGAAAGAAGTCGGTCGAAGCGGCAGCGCTTGCACCTCCCTCCGATATTGCACCGGACGTTGCTAGGGCGAGTGGCAATGCGGCGACAGTGACGAGGGCCTGACGGCGCGATAGCGCATGCACCATACGAAGACCATGCGGGCTTTTCGGCGCCGATGTATCGAACATCAGAATCTCCTGATGCAGCAATGTTTGCAGGGAATCCAGTTCAGAAGTTGCACCATTCCAGTTATCAATTAATGCGATCAGATGAGCGAGCCGAGTTCCAAACCAGGCGGGCCATTCGGAGGCCATGATGATATTGTCATCATCCACGGGCGAGTTAGACGGCGATTCGATTGTGCCACCAACGGATATCAGGCGCCAGGATATCTGGTGCTGCGGAACCAGCATGCCGCCAGTTTCGGCAAATTCCGGCATGTCGCGCACAGGCGCGAGAAGTTGTTGAACAGAGCAGCCGAACATATGCTCAAGCACACGGCACGAATCCGGATATGGTTCGGTCTTGACCTTTCCCGCGTACCACCGCTCGAACTGACGGCGCGACACCGTCACTTTCGTGAGACGCGGCTCGTCTTCTTGTTCGGCAAGTTCAGCGGCGGCACGCCTGAACTGTGACTCGAAGGCGGAGAAGTTTTGCCAATGGCGCCGGATAACCAGTACCCGCAGGAGGGTAGGTTCATACGCAGTGGTGTCATCTCCCTCTTCTGGTATCTGGTTCATATCCATAATCAGACGCCGTTTCTGCTCCCATAACCTGATACATGCAGCTCGAAGTTTACGCCGAGACCACTTACCACGGGTCCGTATCCGCCGAAGCTACGTGTTGCTCAGCCATGCGCCAGTGTCGCGCAGCCAACCACCAGCCGTGATCGCGGACGTCACGATATGCGTGGCTGCGCGCCCGGAGATGACGGCTCAGAGGCCCATCCGTGACGGTGGAGGCGCGCACCCGGCTGGCTCATCCTTGTTCGATGCGACAGCGCACGGCGAGCCAACGAGGGAGGTGACGCCCCAGTGCCAACTATCCCGGCCGAGCTAGAGCGGCTTGCGGATGAGCTGCGGGCAAGAGGTCTCGAAACGCAGCTCGTTACGCCAGCCGGCAAGCGGCCGTACCTGCACGTGAGTAACCCAGGGGCGCGCGTTCTCGCGGAGAATATTGTCGCTGAGGCCGGTTGGTACTGGTATTCATGGGTGGAGCGAATAGCCAAGGTCCATGAAATCGTTAGCGCATCGGAAAAGATCACCCGCGTGTTGCGGGCAGCCGACTCAGAATGTGACCCGGCTATATGAGCAGGCGGCCCACATGTAGACGTAGGCAAATACACGGGGAGGAAGTCGGCGAGCAGCCGTGTCGTTTGGCGGACATGACACCCATTGCGAGACCGCGCAACGAATCGAACGTGATAACCCGGCTTGGATTGTCGTGTGGGGGGTCTATACGCGCGAGTATGTGGCGTTCCCAAAATTCCGTGCGCCACCGGGAACAATGCTCTGCTCGCGTAACCCAAACACGCTGGCCACGGGAATGCGCCAGATCGAATTCACCTTCAACCCGTGTGCCGAACCGGAAGGAGGTGCCGGTGCCGACGCACGTCGGTCGATGCTGCGCCCACACGATTACACGTGAATGCCCGGTCGATTGTCTGCGATACGTGCTGTCGCGCGTGGCATTCAATACACTTGCTCGCGCCTACGACGCTCCCTTCGATCCACCCAAAACGGTCGGGGACGTTGTCGAACTTTATCTCCGCCAGAGATTGGATGAAATTTGCGGGCTTGGTTCGCGCCGCATTGGCGAGATCGAAGTTAGCCTCGTGTACGCCGGGCTTATCAGTGCTCTCGGCGATGAAGACAAGAGGGAAGCCGCGAAGCTGAGAAGGAAAGGACGCGAGCCGAATGTGTGACGAGGTGAGATCCGCCGGCTGTGCCGAGCTGGCCGATGGTCCCCAGTTCCGCGTGACCCACCGGGACCACCGGCTCACCATGGAGCTGAGCGTGCCGTGTGATCTGCTGCGCCAGCATGATGACGCTGCCCGTTCCACCAGCGCGGATAGGCCATGACCTACTCATTGGGAACCCGAGACAGGCGAGCCTTTGCGATTACCGTCCTTGCTGACAGTCACTAATTCTTCGCCACCGCACGGTTCACCTCGGTGGCCAGCTGGGACTCGATTGCCTTCAGGCTCTTCAGCGATACCACCGCCTTCAGCAGACCGCTCAGCGTTTTCGCCGAGCGCGCGTTGTAACCAGCGGCATAGATGCCGGTAACGTACTCGTCGTAAAGCCCGGCCGGATCAGCACAATGCGGTATTGGACCGGCAGCTGAGGTGGCCACGGCGACTGGCATCAGCTTCTTCATCGCTGACCTCATGGCTGCGGCATTCCCGGATTTCTCAGCCTCCTGGACCGCGTTTACTGCAGCCCGCAGCTTGCTGTCCTCGGCGAATGCCGGGCCATGCTTCCAGGCTTCGTACTGCTGGCGGCAGGAGACCGGCTGTGCGGACACGGTAGGGCGGCGGACGGACGATGTCCCATGGCTGCCGCAGGCAGCCGCAAGGAAGGCGGTGACGGTCAGCCACAGAAAAGCGTGGAAAGTGACGATGAGCGCCAGAGTGCTGCTCACGGCCACGAAAAGCGCCAAGCCGATAAGAGAGTTCTCCAGGCGGCTGCCCCAGATGCCGTCCGGTACACCCAGGATCACGACAAGGCAGATCGCCCCCGCTCCTGCCAGCGCCGTCCGCAGCCAGCGGCCGGTGAATAAAACACAAACCGGGCCGACCAAGACAAAGGCGCTGAGGACAAGCCGCCGCCCAGTCCATGCATCGACGACGGCGGCGAGCGAGGACCATGCCACACCTAGTTGCCACAGCAAAACGGCCGACGGCTCAGACAACGCCCATATGTTACGGCGACGGCTAAACGGAGGTGATAGAGCCATGCGCGGACGATATCGGATACGCCAGCATCAACGTGAGCAACTTCCGTAAACCTTGAACCAACTATCACCCGGATCAGGCGGCTGCACCGACATCACCGGCCCGGGCGGCCCCGCTGCGATGAAGCGGCGGGCGGCTGTCAGCGGTTGAGAACTGCGACCCGCCCGAGGTCGCCTGATGCCCAGCACGATCCGTCGCTAGCGCAGCTGACGGTGTCGAACTGACCGGTGTCGAACGTGCGCCAGTGCAGGCCGCCGTCAACTGAGACATCTGAGCCGGTCAAGCCGACCGCAATGGCCATCGTCGGCGTATGGGGCACCCACGTCACGCCGGAGCGGTAGCCGGCCGGCCCGGACGGCGGCGAGATCCAAGGCAGTCCAAAGTAGGACACCGCCGAGACGTTCGATGAGATCGTAGGCGCGCTGAAGTCACCGCCCACCGCGACGCCGAACACCGGCGTGCGGAACGCCAGTGCGAACACACCGGCGCTGGGTCCGCTGGTCATCGGCGTCGTGCTGACATCCCAGGTGAGGCCCCCGTCGCGGGAATGGAAGACCCGCGCGCTCGTGCTGCCGCCTGTGCCGAACCAGGCGTCGCGCCCGGACGTCGTGAGGCACTCACCGCTGGCGGCGAACCCGGCCTCGCCGGGCAGCGCGGCAGGCATGCCGGCGTTGGGCAGCACGGTCCAGCTCTGCCCGCCGTCGCGGGTCGACAAGATTCGGAACTTACCCCCGACCGGGTCGCTGAGCACCAGGCCCTGTTTGGCGTTGAAGAAGGACATGCAGTCGAAGAAGGCGGCGGGATCGGTGTTCTGGTATGCGAGGCTCCAGGAGCGGCCGCCGTCGGTGGTGGCATACAGCCTGGAGTCAGTTCCTGACCCCGCGGTCATGGCGACGGCGCGAGTGGCGCTGAAAGCAGAAATGTCGCGGAACTGCAGGGTGGACGCGCCGGCCGGTGAAGCGTCGATCCAGGTCTGGCCGCCGTCCACCGTTCGCAGCACGAGTCCGTTGTAGCCGCCGAGCCAGGCCACCTTCCGGCTGACCGGCGACAAGCCGCGGAAATGTGACTGGCTGCCGGTGTTCAGCAGATCCCACGACGGTGCCTGCTCGCGGGAGGCGGCTGCGGCCTGCGCGGACGGGGCTGGCCCGGCCAGTGAACCGGCCGCGGTCGCGCTCGCCACCACGGCTGTCAGGACGCCAACGATGCCACGGTGAAACGTCATGGTTTGGACGCTAGCGCAACGGTCGCTTGCCGGGTCAGCCGCCCCCAAGCAGGCGCTAGGTTCACCGCCAGCGTCAGGCGCCGAGGACGTCGGCGAGGTCGAACTTGACCGGTTCGTCGAGTTGTTCGTAGGTGCAAGAGCTGGGGTCACGGTCGGGGCGCCAGCGGACGAACTGGGCGGTGTGCCGGAACCTGGCGCCTTCCATGTGGTCGTAGCGGACCTCCACGACGCGTTCCGGGCGCAGCGGAGTGAAGGACAGGTCCTTGCCCGCGGCCCACCGGCTGGTTTCTGCGCTGCGGGGCGTCCGGGTGCCCTCCTGCTCCTTGGCCCACGCCCACGGGTGGCCGTCGAACGAGGTGACCAGCGGCTGCATCTCCTCGAACAGCTCCTTGCGGCGCTGCATCGGGAACGCGCCAATCACGCCCACGCTGGCCAACTTGCCGTCGGCGTTGTAAAGACCGAGCAGCAGCGATCCGATCCGGTCCGGGCCGCTCTTGTGCAGCCGGTAGCCGGCCACCACGCAGTCAGCGGTGCGTTCGTGCTTCACCTTGAACATGGTCCGCTTGTCTGGCTCGTACAAACCGCCGAGTGGCTTGGCGATGATGCCATCGAGGCCAGCGCCCTCGAACTGGCGGAACCATTGCCCGGCCACCGTTAGGTCGGTCGTGGCCGCGGTGACATGAATGGGGGGCGCTGCGGCGGCCAGCGCGTCCACGAGCGCGGCTCGCCGCTCGGCGAAGGGCCGACGGGTGTAGTCAGTCTCGCCGAGCACCAGCAGGTCCGGGAAGTACCGGGTCATCGGCCTCTCGTTGCGGCTGCCGATCTCCACCTCATCGCCGTCACGGAAGATGATCGACCGAAAGCCGTCCCATTTGGGTTCGAAGCTCATGGCGCCGCCGGGAATCTGCGTGACCGACTTCGCCAACATCGGTGGCACCGGTGGCATGACTGCGAGTCGCATGCTGCCCATTCTCACTGGCCTTGCGGATCAACTGCCAGATGCCCAGATGGAATGTTGCGGACATCTTGCGCTCGGATAGGTCGTCTGCCGAACCGGGTCGGGGACGTAGCAGAGCCTGATCAAGCTTGGGTGAGCGCCTGACGGCTGCGCTGCAGGAAGTCGCGCTCGGCAGCGTTGCAGGTGCGGGCGATCGCCGCATCGTAGGCCAGCGCCGCCTCGACGTTGCGGCCCGGGCGCCGGAGCAGGTCGGCGCGGATGGCGTGGAACAGGTGGAAATCATGCAGGCCGAGGCGGTCTACGATCGTGAGGGCCGCGGCCGGTCCCTCGACCTCGGCTACCGCGACCGCGCGGTTGAGGGCCACGACCGGGCTCGGGACCAGCGAGGCGAGCTGGTCGTAGAGCTGCAGGATCTGCCGCCAATCCGTGGCCGTGGCCATCGGCGCATCGCTGTGGACCGCGTTGATCGCGGCCTGGATCTGGTACGGGCCCGGCTGGCCCAGCCGCAGGCATTGGCGACGATGGCCTGGCCTTCGGCGATCAGGCCGCCGTCCCACACGATCGGGAACACCGCCAGGAACGCAGCATCCTCATGAATCCACACTCTCCTTCCGTGCACCCGGACCGCACTGGCTTCTCACCCTCTACACGAGCGGCTTTCGCCCGGATCGACACCGGCAGCGAGGTAGTTCGGCCCCATACAGGGCGCGGTACTTAGCGATTTCATGACAACAGGTCGTTTCCACTTGAATGATCGGCTCATCATGTGCTCCGCTGTCCCTTGGGGATCGCGTCACCCCGTACGCGCGCCCCCGGGGGTTTGGGGCATGGCAGAAGACAGCCGCGACCCGCCGCTACCCAGGCGCGTGCCAGGTGCCACAGGCATGCCGAGGCCGGCGGCGCGGGTAGTGCCGCCTGTGCTGGCGGAGTTTTTGCTGCGCCGCGTGCTTGCCGAGATTGATGCCGCACTGGGATCGGCAGAGCAGGAGCCGGCGGCGGAGCAGGAACCGGCGGCAGCGCAGGAGCCGGCGGCAGCGCAGGAGCTGGCGGCAGCGCAGGAACCCGCGGCGGAGCGGGAACCCGCAGTGGAGCAGGAACCCGCGGCAGCGCACGAACCGGCCGCAGTGCACGAACCAGCACACTATCCCGAGCCGCCAACCTCCTTGCCTCGGCACGAGCCTTACCCGGATGACGGGCAGGTGCCGGATGCGAATGACAGGCCGCGGCCGCCGGCGCGGGCAGCGCGGCCAGAGACGTCACTACCTGGCCTCCTGGCAGAACTTAGCCTGCTGTCAGAAGCGCAGGCCCAGACCGATCGCGCCGCGCAGACTGACCGCGCGCATCAGGACCGCGCCGCGCATCAGAACCGCGCCGCGTGGCGGGATCGCCTCGCGCAGCAGGATCGCGCCACGCAGCAGCAGGATCGTGCCGCGCAGCAGGATCGCCCCGCGCAGCAGGATCGCGCCACGCAGCAGCAGGATCGTGCCGCCCAGCAGGATCGCGCCGCGCAGCATGATCGCGCCACGTGGTGGGATCGGCTCGCGCAGCAAGACCGCGCTGCGCAGCAGCAGGACCGCGCTGCGCAGCAGCAGGACCGCGCCGCGAAGACCGATCGCCCCGCACGGCCGGATCGCGAGCAGCCCGATCCCGGCCCGCACGTGCCAGCGGATCGCAGGACGGTCAGCGCTGTTCGCCCCCCGGCGCAGCGGCAAGCCCGACAGCAGGCGGCTGACCGCAAGCCGAGGCTCAGCGGGCCTCACCGGGCAGCTCGTGTGCTCGTGTCGGTGGTGGTTCTCATAGCGGGCGGGTTGATCGCATTCGCCGTGGCCCAGCACAAAGCCGCGGTGACCCCGCATGACGACGGCGGCAACGTGCCCTCCGTTAGCACGCCTCGTTCGCCGGAGGCGATTCGCAACCTTGCGGCCGCCTGGGTCGCCGGTCAGGTTAGCCGGGCAGCAATCGTGTCCTGTGATCCCTTGATGTGCCGGTTGCTCAGGGCGCGCGGGGTTCCCGCTAGCGACCTTCGTGCGCTGACGCGGGGCAGGGCCAATCCGCTCGGCGCTGATGTCATCGTCGCGACGGCAGCCGTTCGCGGCCAGTTGGGTGGCCGGCTCAGCTCCATTTATGCGCCGGGCGTCATCGCGAGTTTCGGCTCAGGGAACCTGCGGATCGACATCCGGACGATCGCTCCGCATGGAGCCGCGGCCTACCGGTCCGCGCTCAGCGCAGACCTGCGCGCGCGGAAGGCGTCAGGGTTTCAACTGCTGAACAGCAAGCGGATCGTGGCTTCGGTCAGGGCAAGCAGGCAGCTTTCTGTCGGCCAGGTCGACTCGCGGCTGCTGATCACGATCGCAGGTATGGCGTCGGTTCATCCGGTATACATCGTGGCGTTCGGCGACTCCGGTCCGGGCGCCGGCCCGGGCAGCCCGCTGCGGTCCGTCGATCTGTCGCAGGGCGCGTCCCGCGGGGAAAGCCCTGCTAACGTGCGGTCACTGGTTGCCTTCCTGCGGGCGCAAAACGCGCCCTACCATCCCGCGCGCACCGAGCAGGTGCGGCTCGCCGGGGGCCTGACCGTCCTTCGTGTCGAGTTCGCCGCACCGAGCCCGCTCGGGCTGCTCAACCCCAATGCCTAGTGATCAAAAAGACCGGCCGTCGGCCGGCGCACGCCCCAGCCCATGTTCTTGTTGACGATCCCGAACGGCTGCGCGGGACGTCGCTACAGCCGGTCGGCGGCACGCCCACATGGCGTGGCCAGGGTTGTCACGGACGCGCCAGGGTCAGCGACGATATTCCCAGCCGGAACGCCGCTTCTGCCGCGTAGCTGTCTTCGATCCGCCAGTCCTGGTGGTAGATCCCCTCGTGCTGAGCCTTGTCGAACCACACAATCCCGAGCGTGTTGTACTTGCGCATCCCGGCGAACAGGTTGCCGATCTTGACGAACTGGCCGGCCTTGGGCCCCACCGCGGTCTCGGACAGCAGCACCGGCTTGTCGGTGAACGCCCGCACCTCGTCAATGGTGCGGCCGAATACCCGGGCGAATGTGTCGGACGGAAAGTAGTAGTAGCCGTCGATGCCGACCCAGGTGACATAATTTGCGCCGGGCCACCAGGAGGCGACCGGCCCGGTATTGGGGCGGTCCGTGTTGATTGTCCACAACCAGGTGACATTCTCGGCACCTTCGTGACGGAACAGCGTCACGATGTGCTGCCAGGCCGCGACGAACGTCGGTGCGGGGACGTGCCCATAGCCCCACGGGTACCAGGGGGCGTTCATCTCGTGCCCGAAGCCGATGACGACCGCGTGGCCGAAGTTCCTGACGCTGTCGGCATAGGAGCGCAGGTAGCCGTCGTAGTAACCGGCGGCGATCGCCGGTACAGAGGCGAAGGTGGGGTCGATCTGCACGAATGGGATGACCCCGTGGGTGCGGATCCTCTTCGCGAACGATGTCGCGAACGGCTGCGCCCAGCCGCTGAAGTACCCGACGAGGTTCGGCTGGGTGTTTGCCGCCTTCGCGAATTCCGCGATCGGTTCGTAAGAGGGTGGCGATCCGACCTCATAGACGCCAAGGTAGGAGGCCGGGCTGGGCGGCAGGGTCGCGTGTGCGGTCGGCGGGCGGGACGGGATCAAGGTGACCCGGCTGCCCGCGAAGGTGCTGGCGGCCGCGGCGATCACGACGGCCAGGAACACTACCAGGCGGGTTCTCATGCTCTCTTGTCTCCGGGAAAGATGACACGGCTCACCATGGCGAGGTTGAGCAAGC
>WNGG01009744.1_pt1 | contig 15125 bp, 15 predicted proteins | sample 5400661 | NCBI WGS metagenome assembly WNGG01 (sample SAMN13153372, study PRJNA577476) | soil metagenome | isolation source: 100 cm soil or saprolite under Garry oak tree replicate 1 | place: USA:California | collected 2016-06-15
GACAGGCCCACCAAGTCTTCCCCGTGGAGCCACACGGCTCCCTGATTGGGACGGAGGAGTCCCCCCATCAACTTCAAGAGCGAGGACTTGCCCGCCCCGTTCGGTCCGATGAGGCCGAGGAATTCCCCCTCGGCTACCTCCAGCGAGAAGTCGTGGAGCACCCAGTCCCGGGCGTATCGGAACGACACGTCAACCAGTTGGTAACACAGGCCCATAGGCGTTACAGCATCTGCGCGCCGCGGTGTCGGATCAGCAGGTAGATGAAAAACGGGCCTCCGCACAACGCCGTGATCACCCCCACCGGCAATTCCGTGGGAGCCAGCAAGCTGCGGGCGACCGTGTCGGCCACCATTAGGAACACGCCGCCGAACAAGGCGGCCGCCGGCAAGAGGAGCCGGTGATCGGCGCCCAACACCATGCGCACCGCGTGGGGCACGACCATCCCGACAAAGCCGATCAGGCCGCTAACGGCCACCACGGCGCCCGTCACCAAGGCAGTGGTCAGGAAGATCAGGAGCTTCACATGCTCGACCGCCAACCCCAACCCGCGCGCCGCTTCCTCGCCCAGCGCCAACAGATTGAGATTCCGCGCCTGCCCGCACAGTAGCCCGATCCCCACAGCCACCAACACGGCCAGCGCCCCCAGCCCTGAGTAACCCAACGTGGTCAGGTTCCCCATGAGCCAGAAGAACATCCGGAAGGCGCTCGTCGAGTCGGACACGCTGGTGATGAACAAGATCAGCGCGGAGATGATCGCGTTGATAATCACACCCGCCAGCAGGAGCGTGTGGACGGGCACCCGCCCCTCCGTCACGACCACCCGATAAATGGTGACGATCGTGGCCCCGGCACCGAGGAACGCGAACAGGTGGAGCGCCGAAAAACCCGCAAACGCCCAACCGATCCCCATCTGCAGGGCCAGGACGGCGCCCAGGGCGGCCCCGCTGGAGACGCCCAGGATGTATGGATCCGCCAGGGGATTGCGCAGCAGGGCCTGGAGCGCCACGCCGACGGCCGCCAAGCTGGCCCCCACCAGGAAAGCCAATAGGACTCTCGGCAGTCGCACCTCCAGCACGATGACGCTCCGGCTGACGCCGGAGGCGCCCGTCAGGGTCTCATCACCGCCACTGAGCAGAATGCGGGCCACGTCGCCCAACGGGATCCGCTCAGATCCGAATTGGAGGCAGGCCACGCCACCAATCAGCGCGATAGCCACCAGCAACGCGATCACCCGGCTCCAGCGGCTGACCGTCAGCACCGGCAGCGAGAGCGCCCCTGCTTGGATGTCGGCGTGGGACGGCGTCGTCATCGAGCTTTTGCGCCTCCGGTCGCGGGGAACAGATCAGGATGGAGGTAGCGCGCCATCAGCTCCGTCCCGTCGATCACCCGCGGGCCCGGCCGATTGATCAGTTCTCCTCTGATCTGGTGCAGCCGGTTGTGGGCCACGGCCGAGAGGTTCGTCCACCGGCGCCAGAACTGTTGCTCTGCTTCCGGGATGCCCTCCGTGGCCCCGACCGGGAACAGAATGACCTCCGGATCCTGCCGGAGCACCTCCTCCACCGACACTTTGGGATAGGGCGCCTGCGCCCGACCTACCACGTTCTCCCCGCCCGCGGTTTCAATCATGTGATGGATGAAGCTGCCCTGCGCCACGCTGATGAGGGGGTCGGTGTTTACGACATAGAATGTGCGGACCCGCCTGACCGAGGCGGTCCGGCGCCGGATGTCCGCCAGCCTGTCCCGCAGGCCCTGGACGACCCGCCGCGCCTCCGGTTCATGTCCCACCATCCGGCCAACGGTGCTGATATGCCCCAGCACATCCTCCAGAGTCTTAGCGGACAGCACGAACACGGGGGTCTTGAGCTGCTCAAGCTTGGCTAGAACATCCTGGCGAATGGAGTCAGTCCCCACCACGAGATCCGGCTTGAGCCCCAGAATGGCTTCCAGATTGGGAATCGCTGCACCGACCTTGGGTCTGGTTTTGGCCTTGGCGGGATAATCGCAAAAGGTCGTGACGCCCACCACTTCAGCGTCCAGCCCCACGGCGAAGAGGATCTCGGTCACGCTGGGCGCAAGGGAAACCACTCGGCGGGGCGGCTTCGAGAGGTACACCCGCCGGCCCAGATCGTCGACGAAGGTCTGGTCAGCGAGATTAGCCATGAACGGCATCCCGGTCAGGATGCCCGGCTGTCGGCGCTTCATGACTCTCCTAAATAAAAAATCCTCAAGGCCATTGGCTGGACCTTGAGGATTGCACCACCCCTCCCAGGCCCACGAGGAGAGGTTGGCCACGGACTCGGGCAGGTCTTCTGGCTCGTGGTTCGTCCTACTACTCACGCCTTCCCGGCTCCCCCACCCTCACCCTCCCCCTCGAGGGGGGAGGGATGGGAGAGGGTGAGCCAGTGGCTACTCGTGAGGTTCGTCCCCACTCACAGCGGCGGGACCGCAAGGGCTTTGCACCCTTTTCCCTATGCCCGAGTCTTTGCGTTTTGTGGGCTGAATCTAAAGCGGCGGCTGAACCAAAGTCAAGGGAATTCTGGTAGAATGCGAAACCGGAGCCACGCCTTGGACAACCGCTACGTCATGCTCACGGCCTTCGGGCAGGACCGTCCCGGCATCGTCGCAGCCCTGGCCGAGGGGCTATACGACCTGCGCTGCAACATCGAAGATACCTGCATGACACGCCTGCGGGACGAGTTTGCCATGATGCTGCTGGTGCGCCTGCCGGCTGGTCTGGCTCCGGACCAACTCGCGGATCGGCTCACTCCCAAGACCAGCCCTCTCGGACTCACGCTGCTCTGCCGTGAAGTCCCCCCACAGACCGTCACGGACACGTCCACGACTCAGGCTCCGAATCTGATGCTCTCGGTCTACGGCGCAGATCGGCCTGGAATCGTGGCAGCAGTCGCCCGCGTGGTGGCCGACCACCGCGGCAACATCACGGACCTGAATACCCGGGTGATCGGCTCACCCGACCGTCCGGTCTATGCGATGGTCTTGGAGATCCACATGCCCGGCGGGGCACAGCCCGACGTGTTGCAAGCCGCGCTCGAGCACCTGAAGCCCACACTGGGGGTGGACATCACCTTGCGGCCCATCGAGAGCGTCAATCTCTAGTCGTGGCCGTTCGCGCCATCCGTCTGTACCCAGACCCCATCCTCAAACGCCAGACGGCGCCTGTTAGCCTCACAGACCCAGCATTACCCGACCTGGTCCAGGACCTGCTCGACACCCTCGAGGCCTCCCCCGGCGTCGCGCTCGCCGCGCCGCAGATCGGGTGCCCGGTGAGAATGATCGTGGTGGATGTGACGCGCAAAAAGGGAGCCCACGGGCACGGCCTGGTCGTGCTCATCAATCCCCGGGTGCTGCACCAGGACGGTCCCAGGGTCGTGCGCGAAGGCTGTCGCAGCGTGCCCGATTACACCGGAAACGTCCGGCGCTTTGAGCAGACCGTCGTGGAAGGGACGGCACCGGACGGGCGGGTTGTGATCCTCACCACCTCATGGTTCGAAGCGCAGGCCTACCAGCATGAAATAGACCATTTGGAAGGGACGCTCTTTCTCGATCGCCTCGACTCGCTCAGCACGGACCTCTTCAGGCGTAGGGGAAGGTGAATCGTTAAACGGTAAACGTCAAGCGGTCTTCCCTGCCGAATAACGGTTAACGTATAACGGTTTTGAGTTTGTAATGTCCGCCGCGAAAGCATTACACTAGGTCCGAGACAACGGGAATTCCCAGGTCGCATGCTTTACGAAGCACTTTTTCGGCGTCTTCACGCCGCGCAGATTCGCTATCTGGTGGTCGGGGCCGTAGCGATCAATCTGCACGGGATTCCGCGCATGATAGCCGATAGAACCCGATCGACTTTCAGTCCGCGTACTTGAAGCGCAAAAACCTGCCGGTGGAAGATTTCACCATTTCGCTGGCCGGCGTCGTTGATCTAAAAAGGCGGGGTTATTCCTACCGCGTCACGGACGAGCAGATCCGCCGCTGGCGCGCGCTCCCGGCCCGCGACAAGCTCCAGTGGCTGGAGGACGCCAACCGCCTTCTCGCAGCGGCCCTTCCCCCCAAGACCCGCGCCATCCAAGACCGCTTTCGCCGCGGCGATCTGTAACGACAGCCGCGCGACAGTGAACGGTGCCTGGACATCTCTTTCTCCAGTTTCAAGACCAAGTCGAGGGCCTGCTGCGTCGTCGCGTGCGCCCCTTTCCTTTTAGTTAGGACGGCCGAAGAAGGTAATCTTTTTCTTCGAGCAACTTGACAGCCCCCAAAAGTTCGTCTAATGTAGTGACGTCACTACATTGATTAAGGAGGCGGTGATGCGGATCGGATTGCGTCAAGCGAATCAACGGTTTTCGAAGACCATGAAGGCGGTCAAAGCAGGGCAGGCCGTGGTGTTGACCGAACGGGGAAAGCCCGTGGCGGTGATTAGGCCCCTGCGGGAGCACAGCAAGACCGAGATGGCAATCAGCCTGCTCGAGGCATCCGGCCTGCTGAGGGCTGCAGCCAAGCCTCGGCCGCTTCCATCATGGCGCCCGCGCTCCTTGAAGGGCGCACCCTTGTCTCGAACACTCCGTGAAGAGCGGGCCGAGTCCTGATGCCCGGGACCCTGGCGTATTTCGATACCAGCGTATTGGTCAAGCGCTACATCCGCGAACCCAGTTCGATCCGTGCGCGGGATCTGCTGCGTCGGCACCGGTTTCTATCGTCGGCTATCGCGCCGGTCGAGACAACCTCAGCGCTCCGGCGTCGGCGAATTGCAGGAGACCTCTCTGAACAGGACTTTCTGGCAATTCTGACTCGTATCAAGCGAGATTGCGTGTATTGGGAACTCGTTGAGGTCAGCCCGCAGGTGCTGGTCCAGGCGGAGGACCTTATCCGCAAAACCGATTTGCGAACGCTCGACGCACTGCACGTGGCGTCGGCCCTGGTTTTCCAAACGACTTCGGGGCTCCGCATTCCGTTCGTCACGGGGGATCAACGACAACGAGACGCGGGAGAGCAGTTGGATTTGGATGTGGTATGGGTAGGCCCCAAGTCCTGACGCTGTGGGGAAAGAAGGTCAGAGTCCACTTATTCGTTTCTTGGCAGCGAGCAGTTTCAAGACCAGGTCGCGGCCGTCCTGCATCGTCGCGTGCCTCCCTTTCCCTTAGTGCAGCCGAAAAAGGCGCCAGGAAGTGGACTCCGACACACTTATTCCCTATTCAAGGACCCTCTCAATGCCAGCGCAAAAGAAATGTGATCAGATTGAGCTAGCCATGGTTAGCTCAAGGTGGCCCTGCCTTCGCTCGCTGTTGCCCATTTTTTCTGTATTGGGCTGATTATTTAGGGCAGATTGATTGGGCCAAAATATTTTAGATCTACGATCCTGTCTTCATCCCAATAGATCTCCTCTCTTTTGTCACCACTATCACTAAACAGATAGTGCGGATGCAGTAAAAGCCAGGGCCAGGTCATGGGATGCAGATACTCGTATTTCGGAATTTTTACTGTGTGATACCACCAGACCTCCTTGTCATCTTCCTCTCCTATGACCTTCTCAGGCTGACCAAGTACAAGAATGACTTGCTCTTTGTTCATGCCACGAATCACGTCATGGTGTTCAATAGCCTGTCGAATAGCATCAGACACCCGTGATTCCGTTGCAAGGTAATGCCGGATCTTCTCTTCATATGATGCGCGGCTAGGTTCGGAGGAGGGACAATGCCATACACCAGCGAAGCAAGGAATGCTTTCAATATTCGACCTCACCATGCATCCCTGAAGGATAATGCTTAGGCTCACTATGGAGACCCAACTGAAGTGCCGTAGAGGAGCCACCATTCATCTTTTCCTTTCTCCCTCAATGAGCCGCTGAAGTGGCACTGATGAACCGTATCTTCCGTAAACCGAGTCTGAGACCCATGTAAACCATCCTGATCCTTGAAAGCCGGAGATGGTATTGGCATAACCGGCTTTTATAAATGCCTGGTTTACCATTTGATGGCTGATAGAGGATCCCAAGTAGATATTGGCATTACAGCCAAATACACAAAGGTGAGAATTTATGAACTGGCCATCGGCGAACGCGTGGTCCATCACTGAGACAGATTCTACCCCCAGGACGGTGCAGCCGTTTTCATTTATCAGAGTCCACTTATTCGTTTGGTCGCGTCGGGGTGTCTTACTGCTCAAGAAAAAGGCTTGCGAAAAGAGACTCCGACTCCACTTACTCCTTCAATTTCATCTGTGCTTGTCTGCTTCGATATATCCGAGTACAGGTCCAGCCGAGCCATACCTACCGTAAATTGAATCCGATGCCCAGGTAAACCATCCTGATCCTTGAATGCCAGAAATAGTATTCGCATATCCAGCGCTTGAAAATGCCTGGTTAACCATTTGGTGGCTGATAGAAGTGATTCCATAGAAGTTGCTGAGGCCTCTCATAGAATTGACAAATTCTCCGTTAGGCATCTGTAGTACAGCACTTCCATGTACAAACCCCAATGCCTCAGCTCCAGGTATACCAAATGCATTACCCTGTGCATAAAGGCCCACTAACTCACCCTGACTGTTGAGAAGTTCGTATGCTCTGCCCCCATTTTTCACAATATCTGTGATATTGTCGCCTCCGTTAAGCAAACCGCCTTCTCCTTGATTTTTTATAAACTCGGCATAGCGAGGGTCTCCAGCGTTAACACGATCAGTTACATCGAGTCCCTTTGCTAGTGCTGGGGTTTCCGCAAAGGCATCATAGGCGCTTGTGATTCCATTCGTAATCGTTGCATTCAGTGTAATGTCAGCAAGCATATAAGCAACCAAGTGATCGTGAATACCTAAACTCTTTTCAAAAACCTCTCTCGCGACCATATCAATTAACTTTTGACCAGGTTTCGTTGCCAAAAAACCACTGCTTGCAGCAGCTGCTGAGATTGCTACTGGATTTCCTCCGGTTAACACACCAACTCCAACCGCGATAGAACCTGCAATGACAGGCCCGCGCGTTGCCGGATCCATGTATTGCATGAGCATGGGCGCAACCATCCAACCCACCACACGGCCCACCGTACTGCTGAAAAACTTCCCGACATCGCCCAAGAAAAAATGCCCGGTGGGGTCGGTCAGGATGATGGGATTATTTCTGACATAACTGTAACGATTGAGGCTTTGGGGATCGGCTGCGGACGGCACAATGGTATCTGCGCTGATGAAGCGGCCTAGCGTGGCGTCGTAGTAGCGGGCGCCGTAGAAGTAGAGACCGGTGCTGCTGTCCAGTTCCTGGCCGGTGTACTTGTAAGGCACGTCAGTTGGCGGGGTAGTCCCGCTGGTGTTAGTCCGCGTGGCGCCATACGGGTAGTAAGTGATGTTCTCTTCTTGGGCGCCAGTTGTCCCATTCGTAATCACGCTGCTAGATCCCAGGTGATCCTGGTGGTAATAGTCCACCAGCCCGTTCGTGACCTGCTTGACCGCGATCCGCTGATCTCCCACAAAGATGTACTTTACGCAGGTAGCGTTCTCGCACTCGTAGAGCTTGCCGATGTAGCGGACGGTTGTCGTGCCGGCAATCTTCTTCACCCGTCCCCCGTCGCCGTCATAGACCATCGTGGTTGTCACGCCGTTGTTGCTCGTAATGCTCGTTGGCCGGTTCTCATAATCATAGGTGAGCGTCCGCCCGGCCCCGCTAATCATATTGCCGTTGTTGTCGTAGACGTAGCTGTTCGATCCAGCCGTGGAGACCGCATGCGGTCGGACGCTGCTCGCCCCGCTCGTCGGGTAGGCATAGTTCCCCACCAAGGGATTGAACGTCATGTTGCCAATCTCGTTGTACGAATAGGTGTGGCTGCCGTATGGTCCTGTCGCGCTCGTGAGGCGATTGATCTCGTCATATCCAAACGTTTGGTTGCCATTCACCGCATCCGTAATGCTCGCGATGTTGCCGCCGCTGTCGTAGCCATAGGTGAGGTTCTGATACGCGGGATTGGTGCCAAGCACCGTCTTGATCGTGCAGGGCCGGAAATTTTGCTGGGAGCAGGTCATGTTGCCGCTATTGGAGTAGGTGTAGGTGGTGACTACGCCGTTGCCAAAGGTCAGTGTCCCCGGCTGGCCTAGGGCGTTGTAGCCCGCGTACAGACCGTAGTTCGTGGCGCCCTCATAGACCCTGAGGAGGAATGGGCTGTTGTAGGCGTAACTCACGACAGCATTGTCGGGATACGTGATGGTGAGCACCCGGCCCAGCGTATCGTAGCTCGTCTGCGTCGTGTAGGTAGTGCCATCGAGCGATTTGTCCGAGCGGGTGGTCCGGCCCAAGGTGTCGTAGTAGAAAATCACCGTGCCGGCCGGGTCCTGCACCGCCGTCAGCCGGCCCTTGCCGTTGCTGGTCGCGCCGTCGTACGAGTACATCACATCGCCGCTGCCCGGCTTTTGAGTCCCATAGTCCTTTTGCGCGCGGCGATTGAGCGCGTCGTACCGGAAATAGATCGCCTGACTCTTGGCGTCGGTCTGTTGCGTCAGGTTGCCCGCCGCGTCATAAGTATAGGTCCAGTTCCCCATGTCCGGATCGTGCATGGAGGTTTTGCGGCTCAGCGAATCGTAGGACATCGTGCTCTGGTTGCCCTTCGCGTCCGTCACGGACAGGAGGTTGCCAAGCACGTCGTACTGATAGGTGGTCGTGGCGTAGGGTGTCCCCGCCGTCGTGTCGCACGTGCTATACGTGCTGGTGTACTCGTCCACCTTGGCCAAGCGCCCATAGGCGTCCCGCGTTTCGCGTCGCCGGTGATTGTTCGCATCAATCGTCGTGGTCACCCAGTTGCTCGTGCAGCTCAGCATCCGGCTCGTGTCCGGATTGGTCGCCTGGGTTACGCGCCCGACCGGATCGTAGATGAACGACTTCCAGGACGGCGCGTCGAGGCCGTAGAAGTAGGGCAAGGAGCTCTGTAAGACTGCCCCTCGCACGTTGTACTGGGTCTGCACGGCGATGGTCTTGCTGTCGGGTCCAGTTTTCTTTTCTGTGATGGTCCGTCCCAGCCCATCGAAATAGGTCCAGGTGGAGAGGCCCGCTTGGGTGTTCGTCTGAATGTTCTGCGAGCCCACCGTGCCAAAGCTGTTGTACGACGTGCTGGTCCAGCCCCCGTCCGGGAACGTCACCTGACTCTTGCGGCCGAAGACATCGTAGGTCGTGGTGATCACGGCGCTATTCGGATCGGTCACGCTCTTGACCTGGCCGTAGAGACCGTTGTCTGCCGTGACTCCATCCACGCCGTAATACTGCGTCGTCTTCTGCTGGCCGAGCGGATTGGTCACCACTTTCGGGAAGGTAAAGGACCCGTCATAGGTCATCGTGGTCGTATTGCCGTTCGCGTCGCGCGTGCAGGTGAGGTTCCCGTAGCTGTCGTAGGCCATTCGTGTCTCGGGGCTCGTGCCACCGTTAAGCCAGCGCACCGCGCGGGTGAGATTGCCCAGAGTAGGCGTTTGATTGGTAGACCCGACTGTGCAGTCCGTCACGCCGTCGTAGTAGAAAGACGTCTGCGCCATCTGATTGGACGTCCCGATCCCCTGATAGATCGTCTCGCTGGTGGGAAGGCCCACAATCCATGCGGTGGTGTTCAGCCCGAAGCTGTGCACTACCGTACGATCATCGCTCGTGTCAGCTAAATCGCCGTATTGATCCTCGCGTGTAACGTTGCCGTAAGTGTCGAAGGTGTAGATCGTGCGCGTCTGCTTCCCGCACGCGCCGCCGTCGCAGATGGAGGTGTCAACCTGGAGCGGCGGTGTGAAGAACGGAGCGAGCCCGTCCGCATCGGCGGTGTAGCTGGTCGTCACTTCTGAATAGATGTGGCTCGATCCATCGGAAACCCGCACGCGGTATGGCTTGCCCTTCATGTAGCCGTTCGCGACGTTTGGACTGTTCGTATCAACGGTGAGGTCATTGCCCTGGTGGAACCACGTCTCCGTGACTGTCTCCTCCCCGTTCGGACCTACGGGGCCGGTCACCTTTGCATAGTTGAACCCACGCAGGTCCCGCTCCCCGATGTGGTAGAAGCCGCCGGAATATGTATAAGTCGTTGTGGAGATATTGCCGTTGCCGTCATTTGTGGTAACGGAACTGACCGTCTGTATAGGGAATGGCAATTGCAAGTTCGTATACTGCGTTGAAGGAGCGTAGGCGATCGTCGTGCTACTCCCAAGGCCGTTGGAAAGAGATGCAAGCAAGTCAGTAATTCCCAATACCGATCCCGAGATTGCCACGTGGAGGTCATTGGCGCTGTCCCGGCACCACAGGTCGGCCTTGCCGTCTCCATTGAAATCCCCCGGCCCAATACTGCCCCCACACCCGATGTTGCCCCAGACACTCTGGCTGGTGAACGCCGTCCCCGTTGAGAGCACCACGTGGAGGTTATTGGAGCCGTCCCGGCACCACAGGTCGGTCTTGCCGTCTCCATTGAAATCCCCCGGCCCCATATTGCCCCCACACCCGATGTTGCCCCAGACACTCTGGCTACCCCCTGAGACCCCCCCCTGAACCACACTCAATGTTGCCCCAGACACTGGAGCTGGTGAACGCCATCCCCGTTGAGAGCACCACATAGAGGTTATTGGCGCCGTCCCGGCACCACAGGTCGGCCTTGCCATCCCCGTTGAAATCCCCCGGCCCAATACTGCCCCCACACCCGATGTTGCCCCAGACACTCTGGCTGGTGAACGCCGTCCCCGTTGAGAGCACCACGTGGAGGTCATTGGCGCCGTCCCGGCACCACAGGTCGGCCTTGCCATCCCCGTTGAAATCTCCCACCTCCATGCTCCCCCCGCACCCCGTGTTGCCCCAGACACCCTGACCAAAGCTGGAAGACGCAGGATCCGCCACGTACTCATGAAGAATGGCCGGCAATGTGCTCCCACCTGTCACATTACCGTTTGCATCCACGACGGCGTCCTTTCCGTACTGCTGCATGCTGGAAAGCAGTGACCGATTCGTGCTTCCGCTTGTCGTGTAGCTCAGCGTGTATGCGCGGACCCGAATGCCGTTGGCTAATACATCAATCGTCTTGAGGCGCTTCGTAGTGGACACTGAGAAATTGGTTGTGTACATCGGAGGCGCATCAGTACGCGTCTCCAAATAGAATTTCACGGTGTTGGTTGGCTGCGTGCTTCCGTTCCCGGCGTAGTCGATGTGGTCCAAATAGCCCTGGCCTTGATCGCCGAAATAGGTCACCGTCATGTAGTTGCCGTTGGCGTCGATCACCTGATCCAGGCACCACTTGAAGATGTTCGCAGCGTTCGCCGGATCGGCCTGGCGGGAGGCCGCCGTCTGGCCGAACAGATAGCGCGTGCCCTTTTTGTCCGTGGCTTCCCAGTACGGCTTCCCATCCCCAGCCGTCAGCTTCTTGACCCGGCTGAAGCCTCCTTCAATCTTCGCGCGATACTCACCGCTCCCAATCGAAACCATATCAGTGGAGACACCGGCGAGCCTGAACGTATAATCATCGCCGCTGTAGTTCAACCCGAAGCGTGTCTGGCGCTGGATCGCTCCGACTTCCAACTTCCAGCCAGGACCCAGCCACCCATCACCATTGCCGCTCCAGTACATCAGACTTAAGGCCGGCTGAATCCCGTGCCTCGCCGGCGGCACCTGAATGGGGAGGCCGGTGCTGACCGTGCCCGTGAAAAGATCGGGCTGCATGGACCCGCCGATGCCTGCTAACGAATAATCAGGGTCGGCCGTCTGCGCTGTGGCATTGCAGACAAAAGTATGGACTATGAGAGTCGCGGGCACCAACAAAACGAGGCACCTTCGGATGGAGAATCTTGGGGAAGCCATAGGAGTTCTCCTTGGGCTAAGGATCCTGTGTTTTGTCAAAAGGTGTGACGCCTGGAGAAGTGAGGAAGATCACTGGTCCGTGGCAAGCCATTTGGACTCCCTGAACGTGCGCTTCAGGATTTTCAGTGACGTTAGAATCAGGTAAATCAGTGAGCCATGAAATGCCTAATTAGATCTGATCACAATCAGGTAATTACCTGATTTGTTGGTGAGCAAAAACGGTGTTGGAGCTAAAATCGCACACTGACTCTTTAAGTGCATTGCAAAACCAAGCTCCGGTGGCTAGAGCTAGTGATGGCTGTGGCCTGGATTTTGCTATGCCGCGGCAAACACTAAAGCAACTGGTATGCCTGAAACTGGGCAGTTAACCGGTAAACGTGCAACGATGTCACCCCCACCCCTCCCTCCCCCCTCGAGGGGGAGGGTCAGGGTGGGGGGCGATTAACGAATAACGCTTAACGTATAACGAATATCAGATGTCGTCGACCGTGTTCAGCACCTGCGCAAGTCGGTCGTGAACCACCGTCAGGCGTTGACGCACGGGATGTGACGGCGCGATGGTCTGTGAGGAACGGAGGGCGTCGGCCATGCTCATCAATTCCGTCAAGAGTCGGCCGACCTCGTCGTGCTGCCTCTGGAACGCCTGCGGCGGTGTCAGCGCTGCAAATTGCCGCTGCCAAGTCTGCAGCCGCCGGATTCCGCGATCCAGCGTGTCGGCGACCTCGCCGGTCCGTCTCTCACTTCGATCAACGGCGGCCAGCATGGCCTCGACTTGAGCCAGGCTATTCTCAGCCAGTTCCCGGATGTTGCGGAGGTAGGCACGGGCCTGGGGAGACGGCTGCGTCCTGACTCCGGCACCGGGCGCGCGCGTCGAGAGATACTGGACCCCTGCCATGATCACCAGCGCGGCCACGCAGGCAGCCACGACTAGCGACCGGCGCTTCTCCCGCAGATGCCGCCTCGCCTCGTCCTTGGGCAGGCTCATGTGATGACGCTGCTCATGGAAGTCGTGGGAGGGGGTCAGCCCCTCCCCTACCCTGACACAATGCGCGCCCGGAGCGCCTCCAGCCGGCGCGTGTTCTCTTCGAGCTTTGGCAATTGATACTTGCGATCGATGTCCACCACGCGCTCCAGCAGCTCGGCCGCCTCGGCGATCCTCCCTTCTTCCTCCCTGATCCCGGCGAGCAGGTAGCAGGCCCCGGCCACGCGCAACTCATCGCGCAGGCGCCGGCTGATCCCGAGACTGGTCAGCGCGCACGCGGCCGCGTCTTCGTATCGCTTGCGCAGCGCATAGGTCTTGCCGATCATCCGGTAGGCGTCCGCCACGCCGGCTTGATTGCCGAGCCGGCGCATCAGCGTGAGCGAGCGCTCGTAGTGTGCGAGCGCCTGCTCGTAGTCCTCTGTCTCGCGGGCCACCAGACCAAGATTGGAGTACAGCACCGCGAGGGCCGCGTCGTCGCCAGACCGGATCAGCAGGTCGAGCGCCTCGAGGTAGTAAGCCCGCGCTCGCTCCCATTCGCCGGCATCGGTGCGCAAGTTGCCCAGATTTGCCAGCGTGGTGCCGATGCCCCGCTCATCGCCGAGGATCTTCTGTAGCTCGAGCACTTCCTGGTAGTACTGCTGCGCCTGCTGCCGCCGGCCGCTGACCCCGCAGACGTTGCCCAAGTTGCCCAAGGTGACCACCAGGGCGCGCCGGTCGCCGGACTGCCTATCGCAAGCCAGCGCTTGTTGATAGTAGTCGTACGCTTCCGTGTAGAGGCCGCGTCCGAAGTACTCGTTGCCGATCTGATTGAGCCGGTCGGATGACGAGGGGGGCATGGGCTCCCGGCGCGATGTACGAGTCAGGACTCGACCGCCCGCCGCACCGCTTCTTTGGCTCCAGCGAGGATCGCGGCTCCGTCTCCGACCAGGACCGCGTCGAAATTGTACTTGAGCAGACGCTTGAGGGATTCCCTGGCCTTGTTCACGTCGGCGAACCTGTCGGCCGGCAGCAGATTGAGCTGGCCGGCCGGTCTGCCGATCAGCGCGTCGCCGAGGATCAGGTAGCCTTTGCCCATGTCGAGGAACAGCGCCGATTCGCCGGGCGATTTCATGTCCTTCAGGTGGATGACCCAGAGTCCGCCCGGGAGCAGCTCGCCGTCCTTATAGGTCTTGTCGACGGGAATCTCCATCAAGGGCGCATCGGCCTCGGGCGCGTATACTTTCGCCTTGAAGTCGCGCCGGCAGGCCTCAGCTTCCCGGACATGGTCCCGGTTCGTCAGCAGGATGTAGTCTACGGGGTGTCCTTTAAGGAGCGCAGTGCGGTCGGTGGCCTCCATCGGCGGCGGGTCCACCAGGATGCAATGGTCGTTGACGGTGAGGAGGAGTCCATTGAAGTCGAGCTGCTTCTCCTGGGAGAAGAAGGACCATTGTTGGATGCCGGGCGCGATGGTCTTGATGGTCTTCATGAGGGTTGCTCACAGCGCGGCAATGGTGCTCTGGACCTCGCTGGTGACCTTTTTCAGGATGTCGGCGTCCTCCGGGAGGTCGAGAATGTCCTCCTCGCTGACTGTCAAGAACTTGCGCTGTCCTGACTTGGTCAGGGAGATCAGAAACATGCCCCGGCTCGGCGTCACGGGAATGACGATCTCCACCGACGGGTCAATGGACTTGACCACTTGCACGAATTTTTCTTTCCCCTCGTCGAACTCTCCCATCAGAGCGCGCCTCCGCTCTTGCCCATGGCCAGCAGCTTTTCCACTTCGGCCTTGATCACCTCGGCTCCGCCGATCTCCATCGTTCCCACCCGTTGCCAGCGGATTATCCCCTCTTGGTCAATGACGTAGACGTTGGGGATGAACCGCCCACCGCCATAGAGTCTGTCGGTCTCCTTCTTGGGGTCGACCATGTAGGGATAGGAAACCTTAACGGGAAACTCCTTGAGAAACTCCTGCACCTTCTCCTTCGAGTTGCCGGCCGAGTTTACGCCCAGGACCTGCACGTTCTTGCCCTGAAGCGCTTCATGGACCTTCTCAAGTTCAGTCCCTTGAATCATGCACGGCTCGCAGATGTGGAACAGGCCGAGCACCACCACCTTACCTTTATATTGGGCCAGGCTGATCGTCTGGCCGTCGATGGTTTGCAGCGTAAAATTCGGGGCCGGATCGCCCACCTTGAAGAAGCCCTTCGCCTGGGCGGCGGCCGCCAGCAACCCCACCGCCAGGACCGCAACGATAACGCAATTCAAATGTTTCATATCAAGTCCCTCCGTGCTTTCCAGGCGATCTTAACACGTCGAAAAAAGTGATGGCAATCTGACCGTCTTTGCGAGCGAAGCGAAGCAATCTCGGCC
>WNGG01007663.1_pt1 | contig 15119 bp, 15 predicted proteins | sample 5400661 | NCBI WGS metagenome assembly WNGG01 (sample SAMN13153372, study PRJNA577476) | soil metagenome | isolation source: 100 cm soil or saprolite under Garry oak tree replicate 1 | place: USA:California | collected 2016-06-15
CAAGCAGTGGCCTGCGGTTATTCTGCCTGGATTCCCGCGTTCGCGGGAATGACGCAGCACTCATCAACCCCTCAAAATCATCATGACAGACTAGTAGGTTTTATGGCCGACCAGGCCTCTGAGCGGATCAAGAAGCAGATCAAATATGAGACCGAGATCTTCAGGGCTACCTCATCGCGTAGATCCAGAAGGGGAATCCATGACCGGCTATGAGTGGTTTGCCTTGACCGGTGGGGTCATCATGCTGGGGAGTCTTGCGCTAGTGCTCTGGAAGATCACCAGCCACTAGGGACAACCTCTGAATAAGAAAAGGTCTGGTAAATCCAGGCTTTTTCGTGTCTATCGCTCACGGCATCTCACTTGGTCTTTTTGCTTCTCACATTCCCAACCTGCGCCTGATCGCTCTTGGCACACCCGATCAAAAGTGATGTTTCAAGACCTGACCCTACCCCCCGGCGTGACCCTACCCCCCCGGCGATTTGTGGATCTCGTGAATTCTGTATCTGGAACACGACCAGTCAGCAGGTAAAATAGGGCTCGCAGCATGCTCCCGCCAGCGACGATGAAGATACCTATAGTGATAAGGTATCTTTCCCCTGGCTGCGCAAACAAGTATGACCCAGCAGTGACCACGAGACCTAACCCCAGCCACAAGGACGCCTTCACTAGTGCGTCGGTTGCAGCCTTGCGAACAGTATCCTTCCGGTAGTGTTCAGTAGCTTGAGCAATCTGACGTGCGACAGCTTCAGGGCAGCCACGGCTCATTAACTCTGGTACGATTCTCGACCACGGAATATTCTGGAAGGTGAGTTCTGCGGCAAGGTTCATCATTTCGCGTGTAAACATGGCCGCTGCAACGTCCGCCTCGAAGGACGCTCCCCGTAATGACGATCCGCCTGCGGCTAGAATTGTGTCATATTCCTTACGGGTCTGGGGATTTGAAAGGACGGTGTAGGCTTCAGCGATAATCTTGAACCTTTCTTCAGCTTCTTTACTACCGAGGTTTTTGTCAGGGTGCCACCGGAGAGCTTGGCGTCGATACGCCGCCTTGATGTCCGCTGCTCCCGTGTCTCGTGCAACGCCAAGGACATTGTAGTAAGTTTCGATAGTTGGCTTCTTCTCGTGGTCAGGAGTGAACTCTTTGGTGGTGCCTGACTTGGTGGGACGACGTGCATGCGCAAACGGGGGCGGCAAATTCGGATCGGTTGGTCTGTAGGGATAACCGCAGAAGGGGCATTTTCGTAGGGCAATGATCTTATCCCACAGAGCATCAGCTTCTTCGACTCCGCGATGACAGACCTCGCAGGTGACAATACGCATTTTGGGTAGTGGGTCAATTTGCAATAAATAGGTCAGATTTTAAGCCTATATCGACCAAGAGCTGTCCGAACAAAAAGCACCGTGTAGCCACCTGGGTTGCATTCGCGATGCTTGGGAAGAAAAGTCCCTGCCCAGTCAATTTTGAGAACTCGGTTGACCATGGCGGGCGTGAATTCCGGTGGCAACCTACTGTTTCGCACTGCCTCATGAATAAGCTGAATTGTCTTTCGCATGGAGTTCTCCCTTTGTCAAATGAATTGCCTCAGACTCTGTACTCAAGGAATAAGAAACCTCTCCAACGTATCGACGAACACGGCCCAGTTGGTCATGTAAGGTCGGAATGCCGAGACGCGAAAGTTGTTTTGTTTGCCAGCCTTGACCTCACCACATCCCGCCGCCTCCGCTTCCCTCTCACAACGAGTCAGCAGACTCTACGCCTTGTCCCCCCGCAGGGTCAAGAGAAAAAAGGTCTCATTTTTTGCCCCCTTTTGGGACCGGGGGGTAGGAGAGCGGCGGGGAGGCTCCGTATCGGGAAAAGGGGTCAAGTCTTGAATTATAAGTTTTTCCTTACTCCGGCAGACCGATGTGTGGGGCCTGCGCCTGATCGCTCTTGGCGCACCCAATAAAAAGTGATGTTTCAAGACCTGACCCTACCCCCACCCCCTTTCCCCGTATAGGTGCCTGGTAGGACTGAGCAAGACCCCAAGAAAAAGCTGCCTGCAAGCACCCATGTGAGCACGTGCGGGGCCTGGGGGGAGAATCACCAAGGAAGGCGGAAGACTGGCGGGGCAAAGAGCATGGACGGAAGCACTTTGCTATTCTCAAGCTGAAGGATTGTCCTGCCCATTGTGAGTAGGGTTCCTACAGCGGAGTAACTATTCACTGTCCACCACCTACTGCCTACTGCCTGTCACGGTAATCCATAGCGTCCCGCTCTGAGGAGTTCCCCTCGCTCAAGCACTCGCTCAGGGGCATTCAGCCGCAGCAGGGTCGCGGTAGCTCTGCCCGCTGGGGACAAGGGGACGATCACCGCGCCCTGCAGAGTGAAATGCTCTTGCCAGCGCTGCAGCCGGGGGTGGAAAAGAGAAACGATTTCTTCGGTCAGGGGGTCCGGAGCAGCGACGTCACTCCCTTTGTATCGATTGCAGAGCATACACGACAACGCCAGGTTGCTCAGTGTGGTGGCACCTCCGTGCTTGCGGGCGATAATGTGATCGAGCTGATAGCCGACGTAGCTGTCGTCCTCGTGGACCAGACAGTACTCGCACCGTCCTCCGGCCCGGCGGCGCACCTGCTGTCGCAGTCTTGCTGAGGGACGGGCGGTCATCGCACGAGCTTTTGCCGCACCCGCGCCTTGATGAGCCGCATGAAGTGCTCCAAGCGCTCCACTTCATCCAGCTCTACCTGCTCTTCAGTGGTTAGACTCCCCTGACGATTCTTCTCCAGTAGCGCTTCGATCCGAGCTTGCATGGCGGGCGAGGGGTGAAAATTCAAAATGCGCTCCGCCATTGCCGGGTCAGCAAACAGGTCGATGAGTTCGTCATAGGCGGCAGGTTGCATAGCTGTCCTCACACTCCTTGTTCAGTCCTCTACCAGAACTGTCTCTCTGAGACCATAACCTGCGCGAGGCACACGTTACCGCTCTCTTCAGCCAGCATTTTCCCACACCCTGCACACCTGAGGTTGACAGGGTCGGGGGACCCTTGCTAAGTAACTAGGTTACCTTGCGCGAAAGTGGCGGAACTTGGTAGACGCGCAGGATTCAGGATCCTGTGGGCTAATCACCCGTGGGGGTTCGATTCCCCCCTTTCGCATATAAAAAGGGGGTTCTACTCTGGCGTAAAGAGCGGACCCCCTTACTTATTGGCATATGGCGCTGGACAAAACCTACGACTCCACCCTAGTAGAGAAACGCTGGTACCCCTTCTGGATGGAAGGCGGCTATTTCCGTCCCGAGCAGAATCCCACCGGGCCGCCCTTCTCTATGGTGATCCCCCCGCTCCTAGAGCGAAACACGGACCGCTGGCAGCTCGGCCGGGAGAAATTCGTCGAGTGGGTGTGGATCTGGCGGGACGAGTCCGGCCGCACCATCGTCAACCAACTCAAGGCCTTGGGTGTATCGTGTGACTGGTCGCGCGAACGTTTTACCATGGACGCTGGGCTCTCACGGGCGGTGCGCGAGGTCTTTGTCCGCCTGTATGAAGAAGGGCTGATCTATCGCGGTCGCTACCTGATCAACTGGTGCCCGCGCTGCCGGACCGCGCTCTCTGACCTCGAAGTCGAGCAGCAGGAGAGCGCCGGACAGCTCTACCACCTGGTCTATCCGCGCAGCGATGGCAAAGGAACAGTCACTATCGCCACCACCCGGCCTGAGACGATGCTGGGCGACACCGCAGTGGCTGTGCATCCGGAAGATGAGCGTTACCGCGACCTGGTGGGCCTGACCCTGACCCTGCCGGTTCTGGGCCGCCAGATTCCGGTGATTGCCGATGTGCGTGTGGACAAAGAATTTGCGACTGGCGCGCTCAAGGTCACTCCAGCCCATGACTTCACCGACTTCGAGATTGGCAAAGAACACGGCCTGCTGATGATCTCGGTCCTCGACGAACAGGCGCGCATGACCCAGGAGGCCGGGCCGTATCAGGGCCTGGACCGCTACGAGTGCCGCGCCAAGCTAGTCGAAGACCTGCGGCAGTCCGGCACGTTGATCGGCGTTGAGCCCTATAAGATCGTGCTCGGCCATTGTTACCGCTGCCGCACCGTAGTCGAACCGCTCCTCTCCATCCAATGGTTCGTGCGCGTCAAGCCGCTCGCCGAGGTCGCTCTGGCCGCGGTCAAAGAGGGCAGGACGCAGTTTTTCCCCACCCATTGGGAGAAGACCTACTTCGCCTGGATGGAAAACATCCGCGACTGGTGCGTCTCCCGTCAACTGTGGTGGGGCCACCGCATTCCTGCCTGGTACTGTGATGACTGCGGTGAGATGATTGTCTCCCGCACAGACGTCACCACCTGTACGAAGTGCGGCTCAGGCAAACTCTCCCAGGAGACCGACGTCCTCGACACCTGGTTCAGCTCAGGGTTGTGGCCGTTCTCGACCCTGGGCTGGCCCGATCACACTGCTGATCTGCAGACTTTCTATCCCACCTCCACTCTGGTCACCGGCTTCGACATCATCTTCTTCTGGGTCGCCCGCATGATGATGCTGGGCCTCAAGTTCATGGGCGATGTGCCCTTCCGCCATGTCTATATCCATGCCCTGGTGCGTGACGAGCGCGGGCAGAAGATGTCCAAGTCCAAGGGCAACGTCATCGACCCCCTGGAGGTGATGGGAACCTATGGCACCGATGCCCTGCGCTTTACCCTGGCTGCGCTCTCGGCTATGGGCCGGGACATCCGCCTCTCGGCCGAGCGCATTACTGGCTATCGCAACTTCGCTAACAAAGTGTGGAACGCGGCGCGGTTCGTACTATTGAATCAGGGGTCAGGGGTCAGGGGTCAGGGGTCAGGGTTTCGGCATGAGGAGTTAGGACTGGCGGACCGTTGGATTCTGTCTCGCTTGAACCACACCATTCGTGAAGTGCGACAGGCGCTCGACGACTACCGCTTCAATGAAGTTGCGGCGTTACTCTATCAATTCACTTGGCATGAGTTCTGTGACTGGTATCTGGAGTTGAGCAAGATCGCTCTGGAAAGCGCGGATGTCGCAGAGCAGGAACGGACCAGAGGGGTTCTGGCGACGGTGCTCGACTCTGTGTTGCGGCTTCTGCATCCCTTGATGCCGTTCATCACTGAAGAGATCTGGCATGCGCTGCACCCGGACCGGACCGAGGACAGTATCATGGTCCAGCCTTACCCGGTCTTTCACCCGGAAGCGGTGGACGAAGAAGCCGAACAGCGCATGGGTCTGCTGATGGACGTGATCCGGGCGGTACGGAATATCCGCTCAGAGATGAACTTGCCACCCGGGCAAGAACTCACCGCCATTGTGATTCCCAAGGTAGATATCGTAGAAACCCAGCTCCGCAGCCACGAGACCTACGTGCGTCGTCTCGCCCGTCTTGGTGAGATCCGTTATCAACCTGACGGCGAGCGGCCGCGTGGCGCTGCCCTGGCTGTGGTGGATGGGGCGGAGATCCATGTCCCCCTGGCTGGCCTGGTGAATCTGCAGGAAGAAAACAAACGGCTGGAGCGCGAGATCGGCAAAGTGGCAAACGACCTGGCCGCTGTCCAGCGCAAGCTGGGGGATGCCAAGTTTGTCGAGCGGGCGCCTGAAGAGGTGGTCGAGAAAGAGCGCGAACGCGCCGCCCAACTGGAGGAGAAACGCCTGAGCCTGGAGAAGAGCCTGGAACGGCTCCACCAGATCCAAACGTGAGGCGATAAAATGAGTCTGGAGTCTGGAGTCTAGTGCTTAGTCCACTTGAGGCTGATGAGTATGTCATTCTGAGTCGAAGCATAGCGGAGGCGAAGAATCTCTCAGCGTCTCGGCCGAAACGAGATTCTTCGTCGCTGCGCTTCTCAGAATGACATCTATCAAAATCACGTGGTCGGAGTATTAGAGTTCTGAGTTGTGATTTAGAGGGTTTTATTCCGCATTCCGCATTCTGAGATATGCACCCCTTCGATCATCCCGCCGTTGCCCGCCTCATTGCTGTGGCTCTGGAGGAGGACCTGGGCCGTGGGGATGTCACCACCCTGGCCACGATTCCACCCGACCGCACAGCGCAAGGAAAAATCACTGCCAAAGCCGACCTGATTATCGCCGGCTTACCGCTGGTCGGGCAAATCTTTAAGGTTGTCGATCCTGCTGCTGGCGTGCGTGTGCTGGTCGCGGAAGGCGGTGCTGTGAAAAACGGCGAGGTCGCTGTGGAACTCTGGGGCAACGCTGTTGCCTTGCTGAGCGCCGAGCGCACCATCCTCAACTTCCTCCAACACCTCTCCGGGGTGGCCACTCTGACACGGAGGTTTGTCGCCGCGGTGGCCGGTACCGCCTGTAAGATCATCGATACCCGCAAGACCCTGCCTGGCTTTCGGCTTCTCGACAAATATGCCGTGACCCAGGGAGGCGGGACAAACCATCGTCTGGGCCTGGATGACGGTGTCCTCATCAAAGATAACCACATAGCTGTGTGCGGTGGGGTAGGGGCTGCTGTGCGCCAGGCTAGGAGCCGAGCCTCAGCACTTCTGCGCATCGAAGTCGAGTGCACCACCCTGGCCGAGGTTCAGGAAGCGCTGGATGCACGTGCTGACATCATCCTGCTTGACAACATGGCTACCTCACAGATAAGCGAGGCTGTGCGCTTGGTGAGTGGCCGGGCCCTGCTCGAAGCTTCGGGGAATATGAGCTTAGAGCGGGTACGTGAGGTGGCGGAAACTGGCGTGGATTTCATCTCAGTCGGTGCTCTTACCCACTCCGCACCGGCCGTGGATCTGAGCATGGCCTTAAGAGTCTAGGGTCTTAGAGTCCGGAGTCTAGAGTCAAAAGGTATGAGTGATTCTGCAGACCCAGGATTTGCGGCGACCTTGAAGAACCAACTACAGACTCGGTTTCTCGGCAAGCCGCTGTACTTTTTCCCCACCATCGACTCGACCAATACCTACGCCGCCCGCCTTGCCCGTGAAGGCGCGTCTGAGGGAACAGTGGTGATCGCTGACTCCCAGAGCAGTGGCAAGGGTCGGCTGGGACGAAGCTGGGTTTCCCCGCCCAAGGTGAATCTCTACCTCTCGGTGATTCTCCGGCCGCCGGTATCTGCCGTTGCAGCCCCGCAATTGAGCCTGCTGGCGGGGGTGGCAGTGGCTGACACTATTACTCAGGTCTGTCGTCTCACCCCGCAGATCAAGTGGCCGAACGACGTCTTAGTCGGCGGGAAAAAGGTGTGTGGCATCCTGGCTGAGATGCAGACCGAAGCCGAGACGCTCTGCGCCGTGGTCCTGGGGATCGGGGTTAACCTCAACGCGCCGCTCACCGCTTTCCCTGAGGAACTGCGCGACAAGGCTTCTTCCCTGTTGCTCACCGGTGGTCAACCGGTTGACCGCTGCGCCTTTACCGCCAGCTTGCTGACCCAGCTTGAGAAAGCCTATGAGCTGTGGCTAGAAGGGGGCTTCCCTGCTCTGCGACCGGCCTGGGAACGTCATGCCGCTAGCCTGATCGGCAAGCAGATCACGGTGGCAGCGCCGGAGGGGACGGTTACAGGCACGGTACTGGGGCTCGATACTGATGGGGCGTTGCTGCTGCGAGAGGGGCAAAGCGGAGCGCCGCGCCGGCTGCTGGCCGGAGACGTGACCGTGGTTAGCGGATACGAACACGGAGTACGGCCATGATCCTCACTGTTGACGTGGGCAACACTCATACGGTGATCGGGCTCTACCAAGGCAAGAAACTCACCCACCACTGGCGTATCCTCACCGAAGCCGAGCGCACGGCTGACGAGTACGGGGTCCTGCTACACAGCCTGTTTTCGACCTCCGATCTCGTGTTTTCCACAGTCCAGGGCATTGCCGTATCGTGCGTTGTGCCGCCCATGACCAACGTGATGGAAGAACTCATGCACAAGTACTTCCGCATCAGTCCCTTGATGGTGGGGCCGGGGATCAAGACTGGGATGCCGATCCTGTATGACAGCCCGCGCGAGGTCGGCGCCGATCGTATCGTCAACGCTGTGGCCGCGTACGAGCGCTACCACAACGAGACGATCATCGTGGACTTCGGTACAGCTACCACTTTCGACTACGTGACTGCGGCTGGAGAGTACCTGGGCGGGGCGATCGTGCCCGGGATAGGCATTTCGCTCGATGCGTTGTTCCACAAGACCGCCAAGCTGTATCGGGTAGAGCTGGTCAAACCGCCGAAGGTGGTAGGCCGCAACACGACCCATGCGATCCAGTCGGGCATTTTCTACGGATACACCGCCCTGGTGGATGGGATGGTCGAGCGCATCCAGAAAGAACACAAGGTCCAGGCCCGGGTGGTCGCCACTGGCGGGTTTGCCCGGCTGATCGCGGCGGAGTCAGTCAGTATCGAGGAGATTGACGAATTTCTGACCCTGGAGGGGTTGCGGATTCTCTACGAGAGAAATCAGTGAAAGAAGCTATGAGCTGTTGGCTATTAGCTCAAATGAAGAGTAAGGAATAAGCACTGAATTGTCGTTCCTTTTTGGCTAACAACTAAGAGCTAACAGCTAACAGCTGGCATCGAGGAGGGCATTATGGCTGTTGACGACATCCGCCACATTAGAACCGTCGGCCTCCTGGCTGAAGGCGGAGCGGGCAAGACATCCTTGGGCGAGGCGCTGCTCTACGCTGCCGGCGCCACTACACGGCTGGGCCGGGTCGATGACGGCAGTTCGGTGCTCGACTTTGAACCCGAGGAAGTCCGGCGCAAGATCACCCTGTCAGCCGCCTTTCATACCCTGTCGTGGAAGAAACACCAGGTCTTCCTAATCGACCCTCCAGGGTACGCCAATTTCCTTCCTGAAACCCGCTACGCCATGGAAGCCATGACTGGGGCGGTATTCGTGGCTAGTCCTACTGGTCAGCTCAAAGTTGAGAGCGAGCGGCTCTGGGGCTGGGCCAACGACCTGGGCCTAGCCCGATTAGTGTATCTCTCTCGTATGGACCGCGAAGAGGGCTCACTGGAGAAGGCGCTCACGGAGATGAGCAAGACTCTGGAAGCCAGGCTGGTCGCAATCCAGGTGCCGATTGGCGCCCAGGCGAACTTTCGGGGGGTGGTCGATCTGCTATCCATGCAAGCGCTGCTCTTCCAGGGGGACAACGGCGCTGTGCAAGAGCAAGACATCCCAGCCGAAGTCCAAGCCGAAGCTGAGGAGTACCGTGACAAGCTCATCGAAGCAGTCGCTGAAGTGAATGACGACCTCCTGACCCGTTACCTGGAAGGTCAGGAGATCAGCGCCCAAGAACTCATACAGGGCCTGCGTGAAGGAGTAGTGTCAGGCCGCCTCTTCCCGGTGCTGTGTGGCTCCGGCTTGCGGGCTGCCGGGGTACAGTCGCTGCTCGATGCCATCGTCGATTACCTGCCCTCCCCAGCCGACCGTCGGCCGATGAGCGGTACGCACCCCAAAACGCACGAAGTGGTCGAGCGCGCGCCTGACCCGGCCGCGCCGTTCTCGGCTCGCGTGTTCAAGACGCTGGACTCCCCAACCGGCCGGTTGTCGGTGTTCACGGTCTATTCGGGCAAGGTGGATAGCGACTCGGTAGTGTACAACTCCACTCGTGATACGAAAGAACGCCTGGGGCATCTGTTCCACTTGGACGGCAAGAAACAACAGCCTGTCGCCTCGGCCCTGACCGGGGAGGTGGTCGCTGTCCCCAAGCTCAAGGAGACGCATACCGGGGACACCTTGTGTGACGAGAAGGCTCCGGTCGTGTTCGCGCCCTTGGTAGACTTTGCGCCGGTCATTTCCTTTGCCCTGGGGTTGAAATCCCGCGCGGATGAAGAAAAGATCATGAGCTCTTTGCAGCGCCTCAGCGAGGAGGACCTGGCGCTCAAGATGAGCCGCGACCCCCAGAGCAATGACATCCTTATTTCTGGCGCCGGGCAGCTCCACGTCGAGGTGGTCGTCGAGAAGCTTAAGCGCAAGTATGGGGTCGAGGTTGAACTCAAAACCCCGAAAGTGCCCTACCGTGAGACGATCACCACCAAGGCCGACGCCCAGGGGCGGCTAAAGAAACAGACCGGCGGCCGGGGTCAGTTCGGCGACACTTGGATCAGAATCGAGCCCTTGCCGCGTGGCAAAGGGTTTGAGTTTGTTGATGAAATTAAGGGCGGGGCGATTCCTAGGCAGTATATCCCCTCAGTAGAAAAGGGGGTGGTCAACGCCCTAGCCAAGGGGTTTCTTGCCGGCTACCCCCTGGTGGATATGCGGGTGATGCTGTACGACGGCTCGTACCATGAGGTCGATTCCTCCGACCTGGCCTTCCAGATCGCCGGGTCCCTGGGGGTGCAAAACGCCATTGAAAAGGCCAAGCCCGTGCTGCTTGAGCCAATTATGACTGTGGAGGTGTCCGTACCTGGAGAGTATATTGGCGACATTACCGGTGACCTCAACCGGCGGCGCGGCCGACTGCTCAGTGTCGATGTCAAGGGGCACAATGAGATCATCAAAGCCGCCGTTCCCATGGCCGAGATGCTCTCCTACGCGCCGGATCTGCGCTCGATGACCAGCGGTCGTGGCACGTTCCAGATGGAGTTCTCGCACTACGAAGAAGTGCCGCACCACCTGGTAGAAAAGATCACCCAAGAGGCCAAACAGGCACAGGCCGAGCATGGGCGATGAACACCTCTTAACAGGGTGCTGAATTAACAGGGTACTGAAAAAGTCATTTTCGTGCTTCGACAGAGCCTGTCCTGAGCTTGTCGAAGGACTCAGGCGAACGGAAAATCTCCAACGATTGCAATGGCTGCCCCGTTCGCCCTGAGCTTGTCGAAGGGGGAAGGGAGGGTTTTGCAGCCTCCTCTTAAGCTTGCCTGGAAAAACTGACGTTGACAGCCAGCAGGGGCCTGTATTACAGTTTCCTTGTTTCTCTTCTTTCAGGGAGGGTTGCCATGGAAGCCAAAGAAGAAGCTTTGATCCGCTCACTGATCGACACTGACTCTGAGCTGCGCCGGTACTATGAGGAGCACGTAGAACTGAAGCGGCAGCTAGAAGACCTCAGGCAAAAACCCTATCTGACTGAAGAAGAGGAGATCGAGCAGAAGCGGATCCAGAAACAGAAGCTGGCGGGCAAGGACAGGATCATGGAGATCCTGGCCCGTCACCGCTAGGCCGTAGCTTAAGGGGAGTACTCTGTTCCTGATCTTGGTGAGGCCGGGAGGGGTCTGGGTGGCGGTGAGGTATGTCCCTCTCTCGCCCTCTGTGGTCCACCCCCTACCTTTATGAGGGCGCATGCATCACACCATCTCTATCCTGGTCGAAAACGAATTTGGCGTCCTGGCCCGCGTCGCCGGCCTCTTTAGCGGGCGGGGCTTTAACATCCAGAGCCTCACTGTTGCTGAGTCTTTGGACCCCTCGATCTCCCGTATTACTCTGGAGACCGTTGGTGACGATCAGATCGTCGAGCAGATCATCAAGCAGCTCAACAAGCTGATCTCTGTCATCAAGGTCATCGACTTTCAGGACACCTCGTATGTCGAGCGCGAGATGGCGCTCATCAAAGTCGCGGTCGATGAGCGCACCCGCAGCGAAGTCCTCAATATCGTTAATATCTTCCGCGCCAAGGTCATCGACGTCGACCCTCGTTCTTACATCATCGAGGTGACCGGCGACGAGGAGAAGATCAATGCTATTCTGACCCTGCTGAAGCCACTGGGCATCAAGGAGACCGTCCGCACGGGCAAGGTGGCGATGCAGCGCGGGGTGCAGGTCTTGTCAGCGGCTACTCACGGCGAGGCGGTGGAACTCAAGGGGAAATCCCCCCACAAGGAGAAGGCAGCATGAATATCTATTACGACAAAGATGCGGATCTCTCTCTGCTCAAGGGCAAGAAGATCGCCATCATCGGCTATGGCAGCCAGGGCCATGCCCACGCGCTCAACCTGCGTGACAGCGGGATGGATGTCCGGGTCGGTCTCAAGAAAGGCAGTGCCTCCTGGCCCAAAGCCGAAAACGCCGGGTTCACCGTCAGAGAGCCTGCTCGGGCTGCAGCCGAGGCCGATATCATCATGATCCTGACCCCTGATGAGGTGGCCAGCGAGATGTACGAGAGCGACCTCCGCATGAACCTCAAGCCCGGTAAGTATCTGGCCTGTGCCCACGGCTTCAATATCCATTTCAAGAAGATCGTGCCGCCGGCAGACGTCAACGTCTTCATGGTCGCGCCCAAAGGGCCCGGACACCTGCTACGCAGCGAGTTCGAGAAGGGCAAGGGGGTGCCGTGCCTAATTGCCGTGGCCCAGGATCCTTCAGGCAATAGCAAACAGATCGCGCTCGCCTACGGCTCTGCCCTCGGTGGCGGTCGGGCTGCCCTGTTGGAGACCAACTTCAGGGAAGAGACGGAGACCGACCTCTTCGGCGAACAAACGGTCCTGTGTGGCGGGCTCACTGAGCTGATGCGCGCGGGCTTCGAGACCCTGGTCGAAGCGGGCTATGCGCCGGAGATGGCCTATTTCGAGTGCCTGCATGAGATGAAGCTGATCGTCGATCTGATCTACGAGGGCGGCATCTCCAACATGCGCTACTCGATCAGCAACACGGCTGAGTACGGCGATATGACCCGAGGGAAAAAAGTCATCGGCAAGGAAACCCGAGAAGCGATGAAACAGATCCTGGCGGATATCCAGTCCGGGAAGTTCGCCGACGAATGGATCACCGAGTACCGGGTCGGCCTGCCTCACTTCCGCGAATTGCGGCGCGAGGGCGAGAACCATGCGGCCGAGCTGGTCGGCGCCAAGCTACGGGCAATGATGCCTTGGCTACAGCAGCACCGACTGGTCGATAAGGCGAAGAACTAACAGCGTAAAACGTGAAAACGTAAAACGTAAAGGAGGGGTAGCGGAAAATTACTCTTTACGTTTTACGTTTCATAACTCATGCACTTTGCTCGCGAGGGATACTCCCGCATCTTCGGCCTTGGCCTCGGCTCGCTGATCCTGAACCTGTTCGGCTTTCAGATGCTCGGGCTGTTGTTGCTGCTGTTGACGCTATTCGTAGCGTTCTTCTTCCGTGACCCCGAACGCGCCGCCCCGCGGGGTGAACGGTTCATCCTCTCTCCTGCCGACGGGCGTGTGATCGCCCTGGAAAAGAACTTCCACGAGGAACGCTTCCTTGCCGCTCCGGCCACCAGGGTTGGCATCTTCATGTCCCCGCTCGATGTGCACGTGAACCGGGTGCCAGTCTCCGGCCAGGTGGCGACCGTGCGGTATCAACCAGGGAAGTTTCGCCCCGCTTTTGCCGCTGCGGCTGCGGACGTGAACGAGCAGAACGCGGTCACGATCCAGGATGCGCATGGCCGGCAAGTGGTGTTGGTGCAGGTGGCTGGCATGCTGGCTCGTCGCATCGTCTGTGCCCTGAAGGGTGGGGAACGTGTACACCAGGGAGACCGCTACGGGATGATTATGCTCGGCTCTCGGGTAGACCTGTATTGTCCACCGGAAGCCGAGCTCAGAGTTGAGATCGGACAGCGAGTCAAAGCCGGTGAAACCGTGATCGGCGAGTATCCATGAACACCCTGCGGAGCAAGATCCGGGTCTTACCCGGACGCAGGAAAATGTCCGCGCCCCTGCGCGTGCGCCGGGGCGTGTACCTCTTGCCCAATTTGTTCACGACCGGCGGCCTGTTCTGTGGGTTCTACGCCATTATCTCGACGATTAAGGAAGAATATCTACTCAGTGCTATTGCGGTCCTCGTCGCCCAGGTGTTCGACGCCCTCGATGGGCGGGTCGCGCGTATGACCAAGACCTCCAGCCACTTCGGGGTCGAGTACGATTCACTTTCAGACCTGATCGCCTTTGGTGTGGCTCCCGGCGTGCTCGCCTACCGCTGGGCGCTAGAGCCCTGGGGGGCGTGGGGCTGGCTGGCGGCCTCACTTTATGTGGTCTGCGGGGCCTTGCGCCTGGCGCGGTTTAACGTCCAGGTCGAGGTCGTCGATAAAAAGAGCTTCGTTGGCCTGCCGATCCCTGCGGCCGCGGCGGTGGTGGCGACCACGATCCTGATGTACTACTTCCTTGGCGGGGAAGGGGCAACCAACAAGCACATTACCTTGCTCCTGCTCATCTATGTCCTGGCCGGCCTGATGATTAGTAACATCCGCTACTACAGTTTCAAGGAGTTGCACCTCCGTCATCGCCAGCCGTTCTGGATCCTGATCCTGGCCATCATTGTGACCCAACTGACCATCGCTGAGCCGCAAGTTATGCTGTTCAGCATCTTCTCCCTCTATATGCTGTCCGGCCCGGTGCGGGCCCTGACGCGGTTGTGGGGAAGCGGCACATCGCAAGATGCGGTGCCCGAAGGGGGGGCTGCTCCTCACCTCCAGTCGCCTCGCGCCCTTGACAGCGACACGGAAAGTTCGTTATAAGAGCCGACTATGATGTATAACGCTTCTCTCGGACTCGTGCTGGGGACGCTGGGCCTGCTGCTGGGCCTACTGCTTAGTACCCCGCCTGGGGGGTCCGAGAAGAGCGCGTAGAACGGAATCGCCTCTCTCGGAGGCCACGGGCGGGATCACCGGCCCGTGGCCTTTTGCTTTCTTGCAGGGCTGCGGGATAACTCGCAGCCCTTTTTTTGTTTTGTGACGCCGGAAGGAGGAACGTATGGAACGCGAGATCGTCAAGATTTTTGATACCACGCTGCGCGACGGCGAGCAGTCTCCGGGCGCGACCATGAATGTCGAGGAGAAGCTCATGGTCGCGCGCCAACTGGAGAACCTCAAGGTGGATGTCATTGAGGCCGGGTTTGCCGCCTCGTCCGAAGGCGACTTTGAGTCGGTGCGGCGCATCGCCGAGCTGGTCACCATCCCGATTGTCCTGAGTCTCTCGCGTACCAAAGAAGGGGACGTGGTCCGGGCGATTCAAGCGGTGGAAAGAGCCAAGAAGCCGGGCCTGCACATCTTCATTGCAACCTCGGATATCCATCTCAAGCACAAGCTGATGATGAGCCGGCAGGAAGCGCTTGATGCCGCAGTCTGGGCCGTTAGTTACGCCAAGAAGTATCTCGACTACATCGAGTTCTCGGCCGAGGATGCCTCGCGCACTGATCCCGAGTATCTGGTGCAGATCTTCGGCGAGACCATCAAGGTCGGAGCGGTGACCGTCAACGTGCCCGACACGACCGGCTACGCTATTCCCC
>WNGG01016765.1_pt1 | contig 15113 bp, 15 predicted proteins | sample 5400661 | NCBI WGS metagenome assembly WNGG01 (sample SAMN13153372, study PRJNA577476) | soil metagenome | isolation source: 100 cm soil or saprolite under Garry oak tree replicate 1 | place: USA:California | collected 2016-06-15
ATACGCGACCGAAGCCGCAGAAGCTGTCCTTCAGTTTGGATTCGAAACTTTGAAGCTTAACCGGATTCATGCCCACCACATGCTCCGAAACCCGGCGTCAGGCCGGGTGCTGGAAAAGATCGGTATGAAACGAGAAGGAGTCCTTCGCGAGCGGGTGCGCAGATGGGGCGTCTTTGAAGACGTGGCGGTGCTGTCGGTCCTCAGGAAGGAATGGCCGGGGTCATGACCATCCTGACTAATCGGTGCTTTGCGAAGCCCGTGCTGGGCAGGATCATGAGGATGATCAACTGATGAGAAGGCCACTCCCAATCGCGCTCGCTGTTTTCCTTTTGGCCCTTGCTGCCGTGATTCTGTGGGCGGTGCCGCGGTTGAAGGAGCCAGTTTATCACGGCAATATGCCAATTGAAACGCAATGAAGCAGATTGGCTATCTGTTTACTGCGGGCGTGACCCAATCGCAAATGCGCCCATCGCCTGGTCTGCGTGGCGGCAAAAGTTTGCAGAGCTGGGATACCTGCATGAGCGCGATCGTTTATGGTGGCGATGCGGCTCGCGCCCAAACGACCTTCGAGAATTGGTGCCAGGGGCCGCGAGAAGGCGAAGATCCCGTCCAAACGGAAATCAAGAAGATCGTCGGCGCGGAGCTTATCGAGCAACTGCTCACCGAGTCCGGCAGCCAGCCGTTGGATTGGCCCGGGATTTCCCAGACATTCATGGAGTCGATGTCACCAATTGAAACGGAAGCCGAGGAGGAAACTACAACGACCTATTTCGGAGCAGGATATTGGGTGGACGTTCAACAGGCCGTTCCTCCGGAAAGCGCTGGCCTGGACATGGAATCGTTACAGCGCGAATTGCCGGAGGATACCTGTTCGGCGTTGAATTGGTCCCCGGACAAGAAATTTCTTTTTCTCGTGAACAGTCTGAGTGCGCCATCGGTTGTAACTGAGCTAAACGAAGAGATTGAGGAACCAGATTCAGACCAGGCCGAGGAACAAGACCGGGCCGAGTCGCGACCGGTTTTGGACGAAGCGGTAGCCCACCTTCCGGAGATGAGGGAGAAGGAGGCCGCTGCGCTGGTTGAAGCGCGTAATTCCGTCGTGGCGGCCTGGCTCTGGCGCAAATTCGCAGCCAATACGCGGCTCGCCGCAAATGAAATCCTTGTGAATCCGTGTTGCGCAATGATGCCCGAGAACTAACGCTGACGGTTCTCAACCGCGCGTTGCCGAACAGTTTCGATGGCTCGCAGCAGATGCCCTACGTGGCCTCGCCGCTTCTTTACGACGGCTGGATCTATTGCATTAAGAATGGAGGGATGATTTCGACGTTCGACGCCAGAAGCGGGAAACCCTATTACATGCAGGAACGCTTGGACGCCGAGGGGAGCTATTATTCATCACCCGTCGCCGCAGACGGGCGAATCTACGTCGCCTCCCTGCCCGGCAAACTCACCGTGGTTAAAGCTGGCGGCGAGAAGCCCGAGATTCTCCACCAGACGGATTTCCGTGAGCGCATTTTCGCCACACCCGCCCTGGCCGGAGACAACTTCTACCTGCGCACACAAACCAGTCTCTATGCATTCGGGCCCAAAACGGCTCACTGAGCCGCAGCAATGCGCCGCGCCCTCCTCGCTTCTAGTTCGCCAGGGCTTTGGCGGCTGCCTGCTGGAAATTCTGGCGCACAACACTAGCGTCGCTGTTCGGAAAATTCGAGCGCTGCACCATCAGGACATAGGCAACACCTTTGACTGGATCTATCCATGCCTGTGTGCCCCATGCTCCGCCATGCCCAAACGTGCCTGGCGAAAGCATTGCCGCTACGCCTCCGTGCGGTGAGCGCAGAATGCATGTCGCGATACCCCAGCCGTAGTTCGTGCCGTGATTGCCAAAAGCGTTGTTTTGGAAGAATCCCGTGGGCAGATCGCCTGTCTGCGAGGTCGTGAGAAATTTCATCGCTGTGCCGCTCAGATAGCGGCGACCCTCCAGCGTACCACCATTGAGGAGCATCTGGCAGAAACGTCCGTAGTCTGTCGCGGTTGAGTAGAGTCCGCCGTTGCCCTGCGGTGGGCGGTCGCGTTGGCCGAAGTCGGCGCGCGGCGGCACTGGTTCGAGCAAGCCGCTGTTCTTGTTTTTGGCGTAGGCCGTGGCAAGTCGGGCGCGTTGTTCGGCGGTCGGGTAGAAGGTGGTGTTCTTCATGCCTAAAGGATCGAAAAGCCGCTTTTGCAGAAATGCGTCGAAGGTCATCCCGCTGACGATCTCGACGATACGAGCGGCGGCGTTGATGCCGCTCTGGGTGTATTTCCATTTTTCGCCAGGCTCGTATTGCATGGGAGCTGCGAGCCAGAGTGGGACCAGATCGGCGAGCGTTTTGGCCTTGTGCGCGGCCGCCCCGTCCGCCTCGCCGAGACCGGAAGTGTGCGTGAGGATTTGCGTGATGGTCAAGTCCGCCGCCTTGCCCGACGGCGTTTTTAGATTGGCACACTCAGGAATATATTTTGCGACCGGATCCGCGACGTTTAGTTTTCCTTCGTCCTGGAGCATGAGGATCGCCGTGCCGGTAATTGGTTTCGTCATCGAGGCAATCCAAAAAAGCGTATCCGCTGTCATCGGTTTTTTTGAAGCCACGTCGGCCAAACCGGTGGTTTCGAAGTGGAGGATTTTATCTCTGGCAACCACAACGGTGACGGCCCCGACAATTTCATTTTTTGCAATCATCTCCTGCATGGCATCGCCTATGCCCAAAAGCTTCGGCGAGTCGGCAAAGGCGAAGGGCACGATGAAAAGAGCAGCGAGAATCGCAAGGTTGGCCGCAAGACGGTGGCAGTAGTGCATACGCTTGAGAATGATTGATTGGGTGAAGGGAATCCAGCTCGATTCCCGTTTCTGCGCCACCCAGTCCTCGCCCACGCGCAATGCTCGCAAAACGCCTTCGCTTATGACAAACTTCCCATCATGCTTATCGACCTCAGCCATACCATCGAGCACGGCATGATTACGTATAAAGGTTTGCCGGCTCCTTTGATCTGCGACTTCCTTAGCCGCGAGGCTTCGCGCGCCCACTATGCTCCGGGTACCGAGTTTCACATCGGGCGCATTGACATGGTGGCAAACACCGGCACCTATCTCGACAGTCCGTTCCACCGTTTTGCCGACGGTAAGGACCTGGCCGACCTTCCGCTGGGTTCACTCGCCGGATTGGATGGCCTGCTCGTGCGCGCGCCGGCGGTCCGTCGCGCAATTTCGCGCGATGTGTTTGAGGGATTGTCGCTCAGTGGAAGAGCCGTGCTGGTGCACACGGGCTGGGACCTGCACTGGCGGACCGACGCCTATTTCGAGGGGCACCCTTTCCTCACCCTGGATGCCGCACAATTCCTGCGGGAATCCCGGGTTAAACTCGTTGGTATTGATTCCTATAATATCGACGACACGGCTGATCTGCATCGCCCCGTTCACACCATTCTCCTCGGCAATGAAATTCCCGTCGTCGAGCACATGACTGGCCTTGCAAACTTGCCCCCCGAGGGATTCAAATTCTACGCCGTGCCACCCAAAGTGCGCGCGTTCGGCACCTTCCCCGTGCGGGCCTTCGCTGCGACGCGTGATGATGCAACCATAGATACTCCGCCCAGCCGAGTGCGATGAATGGACGCCTGGCTTCTATGCCAGCAGGCTCAGGTCCGGGTTGAACGAAGCGCTCGGCGCTCTGCGTGAACATCGCGATTCGCCGTCTTGACAATTCCCATAGCCTCCAGCGCTAGGTTTGTCTTGAGAGATTCCTTGTTTCATTTTCCGTGTGATTTGGTTTAATGCGCTCGTGCCCCCGGGAAACACGGAACGACCCAAGCTCGCCGCTATCATTTTCACCGACGTAGCGGGCTACAGCGCGCTGAGTCCGCGCAACGACCAGCTTGCGCTGGAATTCCTCGCCAAACCCCAAAAATTCAATTCCGGTAAATGATGCGCAGCTCGCTCAACCAATACCGAATCATCGCCACCATCGGCGCGGGCGGAATGGGGGAAGTATTTCGCGCGCGGGATACGCGGCTGAATCGCGATGTCGCGGTGAAGGTATTGCCGAAAGATTTCGTGGCGGACGCCAATTGTCTTCGCCGCTTCGAGCAAGAGGCCAAAACACTCGCGACGCTGAATCATCCGAACATCCTTACGATTTACGATGCAGGTTTGCATGAGGGCGCGCCGTATCTTGTGAGCGAATTGCTCGAAGGCAAAACGCTGCGCGACGAGACGAACGGCGGCGCGTTGCCGGTTCGCAAGGCCGTCGAGTATGCGCTCCAGATCGCAAACGGCTTGGCCGCGGCGCACGGCAAGGGAATCATTCATCGCGATCTGAAGCCAGAGAACATTTTCGTCACCAACGACGGGCGGGTGAAGGTGCTGGATTTTGGCTTGGCGAAGTTGTGCAACCCCTCACCCGCCCTGCGGCCACCCTCTCCCCTCGGAGGGGAGAGGGACGGGGTGAGGGGTGAATCGGACGTCCCTACCATTCGCATCGATGCTGCTGCTATCATTAACACAACCGAGCCGGGGATGGTGCTGGGCACGCCCGCTTACATGTCACCCGAGCAAGTGCGCGGCGAACCCGCCGACCATCGCGCAGACATCTTCGCCTTCGGCTGTGTGCTTTACGAAATGCTCAGCGGCACGCGCGCGTTTCGTCGCAACACCCCGATCGAGAGCATGAACGCGGTATTGAGCGACGAGCCGCCGGACCTCAGCGCGAGCAACGCCAATATTCCGCTCGCACTTGAACGCATCGTTCAGCGCTGTCTGCAGAAACAGCCGGACAACCGATTCCAATCGGCCAAGGATCTGGCCTTCACCATCGAAGTTGCACAAGACAGATCTCAGAAACAATTCCAGAGCACCACTGCTTCGCCGAGATCCGCGAGGAAGAAATCGCTGCTTGCAGCAATCAGTGTGACGCTGCTCGCCATTGTGGGTGCCTTCATCGCGAACAAGTTTCGTTCCCCGGGGCGCACCATCACTGCGCCCAGCATTCGTTACCTCACCTACTCGGGGCGCGATTACTCGCCAGCCGCGGCGGCTGACGGAAAACGAATTTGCTTCAGCTCCGACCGCGATGGAGTGAAGCGAATCTGGGTCAAGGAAATTGCGTCCGGCATGGAATCGCCTCTAACGAGCGGGCCGGATGATTTCCCACGTTTCTCCCGCGATGGCAGCATGATTCTTTTCACGCGCGCCTTCGGCATCAACCGCGCGCTCTTTCGCGTTCCCTCAATCAGCGGAGAGCCGGCCAAAGTCGTGAATGATGCACAATTCGGCGACTGGTCTCCAGATGGACGCCAGATCACTTTCGTCCGCTGGACGGAGGATGGAAATTCTTCGGTCCACACTTCGGGAATCGACGGCAGCGCAGAATCCGTTGTGCATCGGTTTACGGGGCGGGCCTCGGCCCCGCGTTGGGCGCCAAACAAAAATACGATTGCCGTGGCCATGAACGATAGCGGTCGCCAGCAGGGCATGATTTTGATCGACCTTGGGAAGCGAAAGGTGCGTACGAGCCCCGCTCCACATCCCTACAATCTTCTCTCTTCAGTCGCATGGGATGCGAGCGGAGAACATCTCTTCTTCATGCAGGCGGAGTCCGGGTCCGCGAACAGCGGCGGTTCGACCGCGGCCCTCTTTTGCCAACGCGCGGGCACGGACAAGTTTGAGAAACTGCTTTGGAGCCAGACGCTCTGCACCATTCTGGATGTGCTCCCGTCCGGTAATGTGCTGATGGACGCAAGGTCCTCGCGGCAGAACCTGAAGGAGTACGCCGTCGCATCTCAGCAAACGAGTCCGCGCTCGTTGACGTTGGGGAACAGCACCGATCGTCAGCCTTCTTATTCGCCGGATGGAGATGAGGTTGTTTTCTCCTCGAACCGCAGCGGCAATTTGGAAATCTGGTCAGTGTCGCGAAAAACCGGGGTGCTCCGGCGATTGACCGACGACAAAGGGGATGATTGGGACCCGGCCATTTCTTCGGATGGCAAGTATCTGATCTGGAGCGCGAACCGCTCAGGCAATTTTGAAATCTGGATCGCCAATGCCGACGGCACCAGTCCCCGCCAGGTCACGCATGATGGCTTCTCCGCGGAGAATCCCACTATGACCCGCGACGGGCGCTGGATTTTTTACGCCTCGACGCATCCCGAAAAACTGGGGATATGGAAAATTCATCCCGACGGCAGCGGCGCGATGCATTTCATCAAAAAGGCAACGACATCAAACGCCGAAGTTTCTCCGGATGGAAAGTATGTAGCCTACGTGGACAACCGGCGGTTCATTTCGGTTGTGATTCGGGTTTCTGAAGTTGAAACCGGCATTGAGGTTCCTTTCGAAGTTCGAGTCGATGCGGCCAAAGAAACCAGAGCGTTGCTTGGGCGCGTCCGCTGGATGCCCGACGGCAAGTCGCTGGTCTTTCTCGGTCAGGACGAACGAGGCGTGCATGGACTCTACGTTCAGGATTTTGTTCCCGGCCAAGACACCATGAAGACACGGCGCCCGATCGGCCCCTTCGATCCTGAGAACTCCGCGGAATCCTTCGGCATCTCGCCCGATGGCCAGTTCATCACCATCGCGACGTGGGAACAGTTCTTCAGCATCATGGTGACGGAAGATCTGCCGTCCCTGTGAGGCCGCCTATGCCATTACCTGAACAAGTTTTTGCGCCCTACCAGATCACTGCCCCGCTGGGCGCGGGCGGGATGGGCGAATTCTTTCGCGCGCGGGACACGCGGCTCAATCGCGACGTCGCGGTGAAGGTATTGCCGAAAGATTTCGTGGCGGACGCCAATCGTCTTTGCCGCTTCGAGCAAGAGGCCAAAACACTCATGACGCTGAATCATCCGAACATCCTTACGATTTACGGTGCAGGTTTGCATGAGGGCGCGCCGTATGTTGCGAGCGAATTGCCCGAAGGCAAAACGCTGCGCGACGAGATGAACGGCGGTGCGTTGCCAGTGCGCAAGGCCGTCGCCTGATTCTACGGCCACGCTATGAAGGCAACCGGCATCAACTTCTTCTTGCCGACGGTCAACAAGGGAGAGTTGGCTGTCATCTACTGCTGGATCTTCCTGTACCTGTCGTCGCAGGGACCGGGCGCGTTCGCTCTCGACAATACCTTGGGATCACGTCGCTCGCCATGAGCTTCATCGATCGACGCACGCTCCCGTGAGGCATGTTCCCGAAGTGGAACCAGCCGATCACCTTGCGCAGGCCGAGCGTGCGAAGCTCATCGAGTTGGCGGGTGACAGTGGCGACGCTGCCGAAGCACGCGCCGTCCGTCGTCTCGATCATCGAGCTGTCGGCGAGCGTCGGCACCGTATCGATCGCCTCGCCGCGCTCGTGGACGCGGATCGTCATCTCGCGATGCCAGCGCAGCGGCTCCTGCACCTCGCGCAGTGCCTCTGCGTCGGTGTCCGCGACGCAGATGCGCCGAAGCACGTACATCTCGCCGATCTCGCGATCGATCGCGTCGTCCGACACGCCCGCCGCCGCGCGGATCGCGCGATAGCGCTCGAGACGCTCCGCGAGCTGCGCGACCGGCTCCAGCCCGAACAGAATCGGCAGCCCTTCCGCGCCCGCTTTGCGCAGCGACTCGTCGGCCGTTGACGCCCAGTAGAACGGCGGGTGCGGGCGCGTGTACGGGCGCGGATGGATCGCGAGTCGCTTGCCCTCGAATATGATCTCGGGCTCCGCGAGGGCGCGCCGCACGACTTCGAACCCGAACCCTTCCGCCAACCGCGCGTGGCGCTCGTTCCCCGGAACGCCGAATCCGCCGAACTCGAGCGCGCTGAATCCCGGCCCCACCCCCACCGCCACCCTTCCTTCGCTCAGGTGATCGACCCAACTGATCTCCTCCGCCAGCCGCAGCGGATGGTGCAGTGGCACGACCGCGACCGCGTAGCCGATTCGGATCCGCCGCGTCCGCTGCGCGATGCCCGCCGCATAGACCGACGGCACGCCGATCGAGCCGTAGCCTGAGAAGTGGTGCTCGGTCACCCACACGCTCTCGAAGCCGTGCCGCTCCGCGAAGTCAACTTCCCACAGCGCCTGCTCGACGACCTCGCGGTCCGTCGCGGCGCGCCCGCGCGGGAGGAGTTGGAAGACGCCGATGTCCATCACGGTCCGCATGTTGTCATTCCGCTGCCGAGAAATGTTCGTGAACGATTTTCCATGAGCCTTCGTGCTTCACGAAGACCAATGTGCCGCGTTCGCGGTTCGTGATGGCGTCTGCACCAGACTGAGCAAACGTCCCCTTCATCGCCGGCTTCACGATTCATCTGGTATCTCAGCCTCGACCAGCTTGGCCAACAGCGCCAGCGATTCCTGCCAGCCCAGATAGCAAGCCTCGCGAGGGATCGCGGCGGGGATTCCTTCCTGGGCGATGTTCAATTCGGTTCCGCAGAACACCTGCTTCAGTATGATCGTGGTTTGCATTTCTCCAGGCAGGTTCGGGTCATCGAATTTGTCCGTGTAGCGGATGCGCTCGTGCGGCGTAAGCTCGACATAGGTGCCGCCGAACGAGTGGCTTTTGCCGGTGCTGAAGTTTCTGAAAGACATCTTGTACGTTCCGCCGACCTTAGCCTCCAGGTGATGAACCTTGCCCGTGAACCCGTTCGGTGGAAGCCACTTGGCCATTGCATCGGCATCGAGGAACGCTCGATAAACTCTCTCCGGTGTCGCCCGGAGCACTCGATGGAGTCGGATGTTGTTCACATTGTTTGTTGGCATAGAATTCCTCTTCTTCCAGTCACTGCGGCTTATTCTGTCAGTGTTTCGTCACGCCGATAAATGTTACCTCAAGTATTATAATCAGCAGTTCACTCATCTGACGAACAAATCGAGTCAATCAGAATACGAGTTAGAACGCGCCGATGTCCATCACGGCTTCGCCTTCGATTTACGCAGCGGCGGTGGCGTTTCGCGCAGGCGGTGGCTGGCCCGGCTGACGAAATCGAGGTGGTAGATCTTCTTCAGGTCGCGGATGCGCTCGAGGTTCTTCTCGCTGAACGGCGCCTTGCCGTCGAAGGCGCGCAGCGCGATCCCCTCCAGCAGAACGCCGAGGGTGATCTTCTGATAAAGGATAGGATTTTGCATTACCGGGTTGGAAGAGAAAGTAACCGGAGGGGGACATTCAAGCAACGAAAACGGTGACGTCCGGCGAGAATGGACGGTTGTTCCGCTCAGGCTTTCTCCTTTTGATAAGAGCCATCGCGAAAACGTAAGATCACCTGCGATATTGTTCGTCGCCGACCCTTTCCATCCAGTCAACCACTTTGCCGTCGAGGTTTTCCTGAATGGCGATATGCGTCATGGCTGTGGTCGGCGCAGCACCATGCCAGTGCTTCTCGCCCGGCGGAAACCAGACTACGTCACCGGGCCGGATTTCTTCGATGGGGCCTCCCCATCGCTGCGCCCAACCGCAACCGGCTGTCACGATCAGGGTCTGACCCAGCGGATGGGTGTGCCACGCTGTTCGAGCGCCGGGCTCGAACGTGACGCTGGCGCCGACTACGCGTGCCGGAGCGTTGGCCTGGAACAGGGGGTCAATCCGTACAGTGCCATTAAACCAATCGGCCGGGCCTTTGCTGGAAGGTTGTGAACCACTTCTTTTGATTTCCATATCCAAACTCCTATTTGCCATACCTATCGCTTAGCGACCGGTCATTTGCTCCGGCCGTTCAGGATACCGAGCACCATGCACCGTGATTTTTGAAGCCGCGCCATTGGACTTGAGCAGTCTCTCGTAATTTTCGTTGACCTTCTGGATGAGAGCACATCGGCAGTGATGTTATTTGCCCTGCGCCTTCACGTCATAGCAGAGCAATACGTCCTGGTCACGCAAGTACAGTTTGCCATTGGCAATGACCGGGTGCGTCCAGGCAGGCTGCTGGCTGCGGTCGGGCTGGTCGAAGCGGCCACGCTCGACGTATGACTTCGGGTTCGGCTCAATCAGGAGCATGGTGCCCTTCTCGGTGCGGTAGTACAGGCGCCCATCTGCCAGGGCCACCGAGCCTTTCGGCGCAGTGTGCTCGCCGCTGTCGTGCTTGTCCCAAAGGACGTTGCCGGTCCGGAAGTCGAGGCAGACGAGGGCGCCACCCTCGTTGCCGCCGTTGGCGCCATACAGGCAGCCGTCGAAGATGATCATGCCGCCGTGGTGGTTTTGCATCTTCCTGGAGAAGTAAACTTCCTCGGCCTTGACACCGCTATTCGCATCCTTGCTCAGCCTTACCAACCCACCGCCCGCACCATAGGCCGAGGCGGCGAACACCAGGCCATCGTGGTAGATTGGCGTGGAACAGTTAATACCGTGGCTATTGGCGGCCCGGTCATACCGCCAGAGGAACTTACCGTCAGACGCCGCGACCCCGACGAGCGTCCTCCCGGTGAGTTGCACGTACTGACGCTGCCCGTCGAAGTCGATTGCGATGGCCGAAGCGTAGGCCGCTTTGGGACTGCCGGGCACTTGGCTCTTCCAGATCGTCTTGCCCGTCAACTTGTCGAGGGCCACCAGAGTCGCATCCTCGCCGCCGGGGGTGCAGATGACCTTATCACCATCAATGAGTGGCGATTCGCGGAAACTCCAGGTTGGTAAGCTCCCGCCAAAATCGGCCTGCAGGCTACGTTGCCAGATGATCTTGCCGTCTCGGACCCCAAGGCAAGCCAGGTCGCCGGCCAAGCCCAGGACATAGAGCAGTTCACCATCGACGGTCGGTGTGCACCCCGGCCCCTCTTTTCCTTGCGGCCATGACTGTTTGAGGGACGGCCCAAGGCGCGTCACCCAAACTGTCTTGCCATCCGACTCGGACAGGGCCCAAATGACTTCATCCTCGCCGCGATTACTCATGCCGAAGATCCGCCCAGCAGCAATCGAGGGAGCGCTGTAGCCGCCGCCCAGTCCCTTGATCTTCCAAGCGAGCGGTGGGCCATCTTTCGGCCATTCCTGGAGCAGGCCGCGTTCCCTGGAGACGGCGTTCCGGTCGGGGCCCTGCCACTGCGGCCAATCACCGGCGGTCGCAGCAGTCATTAAGGTTGCCCAGCAAAGGATGCTGACTAACGTTTTTGTATATGGCATAGATTCTTATCTCTCCTGGAGTGTTATTAGGTTGAACACCCGTTTAGAGCGTGAAAACCGCGTACCGGTCAAGCTCACGTTTCTATTGAATTCCCGTTTATTTGTCACGGTAAGGTCATTGCCATATCTTAACCCTGAAACTGGCAAGCTCAGAAAAAACAACCGTTCCGTTCAGCGACCGGTCATTTGCTCCAGCCGTTCGGGATACCGAGCACCATGCACCGTGATTTTTGAAGCCGCGCTTTCGATGTCACGAAGATCGTCGGGTGTGAGTTCGAACGCAACTGCTCCGATGTTCTCATTCAGGCGATGCAGCTTCGTGGTGCCTGGGATCGGAACGATCCACGGCTTTTGGGCCAGGAGCCAGGCGAGTGCGATTTGGGCAGGTGTTGCCTTTTTCTTTTTTGCGATGCTGCCGAGCAGATCAATCAGGGCCTGGTTCGCCTTGAGCGCCTCCGGAGTGAAACGAGGGAGGGTGCTGCGGAAGTCCAAGCTGTCGAAGGTCGTCTTCTCGTCCATCTTCCCCGTGAGAAAGCCCTTGCCCAGCGGGCTATAGGGCACGAGGCCGATTCCGAGTTCTTCGAGAGTCGGTATCACTTCCTTTTCGGGGGTTCTCGTCCAGAGCGAGTATTCACTCTGGAGGGCAGTAAGCGGCTGAACGGCGTGTGCGCGACGGATGGTCTGCACTCCCGCTTCGGAAAGGCCAAAGTGCTTCACCTTGCCAGCTTGAATCAGTTCCTTCACCGCGCCAGCGACGTCCTCGATCGGCACGTTCGGGTCAACCCGATGCTGATAGAGCAGGTCAATTGTCTCGACCCTGAGTCGCTTGAGCGAACCCTCGGCGGCCTGCTTGATGTGCTCCGGTCGGCTATTCAGGCCGGGCGCACCCTTCATCCCTCGGGCATCGAAATTAGGGCTGAGGTCGAACCCGAATTTGGTGGCGATCACCACTTGCTTGCGGAATGGAGCGAGGGCTTCACCCACGAGCTCTTCGTTTATGAACGGGCCGTAAACCTCGGCGGTGTCAAAGAACGTAACCCCGCGTTCCACGGCGGCCCGGAGAAGAGCGGTCATCTCCTGCTTGTCTTTGGGCGGCCCATAAGAAAAACTCATTCCCATGCAGCCGAGCCCGATGGCTGAGACTTCCAAATTGCTCTTTCCAAGTTTGCGCTTTTGCATTTTTGAATCCTTTCTGTAGTTAAAAGTTAAAGCGACTTTACTCCGCCCTGGCACAGCTGTCGCACGCTATTTTGCTTCACCTGTTGTGATCTTTCGGAAATCCGCAGATGCTTTGAAATGCAGGATTTGCATTGGGCTGGCTCGATCACTGCGTCATCGCCAGGAGTGTGTTCACCGTCTTCCAGTTCCGCGTAGTCGCTCCGACCGATAACTTCTTTTCGATGGCGGTATTGGAGAGTTTGGTTTGGCCATACCCGTTGGGACAATAGAGATAGATTTGCCGGCCGATGACGCGAATTTGTTCCGGCTTCATGACCAGCGTTTGCAATACTTCGACGGCCGGCGCCGGCGCCGCATCCGAAAGAAAAGTGACGTGGAGTTTCGAGTGGTCAATGGCAGTGTCCGTCAGAAACGGGTTGCGCTTAATGGTCTCCTCCAACTCTTTGGCCGTTCTCAAAAAGACCGCGACTGAGAATCCAAAGTCCCGCAAGATTCTCCGCTCGATCTTTTTGGAAACGGCGGCGACCGAGCGATCCTCGGCGCCAAAAACGACGTTGCCGCTTTGAATATAGGTTTTAACGTTGCTGAATCTCAACGCGCCAAAGGATGCGCGGAGAGCTTCCATCTTGATCAATTTGTGGCCGCTCACGTTGATCCCGCGCAGCATTGCTATGTACGCTGGCATAACGCGGTGTTCTCTGATTGCATAATATTGTTCACAGCCATCCCACGGATTTAACAAAAAAAGTGTTGGATTGACTTCGTAACCCTGCCATGAGGCAGGGATGAAAAAACAAAAAATCAATCCAACACGATCCAAAATGAACATCCTGCGCCAGGTGAGCAACTTTATTCCGCGGCATGAGGTCTCCAAGAAAACCTGTGTCTCGTAATGGGTCAGCGACGGCGGACGCGGCGAGCCAAAGCAGGTAGGGCGCGTCACTCCGTGCGCGCCATTGTGCCCTCCCATCAGTCGGCGCGCACGGAGCGACGCGCCCTACCCGCCTTTACTGAGGCATTACTGTGTCTCGCTGCTTGAGGTTGACCGTGCCCACGTCCTACTTTACCTTCCGCCACGTTTCGATGGGTCAGTCCAATCGCCAACATCGTCCTACGCTGCGACCGCGTCTTGCGCGGGCCGCGCCCCGGCAATCTGCCCAGTGGGTTGGGTCAGGGCCGCGTAATGAAATCGGGGGCGTTTGGCATAACGTGGCCTTACCGAACCCATGAAGAAGCTTCTTTTTGCCACACTGCTCTTGATAATCGCTGTCGGCACTCTCGCCGGCGTAAAAGTTCTCCAGAACAAGAAGCTGACTGCCGCCGGCAAGTCGTTCACGCTGCCGCCGGAGACAGTTTCTTCCGCGGTTGCCCACGAGGAGAAATGGCAGAACACTCTCGAGGCCATCGGCTCGGTCACCGCTGCTCAAGGGGTGAACGTCACCACGGAACTGCCGGGCATCGTGCAGGAGATTGCCTTCGAATCGGGTGCGCTGGCAAACCAGGGTGACCTGCTGGTGCGCCTGGACACCTCTTCGGAAGAGGCTCAACTCCGATCGCTGGAAGCGCAAGCCGGATTGGCCCAGATCGAGGTCGGACGGGCACGCAAGCTGCGAGCAGACAAAATGGTCTCCGAATCGGAATTGGATTCCGCGGAGGCCACGTTCAAGCAGACCCAAGCCAATGCCGATGCGGTTCGCGCCATTATCTCCAAGAAGACCATCCGGGCCGCGTTTTCCGGCCGGCTGGGCCTGCGGCTGATCAACCGAGGTGAGTACGTCGATGCCGGCAAGGCCATCGTTTCGCTCCAAGCGCTCACACCGATATATGCCGATTTCTCCCTGCCCCAACAGGACTTGGCCCAGATCCGGACGGGCCAGCACGTGCGGCTCTCCCTGGATACCTATGCGGACCGCTCTTTCGAGGGCGTGCTCAGCGCCATCAATCCCGATTTGGATCCGGGCACGCGTAGTGTGCGCCTGCGGGCGACGTTCGAGAATTCGGACCAGCTTTTGCGGCCCGGCATGTTTGTTCGGGCTGAAGTGCTCCTGCCCACCGAGCAGCCGGTGCTGGTGATCCCGGCCACGGCTGTCCTCAGTTCGCCTTACGGAGAGTCGGTGTATGTGATCGAGCCCAACGCCGGTACGAGCAGCGTCGGCGCCGGGTTGGTCGCGCGGCAGCAGTTCATCCGCACCGGCCGCGCGCGCGGCGACTTGGTGGCCGTGGAAACGGGGCTCAATCCGGGCGAACGCGTTGCGAGTTCCGGTGTTTTCAAGCTGCGCAATCGCATGCCGGTGACCGAGAACAACTCCCTGGTCCCTAAGGCTTCTCCGACGCCGCACCCGAGCGAGGGTTGAGCGTGGCACCGGCCCGTGAAATGGTTTACTGAAATTTTTGTCCGACGACCGGGGATGAGCGAGGCCGCTGGTCCCTACAGGAAGACTTGAAATCGTTCACCGATCTATTTATCCGCCGGCCCGTCCTGGCGCTGGTGGTGAACCTCGTGATCCTGATCGCCGGGGCTCAGGCCATCCGCTCGGTGTCGGTCCGGCAGTACCCGCGGAGCGAGAACGCCGCGATCACCGTCACGACCGTCTATGTCGGTGCGAGCGCCGATTTGGTGCGCGGATTCATTACTACGCCGCTGGAGCGCGCCATCGCCGCGGCCGACGGCATCGATTACCTGGAGTCAAGCAGCATGCTTGGGATCTCCACGATCACCGCCCGGCTCAAGCTCAACTACGATGCTAACAAGGCCCTGTCACAGATTAGCTCCAAGGTTGACCAAGTCCGAGGCGACCTGCCGCCGGAGTCTCAGGTACCGATTATCAACAT
>WNGG01005530.1_pt1 | contig 15108 bp, 12 predicted proteins | sample 5400661 | NCBI WGS metagenome assembly WNGG01 (sample SAMN13153372, study PRJNA577476) | soil metagenome | isolation source: 100 cm soil or saprolite under Garry oak tree replicate 1 | place: USA:California | collected 2016-06-15
GGGCGATCCGGCACATCAGCAGGATGGCCAGCGAGCCGGCCAGCGCGCTGGCGAACCGCCAGCCGAGCGAGTTCAGCCCGAACATCCACTCGCCCGCCGCGATGAGCAGCTTGCCCATCTCCGGCTGCACCACGTACTCACCATGCCCCCCGGCGGGGCACGCCGCGAAGATGTCGGTGCGCCCGGCCCGGATCAGCTGGTTGGCGTAGTCGGTTACGCCCGGCTTGCTGACCGTGCACCACTCCACGCCATGCTGCAGGATGCTCCAGGCGTCCTTGGCGTAGTAGGTCTCGTCGAAGATCAGCGTGCGCGGCACCCGCAGCCGGTCGAACCGCAGGAACGCGCCGAACGCGGTCACCAGCAGCGGGCCGAGCCACCCCCGCAGCCGGTCATCGGGCAGCGGTGAAGCCAGCCGGGCCCGCAAGACCTTGAATCTGCCGGCCTCATCGGTGGCCATCTCAGCCGCTTCGGCCGTCACCAGCGATACGTTACGCGGCATGGAGCGCGGACGGAACATGGCCGCCGGCTTGCCCGGCCGGATCCTCGGCATCGACGCAGGCGGCAGTGGCACCCGGGTTGTCATCCTGGAAAACGGCACCGTGACGGCCCGGCCGGACGGCCCGCCGATGAACGCGCTGCTCACCGACGGCTTCGCCGGCCACCTGCGGGAGATCATCAGGGCTGCGGGCGCGACCGCGGCCGGCATCGGCCTGCCGGGGGTCCGCCAGCTCGACGAGGCGCGGCGGCTCGGCGCGACGCTGACCCGGCAGACCGGCTGCCCGGTGCACGTCACCGGCGACGCGGACAGCGCCCGGGCCGGCGCCTTCCTCGGCGCCCCGGGCGTCGTCGTCATCGCCGGCACGGGCTCGGCGGCGTTCGGCTGGAACGGGGAGGGCTCCGCCCGGGCGGGCGGCCACGGGTTCCTGCTCGGCGACGAGGGCAGCGCCTACTGGATCGGCCGCGCCGCCGTCCGCGCCGCGCTGCGCTGGGACGATCAGATGGGCGGCTCCGAGCTGATCCACCGCGCCGTGATCCACACCGGATCAAGCCTGGACGCCCTGATCGCCGACGTCTGCACCCATCCAGCCGAACGCGGCCGGCTCACCGCGCTGGCCCCGGTCGTCACCGCGATCGCCGCCGAGGACGCCGAGGCGCGCCGGATCGCGCTCGCGGCCGCCGGCCACCTGGCCGCGCTGGCCGAATCCATCCGGCGCCGCCTCGGCCCGCTGCCGGCCGCGGGCGCCGGCGGCGTGTTCCGCGCCCCGGTGATCTGGGACCGTTTCGCCGAGCTGACCGGCGCCGTCCGCCCGCTCGCCTCCGCCGCCGTCGGCGCCGCTCTGCTGGCCGGCCGTGCCTGACGGCCTGGATGGCATCGGCGCGCTGCTCGACGCGGCGGCCGGCGAGGGCCGCGTGCCCGGCGCCGTCGCGATGGCCGGCCGCGGTTCCGTCACGCTCGGCCGGTGGGTGGCCGGCCAGGCCGACGCGATCCGCGGACGGCCGATGCGCGCGGGCACCGTCTTCGACCTCGCGTCGCTGACCAAGGTGGTGGCGACCAGCACGGTCACGCTCGCGCTGGCCAGCCGGGGGCAGCTCGGCCTGGCCGACCCGGTGGCCGGCTACCTGCCGGACTTCGGTGCCTGCCGGGACGGCCGCGTCACGATCGCGCACCTGCTCACGCACACCGCGGGCCTGCCGGCCGGCCGCACCTTCCACCGCTGGTGCGGCTCACGCCCCGAACTGCTCCGCGACCTCTACCTGACCCCGCTTGACGCCCCGCCCGGATCCCGGGTCGTCTACTCCGACCTGGGCTTCATCGCCCTCGGCGAACTGGTGGCGGCGGTGGCAGGCGAGCCGCTCGACGCCGCCGTCGGCCGGCTGGTGACCGGCCCGCTCGGCATGACCGCCACCGGATTCAGGCCGAACGGGCCTGGTGATCGCTTCGCCGCCACCGAACGCCGCGCCGACGGCACCGCCTGGACCGGCACGGTGCACGACGAGAACGCCCGCCTGATGGGCGGCGTCGCCGGGCACGCCGGGCTCTTCGCCCCGGCGGCGGACCTGGCCCGGTTCGCCGCCTGGTGGGTCAGCGACGACGACGCCGTGGTCCCGGCGGCCCTGCGCCGGACCGCGGCCACCTGCCAGACCGCCGGCCTGGGCGGCCGCCGCGGTTACGGCTGGACCTGCCCGGGCGACGGCTTCGACACCCTGGGCGGTCACTGGCCGCCGACGGCCGTGTCGCACACCGGCTTCACCGGCACCAGCCTGGCCCTGGACCCGGCGACCGGCCTGTGGGCAGTGCTGCTGACCAACGCCGTGCACTACGGCCGGGATCCCGCGGCGGTCCAGGCGCTGCGCCGGGCCGTGCACGCGGCCGTCACCGTCACAGGGACCACACTGCCCTGACCTCGATCTTGCCGAAGGCCGCGACCGGATGCGCCGCGGCCACCTGGACGGCCTCCTCCAGGCTCGCGCACTCGAGCATGTCGTACCCGCAGATGATCTCCTTGGTCTCGGCGAACGGCCCGTCGCTGACCAGGATCTCGCCGTCCCGGACGAGCACCGTCCTGGCCTCCTCGGCGGGCCGGAGCCGGTCGCCGTGCAGCCGGATGCCGCGGGCGATCACGTCGTCGAGCCAGGGGAAACTGCCGCTGTCCCCGGTGTCCGCGGTGTCGCCCGTGTCGGCGGCGTCCGGTGCCTCGTCGTCCGCGAAGCGGGTCGGGTCGACGCAGACCAGCATCATGTACTTCATCTCAGCTCCGATCTTCGAGGCCGTAGGCGTTCACACCATCACGACGAACGGGAATCGCGCAAAGGACAGCCCCGCGTGCCATCCTCATGAGGAAAGGCTGCCTGCAACGGAGCGATGGAGGCCGACATGCCCGATCCAGCCCCCGATCCCGGCGCAGCCGCCGGAGGTACCCCCAGGCAAGCGGCGCTGATGCGCGAGGTAAGGCTGGGCCTGGTCTGCTACGGCGGCGTGTCCCTGGCCATTTACATGCACGGCGTGACGAAGGAGCTTTACAAGCTCGTCCGCGCCGCGCGGGCGTTCGAGCGCGCCTACGAGGCGAACGGCAATACGGCGACGGGGGACGAGGACCCGGACCAGTGGCTCACCGGGCCCGCCCAGGCGCAGGGCGCGCCGAACTACGACACCGAACGCGCCTATTTCCGGGCGCTCACGACGCTCGCCGCGAACGGCACGCCCCTCACCGTGAACCTGGACGTCATCGCGGGCACGTCGGCCGGCGGCATCAACGGCGTCTGCCTGGCCCGCGGCCTGGCCGAGGGACGCTCGCTGAACGGCTTCAAGGAACTCTGGGTGGACGACGCCGACCTGGACAAACTGCTGGCCGGGCGCGCCCTGTTCCCCTGGGGGCGCGGGAAGATGCTGTCCAAGCTGGCCGAATCCGCGATTCGCCTGGGCTGGCACCAGAATGAGGCGCTGCTCAACGGCGACCTGATGACCCGGCTCCTGTATTCCGCGCTCGACGGCATGGACCAGGTCGAGAATTCCCTGGTCCCCGGCGACGAAAGCCTGGACCTGTTCGTCACCACGACCAATGTCTACGGCTACGACACCGCGATCCCGACCGGCGCCGGGGGCATATCGCACACCGATAAGTCCTACCGGCAGCTGCTGCACTTCCGCTATGACCCGCCGCCGCCGGGGACCGGGCCAGCCGGCGGTGATTTCAGCGACGTGCCGGCGCTCGCCTTCGCGGCCCGGGCCACCGCCAGCTTCCCCGGCGCGTTCCCGCCGGTCAGCCTGGGCAGTTTTGCCGGCGCGCTCGGGCACCAGGCCGGGCTGCAGCCAGGTGCCGCCGCACGGATCCCCCGCTACTTCGTGTACGGCCTGGAGTACGGCGCCCAGGAGGCGGGCCAGTGGTTCATGGACGGCGGCGTGCTGGACAACGGCCCCTTCGACCACGTCCTGGACGCGATCGCGGCCAAGCGCGCCGACGGCCAGACCGCCCGCGAGATCATCTACATCCAGCCCGACCCCGGCCCGCCGCCCCAGCCCGATCAGCGTGCCCCCGACCGGCGTCCCGGCTTCGTCAAGACGGTCCTGGCCGCTCGCATCACCATCCCCCAGCACACCCCGCTGGTCGGCGTGCTCGGCCAGCTGGAGGCCATGAACACGGCCATCGCCGAGGTCGGGGCGATCGTCGAGGCCCAGGAAGACGCGGTTCACGACACGCTGCGCGCCGACGCGCGCAACAGCGCGGCCATCAGCGGCGCGGCCGGCTACGACGCCGTGACCGCCGCCGCGGCGCAGGTCCGCCGGGAGGCCCAGCGGCTGGCCGGCCTCGGCTACGCCACCTACGGCCGGCTGCGCGCCCAGGGGATGGCCGAAGCCTTCGCCACCAGCCTGACCGCCGAACTGAGCTTCCCGGCCGAGTCGAACCGCGCCAACTTCATGGTCGCCGTCTTCGGCGCCTGGGCGCGTCAGCAGCCGGCCTGGCAGGCGGGTGAACCGGACGTACTCGAGGACAGGCTCGGCGACGTCGACGTGCCGTTCCGGCTGCGCCGCGCCGAGTTCGTGCTGCAGGGCATCAACAAGCTGTTCGGCGCGGTCCCGCCCGGGATGCCCGCGACGCGGGTCCAGCTCTCTGCCATGAAGTCGGCCACCTGGGACCTGATCGCCGGCCTGCGCGCCCTGCAGCAGCAGGTCGCGGCCGACGTCCACGGCCAGGCCAGCGCGCTGTTCGGCCCGCAGGCGCTCACCCAGGGCGGCTACCTGGCCAACCCGGAGACGTTCGCGGGCACCGGGGCCGGCGGGCACGGCACCGAGCTGAGCGGGCTGTACGCCGCCTGCCTGGAGGCCGTCAGGCAGCGTGGCGTGACCGGCTCGAGCCAGGACCTGTGGCAGGCCCTCACCGGGCACACCCAGACCTGGAAGCCGGACGCCCGGACCTGGCTGCTGTCCCGTTACGTCGGCTTCCCGATCTGGGACGCGCTGATCTTCCCGGTCATCTCCCTGGCCCGGCTGCCCCAGCTGGCGCCCATCAGCGTGCAGCGGTTCAGCCCGCTCGACGCGACCTGCCTGACCGCCGTCGACAGCAACGGCAAGCCCAGGAACGCCAAGCTCGACGGCACCGCGATCAGCCATTTCGGCGCGTTCTTCGAGAAGGCCTGGCGGGAGAACGACTACCTGTGGGGCAGGCTCGACGGCGCCGAGCTGGTCATGCGCCTGCTCAGTCGCCAGTCGGGCAGGCGCCAGTCGGGCGCGGCCACCGACCTGACCGCGCCGCTGCGGTCCGCGCTGACCGCGATCCTGGACGGCGAACAGGCCGCCCTCGGCCAGATCGGCCCGGTCTGCCAGGCCCTCGCCGCACAGGTCAAGGACATCACATCCATGGAACCGAACGGGCCGGCGGCTTAGCGCCCAAGAACGAGACCGGCTCTGAGCGGGCCGTTCTGTCTTAGTTCCGCAGGAAAGCGAGCACGGCGAGGACACGCCTGTGGTCGTCAGGGGCAGGTGAGAGACGGAGCTTGGTGAATATCGATCGGATATGGGCTTCGACGGTCCGGGAGCTCAGGTACAGCTGGCTGCCGATGGCGTGGTTGGATCTGCCCTCCGCCATAAGACGAAGCACGTCGCGCTCCCGTTCGGAAAGATCCTGCAGGGGGTCCCGTACCCGGCGGCGGCTGAGCAGCTCGGCCACCACGGCGGGGTCGATGACCACGCCGCCCCGCGCGATCCGCCGGATCGCGCCGGCTAGCTCATCGAGGTCTGCTACCCGGTCTTTGAGCAGGTAGCCGCTTCGCCCGCCGGAATCGTTGAGTAGCGTCTCGGCGAAATCAGCCTCCACGTATGTCGAGAGGACCAGGACCCCGACGGACTGGTGGTCGGCCCGGATGCGCCGGGCCGCGGCCAGTCCCTCGTCGGTGAACGTGGGGGGCATGCGGATATCGGTGATAACCACGTCCGGCGCGGCATCGGCTACCAGCCCGGCCAGGGAAGCCGCATCGGAAGCCAGTCCTGCCACCTCGAATCCCTCGTTCGCCAGCATCCTGCCCATGCCTTCACGGAACAGCGCGGAGTCATCGGCGATCACGACCCGGATCGCGGCCGTCCCGACGCCCGTGTCCGGCGCTGCCATCATGCGCCGCACGGGAGCTCGGCGGTGATCACGGTGCCCGCACCCGGAGGACTGGTCACCGAAAGCGTTCCGCCCAGCACGGCGACCCGGTCCGCCAGGCCGGTCAGGCCCGACCCGTTCGCCGGGTCCGCGCCGCCGACGCCGTCGTCGGCCACCTCCACGCGCAGCACACCGCCCGACCGCTGGATGCTCACCCGGGCCCGGGTGGCGCAGGCATGCTTCCCGGCGTTCGCCAGGGCCTCGGACACCATGTAGTAGGCGGCCGCTTCGACTTCGGGCTCCGGGCGCTCCTCGGGAAGTTCGGCCAGCTCGGCCGCCACCGGGGCCTGGCGGACCGCCGCCCGCACCGCCGCCGCGAGCCCGCTCCTGGTCAGGATCGCCGGGTGCAGGCCTGCTGCCAGCACCCTGAGGTCGGCCAGCGCCTCCTTGAGCTCGGCGGCCGCGTCGCCAAGAGCCGCCTTCAGCTCCGGATTCCCGTCGGCCTTGGACTCGGCCATGCGCAGCGCGAACGCCAGGGACAGCAGGCGCTGCTGAGCGCCGTCGTGCAGGTTCCGCTCGATCCGCTGCCGTTCCACGTCGCCGGCGTGCAGGATCCGCGCCCGCGAGGCCCGGACGTCTTCCAGCTGCGCCCGGACTTCCGCCTGCAGGCGGGCGTTGTCGATGGCGAGCCGCGCTGCCGCCACAGTCGCCTCGAGCAGCTCGGGCTCATCAACCAGCGAGGCGTCGCAGACCAGCGCCGCCGCCGACTCGCCGCCCTGGTCCACCGCGGTCACGGTCCGCCCGGTCCCGGCCTCCGGCAGCCGCGCCAGGTGCCCGGCCGCGTCCACGTACATCGTGCCACCGGACGGGGCCGGGACCCGGTACAGGACGTGGACGGACGGATCCCCGAGCACCTGGGCGAGCGCGGCGTCCAGCCGCTCCGCCGGCTCGGCCCGCCTTCCTAGCTGGACCACCAGGTCCGCGACAGCGCCGCGGCCCAGCCGGGTGCGCTGCAGGCCAGCCAGGAAGCCGAACGGCAGCGCGGCGGCCATCACATAACCCCAGCCGGTGATCGCATTGGCCGCGGTGCCGTTCAGCACGCCGTTGTTGGCGAAGAAAAGTGACGCGACCCACGCCCCCATGGGCACGATTGTCCAGGACACGGGCGCCAGCACCCTCCTGCCCGGGGGGGTGGCACGCCGCCAGTGGCTGATCACCGTGGCCACCACCAAGACGACGACACCCGCGGAGCCCACCGACGACCACCGCATGAACTCATCGTGGAAGTGCTCGTTTCCTAGCACCCCGAACACGTTGCGGACCCAGGGCGGAGGCCGCGTGTAGACCGGGTGCGCGGTCAGGATGTTCGTGAGCTGGGCGGCCAGCGTCCATCCGTAGATCACGGCCACCACCAGCCGGTCACGGCGGGTCAGCAGCCGCCCGCTCGGGAACGACACGTACAGGTGCCCGAGGACCGGCGCCCACAGGTTTGCCAGCGCGAGGCCAACTGACCACGCCAGCGCGGCAGGCGCCCACCCCACGTTCGTGACGAACCACATGAAACCAACGGCCATCATCAGCAGGCCGATCCGGCTGTGCGGCCGTCGCCACGCGGCCACCAGCCCGACGGCCAGGAACGAGCCCCCCGCCGCATCATCGGCGATGACCACCGGGATGTCCATCGGCCCGTACTCGTATCCGGTCAGGAACGGGGCGGCAACCGACGCGATGAAGAAGGCCAGCGCGGCCAGGCCCAGCAGGACCAGCGTCCGGCGGCTCACTGCCGGCCTCCCAGCATCAGCCGGACCGCTGGGCCGGACAGTTCCTCTTTGGGGATGAACGGCAGGCCGGTCCGGGCGAGATCGTCCTCGTAGGCCGAGGCATCCCGGCTCGAGGTCAAGATGACGGCCGACTGCGGCAGGGCCGCCAGCAGCGCGCCAGCCACCTCGAAACCGTCGGCATCCGGGAGCTGCACGTCGAGCAGCACAATGTCAGGCTGCACCGCCTGGACCTCGGCCAGGGCACTGGCTCCGTCCGCCGCCTCCCCCGCGATCCGGAACCCGTCCGCGGCGAGAACGGCGCGGGCCCACGCGCGGAACGCTGGATGGTCATCCACGATCACGATCCGGTTCATGTCAGTCCGATGATCGGGTAAAAGCCAGCCCGGTACATCAGTGCCAGCACTGATCCATCCGCAGTGCGGGTAGGTGCGGGCACTTATCCAGGCCACGGGCTCACCCCGATGTGCGCTGCCATGCGCTCACCGTAGCGTCCAGGTAGTCATATCCGAGCGGGAAGGAAGGAACGATTGTGGCCGCGACCATCGAAATCCCAGTCAGCCGCCCTCGGAGGCTGCCGCGCAGACGGTTTCCGGCGCGGATAGCCGTCGGCGTCGCCCTGGTCCTGGCGGTGACAGCCGCATTGATCCTCGTCGCGGTCTCGCGTTATCCCGCTGCCGCAGGCAGCGGGCACGGCACCGGACAGCCGGTCCTCGTGCCGCGCCCCGCACCGGGACCGTACGGAAGCTGACCACAAGCCGCGGCCCGAACCCGGCATGCGGCCCGCATGCCGGACCAGCCCAGTGTCTCCCCCTGCTGCCGCACGTGAAGAGGAGCTGATCACAGTGCGCGGTAAGAACATCGTGGCAGGCGAGCATCTCGTCCAGACCGGCAACCGGGACCCGTTCGCGGCCCCGCTATGGCGGTCCCCGGTGTACCGGACGCCCTGGGCGGTTATCTGGCTGGTGCAGCTGGTCCGGCTCGTGTGGCGGGTGCTCTGGTTCGCGCTCACGCACCCGGCTCTGGACGCTGTGGCCGGGCTAGCCGTCGTCGTCTGGCTCGGCTCGGGCTGGGTCGGCGTCGCGGGCCTGGCGGTAGCCGTTGCCACGGGCCTGACTGGCCTGCGGGTCTTGCAGCCTGAATGGTTCGCCCGGTTCGTGGCGGCACCGGCGCGGGACTCGCTGCGCCGGCGGTTCTACCGGCGCCGCTGGAAGGCCGCGATGATCGTGGCCGGACTCGCGCCAGCGTACCGCGGTCAGCCGATGCTCCCGGTGCTCGCCGCGGTACACCATGCCGGGGCGGCAGACCTGATCCGGGTCGGCCTGGTAACCGGGCAGGCTCCCGCCGACTTCGCCGCCAAGGCAGAAAACCTCGCACACGCGTTCGGCGCGCGGCAGTGCCGTGTCCGCGTTGTCGCGCCTGGAACGCTAGTGCTGGAACTGGTCCTCGCCGGCACCTCGCCGAGCCGATCCCCCGCTGCCGATGCCTGGTGAGTTCTCCACGCCGGCACCGGAAACCGTGATCTAGGATTCGGCTTATGCCGCAGGAGCCGGGTCCCGAGGTCCAGGGCGCGCCGGTCACGGTGCGCAACTGGCAGGACCCGCCCGCCAACCGCTGGGCGTTCTGGCATGTCGGCGAGATCCTGCCCACCTACCGGGTGCCCCGCGGCGGCGGCCCGGTCCGCGTCCTGCCTCCGTCCCCGGCTGCCAACGGCCGGACCGGCCTGCTCGCCGTCCCGGTGGCCCGCGTGGACGGGTCGCGCGGCACCATGGGCGACGTGCTCGCCGGCACCTTCACCGACGCCTACCTGGTGCTGCAGGACGGCGAGCTGGTCACCGAGTGGTACGGCCCGCTGGGCGCCCCGGACCGGCCGCACGCGCTGATGTCGGTGTCGAAGTCCGTGGTGGGCTGCGTGGCCGCCGTGCTCATCGACCGCGGCCAGCTCGATCCCGACCGCGAGATCACCGGCTACGTGCCCGAGCTGGCCGCCAGCGGCTACGCCGGCGCGCTGGTCCGGCACGTCTACGACATGCGCAGCGGGGTCAGGTTCGTGGAGGAGTACGCCAACCCGCACGCGGACATCCGGCGGCTGGACGAGTGGATCGGCTGGCAGCCGGGCGAGGGCGAGCCGCGCGGGCTCTACCGCTTCCTGGCCACGCTGCGGGCCGAGGCGCCGCACGGCGAGAGGTTCCTGTACCGCTCGGCGGAGTCGGACGTGCTGGGCTGGGTGTGCGAGCGCGCGGCCGGCCAGCCGATGGCCGCGCTCATGTCCGAGCTGATCTGGGCGCCGATGGGCGCCGAGCACGACGCCACCCTGCTGCACGACGGCCTGGGCAGCGCCGTGCACGACGGCGGCCTGAGCGCCACCGCCCGCGACGTGGCCCGGTTCGGCCAGATGCTGCTGGACGGCGGCCTCGCCGGCGGCAGCCGCCGGGTGGTGCCGTCGCAGTGGCTCCGCCGGGCCTGGGCCGTGGACTCCGACGCCCGGACCGTGTTCGCCGCGTCGCCCGCCGAGTGGGCGTTCCCCGGCGGGTGGTACCGGCACCAGTTCTGGTTCCGCCCGGGCGACTACGGTGACGTGCTGCTCTGCCTGGGCATCCACGGCCAGATGCTGCACGTCAGCCGCCGCACGAACACGGTCTGCGTGAAGTTCTCCACCTGGCCGGACGCGCAGAACCCGGCGTACCTGGAGGACACCCTGCGCGCCTTCGACGCGGTCGGCGGGTTCCTGGCCGGGCGGGACCCGACAGGCCCCGGCCGGCGCCGCCTGGCCGGGGTGGTCTCCGGCCTGAGCCGCAGCGGCGACACGTCCCCGCCGGCCCCGGCCACGCCGCCCCCGACCGTGATCTGAGCCGCCCGGCCGCCGCGGCCGGCCAGGATCCCTTCTCGACGGCGGCCAGACCCGGGCTTAACCTGGCGGTATGGCAGGTTCAGCAAGCTCCGCCGGGTCCCGCCGCCACCTCGAAGGCATCGCCGAGATCCGCACGTTCTTCCGGACCAACTCCCAGCCGATCTACTTCGTCGGCCCGACGGCGTTCAACCTGCTCGGCATCGACCGGTGGGTCCGCAACTTCCAGTACATCGCCTACTACGACTCCTGGGACGGCCAGCACCCCCGGGTGTTCACCCCGGAGAACCGCCCCTACGTCGAGTTCGAGTCCAGCGAGCAGATCAACAACTACCTGCTGCGCGACCCCGAGGTCCGCGAGTACCTGCGCCACCGCGGCGGGACGCCGATGGTCGCGATGGTGTTCTTCGACGCCGAGACCGAGGAGATCTGCCGTGAGCTGGGCTACACCCTGATCCTGCCGCCGGATTCGCTGCGGCGCCGGCTGGACTCCAAGATCGTCACCACCCAGCTGGGCAACGAGGCCGGCGCGCCGTCGGTGCCGAACGCGCTCGGCCAGGCGGACAGCTACGCCGCCCTCTCCGCGCTCGCGGCGTCGGCAGGCCTGGGCGACGACCTGGTGGTGCAGACGCCCTACGGCGACTCAGGCAAGACGACGTTCTTTATCACCTCGGAAAAGGACTGGGATGCCTGCGCCGCCGACATCGACGGCCAGCAGCTCAAGGTGATGAAGCGCATCAACAACCAGGCCGCGGCGGTGGAGGCCTGCATCACCAGGCACGGCACGATCGTCGGCCCGTTCATGACCGACCTGACCGGCTACCCCGAGCTCACCCCGTACAAGGGCGGCTGGTGCGGCAACGACGTGTTCCCAGAAGCGCTGTCCGAAGCCGACCGGACCATCGCGATCAGCCATGTCCGCCGCCTGGGCGACCGGCTCGCCCAGGAGGGGTACCGGGGCTTCTTCGAGGTCGACGTGCTGCTGGACACCGACACCGGGGCGGTATACCTGGGCGAGCTGAACCCGCGGATATCGGGCGCCTCGTCGATGACGAACGTCACCGCCGGCGCCTACGCCGACGTGCCGCTGTTCCTGTTCCACCTGCTCGAGTTCATGAACGTGGACTACACGGTCGACGCCGAGGAGATCAACGACCGCTGGCGCGCGCTGGCGGCGGTGGACGTCTGGTCGCAGCTGATCATGAAGGACCCCGGCGACGACGTCGAGCGCATCCTGGCCGCCCCGCGCACCGGCTCCTGGCGCCTGTCCGACGGCGGCGCCCTCATCTTCGAGCACGTCACCAACGACTGGCACGAGATCACCACCGAGGACGAGGCCTTCTTCATGCGCGTGTACGGCCCGGGCGACTTCAAGTTCCACGGCGCCGACCTGGGCATCCTCGTCACCAAGGGCCGCATGCAGACGCCCGAGGGCCTCACCGAGCGCTGCCGCCGCTACATCGAGGGCATCCGCGCCCAGTACAAATCCGAACCCCTCCCGCAAGCCCCTCCCGTCATCCCCATCGCCTACGTCAAGTAGCCGCCCGAGCCGAGCCCAGCCACCCCCGAGCTCGCAACCCTCAAGCCCTCACCGATCCCACTGCCCCCTCATGCCCCAATATTCCCGCCGCCACTCTCGCCGCGGCCGGCACGATGTCACATTGAGCCGGCTATAGCCGGCGCGCTGCCACATCGTGCCGGCGCCCGGGCTGGTTCCGGGTGCGTCTCCACCCCCGGAAAACCAGTCGCGTTGGGCGGACGAAACGCTCATCCTTAGCAACATGTTCCGGTTCGCCGACAGCCTGGCGCCCGTGGCCGCGGGCGCGCTGTCGGCTGCCCAGGCCCCGGCATGGGCACTGCCTGGCGGCGAGCGAGGCTGACCCTTCCCCGGCGGAGCCGGGAGACCCCACGGGGGAGGGTCGGCGCCCCCCGCGGGTCTCCGCGCCCAAGCCCGGACCGGGAGTTAAGGAACATGACCAGGCAGTACTACCTGCGGACCAAGCCGCACCTGAACATCGGCACCATGGGTCACGTCGACCACGGCAAGACCACGCTCACCGCGGCCATCACCAAGGTGCTCGCCGCGCGCGGGATGGCGGACTACGTGCCGTCCGACCGCATCGACCGGGCGCCGGAAGAGGCGGCCCGCGGCATCACCATCAACATCGCGCACGTCGAGTACGAGACTGCGACCAGGCATTACGCGCACGTGGACATGCCCGGTCACGCCGGCTACGTGAAGAAGATGATCACCGGCGCGGCCCAGGTCGACGGGGCCATCCTGGTGGTGTCCGCGCTCGACGGCGTCATGCCGCAGACCCGCGAGCACGTCGTCCTCGCCCGGCAGATCGGGGTCAGCCACATCGTCGTCGCGCTGAGCAAGGCCGACGCGGCCGACGAGGAGCTGGCGGAGCTCGTCGAGCTCGAGGTGCGCGAGCTGCTGTCCCGGTACGGCTATCCCGGCGAGGAGGTTCCCGTCATCAGGGTGTCCGCGCTGGGCGCGCTGGCCGGCGAGCCGCGCTGGGTCGCCGCCGTCGGGGCGCTGCTCGACGCGGTCGACGCCTACCTGCCGGTGCCGGAGCGCTACGTCAGCGCGCCGTTCCTCATGCCGGTGGAGAACGTGCTGACGATCACCGGGCGCGGCACCGTGGTGACCGGCGCGATCGAGCGCGGCCAGGTGCGGTCCGGCGACGCGGTCGAGATCGTCGGGCTCGGCGCCGTGGTGACTACCGTCGTCACCGGCGTCGAGACGTTCGGCAAGACGATGGAGCGCGCCGAGGCGGGCGACAACACGGCGCTGCTGCTCCGCGGCGTCCGCCGCCACCAGGTCCGGCGCGGCCAGGTGGTGGCGGCGCCGGGCAGCCTGGCCGCGCACCGCAGGTTCACGGCCAGCGTGTACCTGCTGCCCGCGGACGAGGGCGGCCGCCGGACCGAGGTGCGTACGGGCTACCGCCCGCAGTTCTTCGTCCGGACCACGGACGTGGCGGGCGCGCTCGACCTCGGCCCGGACGGCGTCGCCGCGCCGGGGGACCGGGTCACGGTGGCCGTCGAGCTGGGCCAGCCGGTCGCGCTCGAGCCCGGGCTCGGCTTCGCCATCCGGGAAGGCGGCCGGACGGTCGGGGCCGGCACCGTCACCGGCCTGCTGGACTGAACCTTCAGGTAAACCCCGGTTTGCGGTTCCCTGACCAGGACCCGCAAACCGGGCCTCATACCTATGTGCTCTTGTTCACAAGCGCCCGCGGCCGGGACGGCCGGTTCTGCTGCTTGATGTACCGGCGCAGGACAGAGACGGGAGCGCCTGCCACGGAGTCGGCGAAGCACGAGCCCGACCACGGGCGCTGCACCCGCTGGTATTGGAGCGCAGGTCCGGGAACTCCCGCCGCAGCCTGCGGGAGGAGACGCTGATGAGGCTGCTGGCCAGCCGGGAGCTCGTCACCGTAGGCGGGAAGTTCACCAGCAGGTGCACATGGCCGGTGTCGCCGCTGAACTCCCGCAGCTCCGCGCCGAAGTCCGCGCACAAGTCCCGCGTGATCTCTTCCATCCGCTCCAGGTGGCGTGCCGCGAAGACCTCGTGCCGGTACCTGGTGACGAAAGCCAAGTAGGCGTACAGGATTTTGAAAAAATGCTGTTTACCAGTGTGGATGCCACCGCATCCGGCCATGAAACCAGGTATGCTGAACGGGTGCAGCTCCGGTACAGCTTCCGCCTCTACCCGACATCGGGCCAGCAGCAGTCGCTGGCGCGGGCGTTCGGCTGCGCACGGGTGGTCTTCAATGACGCGCTGCGCGCCCGGCAGGAGGCGTTGGAGGCTGGCCTGCCGTACCTCACCGATGCGGAGCTGTCGGCCCGGCTGACCACGGCCAAGGCCACCCCGGAGCGTGCCTGGCTTGCGGACGTCTCGGCCGTGGTGCTGCAGCAGGCCCTGGCGGACCTGACCACTGCCTACCGGAACTTCTTTGCCTCACTCGTCGGCAAGCGCCAGGGACCGAAGATCGCGCCGCCGAAGTTCCGGTCCCGCAAAGACCACCGGCAGGCGATCCGGTTCACCGCCAACGCCCGGTTCAAGGTGCTGCCCGGCGGGAAGCTGCGGCTGCCCAAGATCGGAGACGTGCCCGTACGCTGGTCGCGCCCGCTGCCGTCCGGGCCGTCCTCGGTCACGGTGATCAAGGACCCGGCAGGCCGGTACTTCGCCAGCTTCGTCATCCAGGTAGGTCCCGGTGCGCTGCCCGAGACGGAACCGGTGATCGGCATCGACTTGGGGCTGCACATCCGCACCTGGCACTGCCCGGGGTGCGGAGCGTGGCTGGACCGGGATGTGAACGCGGCGGTGAACGTCGCCAGGGCCGCCGGACTGGCGGTGACAGCCTGTGGAGCGCAGGTAAGACCGGGAGTGATCCCG
>WNGG01004792.1_pt1 | contig 15101 bp, 14 predicted proteins | sample 5400661 | NCBI WGS metagenome assembly WNGG01 (sample SAMN13153372, study PRJNA577476) | soil metagenome | isolation source: 100 cm soil or saprolite under Garry oak tree replicate 1 | place: USA:California | collected 2016-06-15
GAAGTCCGGCAGATGATGGATGACCCGTCGAACGGCTGCTGAGGCCATCGATGCAGTCTGGCGGATCGAATCCGCCAGACTCATCGCCGGCCTCGCCCGGATCGTGGGCGACGTGGGCCTGGCGGAAGACCTGGCGCAGGACGCGCTGGTCTCGGCGCTCGAGCAGTGGCCCGAGTCGGGCGTGCCGGACAATCCTGGTGCCTGGCTCATGGCGACCGCCAAACACCGGGCCATCGACCAGCTGCGCCGCCAGAAGATGCAGGGCCGGAAGCATGAGCATCTGGGGCGCGAGCTCGACGAGCGGCAGGTCAGTCCGGAGTCCGCACTCGCGGCGGCGATCGACGATCACGTGGGCGACGATTTGCTGAGCCTGATCTTTACGGCGTGTCACCCGGTCCTCACCACCGAAGCGCGCGTCGCGCTCACGTTGCGGTTGCTCGGCGGGCTCACGACCGACGAAATCGCGCGCGCATTCCTGGTTCCGAAGGCGACGATTCAGCAGCGGATCGTCCGCGCCAAGCGCACGCTCGCGGCGGCGCGCGTGCCCTTCGAGGTCCCGCCCGGGGCCGAGCTGGCGCAGCGGCTCGAGTCGGTGCTCGAGGTCATCTATCTCATCTTCAACGAGGGATACTCGGCGACGGCGGGCGCCGAGTGGGTGCGGCCGGCGCTGTGCGAGGATGCGCTCCGTCTGGGCCGTATTCTCGCCGAGCTGGCGCCCGGGGAGGCCGAAGTGCATGGGCTCGTCGCGCTCATGGAGATCCAGGGATCGCGCATCCGCGCGCGCGTCGGGCCGGCGGGTGAGCCGATTCTCCTGCTGGACCAGGACCGCGGCCGGTGGGATCATCTCCTGATCGGGCGTGGCCTTGCAGCGTTGGCGCGCGCGGAGGCGCTGGGCGGCGCCTCCGGACCATACACGCTCCAGGCGGCGATTGCCGCCTGTCACGCGCGAGCCCGGACGGCCGAGGAGACTGACTGGACGCGCATCGTGGCGCTGTACGACGCCCTCGCGCAGCTGATCCCCTCGCCGGTCGTGGAGCTGAACCGGGCCGTCGCCTTGGGAATGGCATTTGGCCCGGCGGCGGGCCTGGAGGTGGTCGATGCGCTCACGAGCGATCCGAGCCTGGCGGCTTATCATCTTCTGCCGAGTGTGCGCGGGGACCTGCTGGCCAAGCTCGGCCGTTTCGAGGAGGCGCGCGACGAGCTCATGCGTGCTGCGGATCTCACCCAGAACGTTCGTGAGCGTGCATTGCTGCTCAAAAAACGGGAGGCTTTGTGAAGAAGGAATGGGCGACACAGCTCTTGAGTCTGCTGCGGATTGTCCTGGCGTTTCTTTTCATTCAGGTAGGCACCGCGAAGTTGTTCGCCCTGCCGGCGGCGGTGATGCCGGGCGGGGGCACCGCAGCGGTCGGCTCGCTGCCATGGGTGGCAGGCGTGATCGAGGTGATCGGTGGGCCGCTCATCCTGTTGGGACTGTTCACGCGTCCGGTCGCGTTCGTGCTCGCTGGCGAGATGGCGGTCGCGTATTTCGTCGGGCATGCCCCGATGGGGCACTGGCTCTGGCCCGTGCTCAACATGGGGCAGACGGCCGTGATCTATTGCTTCCTCTTCCTCTATATCTCGGCTGCGGGGCCAGGACCCTGGAGCCTGGACGCCCTCCTCGCGCGGCGCCGCAGCACACTTCCGGTCAGCTGAGTGACGGAAACCGCCTCACGCTACGATCGCTCGATCGTCGAGGGACCGCTGCGCGCCGCGGTCTGGAAAATCGCGTGGCCGACGATGCTCACCAACGCGATCGGCGGCCTGCAGGGGATCGTGGATCACGTCCTGGTCGGCAACCTGGTGGGCTACCAGGCCAACGCGGCGATCGGCGTCAGCTGGCAGATCTTTCTCGTCGTCATCGTCTTCATCTCGTCGCTATTCACGGGGATGAGCGTACTGGTCGCGCGGTTCGCCGGGGCGGGGGACCCGGATAAGGTCGACCGCGTCGTCTACCAGGCATTTCTCACGGCCGTCGGTATCTCGATCGGCATCCTGGCACCGTTGGGCTACTTCGCGACGCCGTGGCTGCTCAATCTCGTAAACGCCTCGCCGGCCGTGCAGGCCGAAGCGTTGCCTTACCTCCGGATCATGTTCGGCTTCTCGAGCGGCATGATGGTCTTCTTCATGCTGGGCGGCGCGCTGCGCTCGGCCGGCGATGCGCGCACGCCGATGCTGCTCGGCGTCACGATGACCGTGCTGAACCTCCTGCTGAATATCGTCCTCATCCGGGGACTGGGACCGATTCCGGCGTTCGGAACCCGCGGCTCGGCGATGGGCACCTGCATCACCGCCGGACTCGTGGCGATCTACGCCCTCTGGAAACTGTGGACCGGCGGCTGGGTCGTGGCCTTCCCGCGCGGGCGCGGGCTCGGCCCGGACTGGACGATTATCCGTGAGTTGTTCCGGTTTGGTCTGCCCACGGGGATCCAGGGCATCGCGATGAACATCGGTGGCGTCCTGATGCTGTCGTTCATCGGATCGCTGGCGCAGAGCGCCGCCGCCCAGGGCGCGTTTGCGGTGTCGTACACCGAGCTGTTCTCGCTCATCACCTGGACATCGGTGGGACTGATGGGCTCGGCGGCGGCGGTGGCCGGGCAGAATCTCGGCGCGGGGCACCCCGACCGCGCCGATCAGGCCGTGCACATCGCGGCGCGCTATGGTCTATCCGTGGCCGCGTTCGTCGGGTTGTTCTTTCTCTTCCTGCCGCGGCAGCTGTTGGCGGTGTTCGGGATGCACGACGCGGTGGTGGTGGACATCGGCGTGCAGCTGCTGCGCGTGTTGAGCCTCTCCGGGCTCTTTATCACCGTCGCGCTGTCGTATACGGGCGGCCTGCAGGGGACCGGAGACACCAAGAGTCCCCTGTACATCTCGATGATCTCGCAGATTCTCGTACCGCTCGGGATCTGCTTTGTGATTCAACAGACCGGCACGCTCGATACGATCGATATCTGGCTCGCGATCCTGGCGGGGCACATCACGCGCTGCATCCTGAGCATGCTGCGGTTCCGGCAGGGCCAATGGCGGCACATCGCGGTCAATGTCCAATGATCAATGTCCAATGATCATTGATCATTGATCATTGATCATTCCAATCGGCCGGTCGTCCCGATGATCGCGCGCGCGTTGTCGACCTGGCCCCACGTATTCCACAAAAGCACGCCGCGCACCTTGCCGTCCTTCAGATAGTAGACGACGCCCTCGCGGAACGGCTCTTTCCAATGGCTCTCGGTTTCGAGCCGCGGATCCAGCTCACCTACCGCTTCGTATCCGAGCGCGAAGAGATCGGAATAAAAGAAGGGCAGATGCGTATAGGGCGTGCCCGCGCCGGCCATCGAGCGGCCCGCGGCGGCGCCCATCGCGTTGGCGTTGTCCTCGTGCTCGACGCGCATCCGCGTGCCGAGTGCCGGATTGAAGAAGTTGGCGACATCACCGGCCGCGAAGACATCAGGCGTGCCGGTCCGGAGCAGCTCGTCGACGACGATCCCGTTCTCCACCCGCACGCCCGCTTGCTCGGCGAGCTCCACGTTGGGCTGAATGCCGAGACCCGCGACGACGACGTCGACCGGGAGCTCTTTGCCGTGCGTCGTCCGCAAGCTCACCTTGCCGGCGCTTTGCCGCATGTCGGCCAGCCCCTCGCCGGTGCGGACGTCGACGCCCTGCTCGCGGTAGTAATCGACCAGAAACTTGGACAGATCGGCCGGGAACACGCGCGCGCCGATGCCGTCCTCCGGGACGAGCAGCGTGACATCTCGCCCCACCAGGCGCAATGCGGCGCCAACTTCAGAGCCGATGAATCCACCGCCGAGGACGGCGAACCGCAGCTTTTCGTTGGCGAGCGCGCGGAGCCGGACGTAGTCGTCAAAGGTGCGATAATAGATGACCTGCCCCGTCTGCATCGGGAGGCGGCGCGGCGTGCCACCCGTTGCCAACAACAGCTTGTCGTACGAGATGACATTGCCGCGATCGTCGGTGACGGTCTTCTGCTTTGCGTTGATCGCCGTCACTCGGCGGCCGAGGCGCAGCTCGACGTTCATCTTGTCAGTGCCGCGCCAGACGGTCTTGTCAGGATCGTCGCCCTTCCACAACCCTTTCGACAATGGCGGGCGGTTGTACGGGGGATGTGGGTCGGAGGAGATGATCCCGATGCTGCCGGTGGCGTCGATCTCGCGGATAGCGCGCGCGGCTGCATCTGCCGTCATGCCGCCGCCGATGATCAGATAGCGATAGCTCGTCACTTCGCACTTCCTGCCAGCTCAAACCCGCAGCGCGGGTGCTCGCCGCGTTGGCAGCATTCCGTCACCGGAGCTCCGGCGACCTCTTCCACGAGCGCCTTGCCGAGCTCGCACATCTCCGGATGGCCCGAAGTCACCGCGGAGAGCGGGCATCCATATCCGTGCAGCCGCCAGCCGTCGGCCGTTCTTTCTACTTCGACGTCGGCACCGAGATCGCGAAACACACTGGCGGCTGCCTCCATGCGCTGTTGGGGATTGGCTTCCGCCCGTGCGCCAGCGGCGGCCTGGGCGCCGACCGCACGCAACAGCTCGATCGCGCGCGCGCGGCCCTGGGTCCGCACGATCTCTTCGACGAGCTTGGCCAGGACGAGGGCGTAGGCCTTGGGGAACAGCTCCTCGCCATCGCGCGTGAGGCCGTAGAGGCGCGCGGGCTTCCCACCCGTATCGCGTTGCGTGCCGACCTGCTCGACGATGCCGTCACGGTGCAGGGCAGCGATGTGCATGCGCACGGCGTTGTCGGTGAGTCCCAGCGCTTCGGCGAGACCGGTGATGGTCCGGCGGGAGCGCCGCAGGAGGCCGAGCACCCGGGCCTGCGTTTCTCCGAGAAAGCGTTCCAGCCACTTGTGCATGGCCCAGAATAGCTTGGAAACACTGATTTGTCTAGTAACACAAGCAAATACTTGACAAAGTGTGATTACTCGTCAAAGTTCACCGGACCTACAACACCACGGACCTTTTTGAGGAGGTTGGGATGTCCCGCACCGCCCATCGACTACTCGCTTGTGCCCTGACGCTGGTCTTCGCCACGGCGCTCCACGCCCAGAATCCTGCACCGGCGCCAGCCGCAGCGCCCGATCTGTCGGACCCGGAAGTCGCTCATGTCGCCGTGACCGCGAACAGCATCGACATCGACATGGCGAAGTTCGCGCAGACCCGCACCCGCAACGCCGCGGTGAAGCAGTTCGCCGCCACCATGATCACCGATCACACCGCCGTAAATGCGCAAGCCGCCGCGCTGGCCGCCAAGCTCGGCGTCACGCCGGCGGATAACGCCGTCAGCCAGTCCCTCGAGGGTGGCGCCAAGCAGGCGCGCACCTCGCTCGAGGCGCTGCACGGCGCCGCCTTCGATCGCGCCTACATGGATCGCGAAGTCGCCTACCATCAGGCCGTGCTCGACGCAATCGACAAAGTGCTCCTTCCGACGACGGAGAACGCTGAGCTGCGGAAGCTGCTCGTGGACGTTCGCCCGGCGATCGCGACGCATCTCGAGCACGCCAAGCAGGTCAGGAGCCAGCTGGGCGCACCCGTCAGGACGGGGATGTGATCGTCTGGCTGCTGATGCTCCTGGTAGTTCCCAAAGCGCCAGCAACCACGCACACCGTCGAGATCCGCGGGATGGAATTCCATCCCGCGGTTCTCACCGTGGCGGTGGGCGACACGGTCGTCTGGATCAATCGCGACATCGTTCCCCACACCGCGACCGGCCACGGTCGATCGAGGTGGGACACGGGACAGCTAACGCAGGGGCAGGAAGGTCGCTACGTCGCGCGCCGGGCGGGAGAAACGTCTTACGCCTGCACGCTCCATCCCACGATGCACGGAAAGTTGATCGTTCGTTAAGGACCGTCTGTCGGCGGGATGCGCCGCGCGCGATCCCACAGGCCGGGCACACCAAGCTGCTGGGCGACGCGCTCGAATTCCGGCGCCGGGCCGCGCCACCGCAGGTCCTCCACCGCCCTAAACACGGGGACGTCGATTCTGAGCGTCGCCAAGGTACGAAACAGCATCGCGAGCGGACGATTCTCCTCCAACGCCGCGGCGAGACGTGCGGCGCCGCGCACCGGCACTTCCCACTGCGCATGGCTGGCCGGGATCTTCTCGAGATGGATGTAGCGGCCCAGGACCGCGCCGGAGGCCTTCTCTCCCCAACCCGGAATACCTGCAAAACCGTCGGCGGAATCGCCGACGAGTGCGAGGTAATCGGGAATTGACACGGGGCCGACGCCGAACCGCGCGACCACGCCGCGCTCATCGCGCTGCTCCCGCTTGCGGCGGTCGAACTGCACCACCCGCTGTCCACGGACGCACTGGCTCAGGTCCTTGTCGGGCGTGCAGATGATCACCTGTTCGACAGCGGCCGACTCGGCGGCGAGGTGGGCGGCGGCCGCCAGCGCATCGTCGGCCTCGAACTCCTCCATTGCCCACACGACGACCCCCAGCGCTCGCAGTGCGTCCTCGACCGGATGAAATTGTGCCAGCAGCTCGGGCTCGATGCCTTCGCTGGTCTTGTAGCCGGCCCAGAGGTCGTTGCGGAACGACTCGATCACGTGGTCGGTCGCGACGCCGAGGTGCGTCGTCTCGCTCTCCAGCATGCCCAGCACGGAGCCCACCACGCCGACGATCGCGCCGACTTCCTGGCCGTCGCGAGTTTGCTGCCGCGGCATGGCGTAGAAATGCCGGAAGAGCTCGTAGGTGCCGTCGAGGAGATGGACTCTCACGCCGCGAGGTGCCCGAACAGATCGGCGCGGACGCCGGGATCCCGCAGCTTCCACACCACGCCATCGGTGAAGTAGTGGTGGATATTGAAGAACGCGCTGATCGCAAACCCCACCACCTGTCCCGGCCGCGACCCCAGCCAGCTCGTCACCACGGCCATGGCGCCGAGCGGCAACAGAATCGACGCGACGATCGAGCCGACCAGCAGCACCGTCAGGTAGATCATGATTTGAAATGCGACCAGTTGGGACGGGCCTCCCCCGGCGCCGACCGCGCGGCGCGTGCGGTTCACCTCGACCCGGAAGGGAAAGATCAGATACTGCAGCGCATGGGCGATTTGGACGATAAAGAGCGCGGGCAGACCCACCCGCGCCATGGCGCCGTACCACACGAAGATCGCGAGCCAGGGAATCCAGGCGCGCAGCGGCGCGATGCGGCCGGTGCGCACCTTGTGCATGGCAAATCCTGCGAGCCCCATCACCAGCGCGACGGCGGTGAGGACGCTGAGCCCGATGTACAGCGGCGTGAGATCGACGAGCTGGTCGTAGCCGAGATAGAAGAACCAGACGACGTGCCACGCCGCGAGGATGTACAGCGATCCCCGCACCAGCTTGCGTTCGGTCGGGGTGAACGGATTCCCGTCCAGATACGTGAACGTCGACACCATCCCCCAGGCCTGGCTGGTGTAATGCCACGCCAGGTAGGTGCTCGAGATGGTCAGCAGCGCCGAGACGGGGATGTCGGTCCAGCGGCTCGCGACGACGGCCGAGATGCAGCCGATCACGAGCAGCGTGGGAACGTAGATCGCCGCCCAGGGGTGCGCCCGGATGCTGTCGCGGGTGCGGTATACCATCCGGTACGACGCCAAAAAGTGCGGCATGTTCACGAGCGCGCCGACCCATGCCTGCACTCCTGCGCTCAGCACCAGCACGTCGGTCCGGCCCATCACCAGCAGCGGCACGAGCACGAGCAACGACAGGCCGCCCGTGCACAGGGCGTCGACGAACGGCGAAACGATGGCGGGCGTGTCGCGTGCAACGGCGACCACCTTCATCGTCCCGGAATCCCCGTCTGTTGCTGGCGCCGGAGATCGAGCGCGAGCTGATCGCGCAGCGCGCCGATGGCGCGGCCCCGGATGTTGAGGATGCCGCCCGGCAGATTGTCGAAGCGATAGCGACGCAAAACGACGATGTAGATCCCGGGGCTGCGATCCACGACGGCCGTCAGGTCCACGGCCGTCTCGAAATAATGGTCTGCGTAGATCTGCTTCGCGGCAGCCAGAGTCATACCCGGCAATTCCGGCGGCGTGTAGATGATCAAGTGCGTCACGCTCAAGATTGGGCGCAGCCGCGGCAGCACGTCCTCCGACCAGAAGATGATTTCCGCAGCGCCGGCGGGAAGCGCTCCGCGCGGATAGCTCGCGAAATAGGCTTGCAATGACGGCACCGTCTGGTAGACGTATGGCGATTCGGCGAGCTGGGCGGCGAACGCTTCGCTCGAGCGGACGGTGAGATTGCCGCGATCGTCATAGAGCGCCATGGCCGAATCGCCCCGTGTGCGGTAGTCGGTGACGTACTCGACCAGACGACGTCGCGCGTAGGCGCTCAGCTGCGCCTGCAGCTCCGCGGAGGGCGCCGACCAGTTCATCTGCTCGTGAATGCGGCGCATGTCGGTAGCCGGTAGCTTGGCGACGCAATCGCTCGGCTTGCAGCTCTTCATATCGCCCACGTCGCGGGTGTTGATCGTGACCGCCGCGACGTCCGACTCGGTGGCGGGATCGCTGAAGATTCCCAGCTGCGTGCGGTTGGGCGTGCGCAGCGACGTGGGGAAGTCACGCAGCGCGCGCACGTACTGTTCGCGCGGGGCGGGCGTCGTGATGATCCCGAACAGGGCGACATCGCGGCGGTCTCGCGTTTCCAACACCGTCACCACCGGCTCGCCCCGCTCGACCGTCGCGAGCTGCTCGGCGGTGAACCCGATGCTGTGTTCCAGAAACTGCGTCAGCTGCGCCGACCGCTGGGGGGGTGGCGTGGCGACTTGCAGGAGCAACAGCAGTGTGCGCATGCGTCCCCGCTAGATCAGTGATTCGATGGGAAGGTGCGAGAAGAGTCTCGCGCCGAGTGGCCGCCAAAAACCAGCCTCGGGCTCAGCGGTAAAACCGCCCGTCCATTCCAGGCGCCCGGCCGCGTGAGACGTGACTTCGTAGGCGAGCGCGGGGCTCGACCAGTGATCGAACAGGCGCACGACCTCGGCGGCGAGCTCGGGGCTATGCACCAGCACCCCGACCTCCGTGTTCTGCTCGAGCGAGCGCGGATCGAGATTCACCGAGCCGATGAACACCGAGTTGGCGTCGAACACGAACGTCTTGCCGTGCAGGCTCGCCCGGGAGGAGCCGATGGCGATCCCGGACCGCCGCGGGCCGTTGGTACCCGCGGCCTCGGGCCGCAGCTCGTAGAGCCGCACGCCGGCGGCGAGGAGGGGCCGCCGATACTTCATGTAGCCGGCGTGGACGAGCCATACGTCGGTGGCGGCGAGCGAGTTGGTGAGGACTCGGACATTGACGCCGTCACGGCGCCGCTCGCCGAAGAATGCGACGCCCTCCTCGCCCGGCACAAAATAGGGCGACACGACCAGCAGGTCGGAGCGTGCGGCGCGGGCGTGCGGCGAGATCTGGGCGCCGAGGAACGTGGCGCTGCGCGCGCCAACAGGCTGCGTCAGCTTGTCGGGTGGATCGGCGATGATCTCGGCGTCCGCCCAGTGCAGGTGCAACGCATGCGCCCGCAGGTCCTTGGCGAGATCGGACTCGGCGAGCGCCCGCGCGTAGGAGGAGTCACGCAGCTGCTCGCAGCGGTCGTGCAACCTGTGCCGGGCGGCGGTGAACGCGGCGTCGTCCAGCCGGGATGTTGTGAGCTCCGTAATCGGCACGGCGAATGAGCTGTCCCAGTACGCCATGAAGCTATCGCAAGACTGGCCGGCGACGGGCCCGACGGCGATGACGTCCACGTCCTGGAAGTCCAGCTCGCCGCGGCTGAAGTACTCGTCGCCGATGTTGCGCCCGCCCAAGACCACGGCGGTGCCGTCGGCGACGAGCTGCTTGTTGTGCATGCGGCGATTGACGCGCGTGAAGCTGGTGAGCAGCTCACCCAGGCGCCCCAGCCGGGTGCGGTGCCGGTACGGATTGAACACGCGGATCTCGACATTAGGATGCGCATCGAGCGCCGCGACCGCTGCGTCCTTCTTTTCGAGGGTGCCCCAGTCGTCGAGCAGCAGGCGCACGCGCACGCCGCGATCCGCGGCGGCCATGAGGCGCTCGATGACCAGTGAACCGGTGTGATCGGCGTGGAAGATGTAGTACTGCAGGTCGAGCGTGCGCTCGGCGAGCTCGATCAGCAGTCCGCGGGCCACGAAGGCGTCGAGGCCCGTGGACAGCAGCCGAAATCCGGAGCGGCCGCCGCTCTCGGCGGCGCGCGGGGCAATCCAGCGTTCGAGTCGAGTCAAGTTCCCGGAAGGTTCTCGTGGTAAGGGAATAGCGCAAGGCATCCACGGGCAGGTGCTGAAGGTACCTTCGGCTATTATCTCTGGCGGATGAGGGAGCTAAGCCGTGTCGCATCCTGAGCACAACATGCATCACCAGCACGCATCGCCCGCGGAGGCCCGTCCGCCGCACACGCACGACACGCACGCAGGCCATTCGCCCGCGATGTTCCGCGATCGCTTCTGGCTTTCGGCCGTCCTCAGCATTCCGGCAGTCATCTGGTCGCAGCACATCCAGATGCTTCTGAAATACCGGGCACCGGCGCTGCCGGGTGCCGGCTGGATTTCGGCCGTTTTCGGAACGCTCGTCTTCCTCTATGGTGGGCGCGCCTTCCTGCAGGGTGCCTGGCGCGAGCTCCGAGACCGCTTGCCGGGGATGATGACGCTGATCTCCCTGGCCATCAGCGTCGCTTTCGTCTTCTCCTGGATCGTGCAGCTCGGTGTGATTGCCGCCGACGCGCTGTGGTGGGAGCTCGCCACGCTGGTCACCATCATGCTGCTGGGCCACTGGATCGAGATGCGTTCGATTCAACGCGCCGAGGGTGCGCTCGCTGAGTTGGCCAAGCTGCTTCCCGACACGGCCACGCGGATCAGCAACGAGACTGAGGAGCGAGTCGCCGTGCACGAGCTGCGGCGGGGAGACGTCGTCCTGGTCCGTCCGGGTGAGAGCGTGCCGGCGGACGGCGTGGTTCGCGCGGGCGAGAGCGACGTCAACGAGTCGATGATCACGGGCGAATCGCGGCCGGTAAAGAAACAGGAAGGCGCCAGCGTTATCGCCGGCACGATGAACGGCGCCGGATCCCTCCGGGTGGCCGTGACGAGTACGGGAGGAGACACCAAGCTCTCGAAGATCATGCGACTCGTGGCAGACGCGCAGCGATCGAAATCCAGAGCCCAGCTGCTAGCCGATCGCGCGGCCCAAATGCTGACCGGCGTGGCGATCGCGGCCGCGCTGCTGACGATGGTCGTGTGGCAACTGCTCGGCGCGCCGATCGATTTCTCGGTGGTGCGGGTCGTGACCGTGCTCGTTATCGCGTGCCCGCACGCGCTGGGTCTCGCCGTGCCGTTGGTCGTCGCGATCTCCACCACACTTGGCGCCCACGCGGGACTGCTGGTGCGCGACCGACGCGGCCTCGAAGAAGCCAGAACGCTCGATACCGTGATCTTCGACAAGACGGGGACGCTCACGCTCGGCGAGTTCCGCGTCGTCGACCTTTCGGTCGCGGACGGCACCTCGCAGGAGGACGCGCTGCGCATCGCGGCGGCCGTGGAAGGCGACTCCGAGCATCCGATTGCCCGTGGCATCGTGAAAACGGCCGCAGAGCGACGGATCGCCATTCCCGCTGCAGCCCGCTTCCAGGCGCTTCCCGGAAAGGGCGTCGCCGCCACGGTGGAAGGCACGGAGTACCATCTCGGCGGCCCGGCTTTGGTGCGTGAGGAGAACGTTTCCGTCCCGCCGGGACTGGTGGAGACCGCCAACGCGGCAGGCCGGCGCGGTCAATCCGCGATTTACCTGCTGCGCGGTCGCGCGGCCCTGGCGGTCTTCGCTGTGGCCGATGCCATCAGGCCGGAAAGCCGGGATGCGATCCGAGCCTTGCACCAGCGGGGCATCGCGGTGGCCATGCTCACCGGAGACGCTCGGGCGGTGGCCGACGCCGTGGCGCAGGATCTGGAGATCGACACGGTCTTCGCCGAAGTCCTGCCCGAGGACAAGGCATCCAAGGTGCGAGAGCTGCAGGCCACGGGGCGGAAAGTCGCGATGGTGGGGGATGGGGTCAACGACGCGCCCGCGCTGGCGACGGCCGACATCGGCATCGCGATCGGCGCGGGGACTGATGTGGCCGTGCAGGCCGGGCACATCGTTCTGGTGCGCTCCGATCCCCGCGACATTGCGCGAATCGTCACGCTCTCGCGCGCGACCTATCGGAAGATGGTGCAGAACTTGTGGTGGGCAGCGGGCTACAACATTATCGCCATTCCGCTGGCCGCCGGCGTGCTGGCCGGGCGCGGCATTCTCCTTTCGCCGGCCGTCGGAGCGGTGCTCATGTCCGCGAGCACCGTGATCGTCGCCATAAACGCTCAGCTTTTGAAGCGCGTTCGGCTCTAGCGTCAGTGCATGACGGCGCCATCTCGCATCATCGCGCTTGAGGTCGCATGCGGCCCATGGAGCGGACGAAAGCGCACGAAGACCATCCCGCCAACCGGCGTCCGTGATCCGTAGAACGGTTGCAGCTCCGTCGGTACCAGGTTCAGTGTCGTCTGGAATCCGACGCCGAGCGTTGCTTTCGCCATCCGAACCACGTCGCGAATGTATCCGACGGACACCGCGGCAACCGTGAACGTCGAGTCGGGAGCGAACCCACCAGGTCCAGTGGGCAGCACGAGATCCTCGGCGGTCTTTTGCACGACCTCCAGGCGTCCGAGGATCGTGTTGCTGCGATCCAGAAGTGCCTCGCTCTCGGCCAGTGCGGAATGCGTCGTCCTTCCAGCACGCCGGTTGGCTCCCCAGATGATCGCTGTCGCGACCTGACCGTCCTTTCCCATTCTGCGGCCGTGTAATACCGACGCCGTGAGACGGTGCACGGACTCGGACGGATTCAAGGCTTCGGGACTCTTAAGGAAGCCGTACCCGGCCGAAAACACCCAGTTTGAATCCATGTGCATCGTGAACCGTCCGGAGTAGGAATCCAATCGCAAACGATCGAACCCCCAGCGTTCCTCATTCGGCTCGCGGCCGTTGAAGGCGGAACCCTCCAGTTTCCAGTGCCGTCCGAAGAGCCCGGCCGTCAGGACGCCGAAACTGATATGCGTGGCGTCCTGCCAATGGTGCGACAGTGGCGCGGCCAGGTTGTCCATCGCGGAGGGCCGGTGCATGAAGGCGACGGGGCCAAGCGCCGGCTCGCCGGACGGCGCGGCATACGCCATAACGCCGATCGCGTGCGAAAGGGCACGCTCATACATCACCGCCAATTCCATCCAGAAATCGTGGGGATGTTGTCGATCGACGAGCGGCTGGCCGCGGTAGCTCTCCCCGCTTTGTAGCAGCAGCGGGTAACCGCGATTGGTGACGGTCGCGGGATCGAGACTCAACATCGTTCTCGCCTGGAACCGGCCACCGAGGAGATCTCGGCTCGCCATGAGCATCACCCAGTTGAGCGATCCGAATTGGTCATCACCACGCGGGCCGCCCTGCCTGTCGTACTGGACGAAGCCAAAGCCGTGAAGCATGAGCAGCCAGGGGCCGGCCATCGCGTGCCGGGCCGGCAACGGGACGGCGTCGGGTATCCACGTGGTCCCCGAACCCATCCGTTCCATCGAGACGCCGAGCGGGTCGATCATCATCATCGCCATCGGTTTCGTCGGAACCTGCCGCGGCTTCGGGTGTGGGGGATGCTGCGCATAGAGCATTGAGGGCAAGAGCACGGTCGTGAGCACGTAACGAAACATGTGGGCCTCTGGCTAGAGCAAAGTCTCGAACGTCGCGGCATGTGGATGCTGCGACGTGGAAGCAACGACAGGTATCGAGACCTAGACTCGGGGAGGGGGGGCTTCCGGAGCGGTGGTGCGGGACAGCGGAGAACCGAACAGGGCGCAGGCGCCGCGGTCAGCCGTCGAGCCGCCAAGGGGAGCCACTTCGGCCCTAGTCACATCGACCGCGAGTGCGCAAGATGTGAGTGCCTGGCAGCACACCGGGACGGTCGGAGCGGTCGGGTTTTCTGAGTGTTGCTTGTGATGCTGGGCTGGGATCGGCGTCGTCCCGGGCGCATCATGCGCCGGGAGACAGCGCGATTCCCCGGCGACGAAGCCGAGACGCAAAACCAGGATGGTCGCGGTGAACGCAACGGCTCGCCGGAACGCCACGACGGAAGTCTAAACCGAAGGACCCGCATGCGGAAGCAATTCGTCGTCGTCGCCATGCTGTTGCTGATCAGCGCGACTCTCTTACGGGCTCACGATCTCTTTTTGAAGCTCGATAACTATTTCGCGCCGGCGAATAGCAGGGTCCGCGTCGCCGTCTTGAATGGGTCGTTCACGGCCAGCGAAGGCGCCGTCACACCCGATCGGTTGCGCGACCTCAGCGTGGCGGGCGCCGCCGGCCGCGTCGCCCTGGCGCGAGGCTCCTGGCAACCGCACGGCGACACGACGTGGCTCACGCTCACGACGGGTGCGCCCGGCACCTACGTCGTCGGCGCATCGCTATTGCCGCGCGAGATCGCGCTCGCAGCGAAGGACTTCAACGCGTATCTCGAGGAAGACGGAATTCCCGACGTCCTGGCCGCACGCACACGCGACGGCGAGCTCACGAAGAACGCACGCGAGCGCTATCAGAAGCACGTCAAAGCCATTCTCCAGGTCGGCGACTTGCGGACGAGAGCGTTCGAAACCGTGCTGGGATATCCGGCGGAAATCGTGCCGCTCACCAACCCCTATTTCGTGGTGGTGGGCGATACGCTCGCGGTCCGGTGTCTCGTGGATGGCCGGCCGGTCGCCCAACAGCTCGTCATCGCCGGGGGACAACGCGATACCACGACGATTCCGGAAGTGCGCGCGCGGACCGATTCACAAGGCGTCGCGCGATTCGTGATTCGCACGCCGGGGAAGTGGTATGTCAAGTTCATTCACATGGTCCCGGCGCAAGGAGACAGCGTGAACTACGAATCGAAGTGGGCGACCCTGACCTTCCAGGTGCGGTGATATGGAAACGTCAGCGCACGCGATGCTCAGTCAGTGGGAAAACTTCTGGGTCATCGTGGGGTCGTCCGCCGGCGGCCTGACCGGCTTGATGTTCGTCGTGGTCGC
>WNGG01004793.1_pt1 | contig 15099 bp, 13 predicted proteins | sample 5400661 | NCBI WGS metagenome assembly WNGG01 (sample SAMN13153372, study PRJNA577476) | soil metagenome | isolation source: 100 cm soil or saprolite under Garry oak tree replicate 1 | place: USA:California | collected 2016-06-15
GTCGATCGATTGGCGCGTCTGGTCTGTCATCTCGAACCTGACGGGTTGTCCGGTCTTCTTTTGCCGCACCGTCACCCGATCCAAAGCGAGGCCGTGTGGTGCAACGTCCTGCACCTTAATGCGGACGACATCGCAAGCTCTAAGCTTGCTGTCGATTGCGAAATTGAACATCGCCAGGTCGCGGATTCGTCCTTCGACCTGCAGCTTGGTCCGGATCGACCAGACGTTCTTGGTCCGGAGTGGTGGCTTTGGTCCGGTCAGCTTGCCCTTGTTCCAGGGTGTGCGTTTCGACGCTGTGGGGGTGCGATTTTCGGTCTGCATAGGTCCTTCTCCTCAGGTGCTGAGTGGACCAGCATGCACACCTCAAAATCTTGAATCGGTGGTTCCTCGGTGGTTCCTTTTTCAGGGTCGGCGCCCGCTTCAAAAAGCGGGCGGCAGATTAGGTCAGTAACTTCAATGCCTTCCTGGCGCGCCCGAAGAGATTCGAACTCCTGACCCCCAGATTCGTAGTCTGGTGCTCTATCCAGCTGAGCTACGGGCGCGTCGGACCGGATAGCTAAAGCCTGAAGCCCGCCATAGCAAGGCCCGGCCCCGGGCCGGCTCAGGCGCTGGCGCGCTCGCCGCGCCGGGCGCCAAGCTCGACGGCACGGTCCGGAATGGCGAGGCGGAAGGTCGCCCCGATGGTGCCTTCGACCAGGCGGATTTCGCCGCCATGGGCGCGCACCAGATCGGCCGCGATCGCCAGCCCGAGGCCGGTGCCGCCCGAGCGGGTCGAAGCCTGGAACGCCTCGAACAGATGCGCGCGCGCCCTGGGCGGCACGCCGGGGCCGGTGTCGGACACCTCGATCACCACCACGGCGCCCTGGCGACGGCCGGTCAGGCGGATCTGGTCGCGGCCCGGATCGTTGGGCGCGCGGCTCTCCAGCGCCTGCATGGCGTTGCGCGCGAGATTGAGCAGCACCCGGAACAGCTGGTCGGGGTCCGCATCGACCAGCAGCCCGCGCTCGACCGAGCCGACCCAGCGGATGCGCGAGTCGGAGCCGAGCGCGAGATTGTCGCGCACGTCGTCGACCAGGGCCTCGAGCGCCACCATGCGGCGGTCGGGCGGCGGCTCCTTGGCCTGGCCGTAGGAGAGCGTCGACTGGCAGAACGCGATGGCGCGCTCGAGGGCGGCCATCAGCTTGGGCGCGAAACGCTGCACCGTGGGATCGGTGAGGCTCGACAGCCGGTCGGAGAACAGCTGCGCCGAGGCGAGCAGGTTGCGCAGGTCGTGGTTGATCTTCGACACCGCCAGACCGAGGGCCGCAAGATGGCTCTTCTGGTGCAGCATCGAGCCGATGTCGCGCTGCATCGCCGCGAGCTCGCGCTCGGCAATCCCGATCTCGTCGCGCCGGCCGGAGGCGCGGATGACGCGCGCCTCGTTTTCCGGATCCTCGTGGAACGCCGTCATGTTCTCGGTGATCCGGCGCATCGGACGCACGAACAGGTAATGCAGGGCGAGATAGACGAGCGCCGCGGTGATCGCCGAGATGATGAGCGAAAGCAGCAGGATGTTGACCGAGAACCGCAGCATGCGCTTGCGCAGCGGCCCCTCTTCCATCACGATCTCGACGAAGTCGCCGCCCATCGGGGCGGGGCCGACCACGCGCATGAGATCCTGGTCGGTGCCCAGGAGCGTCGCGAACGCGTCGATGATGGCCTGGACCGGGGGCATGTCGCGCATGTCGTATTCGTGCGCGACCGGCAGCACCCCGTCGGAGCTGGCGAGCAGGCGCCGGGTGTTGCCCATCTTCAAGGCCACCGTCTTGGCGCCGACATTGGCGAGAATTTCCCGCTTCAGGCTCTCGGGGATCATGTCGCTCGGCGCGGCTTCCAGCACCAATGCGGCGACGTGGGCGGCGGCCAGGCGGTCGGTCAGCCAATTCATGCGAAAATTGGCGATCGAAGGCACATAGATGAGCACTTCGGCGAGCATCACCGACAGGATGGTCAGCACGAGCAGCTTGCCTGACAGGCCGAAGCGCGCCGTGCGGGCGCCCGGCGGTCGATCAGCGGTGCTGGCATTCTCGTTCATGCGATCGGTCCTACGGCCGACGGCGCCCAAGGTTTCACGGTTGCTCAACCCAAGCGACGCAACCAGCCGATGATGCGCCGCACAAGAGGGCTCGTCAAACTCGCGGCGTAATAGCTCATCGCGGCGCGTTTGCCGATTTCGGCCATAGTCGGGTACGGCACGACGATGGCCGTGAAGGCGCGAATGTTCAGGCCCTGGGCGATCGCCAGGGCCCAGGTCGTGATCAGTTCGCCCGCATGCGCGCCCACGATCGTCGCGCCGAGAATGCGGCCGTTCTTCGCCGTCACCACCTTGATGTGGCCGTGCGTCTCGCGTTCCGCCTGGGCGCGGTCGTTCTCGTGATAGGGCCAGCGCAGGACGCGAATGCGCGCGTCGCGCTTCTTCGCCTCCGCCTCGGTCAGTCCGACATGCGCGAGTTCCGGATCGGTGTAGGTCACCCAGGGTATCGCCCCATCGTCGACCTTCGTCCGCAGGCGGAACAGCGCATTCCGGATGACGAGGCCGGCGTGATAATTCGCCACATGGGTGAACTGCAGCCCGCCGGCGACGTCGCCCACCGCGTAAACCTTCTTGTTGCTCGTCCGCAAGCGCTTGTCGACCACGATGCCGCGCGGCTCGAATTTGATGGCCGCGGCCCCGAGGTCGAGGTCCTCGATGTTGGGCCGGCGCCCGGTCGCCAGCAGAAGATGGCTGCCCCTGATCGTTTCCTCGGCCCCGTCGGTCGCGATGACGACGCCGAGCTTCTCGCCCGGCTCGACCCGCACGACATCGACGCCGGAGCGGATCACGATTCCCTCGCGCGCGAGGCGGTCGAGCACGATCGCGGCGCATTCCGCGTCGTCCTTGGCGAGGGGAGCGAGCGCCTCCAGCACCGTGACCTCGGCGCCGAGGCGCCGGTGCGCCTGCGCCATCTCGAGCCCGATGGGCCCGCCGCCGATGATGATGAGATGCTCGGGACAACGGGTCAGATCGAAGATCGTCTCGTTGGTGAGATAAGGAACATCCTCCAGGCCCGGAATGGGCGGCGCCGCGGGCGCGGAGCCGGTCGCGACGACGAAGCGCCGCGCCTTGACCTCGATGGCCCCGCCGACCGCCACCGTATGCCTGTCCTTGAAACGCGCCGTGCCCTCGATCACCCGCACGCCGAGCCCGGCAAACCGCTCCTTCGAGTCGTTCGGGGCGATCGCGGCGATGACCCCATGAACGTGGTTGTGAACCTTGGCGAAATCGATGGCCGGCCGCCGCGCCGCCACGCCGAACGGGCCGAGCCTGCGCAAGGCCTCGGCACGCTTGCCGGCGGCGATCAGCGCCTTGGACGGCACGCAGCCGTAGTTGAGGCAGTCGCCGCCCATCTTGCCCTTCTCGATCAGGACCACCGGGACGCCGAATGCCGCCGCAGCGGCGGCGACCGACAATCCGCCCGAGCCCGCCCCGATGACGCAGATGTCCGGTGTCAGAGTCTCGGCCATGCCGCCCTCCCCGCGATCCGACGATGGATCATGCCGATCATGCGGACGGGCCCGCGACCGCCCGCGCACGCCATTTGCGCACGCCGATCGGGATCAGCGCCACCACGCCGAGCGCGACCAGCGCCGCCACCAGCTGCGGCGTCACGGCGGCCGACAGGGCGAAATCGAGCCGGCAATCGGTACGGCCGCCGGCGAGGCACTCCCGATAAGCGGCTTCCTGGGCGGCGATGACGCTGTCGAGCCCGGTGCCGACCAGCGCGTAAGCGAACGTGCCGGGAATGATACCGAGTGCGGTGGCGAGCACGAAAGTGCCGAGGCGCATGCCCACGATCGCCGCGGCAAGGTTGACGAGCCAGAACGGAAAAACCGGCACCAGGCGGAGGAACAGCAGATAGTGGAAGGCATCGGCGCGAAATCCATGCGCCAGCTTGGCGGCGATCGGCCCGGCTCGGCGCAGGGCGAATTCGCCGCAGGCGGTGCGCGCGATGAGGAAAAGGAGCGTGCTTCCGATGGTCGCGCCGACGATGCTTGCCAGTCCGCCAGCCAGCCCGCCGAACAGAATGCCGCCCGCCACCGTCAGAAAGACCGCACCCGGGATCGACAACGCCGCGACCGCCACATAGACGCCGATGAAGGCCGCGATCGCCAGGGGGAAATTGGCATGGACGAAATTCTCCAGGGCGGCGCGGTGGCGCACCAGCGTTTCGAGCGAGAGATAGCGGTGCCAGCCCATGGCGAAGGCGAGCGCCATGCCGAGCGCGAGGACGGCGATGGGCACGAGCCGCCGCAGCCGCGACCGCCCGTCACGGTCGACGCCCGTCATCGCGGCAGATCGGTCATCGTGCATGATCAACGCATGATCTCGGCCGGCAAGTCGGGTGGCCCGAAGGCCGCCAGGATATACGAGCCGGGCGACACGGCGCAGCCGTGTCACGGCCAATTGACGCTCCATCGCAGCAGCGTGAACGGGCCGCGATTTTGCCGGCCGGCAAGGCGTTTTCGGCCCGATCCGGCGGCGCGCATCGCATTGACTTGCGCGGCGGGCCTCCCGTATAAGCCGCGGGCATCGATCACCTGATCTTGCTGGGATTCTCCATTGCGGACCGGCCGCGGCGCCGTTCGGCAACCGGCAGCCCGGCATTGCAACCTGCCGCGAGAGGCGGAGACCGACCCGTGAAGCGGACCTATCAACCGAGCAAGCTGGTGCGCAAGCGCCGTCACGGCTTTCGCTCCCGCATGGCCACCACGGGCGGCCGGCGCGTGGTCGCGGCCCGTCGCGCGCGCGGCCGAAAGCGGCTGAGCGCCTGACGGCTCGCGGCGCCTTTCTCCATGGAGCGGCTGAGGCAGCGGCCGGACTTCCTCGCCGCCGCGGCCGGGGTCAAGGCTTCGGCGACGGGGTTCACGCTGCAGGCGCGCCGGCGCGAGGACGAGGGGCCGGCGCGGGTCGGCTTCACCGTTTCCCAGAAGGTCGGCAACGCGGTCGAGCGTAACCGGGTGCGGCGCCGCTTGAGGGAAGTCGTGCGCCTGTCGGCGGCCCAACGCATACGAGCGGGACACGACTACGTGCTGATCGGCCGGCGCGCCGCGCTGGCGGAACCGTTCGACCGGATGACCGCCGACTTGGATACGGCGCTCGAGCGCGTACATACGGGCCGCGGGATGCCGGCCGCGCGGGCGCGGCGACGCACGGGCGGCAAGCAGAACGGCGAGAGATCGCAATGACCGACCAGAAGAACACCATTCTGGCCATCGTGCTGTCGGCGCTCGTGCTCATCGTGTGGCAGTATTTCTTCGGGCTGCCGCAGATGGAGAAGCAGAAGCAGGTTACCCAACAGCAGCAGACTCAGCAGCAACCGGCCCCCGCACCGGGCGCCGACTCCCGTCCGCAGGCGCCCGGGCAGGTTCCCTCGGCAACTCAGGCGCCGCAGCTGTCGCGCGAGGAGGCGCTCGCCAAGTCGCCGCAACGCATCCGCATCGAGACGCCGCGCCTGAACGGCTCGATCGCGCTGACCGGCGGCCGGATCGACGACCTGTCGCTGGTCCAATATCACGAGACGGTCGACCGCAACTCGCCCGCCATCGTCCTGCTGTCGCCGTCGGGCAGCCCGCACCCGTTCTATGCCGAGTTCGGCTGGGTGCCGGCCGCCGGAGCCATCGTCAAAGTACCGGGCCCGGACACTGTCTGGCGGCAGCAAGGCGCGGGCGGCCTCGGCCTCGGGAAGCCGGTGATCCTGACCTGGGACAACGGCGAGGGCCTCGCGTTCCGCCGCACCGTTGCGGTGGACGACAATTACCTGTTCACGATGAAGGACGAGGTCGCGAACAACGGGTCGGCGCCGGTCACGCTTTTCCCCTATGCGCTGATCTCCCGCCACGGCACGCCGCCCACGCTCGGGTACTACATCCTGCACGAAGGCCTGATCGGCTATCTCGATAAGTTGCAGGAGGTCAGCTACAGCGCGATGGATGACAAGAAAGTCCAGCAATTCGAGGTCACCAACGGGTGGCTCGGCATCACCGACAAGTACTGGGCGGCGACGCTGGTCCCGGACACCGGCGCGAAGCTGCAGGCGCGCTTCCTGGCGGGAACCATCGGCACAACGAAGACGTATCAGACCGACTACCGGCTCGAAGCCCAGACCATCGCGCCCGGCCAGATGGGAGCCGCCAATTCGCGGCTGTTCGCCGGCGCCAAGGAGGTGGCGATCGTCGATGCTTATGAGAAGCAGCTCGATCTCAACCACTTCGACCGGTTGATCGACTGGGGCTGGTTCTATTTCATCACCAAGCCGATGTTCCTGCTGATCGACTATTTCTTCCGGCTGGTGGGAAATTTCGGCGTGGCGATCCTGATCGTCACGGTACTGGTCAAAATCGTGTTCTTCCCGCTCGCCAACAAGTCCTACGCATCGATGGCGAAGATGAAGGCGGTGCAGCCGCAGATGCAGGTGATCCGCGAGCGCTATCCCGACGACAAGGTGAAGCAGCAGCAGGAGCTGATGGAGCTCTACAAGAAGGAGAAGATCAATCCGGTCGCCGGCTGCCTGCCGATCGCGATTCAGATTCCGGTGTTTTTCTCGCTCTACAAGGTGCTTTTCGTGACGATCGAAATGCGCCATGCGCCGTTCTACGGCTGGATCAAGGACCTGTCGGCGCCCGATCCGACCAACGTATTCAACCTCTTCGGCCTGATCCCCTGGGATCCCACGCATGTGCTGGTCATCGGCCCCTTCCTCGTCCTGGGCGTCTGGCCGCTGATCATGGGGGTCACCATGTGGGTGCAGATGAAGCTCAACCCGGCGCCGCCCGACCCGACCCAGAAGATGATCTTCGACTGGATGCCGATCATCTTCACCTTCATGCTGGCGAGCTTCTCGGCCGGCCTGGTGATCTATTGGGCGTGGAACAATACCCTCTCGGTCATCCAGCAGTCGGTGATCATGCGCAAGCACGGCGTCAAGATCGAGCTGTTCGACAACGTCAGGGACACCTTCTTCAAGAAGAAGGGCAAGAAGGAGTAGGCCGGGCGGCCCGCTCCGATCATGCTTGCGACCGCCTTCACCGCCGACGAGACCGAGGCCGGCCGCCGGCTGTTCGCGGCCGACTGGCAATTCGCCACGGCGGCCGGCTCGTTCGCGGCGCTGCCGGCCATGGCGGGCGTCGAGATCGCCTTCGCGGGGCGATCGAACGTCGGCAAGTCGAGCCTCATCAATGCGCTGACCGGCCGCAAGGCGCTGGCGCGCACCTCGCACACGCCCGGCCGCACCCGGGAGCTGATCTTCTTCAGCGGTCCGAGCCGCCTGACCCTCGTCGACATGCCGGGCTATGGCTACGCGTCCGCCCCCAAGGGCAGGGTCAAGGCGTGGACCGACCTGATCCACGCCTACCTGCGCGGCCGCGCCAACCTGGCGCGCGTCTATGTGCTGATCGACGCCCGCCACGGGCTCAAGGACGCGGACGAACCGGTGCTGCGGGCCCTCGACGAGGCGGCGGTGAGCTATCAGATCGTGCTGACCAAGGCCGATCAGGCAACGAATGCGGCGCTCGAGCCGCGCATCGCCTCGATCGCGGCGCAGTTGTCCAAGCGTCCGGCGGCCTTCCCGCACGTCATTGCGACATCGGCGCGCGATGGGAGCGGGATCGCCGACCTGCGTGCGACGATCGGGCGGCTGCTGCGGGAACGCGAGCGCTGAGGCCGGCATCGACGGCGGCCCTTCCGCGCTGCCGTGCCGGTTTCTTCATGGCGCATTTTCCAGGGAAAACCGGTGTCCACCCCGGATCAAGTCCGGGGCAGGCTTTTTCGCGGAAAATGCTCTAAAACGGCGCCGGCCCGACGGCCGCCCTTGCGCCAAGAGAACGAGCCATGACCGTCACGCCCCACGAGAAGGCCCGCATCCTGTCGGAAGCCCTGCCCTACATGCAGCGCTACGACGAAGAGATCGTGGTGGTGAAGTATGGCGGCCACGCCATGGGCGAGGAGGACGTGGCGCGCAATTTCGCCCGCGACATCGTGCTGCTCGAGCAGGCGGGCATCAATCCGGTCGTCGTGCATGGCGGCGGCCCGCAGATCCAGGCCATGCTGGAGAAGCTCGGCATCAAGTCCGAGTTCGCCGCGGGGCTGCGGATCACCGACGCGGCGACGATCGAAATCGTCGAGATGGTGCTCGCCGGCTCGATCAACAAGCAGATCGTCGGCTACATCAATGCGGCCGGCGGCAAGGCGATGGGACTGTCCGGCAAGGACGGCAACCTGGTGCTCGCCCGCAAGATCACCCGGCGCGTGGTCGACCCGAGCTCGCAGATCGAGAAGGTCGTCGACCTCGGTTTCGTGGGCGAACCCGAGAAGGTCGACACCATGATCCTCGACCAGATCATCGGCCGCGACCTCGTTCCCGTGCTGGCGCCGGTCGCGACCTCGGCGGAAGGCGCGACCTTCAACGTCAATGCCGACACCTTCGCGGGCGCGGTGGCCGGCGCGCTCCGGGCGAAGCGCCTGCTGCTGCTGACCGACGTGCCCGGCGTACTCGACAAATCGAAGGCGCTGATCGAGGACCTGTCGGTCGACAAGGCGCGCGCGCTGATCGCCGACGGAACCATCTCGGGCGGCATGATCCCCAAGGTCGAAACCTGCATCTACGCGCTCGAGCAGGGGGTGGACGGGGTGGTGATCCTCGACGGCAAGGTGCCGCACGCCGTGCTGCTCGAGTTGCTCACCGACCATGGCGCGGGAACGCTGATCCACCGCTAAAATGCTTCCGAGAGCGAATTGGGGCGAATGGCGGCGCAGGGATGGCGGGTCACGGTCGCATGCTCGGGGCATGGGCGCTCGCGGCGTCCGGCTTGGCGTTGTGCGTGAGCCCGGCCCGCGCCGACCTGCAGCTATGCAACCGCACGAGCTACGTGCTCGATCTCGCCCTCGGTCTGGAGGACAAGGGCGCGTTTGCGACGCGCGGCTGGTTCCACGTCGACCCGGGGCAGTGCCGCATCGTGCTCGCCGGCGCGATCGAGGCCGAGCGCGTCTACCTGCATGCCCGTGCGCCCCCGATCTACGGGCCGGCGCCGATGCCGCAGAGCGGGCATGCGGACTTGTGCGTCGCCGACGGGAACTTCGTCATCGCCGGAGCCAGGACCTGCCCGCGCGGCGGCCAGCGGCTGGTGCGCTTCACCGCGGTCCAGCCGTCGGAGAGCGACAAGGGCCTCACGGCGAGCCTGACCGAGGAGGCGGAGTACACGCCGGAACAGGCGCGCTTCGCCGGCATCCAGCGGCTGCTGGTCGTGGCCGGTTACGACGCCAACCCGATCGACGGCATCGAGGGCAAGAAGACCGAGGCCGCGCTCGGTCAGTTCCTCAAGGACCGGCGCCTTCCCGCCGATGCCGCCGCGGCGCCCAACTTCTTCGATGTTCTTCTTGACGCCGTGAAGCAATCCGACGGCATCGGATTCTCCTGGTGCAATGAAACGGCCCACACCGTGATGGCCGCGCTCGCCACGGACGAGAAGGGCGCCATGGTGTCGCGCGGGTGGTACCGGGTCGAGCCGGGCAAGTGCGTGAAGCCCGAGCTCGCCGGGGGCGTGCGCCGGGTCTACAGCTTCGCCGAAGCGGTCGACAAGGACGGGCAGACGATCAAGCGCGGCGACAAGGCGCTCGCCTGGGGCGGTCCGACGACGCTGTGCACCCGCAATGTCCGCTTCGAAATCACCGACCACACGGACTGCCCGGGCCGCGGCCTCACCGCCGCCGGATTCGCGACCGTCGACCTGACCGGCCGCGGCACGACGGTGCGGTTGAAGGAGCAGTGAGGGCCGGGCGCGCAACGCGATGCGGCGTGGGGCGGACCCGTCAGGTGCGCGGCTGCGCGTCCACGGCAGGCGGAGGCTCCGGCACGCGTCGGTTCACCCGCGGGGCCTGCCCGCGTGCGACCGGCTCCAAATTCACCACGATGGGATTGGGATAATGCTCGAGCGGTGCTCCGGTCGCCACGTCGACCGTCAATCCCACAAGCCCGCCCACGAGCACGTTGCCGGCGGCGCCGGCTCCGGCCACCCGGGTCGTCACCGGAATCTCCTCCGTGTGATATCCGGGCTTCGAAATGGTGACGACGAACTCGTCCCTGCGCGCGAACTGCAAGGTGCACGGGGTTGTGCACAGATGCCCCATCGAGGTGCGCGCCTCGGCACCCGACGGATTGGACTGGATTTGCACTTGGCTGGTCGTGCCGCGCGTGATGGTGGCGCACGCAGCGCATAGCGCGGCGAGCGCGACGGTCGCAACGATACGCATGAAGTCCCCCGACCCCTTTTCACTGTCCCGCCAACCGATACGCGAAGCAACGGTGCGTTGCAAGAGCCGCCGCTTGCAGCGGTATTAAATGACCATTCCCTCCCTCGCCGGCTCGCCGGCCGTTCGCTACAACCCCCGCATGACCGTGCCCCCTGCCCGCCCGCGCCCGCGCGGCTTTGCGCACGTCGACACCTGGGTGTTCGACCTCGACAACACGCTCTATCCCCATCACCTGAACCTGTGGCAGCAGGTCGACGAGCGCATCCGCGATTACATTGCGCGCTTCCTCGACGTCGGACGCGAGGAAGCGTTCCGCGTGCAGAAGGACTATTACCGGCGCTACGGCACGTCGATGCGCGGACTGATGACCGAGCACGGGCTCGATCCGGACGACTTCCTCGACTTCGTTCACGAGATCGATCATTCGCCGCTCGAGCCGAACCCGGCTCTGGGCACGGCGATCGAAGCATTGGACGGCCGCAAGCTCATCCTCACCAACGGCACGCGCAAGCACGCCGACGCGGTGATGCGACGGCTCGCGATCGATCATCACTTCGACGGCGTGTTCGACATCGTCGCCGCCGAGCTCGAGCCGAAGCCGCTGCCGCAAACCTACGACCGTTTCCTCAAGGCGCATGGAATCGACCCCGCCCGCGCCGCCATGTTCGAGGACCTCGCGCGCAATCTCGCGGTGCCGCACGCGCTCGGCATGACCACGGTGCTGGTGGTGCCGCAGGGCACGCGCGAGGTGTTTCGCGAGAGCTGGGAGCTCGAAGGGCGCGAGGCCGCGCACGTCGACCACGTCACGGACGATCTCGTCGCGTTTCTTCAGGCGATCCGGGCAACGCCGTGAGAATGTTCTCCACCCGCTTGCGCAGCCAGGCGAAAGGTTGACATCCTCGCCCGCGGCCCCGACAACGCGCCGCCTGATCCCGACGGATTTCCCTCAAATGTCGCAGAGCGAGCTTGCCAGGACCATCGAGGCGGCCTTCGAGGCACGCGACCGGATCGGGCCGTCGACCAAGGGGGAGGTGCGCGACGCGATCGAGGCCGCCCTCGACCTGCTCGACCGCGGCGCCGCGCGCGTCGCGGAGAAACAGCCGGACGGGACCTGGAAGGTCAACCAATGGCTCAAGCAGGCGGTGCTGCTGTCGTTCCGCCTCAACGACATGAGCCTGATCGGCGGCGGGCCCGGCAAGGCGACGTGGTGGGACAAGGTGCCGTCGAAGTTCGACGGCTGGGGCGACAACCGCTTCCGCGACGCGGGCTTTCGCGCGGTGCCCGGCTGCGTGGTGCGGCGGTCGGCCTATATCGCGCCGAGCGTCGTGCTGATGCCGTGCTTCGTCAATGTCGGCGCGCATGTGGGGGCCGGCACGATGATCGACACCTGGGCGACGGTCGGCTCGTGCGCGCAGGTCGGCCGCAACTGCCACATTTCGGGCGGCGCCGGCATTGCCGGCGTGCTCGAGCCGCTGCAGGCGGAGCCCGTCATCATCGAGGACAACTGCTTCATCGGCGCGCGCGCCGAGGTCGCAGAGGGCGTCATCGTGCGCGAAGGCTCGGTGCTCTCGATGGGCGTCTATATCGGCGCTTCGACGAAGATCGTCGAGCGCGAGAGCGGAAAAATCTTCCAGGGCGAGGTGCCGCCCTACTCGGTCGTGGTGTCGGGAACCCTGCCGGGCAAGCCGATGCCGGACGGCTCGCCCGGACCCGGCCTCTATTGCGCCGTGATCGTCAAGACGGTCGACGAGAAGACGCGCGCCAAGGTCTCGATCAACGAGTTGCTGCGGGATTGAGCGAGGACCGGCGGCGGCGCAGCACCAACGACGGCAGCTTTGCAGGCGGAGGGAACATCATGACAAACCTACTCCCGGTCGGAATGAGGCCAGGCGGCGCCAGCCTTTCCAATGACATGCGGACATTGATCCTGTTCGAAGCCAACAAGAAGCATCCGCTGGTCGCGCTGGCGCTGTGCGTGGTGATGGGAATTCTCGGCGCGCACAATTTCTATCTCAAGCGCACGGGCGTCGCCATTGCCCAGCTCATCCTCTCGCTCACGGTCGTGGGCCTGATGGTGACCATCATATGGGTCATCGTCGACATCTTCCTGGTGAGCGGATGGGTGCGCGACCGCAACAACCAGCTGGCGGTCGAGCTGGGCGCCTGATTGTCGCCCATGCAGCGGTCCGGCGCCGACCCCGTCGCCATCGCGGGCGATCTTATTCGCTGCCCCTCGGTGACGCCGGCCGAAGGCGGCGCCCTCGACTATTTGGCGGAGGCCCTGCGCGGCGCGGGCTTTGCCGTCCACCGCGTGACGTTTTCCGAGCCGGGCAGCGCCGACGTGGAAAATCTCTACGCGCGCATCGGCACCGCCTCGCCGCATCTGATGTTCGCCGGCCATGCCGACGTGGTGCCGCCCGGCGAGGAAGCGGCGTGGACGCATCCGCCGTTCGCGGCCGACATCGCGGGCGGTCGCCTCTACGGCCGCGGCGCGGTCGACATGAAGGGGGCGATCGCGTGTTTTTTGGCCGCGGCGCTCGATCATCTCGCGGCGAACGGCGGCACCCCGAAGGGATCGATCTCGTTTCTCATCACCGGGGACGAGGAAGGCGAGGCGGTCAACGGCACGATCAAGCTGCTGAAATGGGCGGCCGAGCGCGGAGAAAAATTCGACCACTGCATTCTCGGCGAGCCGACCAGCGCGGCGGCGCTCGGCGACGCGGTCAAGATCGGGCGGCGCGGGTCGCTCAACGGCACGCTCATCGTCACCGGCAAGCAGGGCCACGTCGCCTTTCCGCAGCTCGCCGACAATCCGATCCGCGGCTTCGTCGCCCTCATGAGCGCGCTGATGGCGCAGCCGCTCGACCATGGCAGCGAGCATTTCGATCCATCGAATTTTGAATTCACCTCGGTCGACGTCGGCAATAGGACCGTCAACGTCATCCCGGGCGAGGCGCGCGCGCGGTTCAACATCCGCTACAACGATCGGCACACGCAGGACTCGCTCAAACGCCTGGTCGATGAGCGCTGCGCCGCGGCCGCGCCGACCGGGACGCGCTGGCGGGTCGAGTACCTGCCGTCAAACTCGTACGTCTTCCTGACGAAGCCCGGACCATTCGTCGATCTCGTGGTCGAGGCGATCGTCGCGGCGACCGGACGCACGCCCAAGCTCGCGACTTCCGGCGGGACGTCGGACGCGCGCTTCATCAAGGACTATTGCCCGGTGGTCGAGCTCGGCCTGGTCGGCGCGACCATGCACCAGGTCGACGAGCACGTGCCGACCGCCGAGCTTGCGGCGCTCACCGCCGTCTATCGGCGGATTCTCGATCGCTATTTCGGATAATCCCTCCCCTGAAAGGGGAGGGATGGAGTGCGCTTCAATAATCCACCGACATCAGATAGAGCCCCTCCGGCGGCGCCACCGGGCCGCAGGCCTTGCGCGAGCGCGCGGCGAGCGCGCCGGCCAAATCCTTGGCGCTCCATTTGCCTTCGCCGACCAGCACCAGCGAGCCGACCATCGAGCGCACCTGATGGTGCAGGAACGAGCGCGCGGATGCGAAAATCCGCACCTCGTCGCCACTGCGCTCGACGTCGAGCCGGTCGAGGGTCTTGACCGGCGACTTCGCCTGGCACTCGGCCGCCCGGAAGGTGGTGAAGTCGTGCCGGCCGATCAGCGCCTGGGCGGCGCCGTGCATGGCCGGCGCATCGAGCGGACGCGGCACGCGCCACGCCCGGCCCCGGTCGAGCGCGAGATCGGCGCGGCGATTGACGATGCGATAGAGATAGTGGCGCCGCTTCGCCGAGAAGCGCGCGTCGAACGTGTCCGGCGCCTTCTCGACCGCCAGCACCGCGACCGGATGCGGCCGCAGCTGCGCGTTGAGGGCATCGCGCACCCGGTCGCTGCGCCAGTCGCGGGCGAGGTCCATATGCGCGACCTGTCCAAGCGCATGCACGCCCGCATCGGTGCGCCCGGCGCCATAAATGGTGACGGATTCGTCGGCAAACGCGGCGACCGCCTCGGTGATCACGCCCTGCACCGAGGTCCCGCCGGCCTGTATCTGCCAACCCACGAACGGCTGGCCGTCGTATTCGATCAGCAATTTGTAGCGCGGCATCACCGCACCGCTGTGCCGGCAGGCAGCGGCGTGCCGCGCAGGAACTCGTCGGCCTTCATCGGCTGGCGGCCGGCGCGCTGCAATTCCACGAGGCGCACGGCCCCCTCCCCGCACGCGATGGTCAGGCGATCGTCGAGCACGGTCCCGGGCACGTCGGCGCCTTCGCCGCGAGTGGTGCGCAGCGCCTTGACCCGCACCAGCTGCGCGCCGACAGCCAACTCGAACCACGCGCCCGGATACGGCGACAGCCCGCGGACATGGTCGTGCACCCGCTTCCACGGCAGCGTCCAGTCGATGCGCGTCTGCGCCTTGTCGATCTTCGGCGAGTAGGCGACGCCCTTCTCCGATTGCGGCGTGAGCTGCAGGGCGCCGCGCTCGAGCCCACCGAGGGCGCGCACCATCAGGTCGGCGCCGAGCGGCGCGAGCACATCGTGCAGCTCACCCGCTGTCATGTCGGGACCGATCGGCGCGCGCTCGGCCATGGCCACCGGCCCGGTGTCGAGGCCCTCGTCCATCTTCATCACCATTACGCCGGTCTCGGCATCGCCCGCCATGATCGCCCGATTGATCGGCGCGGCGCCGCGCCAGCGCGGCAACAGCGACCCATGCAGGTTGAAGCATCCAAGCGGCACCGCATCGAGGATCGGCCGCGGAAGGATC